>Ga0070741_10000114_pt1 | contig 305159 bp, 281 predicted proteins | sample Coa_R1_4_FD_66440 | JGI IMG/M metagenome (GOLD analysis project Ga0070741, IMG submission 66440) | Surface soil microbial communities from Centralia Pennsylvania, which are recovering from an underground coalmine fire - Coalmine... | ecosystem: Environmental > Terrestrial > Soil >...
CTACACTGTCACTCACCGAGATTCCTCCTGCGCTGTTGGTTGTTCGTTCCAACCAAGCAGTATCAGGAGGGTCTCGTCTTTTCTGGCCCCTCCCCGCCTACTAAGGTGTTACAGCACCTTTGGCGCCAGTGGGCCGGGCCGGCGTTCCGGCGGGTCTCCCTATGCTTGGGATATCCCGGATCTTGCTGGCGCCATTCGCCGCTCACTCATTCGCAGTCAAGTGCCGCAAACGTCAGAGATCTGAGCTCGAAGTCAGCCGGCCATCCTACGTTCGCGGTCGATCTTGACGATGCGCATGAAGTACTCCTCGGAGTCCACGTAGTAGGGGTTCCGCTTGATGTACTTGCCGACGACGGCCAGGGGATGGAGCTTGAGCAGCTCGACCACGATCTCACCGGCCAGCTTGGCGTAGTTGTACTGCACCACGATGGCCACGGGGGAGTTCTGGAAGGTGAACACGGCGTCCGCCGCGGCTTCGTACTTGAGCACCTGCGAGGGAGTGGCGGTGCCCTCGGTAACCCAGGACATGTCCAGCGCGCCGCGGGCTGCCGACCAGCCCTCCTTCACCGACTTGGCGATGAAGCTCTGGTGCTGCGAGAGGACGAAGTACGGATCGAAGCGACGGCCTTGCAGGAACTCCTCGCGCCGGTCGATAAAAACCAGCTGGCCCCGGTCGATGGCCGCTTCGACGTCCAGGTCGGCCTGGGTGCATACGGCCTTGATCTCCTGGATCACGTCCGACGAGCCGGCGTAGAAGCACTTCTCGTTGTTCTGCACGCCGGTCTGGATCAGCGACGCCGCGACGTTCACGACCTCGGAGGTCTTGTTGTACAGCTGGCAGATGTGGGAGCCCTGCTTGATGTGCTCCGTCTTGCCCTCTATCTGAAGTTCCACCCACTACTCCGGAGCATCTGCGGGAAAGGATCGTAGATGAGAGCTCGGGGCAAAGTCAATCTCGGAGCTCATGCATGTACTTTACAATCGAAAGCAGCTTTTCAGCGCTGCAGCAATTCTCATGCCGCCTGGCAGCTCGTGAACCGGGCAGGCGCTTCGATCACGATGCGAGCTGCCGCCTGACCAGGGGAACGATGTCCTCCAGCGTTCCGGCAACCGGCACTCCAGCCTTCTCCAGCGCTGCGATCTTGCCGGCAGCGGTGCCGCTGGAGCCGGAAATGATGGCTCCAGCATGTCCCATGCGCTTGCCCGGAGGGGCATTGCGGCCGGAGATGAAGCCGACGACTTTCATGCCGCTGCCCTGCAGGAACTCGGCCGCGGCCTCTTCGTCCGAGCCGCCGATCTCGCCGATCATCACGGTCACTTTGGTGTCCGGATCTTTGGCGAACAGCTGCAGCGCGTCGATGTGCTTCGTGCCGATGATTGGATCGCCGCCGATACCGATGCAGGTCGTCTGGCCGAGGCCCGCCCGGGTGAGCGCATCCACGACCTCATACGTTAGCGTGCCCGATCGCGAGATGAGGCCCACGTTGCCGGTGCTGAACAGCATGTTGGGCATGATGCCGATTTTGCACTGGCCGGCGGTAGTGATGCCGGGACAGTTGGGGCCGATGAGGCGGGTGCCCGAGCCCTTCATGTAGCGGGCCACACGCACCATGTCCAGGATAGGAATGCCTTCCGTGATGCAGGCGACGAGCGGGACCCCGGCCGCCACTGATTCGAGGATGGCGTCGGCCGCGAATGGCGGCGGCACGAAGATAGCCGAAGCGTTTGCTCCCGTCCTGGCAACCGCCTCGGCCACGCTGTCGAACAGCGGCACGCCGTCGTGCTCGCCGCCGCCCTTGCCGGGCGTCACACCAGCCACGACCTTGGTGCCGTAGGCTCGCATCTGCCCTGCGTGGAATGCGCCTTCACGCCCGGTGATGCCCTGAACGAGGACCTTGGTGCCGCTGTCGACCAGGATCGCCATCAGGCAGCGCTCCGCGCGAGCTCGACCGCTTTGCGCGCCCCGTCCACCGCTGTGGCCGCGGGCAGCAGCTTGGTGCCCTCCAGCAGCTTCAGGCCTGCTTCCGCTTCGGTGCCGGCCATGCGCACCACGATAGGCACGCGAACGTCGAGTGTCGCCGTCGCTTCGAGCACTCCGCGGGCCACTTCGTCCCCGCGAGTGATACCGCCAAAGATGTTGATCAGGATGGCCTTGACCTCCTTGTCCAGCAGCACCATGTCGAGCGCGTTGCGCACGACCTCGGCTCGGGCGCCGCCGCCGATGTCGAGGAAATTGGCCGGTTTGCCACCGGCCTGGTTGACGATGTCGAGCGTGTTCATGACCAGGCCAGCGCCGTTGCCGATGATGCCCACGCTGCCGCCGAGGTGCACGTACGTGAGGCCGCGGCGGTGCGCTTCGGCCTCGAGCTCGTCCTCTTCCGACGCGTCTTTGTAGACCTCCAGCTTCTTCTGCCGGAACAGTGCGTTGTCGTCGATGTCGAACTTGGCGTCAGCCACGATGACTCGTCCGTCGGCGGTTACAACCAGCGGGTTGATCTCAGCGAGCGAGGCATCGGTGCTGACGTAGACGTCATAGAGCTTCTTGACGACAGCGGAGATTTCTCGACTCTTACTGCCGTCCAAGCCCGCGCGGCCGATGAATTCCCGCAGCTGAAAGTCGAGCGGGCCGAAGGCGATATCCACCGGCATGCGCACGATCTTGTCGGGATGGCTAGCCGCGACCTCCTCGATGTCCACCCCGCCCATGGCGCTGCAGATACCAATGATGTTCTGGCTATCCCGATCGAGGGTGAAGCTCAAGTAATACTCCTTGTCGATTGGCAGCGCCTGCTCGACCAGGACGTACTTCACCACGAAGCCCTTCAACGTGCTGCCCAGCATCTGCTGGGCAACGTCTCGGGCGTGCTCTGGACTATCCGCCAGCTTGATACCGCCGGCCTTGCCGCGGCCGCCCACGTGTACCTGCGCCTTGATCACGACGCGCCCACCAATGCGCCGAGCGGCTTCTTCGACCTGCTGGGGGGTACTGGCGGCTTCCCCCTTCGGAACAGGCAAACCATAGGAGGCGAAAACCTCTTTTGCCTGATATTCGTACAGCTTCACGCAGCCCAGTATACGGGCAGGCACGGCTGTGCCAGCAGCCGAATATGACAAGACAGCAGGCTATACTGCTGCTGTTGACCACCCCTGAACGAACCGCCGCCGTGGGCGGCGAGCGGCTGGCGCCTGCGTTGAACGTGCTCACGGCGCGCGACGCTGTGCGTCGAGCCCTCGCCGAGGATATGGGAACCGGCGATCTGACGACCGCGCTCACCGTGCCTCCCGACCACCGCGCCCGCGCGGAGATGCGCTCAAAGGCAACGGGGATCGTGGCCGGCTTGGGCGTGGCCGAGCTCGCTTTTCGCGAGCTCGATCCGAACCTGATCTGGACGCCCCAGGTGGCTGATGGCCAGCAGGTCAAACCGGGTCAGACGATTGTCGGCCTGGAGGGCCTGGCCTGCGCCATCCTCAGCGCCGAACGCACGGCGTTGAACTTCCTGCAGCGTATGTCCGGAACCGCCACGGCCACCCACGAGCTGGTGACGCTGGCCCGTGGGGTGACCGTCCTCGACACCCGCAAGACCGCGCCGGGCCTTCGCGCCCTGGACAAATACGCGGTGGCTGTGGGCGGAGCCCGGAACCATCGCTTTGGGCTGTTCGACGGCGTGTTGATCAAAGAGAACCACATTCGCGCCGCGGGCGGCATCGCCGCGGCCGTGGTCCGCTGCCGGCAGGGGGTTCCGCTGCTGACCCAGATCGAGGTCGAGGTGACCAATTTCGACGAGCTGCGTCAGGCGCTCGAAGCGGGCGCAGACGTCATCCTGCTGGACAACATGTCGCCCGCTGAGATGGGCCAGGCCGCGACGATCGCAGCCGGCCGGGCAAAGCTGGAGGCCTCGGGCGGCATTACCCGCGAGAACCTGGCAGAGGTGGCCGCCAGCGGTGTCGACTTCATTTCGTCCGGGGCGATCACGCACTCGGTCAAAGCGCTTGACATAAGCTTGCTGATCGAGCTGTGAACGCCAATACCGTCGACCTTATCGCCGAGATCGGCGAGCTGCGCCGATCGCGCGAAGCGGTCATCTTGGCTCACAATTACCAGATTCCCGAGATCCAGGACCTGGCGGATTTCACGGGCGATTCGCTGGCGCTGTCGCGGCAGGCAGCCCGAACCGACAAGCCGGTCATCGTCTTCTGCGGTGTGCATTTCATGGCCGAAACGGCCTCGGTGCTCTGCCCGGACAAGCAGGTGCTGCTGCCCGATCTCGGCGCGGGCTGCTCCCTGGCCGAAAGCATCAGTCCGCAGCAGCTTCGCAAGTGGAAGGCGCAGTTCCCGGGCGCCGTGGTTGTGTCCTATGTCAACACCAGTGCCGAAATCAAAGCTGAAAGCGACTACTGCTGCACGTCGAGCAATGCTATCCAGGTCGTGCAAGCCATTCCGCCGGAGCGTGAGATCCTGTTCCTGCCGGACATGTTCCTGGGGGCACACGTCGAGCGCATGACCGGACGCAAGATGCACGTGTGGATGGGTGAGTGCCACGTGCACGCGGGCATCGATCCGGAGCGCCTGGATCTGCTGGCGCAGCACCATCCGCACGCCGAAGCGCTCATTCACCCGGAATGCGGCTGTACCACGCCGGCGCTCTATCTGGCCGGCGAAGGAAGGCTGTCGGTGCCCATCAAGGTCCTGTCCACGGAGGGCATGGTGCGCTATGCCGCGGAATCAGACACGCAGGATTTCCTGGTGGCCACCGAGGTGGGAATCTTGCATCGTATGCGGCAAGAAGCGCCGAACAAGCGCTTTCACGCGGTGAACCCACGGGCTTCGTGCCGTTTCATGAAGCGCATCACGCTGGACAAGGTCCGAGACGCGCTGCTGCGCATGCAGTTCGAAGTGAAGGTGCCCGAAGACGTAGCCGAGCGGGCGCGGCTGCCAATCGAGCGGATGACGGCTATCGGGTAACGCCGTGGCAGGCGAGCAGCGCCGTCAGCGGCTGCTGGATGTGCTTGGCCAGGCCGGCGGTCCGGTGAGCGGCCACGAGCTGGCCGAGCTCCTCCACGTGAGCCGCCAAGTCATTGTCCAGGATTGCGCCCTGCTGCGTGCCGCGGGCTGCGCGATCGTTGCTACGCCCCGCGGCTACATGCTGCCGGCCGGCTCGGGCAGCATTCGGGCCGTTATTCCCAGTCGCCACGACCGTGAGCACACCGCGGACGAGCTCAACATCATGGTCGACCATGGCTTGAAGGTGCTGGACGTGACGGTCGAGCATTCGTTGTACGGTGAGCTTCGCGGGGTCTTGATGATGACCTCGCGCGAGGACGTGCGTGAGTTCCAGGAACGGCTCGAGGCCGGCGACGTATCGCTCCTGTCCGAGCTGAGCGGCGGCGTGCACCTGCACACGGTGGAGGCTCCCAGCCAGGATCGCCTCGATCGGGCCAGGGCGGCGCTGCGCGCCCGCGGCTACCTGATCGAATAGCGCTCGCTACTCCAGCTTGCCCTCGCCGGCGAGCAGATCGAGCACGAGAGATGACCAGCTGAAGTCCGGAGCGCCGTAACCTTCGGCTGTCAGTGGGTTGAAGAACTCGTACTGGCCTCCTCGCAGCAGCATATCGAAGGTACGGTTGGCGATCTCACTGGCGATCAGGCTGTGTCCATGAGCGCGCAGGCCCCAGTAGAGGTACCAGTTGACGTTGACCCAGGAGGGCCCTCGCCAGACGCATCGGGTGCGGAATTCTGGGTCGAAGGCCGGCTCGTGAATGGCCACGCTGGGAATTGGGAACGGCGTCCAGAATTCAGCGGGATTGGTCAAATGCTCGTTTATCAGCCGGTTTGCTACCGGCTCATCGAGATCGTCGAGGATCAGCGGAAAGAGGCTGGTGACGGTCAGCACGCGTAGCTGCTGCTCCTCCCGCCCGCACAGGTCCCAGAACACGCCTCGTTCCTCGTCCCAGCACTTCGCCATCAACGCCTGCACGACGGCGGACGAACGGCGCTCGAGTCGATCCGAATCCGAGTCGGGGAGGCCAACCAGGGCAATCAAACGCGAGAGGCAGCGCAATCCGTCGGCGTAGATGGCATTGAACATGACGTCCTCGACTTCGAAGACGTTGAGCGCGGCCTCAGCGCTCCTGTCACGGGCTTCGAACAGCTGCCGCATGGCGGCGGCCAGCGGCTCGACGAGCGATCCACTTCCCGGCGTGAGCCCGAGCGGGCCATCGTATTTGGGGCTTGCGTCCAGGCCGGATTCGTCCGGCTGCACGACAGCCAAGAGCGAATCACGGTCGCCGTCTCGATGGGCTGCCAACCATTCGAACAGTGCCTGGATAGGCGGTAGGACTTCGCCAACGAACTGGTCGTCGTGCGTGGCGGCGTAGATGCGCTCGACGGCCCGCGCCAGAACCGGCGGCTGAGTGATGCCGCTGATGTAGGGGTTGGACAGCGCCAGGTTGTAGCCGGCCAGCACCCCCTTGAAGCGCGAACGCTCCCACAACACCATGTGCGGTATGAACCCATCGGGCTGAGCCGCTTGCAGCAGGCAGCGGATCTCCTGCTTAGCCAGCTCCACGTCGAGGTGCAGCAGGGCAATGGCGTGGAAGGCGCTGTCCCACAGCCACTGGAAGGGATAGCGAAGCGCCGACGGACAAACGAAATCGAACTGCCGTCCGTCCCAATCCGATGACCCGCTCCGGCGGTTGGCCACCAAAACCCGTCGTGCGTTCGCGGCCAGCCGCCCGAAATCAGGCTCGGACACGGCAGCTGTGGCCGAAGGTCAGGGCTTCAGCGAGCGCGGCGCAACTGCACGATCTTGGGGTCCGACAGCTCCGGCTCGGGAGGAGGCTCCTCCAGCGCCTCCAGAGACCAGCGCTGTCGCGATCCGAAACGGGTTTGGAGGAGCGCGCCGAAGCCCATGGCGGCTACCGTCCCGCCCAGAATCCAGCCGAGATAGGGCAGCATGGTGGTCACGAACAGCAGCCACAGCCCGAGGAGCGCTTCGACCAGCGGAGGCAGCGCCACCCTCGCACGCAGGGACAGCAGGCGGCCTAACGTGAAGGAGACGCTTACGACTCCCAGCATGGTGACAAGCCAGACCCCGCTGACCAGCAGGGGAATGAGCGGCATGATCGCCACTGTGAGCCACGATAGCCGCAACACTACGTAGGCCACCACATAAGCGCTGATGCCAATGAGGGCATTGAGGACGTGGTTCCCCAGAGGCTCCTCACGAAGCAGCCCCGACACGTAGCGAATGCGTCGCGGGAAGAAGAACAGCATCATACTGCCCACCGTGGCCAGCACAGAGAACGATGCCAGTGACCACCAGATGCCGCTGAAACCCTGGCGGTGAATCCCAAATGGCCGCAGCCATGCGCCGAAATAACGCGAGGCGTCAAGGTTGCCACGCACACCCTGGGGAGGGCCGGCGCTGTCCGGCACAGGTTCGCCGTTGACGATAGCTTCAAGCGTCCGGATGCTGCTGGTCGTCATGACAGCGAAGCCATCGATGCCTGCGCGGGGCAGCACGAGGCTGTCAATGCTGAGAATGATCCCGCTGTAGAGGGCGATGATGAGCCCAATGATGGCCAGTCGAGGTCTCATGGGCTGTTAGCGGCGGCGGCGCTGGCGCGGTTCGACGGGCAGGCGGTAGTCGGACTTGGGTGGTTGGTGCAAGGCCATGATGGTGAAGATCAAGCCCAGGCCCAGAAGCGCCGTCAGCGCCAGCCCGCCGACCACTCCGTCGAACATCTGGAATGGCGAGCCCAGGAGAAGGTCCATCAGCCCGGAGGACTCCGATCCCGTGTCGAAGATTGGCTGGTCGGTGAGCGCGATCATGGCGCAGCCGGCGAGAAGCACGAGACAGCCGATAGCTGCTTGAAGCAGCAGCGATCGGCGTGCAGGGACAACGGTGATGCGCCGCCGGGCGGACACCGCCTCGGCCATGTCGGAGGCGAAGGTGGGCGGCAGGTCCACCTCGTTGAGGGACTCCAGGCCATGAACCAGCTCGCGAAAGCGCTCGATCTCCAGCCGGCAGCGGCTGCACTGCTCGAGGTGCTGCGCCAGCGCTTCGCGGCCCGGTGAGGTCAGGCGACCTTCCAGGTACAGCTGGAGCTCTTCCGGGTATGGGTGTTGGGTCATATGGCCAGCTCGTACAGGCGCCGGCGCAGCATTTCACGGGCTCGGAAGAGGTGGGTGCGCACAGTGTTCAGAGGCAGATCCAGAATCGTCGCGATCTCATCGTAACTCTTGTCCTGCAGATGCCGCAGGATGACGACCGCCCGGTACTTGGCCGGCAGCGCCAGGATGGCGGTATGAATGCGTTGGCGCTGTTCCTTCTCTTCGTAGATCGATTCGGGCAGCTTGCCCCGATCGGGCACCTGCAGCGCCAGCTCTGGGTCCGCTCCCCCTCGCTTGACGCGGCTGGACTGCAGGAAGTTGATGCACAGGTTTGTGGCGATGCGGTACAGCCAGGGCGCAAAACGCAGGCTCGTGTTGAAGCTCGGAAGCGCGGCATAGCAGCGCAGGAACGCTTCCTGAGTCAGGTCGTAAGCTTCGACGTTATCCCCGGTCATGCGATAGGCGAGGCTGTAGATGCGGTTCTGGTAGCGGCGAACCAACTCCTCAAACGAGGAGTTTTGGGTGAGCGCGTCGCTAGCCAGGGACTCGTCAGTGAGCTCGGGCTCCGCCTCGTACGGATCATGAGCTTTACAGGTTAGTACCGGCTCGATCACTGCTAGTTTCGTCCCTTGGGGGCGCATTGTACTCCCGAGACGAACTATTGGGAAGTGGAAGGCGACGGCTGGCTTTTTCGCCTGATTGGTGACCCGAGTGAAAACGTGGGGGTGGCCGACCGCCGCGCACGTCGTAGGGTGGACCTGAGGGGGCTCGAACCCCTGGCCTCGGCGATGCGAACGCCGCGCTCTCCCAGCTGAGCTACAGGCCCAAATTGACCGCACGGGAGTATAACAATTCGACACGCCGCCCGGCCGCTTCGGGCGGCGCTTTACGCCGCCGGCGATGCGTCAGGCGAAGCCTTCGCTCTCGAGCTCGGCGCTGAGGATCTGGACGTACTGCTCCAGCGCAGCCTGAATTTGCGGCTCGGCAGCCTGGTCGAACGGCAGCAGAGTGACGCGTGACGCCATCTCGGGCAGCGCGTAGATGTGGACCAGGGCAATAACCATCAGCTGGCGGTCTGTCGTGTCCGGCTTCCAGCGCACGAAATAGCTGCGATCCTCCTCCATCCAGGTCCGCTGCGCGGCTTCGAACTGAGGGTGACTGCGGGCGGCATGAAACACCAGCCGCTCGGCCTCCTTCACTGTCATTGGTCCCGCCACGTCGAGCGTGGGTTTCCGCTCGGTCTCGGCGCCTGCCGCCCGCTCAGCCACGATCGTCAGCCTCGGGCTAGGGTCAGCAGGCGTTCCAGAGGGCGGAGGTCAAAAGGATGGCCGAGCTCGAGGACGACATACTGCGCGCCTGCCTCGAGGAGGCGGTCCACATCCTCGATCTCTTGCGGGCGGACGTCTACGGTGCGCTCGATCTCGGCCGGGTTGCGGCCCTGCTTGCGACACCATTCATCCAGCACCTGGCTCTTGTGGCGGTAGTTTTCGGCTGGCCCGAAGGTGTTCCACATGTCGGCGTACTGCGCGGCCAGGCGCAATGTGACCTTCTCTCCGCCCCCGCCGATCAGGATGGGCATCTTGCCGACTGGCGGTGGATTCAGCTTGGCGAGGCGGCTCTTGATCCGAGGCAGGCTTTCGCCCAGCGCCTTGAGCCTGGTCGCCACCGTGCCGAACTCGTAGCCGTACTCGCGGTAGTCCCGCTCGAACCAGCCGGCGCCGATGCCGAGGATGGCCCGTCCACCGCTCAGGTGATCGACCGTCCGGGCCATGTCGGCAAGGAGATCCGGATTGCGGTAGCTGTTGCCGGTGACCATCGTCCCGACCTGGGCATGGGAGGTCTCCACGGCCATGGCTGTGACCAGCGTCCAGCCTTCGAAATGGGGGCCATTCGGATCGCCGTACAGCGGAAAGAAGTGATCCCAGGTCCAAATGCTGTCGACGTGAAGACGGTCCGCCTCACGCCAGGCATTTCGCAGGTCATGCATTGGGGTGTGTTGGGGATGGAGTTGAACGCCAACTTTGAACCGGGCCATATGGCAATGCTACGCCCTGTGTCACTATCTGCACGGTGAACACCGACTTCCCAGTGCGAAGTTCGGGCCAGCGAACGAGCGGCACCACTCCTGCGTTGGGACTGCGCCATGGCCCTGCCTGACAGCTTGCATGTGTGCCCTGGGCAGCCTTACCCGCTGGGGGCGACGTTCGACGGCTCGGGCACCAATTTCTCCGTCTTCTCAGAGGTTGCCGAATGCGTGGAGCTATGCCTGTTCGACGGTGGCCACGAGCGGCGGTTGAAGCTGCCCGAGGTCACAGCCTTTTGCTGGCACGCCTACCTGCCCGACGTAGGGCCGGGAACGCAATACGGCCTCCGCGTGTACGGCCCTTGGGCGCCTGACCAGGGCTTCCGCTGCAATCCCGCCAAGCTCCTGCTCGATCCGTACGCGAAGGCGATCGAAGGGCAGGTGACGTGGCACAGCGCCGTCTATCCTTACCGGCCAGGAAGGGCTGAGGTCCCGGATAGGCGCGACAGCTCGCGCTACGTGCCGCGCTCTTTGGTGGTCAACCCGTACTTCGACTGGGCGGGAGATCGAGCGCCTCGCGTGCCGCTCAACGAATCGATCGTCTACGAGGCGCACGTCAAAGGTTTCAGCAAGCTCCACCCGGGGGTCCCGCGTGAGATTCGGGGGACGTACGCTGGGCTGTCTCATCCCGCCGCCATCGAGCATCTGCAGCAGCTCGGTGTCACGGCCGTGGAGCTGCTGCCGGTGCACCAGTTCGTCCATCCCCAGCACCTGCTCGATCGAGGCCTCCACAACTACTGGGGCTACGACTCCATCGGCTACTTCGCGCCGCACAACGAGTATGCCAGCGACCCGCGTGAAGGGCGCCAGGTGCAGGAGTTCAAGCGCATGGTCAAGGCCCTGCACGAGGCTGGCATCGAGGTCATCCTCGACGTGGTCTACAACCACACCGCCGAAGGCACGGCGCTGGGCCCCATGCTGTCGTTCAAAGGACTGGACAACGCAGCCTACTACCGCCTGGACCCGAGGGATCCCCGGCTTTACGTGGACTACACGGGAACGGGCAACAGTCTCAACGGACGCAGCCCGCACGTGCTCCAGCTGGTCATGGACAGCCTGCGTTACTGGATCCAGGAGATGCACGTCGACGGCTTCCGCTTCGACCTGGCGCCGACACTGGCGCGCGAGATGCATGACGTGGACCGGCTGTCCTCGTTCTTCGACCTGATGCAGCAGGATCCGGTGGTGCGGCAGGTGAAGCTCATTGCCGAGCCGTGGGACGTGGGAGAAGGTGGCTACCAGGTAGGGAACTTTCCCACGCTGTGGTCGGAATGGAACGGCAAGTATCGGGACACTGTGCGTGACTACTGGCGCGGCCAGGACCGGACCCTCGCGGAGTTTGCGTATCGCTTCACCGGCAGCTCGGATCTGTACGCCCACAACGGCCGGCGGCCCTACGCCAGCGTCAACTTCGTGACCTGCCACGACGGCTTCACCCTGGCGGACCTGGTGAGCTACAACGAGAAGCACAACGAGGCCAACGGCGAAGACAACATGGATGGCTCAGCCGACAATCGCTCGTGGAACGGCGGTGCTGAAGGGCCCTCCGCGGACGCGGCCGTCAATGAGCTTCGGGCCAGGCAGAAGCGCAACTTCCTGGCCACGCTGTTCCTGTCGCAAGGCATCCCCATGCTGCTCGGCGGCGACGAGATCGGCCGCTCGCAGCAGGGCAACAACAATGCCTACTGCCAAGACAACGAGCTGTCCTGGTTCGACTGGGAGCGAGCCGACGTCGATCTGCTGGCCTTCACCCGCTGGCTCATCCGGTTTCGCCGCGATCATCCGGTATTCCACCGGCGCCTGTGGTTCCAGGATCGTCCCATCTGGCACAGCGCCGCCCGGGAGATCGGCTGGTACAAGCCGGACGGCTGGGAGCTCACCGACGAGGACTGGCAGGCAGGTTTTGCCAAGTCGCTCGGCGTCTTCCTGAATGGCTCGGCTATCCCCAGCTTGGACGTCCGCGGCGAACGCGTCCAGGATGACAGCTTTTACCTGCTCTTCAACGGCCACCACGAGCGGCTCGACTTCACGCTGCCAGGCCCCGGTCTGGGCCGCAGCTGGGTTCAGGCCCTGGACACTGCCGAGCTGCTGCCTGGCGAAAATGGCACGACCTACGCCGCGAACAGCGTGGTGATCATGACCGGCCGCTCGTTGAAAGTGCTGCGGAGGACGGAGTAGGGCCGGGAGTGTTCAGCTGGCCGGCTTCGGGCGGCGCGTCCGGCGGGGAGCGGTAGAGGCTGCCTGAGGTGTCGGATCCGCGTTGCCGTTGTTGTGCAGCAGCGTGGCAGCGGCCGAGTGCCCGGTAAGCCGGTAATCGGGGGCCTGGATGGCCCACACTTCGGTGAACTGGTTGTCGAACATGCGCGAGCGGATGCGCGGCTCCACGTCCTCCGCCTCGGCGTTGCTGGTGAAGATCGTGGGCAGCTGGTTGTTGTAGCGGTAGTTCACCAGCTGAAACAGCGTTTCATTCACCCACGGCGTGCTGTGCTCGACCCCTAGGTCGTCGAGGACGAGGAACTCGATGCTCTTGATGCGCTGGAAATACTCTTCGGAGGCGGTCTCATTGCGCGGATTGAAGGCTGCGCGCAGGTAGTCGAGGAAGTCCGGCACCACGACGAAGATGGCCGGCCGCTCGAGCACGGCGATGCGATGGTTGACGGCGGCCGCCGCCAGGTGCGTCTTGCCGCAGCCGTACTTGCCGTAGAGCAGCAGCCAGCCTTGGGGCCAGGGTTTCTCGGCGTAGCTGCGGACGGCGTCCCACACGTCGAACAGGTTATGGCTGACCTCCTCGGGGATCTCGCCTTCGCGGAAGTCGAACGAATCGAAGGTCATGCGCGAGAGGGCGTTCAGCCCGCTTTCCTCGCGCAGCTGCTGCCGACGGCGCTCGTGGCGCTTGCGCTGGGTGCATTCGCAGGGGAACACGCGCCCATAGTTCGGATCATCCGAGGGAACGTTGTAGTACAGCCAGCCGGCGCCCTGGCAGACCGGGCAGGCAGGAGGGTTAGTGGCGGAAGAGGTGTCCGAACTCGCCTTTGAGGTAGTGGTCGGGATCGTATACCGCGCCAGGATGTCGCCCAAACGTTCCATCTTCTCGTCCCTCGGCCGCCCAGCGGGCCAGTATATTCTTGATGTAGCGCCAGTTCCGTTTATTGCGCTCGACCGCGATGTGGAATGCCTCCTCGATCCACGGCTCGGGATAGCTTGCCTCGGCCTCCATCAGCTCCTCGGCGATCATTCGCGTCAACAGGCCCACATTCTGCTCGTAAAGCGTGAAAATGTTGGGCTTGGGCGTGACCAGCTCCGCCGACTCAGAGCTGCCGAGGCGCTCGCGCAGCTCGTTTGCCCGGGCCCCGGGAGCCCCGAGCTCGCGCAGCAGCGCGCGGCCCCGTTCCGTGTTCAGCAGAAACCACTCTTCGGCCCGGTCGCCATCTCGCACGGTAAGACGAAGGAGCGAGCCGCGCTGTGACGCGCGCTCCAGCGCGTGATCCAGCACGTCGGGCAGTGAGCGCAGGTCCCCGGTCGCGCTCAAGCTCGCCTGCAGGATCTCGTCCCGAGAGAGCTGCAGGCGAGAGACACAGCGCGGCCAGCCTTTCTGCTTGGCCAGCAGGGCGACGATGTGCAGCAGGACCTTGATCTCAGCCAGATCGTCCATCTGCGGTAGGAGCTGGTCGAAGAAGGCGTTGGGCAGCTGCGTGAACTCCGTTGACTTGGAGAAGCCCGCGAATGGCTTCATGACGCAGGATACGCAGGCATCAGTAGCGGTCCTCCGAGCCGGGCGCCTGCGGGAACTCGCTGAACTGCTGGTAGCTGCCGAAGAATTGCAGGGCCACTTCGCCGACGGGGCCGTTGCGGTGCTTGGCGATGATGATGTCCGCCTGGTTGTCCTGGTCGGTGGCATTGCGATCGCGGCTGATGAACATAACGATGTCGGCATCCTGTTCGATCGAGCCCGATTCGCGCAGATCCGACAGCTGCGGGCGCTGGTCGGAGCGGCTTTCGATGGCCCGCGAGAGCTGTGACACCGCCAGCACGGGTATCTGCAGCTCACGGGCCATGGCTTTGAGCTGACGGGTAATCTCGGAGACTTCCTGCACGCGGTTGTCCCTGCCCCGTCCGCTGCTGCCGTGCATGAGCTGCAGGTAGTCGACGATGACCATGCCCAGCCCCTGCTCGGCCTGGATGCGGCGCACCTTGCTGCGCATCTCCATGACCGAGACCTCACCGCTGTCGTCGAAGTAGATGGGCAGCTGTGCCAGCTTGCCAATGGCATCGACGACGCGAGCGTGCTCCCACTCCTGGATGTTGCCGTTGCGCAGGTGCTGCAGGTTCACGCCGGCTCGGCAGGCGATCATGCGCTGCACCAGCTGCTCGGCCGACATTTCGAGGTTGAAGATAGCTATCCCCTGTTGACGGTCCCCGATTTCCATCGCGTGCTGGGCTACGTGGTCGGCGATGTTCAGGATGAAGGCCGTCTTGCCGATGCCTGGCCGGGCGGCCAGGATGATGAGGTCTGACTTCTGGAAGCCGCCGAGCTTGTTGTCGATCTTGCTGAAGCCGCTGGGCAGGCCGGTGAGCTTGCCGGCATTGGCCAGGATGGCTTCCAGGTTCTCGAAGTAGACGCTGAGGACACCGTCGATGGGCACGAACTCGCCCTTGGTGCGCCGTTGGACCAGCTGAAAGAGCAGCTGCTCGGACTGGTCGAAGGCTTCCTCGACCTCGAGCGTGTCGTCGTAGCCAATGGTGGCGATCCGTCCGGCCACGGAGATGAGCCGCCGTTTGAGAGCGGTTCGCTCAACGATGTGGGCGTAATGCTCGACGTGGATGGCGGTTGGCACGATCGTGGCCAGCGAATGGATGTAGCCCAGGCCGCCTGCATCGGCCAGCTGGCCGCGCCGCTCGAGCTCGTCCGTAACGGTGACGATGTCGGCCGGCTCTCGCCGCTCGTACAGCTGCAGCATGGCCTCATAGATGTGGCGGTGGCTGTTGCGAAAGAAATCCTCCGCGTGCAGGAAGCCCGAGACCTTGACCAGCGCATCGCGGTCCAGCAGCAGACTGCCGATGACAGCCTGCTCCGCGTCGACGTTGCTCGGCGGAAGCTTCTCGATGACCGAGGGCGCTATGGCCAACGACTGGTTCCTCCGGGCAGCGGAGCTGGGCAGGATGCTTCATGGCCGGCCAGGGTCCCGAGGCCAGGGGCCGGATGAAACGCTGTCGAGGAGATCGTCCTAGCTCTCCTCTTCAACGACCACCTTGAGCTTCGGTTCCAGGCCGTGGCCCACATGCACCGCTACCTGGTAGTCACCCAGCCGCTTGATGGGCTCCTCCAGCGCGATGTCCCGTTTGTCCAGCTCGATGTTGTGCTGCTTCTTGAGCTGGTAGGCGACATCCTGGGCCGTCACCGACCCGTGCAGGCGCTTTTGGGCGCCAACTTTTACCGCGAGCTTGAGGCTGAGCGACTCGATCTGGTGGGCCAGCGCCTGGGCCTCGGCCAGCGCTCGCGCCGCCCGTTTGGCCTCAGCCTGCCGGCGGGCTTCGAGCTCCTTCAGGGCCTCCGGCGTAGCCGCTCTGGCCAGGCCCCGAGGCATCAAGAAGTTGCGCGCATATCCATCGGCGACGTCCTTGACGTCGCCAGCTTTGGCATGCTCAACATCCTTAAGGAAAACGACCTTCATGAAAAATCCCTCACACTAGCACGATCACGAGCGGTTATTGTGACACTTTCCAGGCGGTGTCAAGGCCAAGCGACCCACGAAAAGTTTGAAATATTCAGGCGGCGATTTTGGCTCCTGCAGACAGGGTAGCAAGTTCTTAGGACAGGTGTTCTAGTGCTGCCGTCCACGATATTCTCCGTGGGTGGCAGTTACGGCCGGCTCGGCGAGCTTTGGCGCTCGGCTTGACGAGGCGCTGCGAACGCTGGGGCAGCCTGCTTATCGGGCGCGTCAGGTGCGCGAGTGGAAGTACCGCCGGCTGGCGGCCGGCTATGCCGAGATGGGTAATCTGCCCGCCGGTCTGCGCCAGGAGCTTGGCCGCACGGTTCCGCTGAGCGCGGTTGAGCCCATCCAGGAGCTGCGTTCGGACGATGGCCGCACCACGAAGGCCCTGCTGCGTTTGGCCGATAACCAGCTGGTCGAGGCCGTGCTGATGCGCCAGCAGGGGCTGAATGAAGAGGCGCCGCGCAACACGGTGTGCCTCTCCAGCCAGGCCGGCTGCAAGATGCGCTGCTCGTTTTGCGCGACCGGCCACGGTGGCTGGCGGCGCGACCTCACATCCGACGAGATTGCCGACCAGGCGCTGCACTTCGCACGCGTGCTCAAGGGGGAAGGGGAGCACGTCACGAACGTCGTGTTCATGGGCATGGGGGAGCCGCTCGACAACTACGACGGCGTGATCGAAGCGATTCGTCTGCTCAACAGTCGCGAGGCGTTCGGTCTCGGGGCCCGCAATATGACGGTTTCGACGTGCGGACTGGTTCCGGCGATTCGCCGGCTGGCGAATGAGCCGGCGCAGGTAAACCTGGCCGTGTCGCTGGCAGCCACTACGGACGAGCGGCGGAGCGAGCTCATCCCGCTCAACAGGCGCTACCCGATCGCCGAGCTGCTCGCCGCGTGCGATGACTATGCTCGGCAGACGCGGCGGCGAGTGAGCTTCGAGTACGTGCTCATAGCAGGGATAAACGACTCGCTCGATGAGGCCCAACGCCTCAAAGCCCTGATGCATGGCCGCTTGGCGCACGTGAACCTGATTCCACTGAATCCGGTGGAAGGGGACGCCTACGAGCGGCCGGATGAGCTGGCGGTGCGGCGTTTCGCCAAGGTCTTGCGAGAAGGGCGCGTGCCGGCGACCGTGCGCTACTCGAAGGGAGTGGACATCGTCGCCGGCTGCGGTCAGCTGCGCGCCCAACGCGTCGGCTGAGGCAGCCAGCCCGCCTGATCCCTGAGCCCCGATCACCTGTCGCCGAGTATCAAATCCGCCGCTTCGAGGATGGAGGGGACGGCCGTGACCGGCCCGCTCCATTCGTCCAGCGTCTTCTGGCCGTCGCCGGTGAGGACGAGGATCGGCCGCACGCCCGCGGCGAGGCCGGCTTCGAGGTCGCTCGAGCGGTCACCGACGATGTACGACGATGCCATCTCCAGGTCGAGCTCCTTGGCGGCCGACTTCAGCATGCCGGGCTTTGGCTTTCGGCACGGACAGTTGAGATAGGTGGCGTGCGGGCAGAACTTGATTAGGTCAGGTTGGGCGGCCGGTCCCAGCTGGCGCAGCAGCTCCTCGTGGATGGCCTCGAGGTCGTCGCGGCTGAGCGGCGGGCGGCGCCACAACACGCGCCCGTCGAAGCTTTCGCCCAGGCCGCCCTGGTTGGTCACGACCACGACGCTGTAACCGGCTGCCTTCAGCCGCTCGATGGCTTCGGCAGCGCCGGGAATCAGATGGACTTCGTGCGGCCGGTTAATCTGCCCGCCGTGGTTGATGACCCCGTCGCGGTCCAGAAAGACGGCTTTGCGCACCTCGCCCAAGCTTAGCCGAGGCTGGAGCCAATGGGAGCGGTGACTCCATTCTCGATCAGCAGCAGCGGATTCCCGCCAATCATCGGCTTGCCGGGAGTATCAGGATTGGTGAAATTGGTGGCCGGATCGAGCGGCAGTGCGTAACCCCCAGGAGCGGCTGACAACGGCATGGGCTGTCCGTACTTGTCCAGCAGCTGGGCGGTTCCTCCCGAGCTCAGCACGGTGGCCGTCACCGGCAGCGGGGAGTTGCTCCAGATGGCTGTTACACGCTGCTGGCCGCGGTCGAACACGACCTCCTCGATGTCGCCGTTCTTGAAATAGCTGGCGGACTTGGCGTTCGAGAAATACTGCGTGATGAGCTGGTAGGACACGTAGGCTGGCCGAAGTCTGAAGCCCGGTAAGTCGGCTACCAGCGCCTGGCCATTGACCACGTCGTTATCGCCGTCTTTCATCTTGTACACCTCGATGCGCTGCAAACCGGCAGCGAGCCCCAGGGCGTACGCCTGGATGATGAACGACGACTGTTCGCTCAGTGTGGCCCGCATGGCCTCGGGGCTGGCGAGCGAGGTGTTGGCGTTGACCGGGTCGTCATACGGAATCACGTTGGTTTCGTTGACCCAGATGGGCTTATCGATGCCGTGGGCGCTCATGAGCTGGTGGTACAGGATGGGCACGTCGTAGAGCGAGTGCGGGTCGTTGTACAGGTGCAGCGTCACGAAGTCCATGTACTGGTTGTGGCTGGCCGCGGTTGGGTCGGCGGCCATGACGTCGAGCATCCGATCGAAGAACTGGCGCCGCCCGGCGCGCTTGTCGGTCCAGTAGGTGAAGCCCGCCGTCCCGACCGTCAAGGTGGGGTCGACGTCCTTGATGCTGAGGTAGGCGACCTTGAGGAGCTGATAGTAGTCCTCCACGCTGCCGCTCCAGGTGTAGTAGGCAGCATTCGGATCGCTGGGCGTGATGTCCGGCTCGTTCCAGATCACCCAGTGGTAGATGCGGCCCTTGTAATACTGGGCCGCTTTGCGGACGAATTGTCCCCAGGAGTTGTCGGGGTCGTTGTACGGCAGGTACAGGCCGGCGGGCACGGCCTGAGATCCCTTGGATGGATCGGAGGCGTACTTGCTGGGCGTGTTGATCAGCATGCCCACCAGGTCGATGTCATGCAGGATCTGCGAGTCGAGGTAGGTGAACGGCAGGTACCACTCGCCGTTCCAGTAGCCCGGGTCGAGCTGCGGCCAGGACATCGTGAGCCGCTCCCAACGCACCCCCGCGTTGTAGGCGAGGTCGGTTTGCTGTGTGCGGAAGGCCTCCGCCACGCCGAAATGGCGATCCGAAAGCGTGACCGGCTTGAGCGCCAGGGGACCGCTGGCTGCCGCGCTGGATTGTCCCAGCAGCCCCGCCAGCAGCACGAGCATGAGAGCAGTCCCTGTCGTGCGGCGCGCAGCCCTGGGACGATGCCGGAAAGGACGCATGAATCCTCTAGACGCTATCCCTCAACCGTAGGGAAAGCGCCCCAGTTAGTACGTATAGGTGAATCCGGCGAGGATTATAGGCGCTTGCTTAGCTGCGCCTCATCGGCGCCGAGCGCGGGATGCGAACGGCCCTGCCGATGAGGCCGCGGTTGGCGTAAGCAGGCGCCGTTGGTACGCTAAATGCGGCGCCGGGGCCGTACCAGGTCCAGCGGCGTGCCCGTTATACGAGGCACGGTTGTCCATCGGGCACCCTTTGGAAGGGGGAGAGCAGTTGAGATCTATCTGGAAGGGGTCGGTGAGCTTCGGGTTGGTCACCATCCCGGTCCGGCTCTACACGGCAACCGAGGACAAGGACGTTCGCTTTCACATGCTCCACAAGACCGATGGCTCTCGTGTAGAGTACAAGAAGTTCTGCGCCGACGAGCAGGTTGAGCTGCAGAACGACGAGATCGCCAAGGGCTTCGAGTACGCCAAGGGCCAGTACGTGCTCATTGAGGACAAAGACTTCGAAAGCATCCCTCTCAGCACGAGCCACGCGGTCGAGATCATGGAATTCGTTGACCTTCCGGAGGTCGATCCGATCTATTTCCAGAAGTCGTACTACCTGGAGCCTCAAGAGGGCGCGGCCAAGCCCTATGCGCTGCTCAGGGAGGCGATGCAGCGGGCGAACAAGATTGCCCTGGCCAAAGTCGTGCTGCGCGACAAGGAGCATCTAGCGACTGTTCGCGTCCACGACGACGTGCTCGTGCTGGAGACGCTGTTCTACCCCGACGAGGTTCGCAACCCTCGTGAGTTGGTCGAGGATACGAAGAAAGCGGCGCTCAACGAAAAAGAGGTCCAGATGGCAATCAACCTCATCGAGGCCCTGGCCGCGGAGTTCGAGCCCGAGAAGTACCACGACAACTACCGCGAGGCGCTGCTAGAAGTGATCCACCAGAAGATCGAGGGCAAGCCGATCGAGCTGCCGGCAGCCAAACCCTCGCCCAAGGTCATGGATCTCATGGAAGCGCTGCGCGCGAGCGTGGAGATGGCAAAGCCGGCCGCCGGCGGCAAGAAAGAGAAGGTCGCCTAGGAGGCGTTTCTCCTAGCCGGCCACCCGCCGTCTCGCGGCGGCCAGCTCGCGTGTGAGGATTGGCAGGAGTTGGGCGGCATCGGCCACTAGGCCGTAATTCGAGATCTCGAATATCGGCGCTTCGGGGTCGCTGTTGATCGACACGATTGTGCGGGCCTTCTGGATGCCGATGGTGTGATTGAAAAAGCCGCGAATGCCAACGGCAAAGTACAGCCGCGGCGAGATGACCTTCCCCGTTAGCCCCACCTGCTGCTGGCGTGGCATCCAGCCTTGATCGACGATCTTGCGCGTTGCCGCCACCGATGCTCCGAGCGCCGCTGCCAGCTCTTCGGCCAGCGGCAGGTTCGCCGGACCTCCCAGCCCGTGCCCGATCCCGACCACGATGTCCGCCGTCTCGAGCTCGATGCCCTTGGCGCCCACGCTGGCCTGGGCCGCGAGGTGCTCGATGCGGGAGCCCGGAAGATGCTCGACGCGGAGTGGATCGATGGCGGCTGTGCGCTGCGGATTGGGACGGACTTTGCGCAAGACCCCGGGCCGCACCGTGGCGATCTGGGGCAGTGTGTTGGACAGGATGGGCGCGACGACATTGCCGCCAAACGCGGGCTTGAGCTGCACCAGCAGATCGTCTTCGTTCAGATCGAAGCCTATGCAATCGCCGGTCAGTCCGAGCTGCAGGCGGGCGGCGATACGAGGCGCGAGGTCGCGGCCGTTGGGCGTGGATGGCAGCAGGACGATGTACGGCTTGAGGCGCTTAATCGCATCTGCCAGCAGCCCGGCGTGCAGCTCGGTGTCGTAACACTCGAAGCGTTCGTCGTCGACCAGATAGACGCGGTCCGCTCCGTGCGCGGCCAGCTCGCCGGCCAGCGGTTTGACGTTCTTCCCGGCCAGCATCACGGCGAGCTCGCTGCCGAGCCGTTCGGCCAGGCTGAGGCCTTCGCCCAGCAGCTCGAGCGTGACCGGACGAATCCGGCCGTCGTACACTTCGGCGCCCACCCACACGGCTCGGTCGCTGCTGAACGAGCGCTGCAGCGGGGCGACGGCGGCCTCACTGCCGTCATCCTGCCAGCCGCGGAACAGGCCTTCAGCCACGAGCGCCTTCGCCAGCTCACGAGCGGCGCTGTCCAGGTCCGCGGTCGGAATCATACGCACCTGACGCTCGACGGCGATGGTGCTGATCTCCTGCACCCAGGTGGGCGAGCCTTTGAGCCCGAAGCCGTTCGGGTCGTCGGCTAGGTCGGCCGCGGTGAGCGTCACGTACGGCTTGGAGGCCGCCTCCTCGCGTCCGGCCCGCGTTGGCCGCGCGGGCGGAGCAATATCCTCGGGCACCGTGATCAGGGCCGGCAAGGGAACGCGAAGGTCCTCCGTGCCCTCGTCGGTCATACGCGTGACTATGAGATGGCCGTCTTCGTGCACGATGCCGCTCGCGTTGGTTACCTGGGGAATGTCCAGCAGCTCGGCGATCTCGGGCCCGACCTGGCCAGTCTCGGCATCGAGACTGTACTTGCCGCAGAAGATGAGGTCGTAGTCACCCTGCCGGAGCGCGCACGCCAGCGCCCGCGAGGTCGCCAGCGTGTCGGCGCCGGCAAAGGCACGGTCGTTCAGGTGGATGGCGCGGTCGGCGCCGGAGGCCAGGAGCTCCAGCAGCGCGTCCTTGGCCTGGGGCGGCCCCATGGTGATGACGGTGATGTCGCCCCCGCCGGTCTGTTCGACGAGCTGCTTCGCGGCTGTCAGGGCATGCTTTTCATACGTATTCACGAGATTCAGGACGCCTTCACGCTTGATGGTCTTGGTCGTGGGATCGAATTCCAGCGCTTCGAGATCCGGAACCTGCTTGATGCAAATGGCAATCTTCATGTGCGGTTGTAAGGATAAGGTCAGGGGTGACGGGTTAGGGGCTCAGGGCTGGGGGAATGGTGGCCGACAATTGGACTGTGAGGTTGGCGGTCGCGTTGCGCTGTCTGCGGCTGTGGACAGTGGGCGTGTTGGTGCTGACGGTCGGCGGCGCGCCGGCTGCCGCGGCCGGCAACGTTGGATTCTCGAAGCTGTTCTACGTCTGCCCCAGCCCAGACGAGATCGACTTCTCCTGGGCGCCGGCAAGCAATGCCAGCTTCTATTCGCTGCAGCTCCTGGGGCCCATCGATCCCACCGTCAACGGCGGCGTTACCGGTACCTATCTGCGCCAGTTCGGATCGATCGAGGTGGCGAAAGGACAGACGCAGAACGCGGCGATAACGCTCGCGCCTGCCGTCATCAGCAGCCCACTGACGATGCAGTGGCAGGTGATGGTGGGTGGTCCGAATGGTTACACCGGCCTGATCCCAACCTTCCAGACGGCGATCGTCACCATTCCCTGCACTCAAAACACGCTCCTGGCCTCGGTGTAGTCGACGGCCGCCGCCGTCTGCTGTGGGTCATTGGCCGCCGGCGCGCTCTCATATACTTTCGCGAATGTCTGACACAGGACGGTCGCTGCGGGTGACGGCGCCGACTGTCGAGGAAGCGCTGTACAAGGCCGCGTCATTCCTGGGCGTCGATCCCGCTGTGGTCGAGCTCGAGGTTATCGGCGCGCGCAGGACCGGGGTGCTGGGCTTGGGGAAGCCGCAAGTCGAATTCGAGGCGCGGATTGCCAGCCAGCCGTCGGAAGGGTTGTCGGACGACAGCGCGTCTACCGGGGACGTGGCGACCGACGACGTGGCCAGCCCGCCGCCGGAGCAGGAGCCGGCGCAGCCACCACCGGCCGGCAAAGCGCCGGCAGACGGTCACGCCGAGGCGTCTGAGCCGCCGGCCGGTGGACGAGCATGGGAGATCTCGTGCAGCGATGGCAGCTGCTTCCTGACGGTGCACCGGCCCGGCGTGAGGCTGTCGGACGTCGAAGAGCACATCATCAGCTGGCCGTTCAGCGAGTACCAGCGTGATGCGGTACGCGCGGCCATTGCCACACCAGAGGCCGGCGCCATACGCATCGGCTCCGTGGCCGTGCCGGAAGGGTTGCCGCCCGGCTCCAAAGTGTTTGTGAAGCTGACCTCGGATGGCATGGCGGCCTGGGCCGTGCCGCTGGCCGCCGATGACGTCAGCTCCGAGGACGTGTATCGCGCGCTGGCGGATGCCGGTGTTGAGTTCGGCATGGACCAGGTCGCAATCGAGCGGATGACCGGCGAGCCGCTGGTTGAACCGATCCTGGCGGCGCGAGGCCAGGAACCGGGCGCGAGCAGGGATTCGACGGTTGAGTACCTGTTTACCGAGGAGGACGAGAACGCCGGCCTGCGGCCTCGGGTCCGCGAGGATGGCTCCGTCGACTACCGCGATTTACGTCCGATCTACACCGTGCCGGCCGGTACGGTGGTCGGACGCTACATACCGGCGGTCGTGGGCGAAGCGGGTCACGACGTGTGTGGCCGCAAGCTCGAGGCGGCCAGGCCGGCCCACGATACACCTGTGGCCAGGTTTGCCGGCACGGACGTGGTGGTCGCGCCGAATGGGACGGATCTCGTGACTACCAAGTCGGGCCGGCCGGTGCGCAATGGCGCTCGTATCGACATCATCGAGGTCTACGCCATCATCGGCGACGTCGACTTTTCGACCGGGAACGTCGACTTCAACGGCGACGTGTACGTATCCGGGGACGTCCAGCCGGGCTTCACCATACGAGCCAGCGGCAACGTGCGCGTCGATGGCATCGTAGACGCGGCCAGCATCGATGCGGGGCATGACGTGCTGATTGGGGGAGGCGTGCACGGCCACGGCGACAGCAAGGTGGTGTGCGGTGGTGAAATGTCGGCGCGTTTTCTCGAAGCAGCTGACGTAAGGAGCGGCAGCGACGTGCTGATTTTCAGCACCATCGTCAGGTCCAACGTGTGCTCTAACGGGCAGCTGACGGTCCTTGGTCGAGGCTCGATTGTTGGCGGCAAAGCGAAGGCGCAGAACGGTATCCGCTGCAACAGCGCCGGCTCGAGCGCAGGTGTGGCGACCTCACTCGAGCTCGACTGGCTGAGCGCCATCAAGCCCGGCATGGACCGCGAGCGGGACATCGCCCGCTATCGAGCCGGGCGCATTGTCGTGCATGGCGACCTCTTTCCGGGGACGACGGTCACGATCAACGGCGCGAAGTTCCCGGTGCGCGACCGCCTCCAAGGCGTGCAATTCCAGGCGACGGATCGCGGGATCGCACTGACCTCATTGTGAGCCGCCCGGCCAGGGTGCCGGTGGCGATTCCGGTCGGTGAGACGCGCGAGGAAGGTTAGGAAGCGAGGGAGCTTATTGGCTCTTGCGCTCGCTCGCCGGGGCAGTGGGTGCCGCGGGAGCAGGTGGATGCGCCTCGTCGGTGCCCGGAGCGGCAGAAGCCGCGGTTGTCGTCGCCGGCGTTTCTTCGGGCTGGTCCTTGTCGGCCTCGCCGGTCGTAGCGCGGCGGAATTCTTTAATTCCCTGCCCCAGGCCTTTGCCTAAGTCGGGCAGCTTCTTGGGGCCGAAGATCACCAGGGCGATGACCAGGATGATGATGAGCTCGGGGGCGTGGCTGAAGCCGCCAGTAAACATATCGGTATGTCTCGCTTTCTAGGCCAGCAGGTTGGCTTCAGTCTAGCGCGCACCGAGGGACTGACCCAGAAGCTTCACATAGGTCTCCGCCGCATCCGGCTCCCGGAGCACGAATACCACCCGCCGGAGCGTCCCAGGGTCGGCGCGCAGCACGGAAAGAGCGCCTTGCGTGGCTACCCTTGCAGCCGGCTCGAATGGGTAGCCGTAGATGCCCGTGGAGATAGCCGGGAAGGCGACGGACGATAAGCCATGGGCCTTCGCCACGTCGAGTGACGAGCGATAGGCTCCGGACAGCAGGTCGGCTTCGCCATGTGAGCCTCCACGCCATACCGGACCAACCGCATGAATGACATAACGCGCCGGCAGGGCGAAGCCGGGCGTGATCCTGGCCTGTCCGGTAGGGCAGGGAGCAACCACGTTGCAGGCCCGCTGAAGCTCATTCGGGCCGGCGGCGCGAAAGATCGCTCCGCACACACCCCCACCGGCCAGCAGCTGCTCGTTGGCCGCGTTCACGATGGCATCCGCGGAGATCAACACCAGGTCTCCAACCTCGACCTCGATGACGGCAGGACCGACCGGGAATGCGCTCAGCCCCAAGCTTGGCACCCGCAGTTACTGCCCGGATCACAACAATCGCTTAAGGTCATCCGTTCTTACGTCGAGGATAGTAGTGATGAACATGCTCTTGTCACGGATGGCCGAGCAGATCTGGCGCATGCGAATGCGGCGCATGGAAGCGCGCGCTGCGCATCAGCTTCTCGCAAATCTGATCCTTCCTTAGCAGCCACGGAATCCTCGGAAGAGGATGTGAGGTCGCGGCGCACCTTGCGCTGGCCGGTGTGGCTGGCCGCGGGTGCCGCTCTGTTCCTTGCATCCTGCAGCCAGATCCTCCTGCAGCCAACCGACAACCAGCGCAACTTCGGTCCGCTGAGCAGTTCGGAATCGCTGAATCCAAACCTGCTGTACACTCCAACGCCGCCGAACCAGCAGTTCCCGGGCCTTACCCCAGTGGGTTTCGGCTCGGTGACCCCTGTTCCCACCCCCAACCCGGTGGTGACGCCGAAGTCGTACGTCAAGGAGCACCAGTACGCCGATCTGGAGAACAACGGCCAGCCGGCACTGGTGATTATTGCCGGCGACCGCCGGCCTTCGCCGCCTCCAACGCCCACGCCGGTGCTGCAGCACCAGAAGGGCGACTACATGGGGAACTTCGTCTACAACCTCGAAATCTGGAACTGGAACCCGAACACCAATCAGTATTCGCTCTCGGCCACCTGGCCCAGCGATCCGAGCAAGCGCTACATAGACATGCGCTACCACCTGCTGGATCTCATCGGTGATGGGACGCAGCAGATCCTGGTTCAGGCTCGCCTGGAAGGCGTGTCCGAGGCGCTCGATTATGCCGTTCTGCGGTCCGTCAAGGGGCAGCTGCTGCCCATCTTCGCGCAGTCGAACCTGGAGCACGGCCAGGTTCGACTGATCGGCAAGAACCTGTGGCAGGAGCAATCCGTGCGCGGGCCCAACGAGGATCCATGCTGCCCGACGCGCTACAAGGACGACGCCTTCGTCTGGACAGGTGCGCAGTTCTCGCCCGAGAGCCAGTTCGCGTTTCCTACGCCCGCCAACTTTCCCCCGGCCACGCCAACACCCTTGAGCGCTCGGGCAACCCCCATGCCGCTGGATGCCGTGTCCGTGCCGGTTCCCGCGCGCTGAGCCGTTCCTAGGCCCGCCCGACGCCTGCTGAGCGAGGGCATTCGGCCTATGCTTTAGGCCATGGTCATCGTGATGAAAATGGGCGCCAGCGAAGAGCAGGTTGCCGCCGTCGTCGCCGACGTTGAGTCCGCGGGCTTCCGCCCCTTCATCAATCCAGGCGTGGAGCGCAAGGTCATCGCCGTGCTGGGCGAAGTGGACGTCGACAAGGCGCAGCTGGCGGACCATTTCAGCGAGCTCTCGGGCGTCGAGCGCGTGCAGCTCATCTCGGAGCCGTTCAAGCTGTCCTCACGCTCCTATCACCCTCAGGATCGCGTGGTGAACGTCAAGGGGGTGCAGATCGGAGCGGGGCTGCCGGTGGTGATCATGGCTGGGCCGTGCAGCGTGGAATCGCGCAGCCAGCTGTTGGAGACGGCACATGCGGTCAAGGAGGCGGGGGCCCGTTTGCTCCGCGGTGGCGCCTTCAAGCCGCGAACGTCGCCGCACAGCTTTCAGGGGCTGGGCGAAGATGGCCTGGAGCTGCTGGCGGAGGCCCGGGAAGCGACGGGGCTGCCCGTAGTGACGGAAGTGCTGGACAGCCACGACGTCCCACTGGTGGCGCGCTATGCGGACATGCTCCAGATTGGGGCTCGCAACATGCAGAACTTCATCCTGCTCAAGTGGGCGGGTGAGTCGGGGCATCCGGTCCTGCTGAAGCGCGGCATGGGCAGCAAGGTGAAGGAGCTGCTGATGGCGGCGGAGTACATCCTGGCCGAGGGCAATTCACAGGTGGTCCTGTGCGAGCGCGGAATCACCACCTTCGAGGATTCCACCCGCAACACCACCGACATCAATGCCGTGCCTGTGCTCAAGCACGCCAGCCATCTGCCGGTGGTGGTCGATCCCAGCCATGCGACCGGCAGCTGGCGCTACGTGCCGGCTGTGGCCCGCGCCGGGGTGGCCGCCGGCGCCGATGGAGTGCTGATCGAGGTTCATAACAACCCGGCCCAGGCCAAGTCCGACGGGCCGCAGTCGTTGAAGCCGGAAAAGTTCAGAGCGCTCGTAGAGGAGCTGCGCCGCGTGGCTCAAGCTATCGGCCGGGACGTGTAGGAACATGAAGTTCAAGCCTGGCGATCGGGTGCAGGTGCGGGTTGATGTCCCTGCCCATCACTGCCGAACACCGGCCTACATCCAGGGCCGCATGGGAGTGGTGGAGCGGGTTCATGGCGCCTTCCGCAACCCCGAGCAGCTGGCCTACGGGCGCGATGGTTTGCCCGAGGTGCCGCTGTACTTGGTGCGCTTCGGCCAGGACGCGGTGTGGCCAGCCTACGCCGGCACCGCTCAGGACACGGTGATGGTCGATCTCTACGAGCACTGGCTGGAGCGCACCTGAGGCGCTCGTCGTCATGCGAGGCGCTGCTCGCTAGTCGTCAGGCTGGTGGAAGCGCCGCGTGTCGCGGGGCCGTGCGCACCGCCCCGCGACACGCCGGACAGGAAGCGCTGCTTCGCTAAGCGCTTACGCGGGCCGTCTGGTCCAGTGGGTCGACCTGGAACTCCTGGCGAAGGAGCTCGGTACGTTTGGATCGAGCCCGCATGAGCCGGTACCAGAAGGCGCTGGGTAGGCCGAGGAGCGCGACGGCTCCGACGATCCAGGGCAGATGCAGGGCCAGGATGATGGCTACCGTGGCGAACGCGTGAGTGTAGTACAGAATCAGCGCAGTGGTCACCGTCTTGAACCCAACCAGCATCCAGATGTAGGTCCACATCGCGGCGCGGCTGCCCCCGTCGGCTTCGTCGGGCGATCCGTAATCGACCGGTGCCACTGGCGGCGGGCTGCCCGCCCCACCGCCGTGCCGAGGGGGTGCGCTGATCACCGCATCACTGCAGCGCCGATCGATGCTGCCGGCTAGCCCGGAGGGCGGCCATGGTGGCGATAAGCATGACGCCGCACACCACGAGCAGGTCGACGGCCAGCGTGTAGACCTCTGAGTAGGAGCCGATGAACAAGAATAGGATGCCCCAGAATCCGACGATGATGGCCACGGTGATGATCGTCACAAAAGGCATGCCAAACGACAGAAAGTGGCGGTCCGCTTCGGACGGAGGCAGCTGAGCGTACGGACCGCGCGCGGGCGTGGTCATGAGCCTGATGATGCCGGCCACGGCGATGAGGAACCACAGCACGGCCAGCGCGATCAGCAGATAGGCGAACATGCTCACCGGCTCCTGCTGCTGCACCGCTGGATTGGCGCCAACCGGCGTGGCAACGCCGGGCGGGACACTGGCGGCGGGGGACACCGAGGCGGCACTGCTCGCCTGGGCCAGGGCGGCGGCGGGAGCAATAACGAGCGCCGCCAGAGCGCCGGCCAGGCCCCATACGCGGGACCTCAACGTGGCACGCTGAAGTGCGGCGCCTGTCAGGCGGATAGGCGCGGGCTTTCGATCCATACGTCCTCTCTTCTCGGTTGAATGGCGTCCGGTTGATCCACCGGCTCGTTGAGGCCAATCTCGCGGTTGGCCCATTGAAAGAACACGACGGTCAAGGCTCCCAGGTAAAAGACGCTGCCGCCAATCCACATGATGAGCCCGGCCAGGGACTGATCCTCGACCGCCGTGAGCGGAACGATCCTGGGCGCGCGCAGATAGAACGGGTAGATGGCCTCGGAAGCCAGCGACAGCAGCGAGCCCACGAGAAACATTGGCAGTGTCTGGGCAAACAGGTAGAGCATCTGCAGCGCGGGGGCCAGGCGGCGATCCTCCGCGGCGCTCACCACCGGCAGCCAGTTGAGGATAGCGGTGACGATATACAGCCCGTGCTCGAGGATGTGCAGCGACTCGTGCACCAACGTGGCTTGATACCAGATCTCCAGGTGCGAAAGCGAAAACACGGTGTTGAACAGCGTGAAAGCGATGACCGGGCTCATCCGGATCTTGCTGGCCCACACGGTCGGAATGGCCCGCGCGATGAGCGGCGCTGCCAGCAGCACAAGGAGCAGGTGCTGCACCATGTGGGCAAAGACGAGGTATCCGTCGCCGATGACGTCCAGCGGCGACAGCAGGGCTAGGGCCACGATGGCGACAGCCGAGTAGAAGCTCGCCTGTCTTCCGGCGGCTACGCGATACCGCGGCCGGCGCTGCAGCCAAGCAAACCCGCACGCCAGCAGCACGAGACCCAGGATGACGCTCGGCTCGAGCTCCCAACGGCTCAACAGCGCGCTCAGCGTGACGGGCATGCGTGTGCTCCCAGGCTAGCTACGGAAGCGAATACAGGAAGGCAGTCAGATCGCGGATCTGATCCTCGTTGAGGCTCAGGTCGGGCATCAACGTGCCGGGCTTGATGGCCTGCGGGTTCTTGAGCCACTTTTCGACGGCTTCTGGCGTGTTCGGCAGCAGGCCGCCGGCGATCGTGGGCCGCTCGGAGAAGTGCGCCTGATTAGGACCAATCTGACCGCCGCCCTGGATACCCGGCGCCTGGTGACAACCGGTGCAGCCGCGTGACACGAAGAACTCACGGCCAAGCTCGACGTTTCCGATGGACTTCAGGTCGTATTTGGGCGTGAAGCCCTTCGTCTGCTCCTCTGCTTGTACGGCTTGCAGGGTGGGTTGGGTATTGATTGTCTGGAACGGCTTTCCGGGCCGGTCCAGCTCGCTGGTCAGGGTCATGAGCAGCAGAATCACCGTCGCCGCCAGCGCCAATCCAACCCCGAAGAAGACCATGAAGATCTTGCTGTCGAACTTGAGATGCATATACCAGCCACCGACGGTGGCGAACTTGATGGCCGACAGCAGCAGCAGGATGGGCGCGAGCAGGTCCAGGAGTCGAAGCGGCTCGACGTAGAACGCGATCACTTCAATGGTTGTGAACAGGAACAGCGCTATGGCGACCCGGATGTAACCGGATTCGCTGGGATGGTGCTCTTCGCCGCTGACGTGTGCTGCCATGTCAGACCTTCAACAGATAGACGATGGTGAAGATAGCGATCCAGACGATGTCGACGAAATGCCAGTACAAGCCGGCGAGCTCAACGCTGAGGCTGTCTCGCTGCTGGATGCGCCCGCGTTTTGCCGCGAAGTACAGGGACATCAACCAGATGACGCCGATGGTCACGTGCGTGCCATGAAACCCGGTGAGCACGAAAAACGACGCTCCGAACAGGTTCGTGCTGAGCTTCAGTCCATGCTGGACGAAGCCGGTGAACTCGTAGACTTGGCCGCCCAGGAAGAGGCTGCCAAGAAAGGCCGTAGCCAGCAGCCAGATGCGAAGGCCCTTTACGTCGCCGCGCTGAATCGCGGCCAGGGCGAGCACCATCATGAGACTGCTCATGAGCAAGGAGAAGGTGCTGACGGACGTGAAGGGGATATTGATCAGCTCGTCGGGATAAGGTCCGTTGAGACTGCGCCCGCGCTGCACCTGGAAGTTCGCGATGAGCGAAGCGAAGAACATGCATTCGGAACCTAGGAAGGTCCACATCAGCACCTTGCGGTGGTTCAGGCCAGTGCTGGTGCGTTCCTCCTCCGTGACGGCGTGCGGAGCCGCAGTGCTGACGGCCATCAGTGCCCGCCTGCCATGCCGTGCCCCGCGGCGGCGTCAGCCACCGTGGGGGAATTGACGGGCTCGAAGCACCAGCCATACATGGCAGTTACGAACAGCGCAAAGCCGAAGGCGCAGATGATGTAGGTGCCAACAGGCACCGTCGGCAGGAAGAGCAGGCCCAGCGCGAGGAAGAACATGCCGGCGGCCATGATGATTGGCCAGTACGAGGGGTCCGGCATGTGTGGATGTGCCTCGGCGTGACCATCGTGCCCATCGTCCTCGGAAGCCCCGGCCATAGGGGCATGGACTGGTGCGCCGTGGGTGGCCGCTTCGCCGTGTCCGCCGTATTTCTTGTGCCACCAGTCGTCGAGCGAGGTGACGACGGGGATCTGCGCGAAGTTGTAGTGCGGTGGCGGCGACGGAATGGACCATTCGAGCGTGCGTCCGTCCCAGGGGTCGTTTCCGGCGATCTCACCGTGGCGCAGGCTGCGCATCATGTTGTAGATGAACACGAGAACTGAGAGGGCAATGGTGAAGGCGCCGACGGTGTCGACCATGTTCCAGAAATCCCAGCCCATGTTCGCGGGATAGGTGTAGATACGCCGGGGCATGCCGTCGAGGCCGGTCCAGTGCATGGGGAAGAAGGTCAGGTTCATGCCGAGCATGGTGAGCCAGAAATGCAGCTTGCCCAAACCCTCGTTCGGCATACGGCCGGTGGCCTTCGGAAACCAGTAGTAGATGCCGCCGAAGATGCCCATGAGAGCACCGCCGAAGAGGACGTAATGGAAGTGGGCCACGATGAAGTAGGTGTTGTTCTGCTGAAGGTCGGCGGGAGGCGAGGAGTGCATGACTCCGCTGAGGCCGCCAATGATGAACATGGCGATGAACCCTATCGCGAACAGCATCGACGTCTTGAAGCGCAGCTGTCCACCGTGCATGGTCCCGATCCAGTTGAAGATCTTGACCCCGGTTGGGACGGCGATGAGCATCGTGCTGAACGAGAAGGCCGCGTCGGCCGTGGGGCCGAGGCCCTGAGCAAACATGTGATGTGCCCATACGCCGAACGACAGGAAGGCGATGGCGATGCCGGAATAGACCACGAAGGCGTGCCCGAACAGTGGCTTGCGTGAGAAGGTGGGCAGGATCTGCGACACCATGCCCATGGCCGGCAGGATCAGGATGTAGACCTCCGGATGTCCGAAGATCCAGAACAGGTGCACCCAGAGCTGGGGATCGCCGCCGCCGCTTGGAACGAAGAAGTGCGTGAAAAAGAAGCGGTCGAACAGCAGCAGCGTGAGCGCCACAGTGATGACCGGGAACGCTAGAAGCATGAGCACGTTAGTCACCAGCGTCATCCACACGAACACCGGCATGCGCATGAACCGCATGCCCGGCGCTCGCAGATTCACGATGGTGACGAAGAAGTTCAGGCTGCCCAGGATGCTGGCCACACCGAGGATCTGCAGGCCCAGGACCCAGAAGTCCGTGTTCAAGCCAAGCGCGTATGGCCGCTCCGTGAGGTTGGCATAGGCGAACCAGCCGGCGTCAGGAGCCTGGCCGATGATCCATCCCAGGTTGATGAAGATGGCGCCGAAGAGGAACACCCAGTAGCTCAGGGCATTCAGGCGTGGAAATGCGACGTCCCTGGCGCCGATTTGCAGGGGCACGATGTAGTTGAAGAAGGCGACGCTCAACGGCATCACGACCAGGAAGATCATGGTGGTGCCGTGCATCGTGAACAGCTGGTTGAAGGTATCGGCGTCGACCACCTGGCCGTTGGGTGTGGCCAGCTGCATGCGCATGATGAGAGCTTCGATGCCGCCCAGAATGAACAGGATGAAGGCTGTCGAGCCGTAGAGGATGCCGATCCGCTTGTGATCGACGGTGGTGATCCAGCTCCACAGACCAGTCTCGGCGTGAGGACGGGGAAGTGCCGTGACGACAGGCTGCGCCATCGGCCTGATGAGTGTGGCCATCAGTCGTTTCGCTCCAATGGTGAGTGCTTGGGCTCGGTCGCTGCCGGCGGGCGGAGCCTCACTTCAGGCTCTCGAGGTAGGCGACCAGCGCATTCACGTCGTCGTCGCTGAGGTGCAGGTTCGGCATGAGAGAGCCGGGTTTGACGGCCGGCGGATCCTTGAGCCAGCGGGCCATGTCTTCAGGAGTGTTGCTGATGATTCCCGCCGCCAGGATGGTGCGGCTGCCGACGTGCGTCAGATCCGGACCAACCTTGCCTTGCGATACACCCTCCACGGTGTGGCAGCCGATGCAGGCGCTGCGGGCAAAGACGGCCCGTCCCGCGGCCGCGGCGCTTCCGTCCGGCGGCTGCGCCGGCTGAGCCTTCTGCGCCTGAACCCATTGGCTGAAGTCAGCCTGCGATTGGACCACCGCGATCATGCGCATGTTGGCGTGGGACGTGCCGCAGTACTGCGCGCACTGTCCTGGCGTGGTACCGACGTCCCGCGCCGCCCACCACAGCTCGTTGACGTGATTAGGGATGACGTCGCGTTTGCCACCCAGGCGCGGCAGCCAGAAGCTGTGCTGCACGTCGGCAGATTCGAGGGAGAAGGCTGCGGTCTGGCCGACCGGCAGGTGCAGCTCATTGGCTGTGGTGACGCCCAGGGTCGGGTATTGGAACTCCCACCACCACTGATGACCGATGACCGTTACCGGCAGGGAATCCTTCGGCGCCGGGGCTTGGGTGTCGAAGATGATGCGCGTGGTGGGCACGGCGATGCCGATGAGCATGACCGCTGGGATGATGGTCCAGATGACCTCGAGCCGGGTGTTGCCATGCACCTGGGCGGGGGCTCCCGTCTCTGACGCGTGGGCGCGGTAGCGGAACACGACGAAGATCAGGAAGCCCTCAACCAGGATGAACACACCCACCGCGGCGAAAAAGGTCAGCTTGAGCAGATACTGAATGTCGTCCCCAAAGGCGGTCTGGGGATCGATGGTGGTTTGGGGGCTCTCCTGCGCACAGGCAGCGAGGAGAAGGATCAGAAGCCCGCCGAGCGCGACGAGCACGCGTCGAAATACGGAGGCGCGACTTGGAAGCTTGCTCATCTACGTCCTATGACAAGATTCAGGCCGCGCACACGCGGCCCCCAGCGGGCAATTCTACGATGAGCGTGGATAGTCCGCATAGGGTGTCGGACCTAATTTGGGCCAATGGCTGCCAGCTGAAGCGCGGATCTCGCCCGGGGCCCTAATCGATCCGGCGCCCGGTCGCCACCAGGGAGATCCCTACCGGCGGAGGGCAGATTCGCTCGACGTGCTTGAGGAGTGGCACGAGGCCCTCGAACAGAGAGACCTGATACGGCTTCAAGAGAGAGCTTCTGGTCAGGCGGTCCCGAACAACCCAGCTGGCAAGGCCCACGATATTGAAGAAGCGAATGCGTTCTACCTGGTATCCGGCCATCCGCAGCTTTTCTTCGAGCTCGTCCTTTTCGTAACGGCGGTAGTGGCCCAACAGCTTGTCCAATCGCGTATAGGCAGCCTGGCGAGCGGGCACCAGCAGCACCGCCCGGCCGCCTGGCAGGAGCAGGTCGCGGATGTTTCGTAAAGCGCCGACGTCGTCGGCGATGTGCTCCAGGACGTTGACCGCGACGGCGCTGGCGAAGCGGCCCTTCAACCGTTCCGGCGCAGCATCCGATAGGTCGTACTGGCTGACTTCCAGACCCGTATGAGCTCGGCCTTCAAACTTGCGCTCGAGATGTCGAACCAGCTCCGGGTCGCCCTCAGTGACATGGAGCGGATGATGGCTGGCGAGCAGCTCGCTGATGTTGCCTGTGCCGGCCCCAATCTCGATCACTGGCGGCGCCACCGATTCGAGCATCGTTTCGGCGATCCAGCGGTTGTAGTTCCGAGCGTTCTCCAGCACTTCGAGTGTGGACAGCCCCTCATAGCTCGGTGAGAGATCGTCGTCCGTCAGCTGCCTCGCTGGCCCAGGTCGACCACGTACGTGGTGAAGACGGGATCTTTGCCATTCATCACCGTTTGCTCGGCGCCGCCGGGAAAGCGCGTCTGAAGCTGGCCGAGCAGACCGGACCACTTGGGAAAGACGACGAAGGCGAGATGATTGGCCTTCGGTACTAACGCGGGCAGCTGGGCAGGTGGGTCGAGCAGGTCTTCGCCCTTGAGGCCGTGACCGAGGTAGCGAATGGAACCGTGGCCGAAATAGAGGCCGTCGAACAGGTTGTAGACATAAACGTCGCCTGGCAGCTGCTGGACGAACCGAGCGTACGCCGAAATGGGTGGGTTGGGATTGGATGCGAAATAGACCAGGAAGTAATCGTCGATCGAGCTGACGGTGATGCCTGCCAGCAGAAGTCCCGTAGCCAGCTGCGGCCAGCGCATGGTTCCAGGCTGACCCAGCGGTGCGCTCTTGCGTAGGAACCAGTCAATGGCCATGCCGCCGAGGATGAACACCGCCGGCAGCAGGCCCACGATGCGCGCGGTCATGGGAGCGAAGAGGATGACGACGTTGCCGACGATGAGCGTGATCCAGAACCATGCAAACAGGCTGAACTTGCCGAAGTCGTCCAACCGGCGGACGGCCAGGAGAAGTCCGCCGACCAGCAGGGCCGCCATCGGAGCAATGAGAATCGGAGCGCCAAAGGGCGCGTACTCGCTGCTATCCGGACGGGTGAAGAACTGCGCCAGGGCATCCCGGAATTCGACCAGCACAAGAGCCCAAGCGGTCTGAACGTGCACCTGGGCTTCGGCGTCGGCGACGTGGTTGAAGATCAGGAACGTCCCAAAGCGGTCCGATCCGCTGGCCTGGGGCGTCCTGGCGTAGTACACCAGCACCGGCAGCGTGACCAGCACGAAGCCGGTGACGGCTACGGCGGCGCCCCGCATCAAGGCTTTCGAAGAGCTGCGCCAGCGCAGCAGCGCGTAGATTCCAATGACGCCGAGCAGCAGCGGGACCAGGCGGCTGGAGAAATAGAAGTACTGCGCCAACCCAGCGGCGATGCCGCTAATGGCGAAGGAGATCGCTGTGGAGCTGTCCCAGAAGCTCTCCTCCCGTGCCCCGACTCGAACGCGGGCCAGGCGCACCCCTCGTGCCAGGGCGCCGATGGCGATGGCTCCAAGAACCACGACCTCTTCCGTGTGGAACGACATCCTGCTCGCTTGGAGGTCGATTGGCGCCGCCGCAGCCAGCGCAGCGGCAAACAGCCCGGTCCGGGAATTGACGAGCTCCCGACCCACGAAGTAGATGACGATGAGGCCCAGCGTGCCCCACAGCGCGGGCACGATCCTCAGCGCGAATATCGTTGCGCCGAACGCCTTGATGGCCAGCGCTTCGAAGTACATGTGGAAGGTGGGTTGCGACAGCCAGCCCGTCCCGAAGAACGGCGGTGCGTCCGGCAGCCCTTGGGCGATGGACAGGGCGTTCAAGCCGAGCTCGGCTTCATCTCCGTGGAAAAGCGATGGGACGGATTCGAGGCGGACCAATCTCAAGATGAGGCCAAACAGGACGATGAGACACAGCTGGACGTCGGCGCGCCGCCAGGCTGTGCGCCAGGACCAGGTGGCTGAAGGGATGGTAAGCCCGCTCATGACAACTGCTGTGCTGGGGCTGGCCACGACGAGGAAGAGCACCATGCAGATCAGCCAGCCGCCAATGGTAGCCAGGTTGTAGGGGGCGTTGTTTCCGAAGGCCGAACAGGCAAGGTCGAACAGCAGCAGACACCCGATGAGCAGCGGACGGCGTTTGGGCTGTACGTCCTCCATCGGGCTGTCCGCGGTCGACAGACGTGAATCGGCTAAGCTCATCTGCCGCCAGCGCCGGACACAACGTACGTTTGGAACATGATCTTCCCGTCGAAGTCGAGGAAGTCGTGCTCCGATCCACCTGGGAAGCGCTGCATGATGGCCGGCAGCTGATCCTGCCAGCGGGGGAAGACGATGAACGCCAGACGGTCGCTTTTGGGGACGATCTTAGGGACGTTGGTTGGCGGATCGGGTACGTCTTCTCCCTTGATGCGGTAGGCCAGGTAGCGCGTTGGGCCATAGCCGAAGAACAGCCCATCGGCCAGGTCGTACACGTAGGTGTCATTGGGCAGCTGGGCGACGAATCGGGCAACCGCCGTCGGCGGCGGATTGGGCGTGGTGCGGAAGTAGACGCCGAAATACTCATGGATGGACGTAGCAGTGATGGCTGTGAGCAGGAAGGCGCAGATGAGGTCGGCCGCCCTTACGGACAGCCGGTAGTGCTGGGCCTGGCGTAGGAACCAATCGAGGCCCATGCCCGCGAGAACGTACACGGCTGGCAGCAAGCCGACGATTCGCGGCGTATAGGGCGCGTAGCTGAACAGCACGTTGCCGGCGATGAGCGTGATCCAGAACCAGGCGAATAGGGTGAAGCTGCCGCTGCGCAGCAGGCGCACGGTGACCAGGATCATGCCCCCCACGAACAGCGCGGCCACCGGGGCGATGAGAATTGGCGCCTGGAATGGGAAGAACGAGCTGGCGTCGGGCCTGGTGAAGAACTGGGCCAGGCTCTGTTGGAGCTGGATCCAGAGGACCTGTGCTGGGCTCGATGCGTGCAGCTCCTTCTCCGCGATGTCCATGTGCTGCAGGATCAGGTACTGACTCGTCCGGTCGTTGCCGTTCGCGGCCGGAAAACGGATGAAAAAGCCGATTAACGGCAGCGCGACGACGAGCGCGCCCGCTGCTGACAACAGGGCGCCTTGCAGCAGAAGATCCCGGCGTTGTGGGTAGCGCAGGAGTGCGAACAGTCCAACGACGATGAGAACGACTGGCAGGATGCGCGACCCGTAATAGAAGTACAGGCTGAAACCGGCGAAGATGCCTGCCAGCCCAAAGCTCAGCGCGGTCGTCGTGGACCAGAAGCGCTCGTTCGTTTCGGTGCTTCCCGCTGCCGTCAGGCGGCGGACGCCACGCTGCAGGCAGTAGATGGCCAGGGCGCACAGCACCGCCGTTTCCACGTTATTCAGGGACAACCTGGACAGGTGCAGGTCGACTGGTGCCGACGCGGCGATTCCAGCCGCCAGCAGGCCCGCTCGAGTACCGGCAATCTCGCGGGCCACCAGGAACGTGGCTGCGACGCCAAGCACTCCCCACATGGCAGTGACGAAGCGCAGTGCGAAGAGCGTCACCCCGAACACTTTGATGGAAAGCGCCTCCATGTAGTAGTGCATGCTGGGGTGGCTGAAGAAGCTGCCGGTGCCGAAAAATGGCGGGGCGCTGCTGTTGTTCTGGGCTATCGCCAAGGCATTCACGCCCATCTCGCCCTCGTCGCCATGGAACAGTGGTGGGACATTTTCCAGCTGAATGAGCCGAAGGAGGAGCGCGACCGCCAGGACGGCCATCAGTATCCAGAAAGGCGGCCTGGTCAACCACTGCCTCAGGGGAAAGGCGAGTGCGGCCCAGTCGATCTTTCCCCCCACCCAGATCGCCTCGTAGCTGATGGCGATCAGGAAGGTGCAGATGCAGAGTGCCCAGGCCATGAACGAGCCGATCTCGAACGGCTTGCTGGGGGTGACGATCGAGTAGCTGGCGGTGAAGACCAGCAGGCCGGCGATGAGCGCGGGTCGCATGCGCGCTCGGGCCTCTGATCCGGACCGTTCGGCCTGCAAAGTTAGCTCAGCGCTCACGTGGCTGCCGCGGCGCCGTGGCCGATGGCGCTGGCCTCAGCGGTCGATACCCTCCACACGCTTGGTTAGTCTAGTGCCAGGCGCATTCCCCGGCCGCGGACTAGGAGATTCGGTGCGCGCCCGCGGTCGGTCGAGCTTACGTCGCCGGGTGGCTGTTGCGCCATTCCCCGGTGTTGAGCACGTCCCGGTGACCCTGAGCTCTGGCCTCTACCTCGGCAGCCCACTGGCCGAACTCAGCTGTGGTGACGTACGGCTGTCGGAGCTCGCGAGTGGCCGGGTTGGCCTGCCATTCCAGGTAATGCCGGACGTCGGCGACCCCTGTGTAGAGACCGATGGCCCAGAGCCCCAGGGTTCCGGCGCGCGCGACCTGGACCGGCCGTTGGTCGAGCCACTGGGCCACCCGCTCCGTGCCCAGAGCGGCAAACAGCAGCAGCACGGGCATCCAGGCGACACCTCGAGCTCCGTCGGGCGTGTTGCGGGTCAGGACCTCGGTCGTGCCCCAGCCGACGAGCAGCACGATCCACCACACCGTTGCGTCGATCTCCCGCCGTTTCCGGTAGGCGCGCCGCAGGCTGATGACCATGCCGAACAGGACGGCGAGACCTACGAGACGGGGTAAGAGCGGCTCCCCCACTGGTGTGTAACGCGGATTGTTGTTCACGCCGGAGTCCCACACAGCCACTGCGTTCTTGACGACTTGCGCGGACAGCGTGCCCAGGGGATCGGCCTTGAACTCGGGGCTGCTCACTATGAGCACCGAGCCGGCGCGAGAATTGAAGCCCTCCCAGTGCCGCGCGATGTAGACGCCTTCGGGTGCGAACAGCAGCGCCGCAACGCCAATGAGCACGGCGTAGCCGGCACACAATCGCAGCCGCTGGTCGCTGCCGCGCACGCGCCAGAGCAGCAGTGGTCCGCAGGCTAGGAGAGCGAACAGCACGGCGCGACCGGCAAAGTAGCCGTAGAGACCGAACGCGCAGGCGGCACCGGTAGCGGCAAAGAGAAGCGCAGGAAGGCGCTGCCGCCGCTGCAGCTCATCGATCGCCCTCAAAAAGAGCAATGTGGCGGCCAGGAGCCAGAAGCTGACCTGGACGTTGTTCCATGCGCTTCGAGAGAAGTTCAAGAACCACAAGTTGGTGGCCAGCAGCAGCGTGGCCAGCAGCGCTACCCATGGACGCGCCTGGCGTCTTGCCAGGAGGTAGAAGGGGATGAATGCCGCGACGCTGAACAACACGCTCGTCAGTCGCGCTGCCGCGATGCTCACGCCTGCCACCCGTATGACAGCTGCCATCTGGTAAATGCTCAGCGCTGGCTCCGGAGTCCAATCGAATCCGAACAGCCCGTTTTCCCGAGGGGCGCCATTGAGGATCCGAAGGGCATCCTGGGTGAAATCAGCCTCGTCGGGATTCAGGGTGTCAGGAAACGTTCCAAGGTGCACGAGACGAACAGCCAGCCCCAGCGCGACAATGGCGCCGAGCGCAGCGTACGCGCGCCAGCACGGCCAACGCAGCGTCAGGCGAGCAAGGAGCGCTTCATATCGCGCGAACGGGTGTCGCTCGACGGTCCTCACGCGACCATCGCCGCGAACCCGGCGGCCGAGGCCGACGAGCCATCAGTCACTCTACCTGCAACGACCATCGTTGTTCGAAGCGTACTGCCTGCGGCGCTGCGCACGCTTGTTTTGCCCCTTCATTCCCAGAGGCCTGGCTGGGAAATGCCGAGGCTTGCTCCAGCGCTCGTCCGGGCGAGACGACAGGTAGTATTGCCGCGTGGGTGTCCTCCTCACAGGCGTCGTGGCGTTGCCCTTGACGGTGCTGGCGTATTTCGCCTTCAACCGCTTGCTGCCGGCGCTGCTCATCGAGGGCGATGAGGCCCCAGCGCCGTTGGCCACACGGCGCCGCCGAAGCAGCCGCCTGGCCCGCATGACCTCGTTGGTCTGGCTCTGGCTGCAGACTCGATTGGGCCTTGGCTCGTGGGTTGGGATTGCCGTTCTCCTCGGCGGCCTTGCCCTGTTTGCCAGTCGCGGCGGGCTTGCTCAAAGAACGAGCGCGCCGGATCGGCCGGGGCAGCCGGCACCCGCGGCAGCCGCGCCGGCCGTGGTGCAGCTTCCGGAGCCGCAGCCGCTGGCGGTGCTGCGCCGAATTGGCCAAGGGTCCGACTTGGCGCAGCTGAGCGACCCCCGCGACCTCGTGGCCGATTCGTCCGGCGGCGTGTATGTGGCCGATGCGGGGAACCATCGGGTGATCAAGTTCAACGCGGACGGCTCGGTGGGAGCCCAGATGACCGACACTGCGGCCGGCAAGCTGGTCGAACCTGCCAGCCTGGCGATCCTGAGTAACGGCATCGTGGTTGCCGATGGTGAGACCGGCCAGCTCGCCAAGTTCGATCTGCAGGGCAGGTCGGTGGCTGATTTCGCGCCCAAGGTCGCGCTCTATCACCCGAGGGGCCTGCTGGCCGACCCGTCGGGGGCGGTATATGTGATTGACACAGGCGGCAACCGCTTGGTGAGGATCGGTCCCGACGGCAACGTCGATGGAGACTTCGGCGCGGCGGCAAAGCTGGATCAGCCCACCGGCGCCGCGCTCGACGACCAGCGCAACCTACTGGTCATCCAACCCGATGCGAAGCGCCTGGATAGGCTGCATCCTGATGGCACACCGGATCTGCGATGGTCTGTGCCCTCCACGGGTACGGTGCGTCCTCCGCACCTGTTGTGGCTGCCGGGCCACGGCTTGCTGATGACGCTGCCGAACCTGGGGCTGCTGGCCCTCTACGGTCCGGATGGCCTTCCCAAGGCAACCTGGACCGTAACCGACCAGGCAGAGCCGCTGCAGGGGCCGCTCGGGCTGGTGCTTTCGCCCAACAAGCAGTCGCTTTTCGTGCTGTGGAATGGCAGCAACCAGGTGACGGAGGTTGATCTGCCGGCCGAGCTCAAGGGTTGAGCAGCAACCGTCAGGCGTTCCGCGGCACTTCGTAGATGGTCACGCCGTCCCGGTCATAGACCGTCTTGAGCGGCGAGCCGCCGACTCCGAACTTTGCCAGCCCGGCGGCGGGGTAGATCTCGCGTTCGAAGTCACCCACGTACACGTACTTCACGTCGTAGCGCTGCAGCAGCGGCATGACGGCCGCGAGCGATTGGTTGCTGTAGATGGCTGTCACGTCTGCCGCTCGCCTCTGAATCTCCTGGTCGCCAAAGAGTGCGCGCTGCTGGATCTCATGCCAGTCCCAGCCCAGCACCGTGGGTAGGCCGGTGTAGATCGACACGCGTGATGCCCAGGTGTACAGCTTCCCGCGTCCCTCGAGCACCACGGGCGATCCGGCGATGTTGTCCTGCATCCAGGTGATGGCCTCGTAGTCAGGCTTCAAGGGAATGGGCTTTTGATCCTGCCAGGTGGAAACGGCCATATATGCCTCGCCGTCGTCAGTCAGCGGCAGCGGCGCAAACCGGTCGTGGGCGCGGGCGATACCGGCGGCGAAGGGGTAGCTGAGACCGGACAGCAGCAGCAGCGCCGCCGCCCAGCCGGCCGCCCGACGGTACGGCAAGCGCCAGGTCAGGATCCGAGGCAGCAGGTCGCAGGCAATCAGGGCCGCGCCAACGGCCCACAGTACCCACACCTCGAAATCGAGCTTGAACACAGTGTTCATGCGACCGACGTCGCCGGTGAGCACCACGAACTCGGTGGCCAGGCTCAGGCACAGGCCCAGGCCGATCAGCAGACAGGCCACCCGGCGCAGCACGCTCATGTGTGAGCCGAAGAGGCAGGCCGCGGTGAGGCCGATCAGCAACAGCAGCAGGGCCGGCACCCACAGCTTGAGCAGGACCAGGGCCAGCAGGAGCAGGAGGAACAGCGCGGTGGCGTCGATGGCATACCAGATAAGCTGGCGGGCGCCGGCCGTCGTCTGTGTTTGGGCCACCCGTCTCAAGACGGTGCCCGGCCGGTTCAGGTGGTTGAACAGCAGACGCAGGATACGGCCAACCGGCACTTGACCGCGGTTGTCCAACACCGTGTACAGCAGAAAGGTGGCGATCCCCGCCAGGAAGATGCCGTGCACGACGAGGTACGGGCCCAGATGCGTCCGAGCGCCCGTCCAGGGACTCAAGGACGAGTACAGTGTCGTGAAGTACCGCGAGTAGGGGTAGAAGAAGAGGCTGGCAAGCGCTGCCACCAGCGCCAGCTTCACAACGCTTCTCAGCACCCCGGCCCACTCGAGGCGGCCGTGACGGGTGACGTCCGCCAGCAGGAGCAGCGCTCCGCTCAACAGCAGATAGCTGGGGTAGTCCCACGTATTGGTCGGCTTCAGCGCCCCAACCACGAGCCCCAGCAGCAGCAGCCCGGCCAGCTCTTGAGTGGAGGTGACACGGAGCAGCCAGTCCCGGCTGGTGTTGTCCGAATGACGGTTGGCAGCGTCGAGCACGATCGCCACACCGATACCAATGGCAAGCAGCGTGTAGGGCAGAGCAATGGCGTGAGCGTGCAGATCGCCATATACGAAGGTGAAAAACGGAAATTCGTTGATGACGTCGGGGATCTCGCGCGTCGCGTTCCAGTACCACCACTCGATGCGGAAGGGAAAGCCGTGGCCGGCGGCGAGCTGGCGCAGCCCGGCGATGGTGGTCAGGACGCCTTGCAGTCCGGGAATGTCGGTGTGCAGCGTGTTGCCGGCCAGGGTTTGCAGTCCCTGGAACATGAGCGCCACTTCGCCGAAATTGCCAAACAGGCCTACGAGCACCACCGCCAGCAGCCCGCCCGCAATGGGAAGCCGGAACGCGGCCTGCACGCCCGCCGCGGGAGGATCCGCCTCGGGGCCGGCTGAGCGGCGCGTCCACCAGGATCCCGCGGCTGCCACCAGGCTGGCGACGATGGTGAACGCGGCCAGGCAGGAAAACGCCGGCAGGATCGGCACTGCCAGGTTGTAGGCCACCGCGGGCACGATGCCGAGCAGCTTGATCAGGGTCCCTACGATCACGAAGCCGAAGTAGTAGTAGTTGATGTAGCCGCCGGCAAACCAGGGGTCGTAGGGTGGGAAGTAGGTCGTCTTGAGCGTGGCATTCAGGAAGGCGAAGTCCATCGGCTTCTCGCCGCCCATGGCCGGGTGCCACAGGTCCGGATTGCTGGCGCGGATGAGGAAGAACAGGCCGAAGAGCGCCAGGAACAGCAGCTCTCCGCCGAGCAAGCGCCGCCAATGTGACTTGACGTAACTATCGATTGCCTCGCGCTGCGCCCAATAAGCGAAGGTGCCCGAAGCCAGCAGCAGCAGGCTCACGGCCATGATTTCGGCCCGGTCGTACGTCGCCAAGTGCAGGCTTGGTGGCAGCCAGCTCAGATAGGCCAGCAGCAGCATTCCGGCCGGCTTAGCCAGCAGCCAGCCGCCGTCGTACAGCGGCCTCAGCGCCAGGAACAGCAGGGGGAAGACGAGCGCCCCCAGTGCCTCAATCGCAATCCACCAGGCGATCGGCGGCAGCTTATTGGCCAGGCTTCCCCGATCGAATAACTGCGACCACGTGCCGCCGGCCCGGTCCGCCTCGCTGTCGGCCGCTGACAGCACGAGCCGGGTGTTGTTCAGGCTGGCTTGCTTGGGGTTGAGGTGCTGAACGTCGTCGAAGGGTGCTGACGAGAGCAGTGAGTGAACCTTGTCCGGTGAAAAATCGGCGGTCTTGCGGAAGATCGACACCTTGGGGTGGTCGTAGACGGTAAACGCCTCGTCTGGCTGAAGCTGGGCCCACAGTCCCTGCAGCCCCATCACACGGTCGTCGTTGATCGGAATACCGAAGAGCGATGGATATGAGCTCTCGGTGTGAACCAGCTCGAAGCCCAGCTGGCCGGAAAAGAGCAGGTCGTAGTACTGGATGGTTATCGGGTAGCGCTGCGGAATACGCGGGATCGAGCCATACAGCCTGTTGCTGCTCATGACCACGTAGTCAGACTGTGAGAGGACGCTGACGATCATGCCGATCTTGGCAACGTTGTCGTCGTCATAAAGATTGAGCGTCTGATGCCGGAACACGCCGGCCTGCCGCGCCGGCCCTGTCAGGTTCAAGGGCAGCGAATCGTCCCAGTGCTCGCTGGCAATGGTGGCGTTGGGAGCGATGTTGTCGTACATCCAGGCGCTGGCGGCAACGCGGGTGTTCGGCCGGGCGTAGATCCGCGAGAAGGCGAAAGCGTTCAGCAACGTCGCCGCGACCACGAAGGCGCCCAACGCCAGGCCCCAGTTCAAGCGGAATGAGGCTCGTGTCATGCCGGCGGTAGCCGGTGCATGGGGACCGAGCACGACGCGCTGCCGGTGGCTGTCGTACCAGCTGATAACCAGCCAGGCGCCGAGCAGGGCCAGGAATGGGTACAGCTGGTAGAAGTAGCGCATGGTCTTCGACTGCTGGAGACCGAGGTACAGCAGGTTGGAGACAATCCAGACGACGGGCAGCAGATGGACGATCCGCTTCCTTACGACGAGCTGGAAGCTGGCGGCACTGAGTCCCGCGAAACCGAGGATGCCCAAGGGCCAGCCCATGCCCCACAGCACGATGTCCTTGACTGGGAACAGGATGGGCGTGGTATGAGCCCATTGCAGCAAGAAGGGGACGTCGGCTACGCCGCTGATAAAGGCCTTCTGCTGGGCCTCATCGAGCACCCACTTCTGGGACAGGCCCAGCACTCCCTGGAACGCATAGGGTTGCAGCAGCCGAAAGGCCAACACGGCGCCGGCCATGGTGAGCATGAACAGCAGTCCCCCGTGAAAGAGGCCCCCAGGTCGCCAGAACGGCCATCCGTCCTGCGGAACGTCCTGCGCGGTGATGCGTCTTTCGCCAACACCGTGAGCCCGGACACGTGCGGCGTCCGGTAGTCCGCTGCCGCCGGCCCGAGGTCCAATTGGCACGTCCCCTACAGCCCCAAGCGACTGGGCCGACTGCATGGCAAAGCTGAGCCTACCGCTGGGGAACACCGAGGGCATCATCATTGGCCGCTGCAGCAGGGAGGGACTGGCTGGCTGTGGAGCCGGCTCGATCTCTAAGCGATCTCCGCTGTTGAACGTCGGTCGATCGGCATGGCTGCCCCAGAAACGCGACAGGTACACGACAATGGCGCAGGCCATAGCCAGCGGCACCAGTGCGATCGAAAGCTTGCAAGCCAGCGCCAGGCCGAAGGCAAGGCCCATGCCGAGCACGTTCGACCAGCTGCCGCCAGTGGCGAGGCGCGCCGTGAACAAAAAACTCAGCATCAGGAAGAAGACCGTGAAGGTGTCCACGGCCATGAAATGCGACAGCTGGATGCCCAAGACGCTCAGAGCCAGGAACGCCGACGCCAGCAGGCCGATCCGAACGTCGTACATACGCCGTCCGACGAAAAACAGCAGCAGCACGCTGCCTACGTCCGACAGCGCGGACAGCACGCGGCCCACGAGGACGATCTGGTCGTAGTTGTCGCGATGCAGGAGCGTGCCCGCCGCCTTCAGCAGGAACAGCGGGAGGGTGCCGTACACGAAGTTGTCGAACTTGCGGTTATAGGGGTTGAGAGGCGATTTGGCGCTGTCGAAATACTGCCCAAGGCTGCTCGGCCAGCTGATGCCGGTGTCAACCATCACGATGAACCGCTCGTCGGGATGCAGGTGCTGGCCCGAGTCCCAGTTGACGTTGTACAGGCGGAATGCCGCCGCCAGCACCAGGATGAGGCCAAGCGCAACGGCCACGACGGATGGCCGGAGCCGCATTACTCGCGGTCGATCGTTCGCCTGCATGAGTAGCTGTCTTATCGTAGTGCCATCGCCCGGCTCGAGCCAGGAGGCATAGCCTGCAAGGACCTACGGGTGGTCCGGCGGGCTTGGATGCTTAGGCGACCGGGTTTTCGGAGCTTGGGTGGGCCGGCGAACGCCGCGGACGCTTCCGTGTAGCGGACGAATCCGGCTGCGCTGCCGGCTCAGCCTTCACCGTGGACGCCTCGGCGGCAGCCACCTCCGGCTGCTCGTCGTTGGTGGCCGCGGCAGTGTTCGTCTGCGGCGCGTCGGCCGCTGGCTGGGGCGCCGCCTGCAGGCGCTCGTAGCGGCGCAGCAGGTAGGCCATCAGCGGCAGCGTTGCGATCATCACACCCAGCGAGGTGAGCTGAGCCTGTTTGAGGTCCAGGATGGTGATGGGATTGTCGCGCAGGTAGAAGATGCCGAACTGGCCAAGGCCATAGAGCAGGGCGTACAGCGCGAACAGCATCCCCGGGATCTTGATGCGCGTGCGCAGGAACCACAGGCTGCCGAACAGCGCCAGCGCAAAGAGCAGCTCGTACAGCGAGGCCGGCTGAAAGGCGGTCACATGGTCTGGCGCCAGCGAATTGGGGTTCGGATAGGCAATGGCCCACGGCAAATCGGACGGGTAGCCTACGATGTCTCCGTTCACCACGTTGCCCAGCCGGCCGAAGACCTGTCCCAGGGGGAGGAACACGGCCACCATGTCCAGCAGAGGCCAGAAGAGCGCCTGCCCGTGCTTGGACCAGTGGCAGTAGCCCAACACGGTCAAGAACACGGCGAACACCATCCCGTAGAAGGCCATGCCGCCTTCCCAGGTCGCCAGGATCTGGCCGGGATGGTCCACGTAGTACATGAATCCGCCCGGCTGGTCGGCCTGGATGACGTAGTACAGGCGGCCGCCGATCACGCCAAAAATGACGCACCATACCGCCAGGTTGAACACCAGGTCCTCGCTGATGCCCTTGCGCGCGCATTCACGCCTCGCCAGCGGCACGTTGGCCAGGATGCCAAGAGCGATGAAGAGGCCGTACCAGTGGATGGCGAGTCCGCCGAGACGAAAGATGATCGGATCCAGCGGCATGCTGATGACGGCAAAGAGCGGCTGCACGGCCCAACTATAACGGCACGGCCCCGGACGCTCCGAGCATGCAGCCGGGGTGCGGCGGCCTGCGGTCAGGCGCCGGCAAGCTTACTCGACGGTAACGGATTTGGCGAGGTTGCGAGGCTGGTCGACGTCACAGCCGCGGCGCAGCGCGATGTGGTACGACAGCAGCTGCAGCGGGATCACGTTCAGCATGGGCTGCAGCAGGGGTGAAGTTCGGGGCACGAACAGCGCGTGGTCGGAGCGCTGCGCCAGGGCATCGTCGCCGTCGTTGCCCACGGCGATAACGATGCCGTCGCGCGCTCTGACCTGCTCTATCTGACTGATCATCTTGTCGTAGACGTGATCCTGGGTGGCAATTGTGACCACCGGCATGTTCTCGTCGATGAGAGCAATGGGCCCATGCTTCATCTCGCCGGCCGGATAGCCCTCCGCGTGGATGTAGGAGATCTCTTTCAGCTTGAGCGCGCCTTCGAGGGCGATGGGGTAGTTCACCCCGCGGCCCAGGAAGAGGAAGTCGTGCTTTTTGAAGAAGGCCGCGGCCAGCCGCTCGTAGTCACCTGCCCTGGCCAGCAGATCGGCGATGAGCTCGGGCAGCCTCGCGAGCTCGTCCACCTGGGTGCGCGCTTCGGCGGACGACAGCGTGCCCCGGCGTGCGCCCAGGAAGAGGGCCAGCATGTGCAGGCAGGCCAGCTGTCCCAGGAAGCATTTGGTGGAGGCCACGCCAATCTCCGGCCCGCACTGGCTGAACAGCACTCCATTCGCGATCTGCGCCGCGCGGGATCCCGGCGTGTTGCAGATGGTCAGGGTCCTGAGGTTGCGCTCCAGCGCCTGCTCCATTGGCGCCAGGGTGTCGGCAGTCTCGCCGGATTGGGTGATTGCCAGCACGGCGGTGCGTGGGCTGAGGAGCGGCTCTCTGTAGCGGAATTCGGAGCCATAGTCCACGTCCACGGGCAGCTTGGCCAGCGTCTCGATCAGGAACTTCCCGATGAGACCGGCGTGCCAGGCGGTTCCGCAGGCGACGATGGCGATGCGGTCAATGCCGGCAATGGCCTGGTCGTCGAGGTTCAGCTCGTCGAGATAGACCTCGGCATTCTCGAAGTTCACCCGGCCCTTGATGGTGTCCGTCAGCGCCTGGGCCTGCTCGTGGATCTCCTTCAGCATGTAGTGCTTGTAGCCGCCCTTGGCGGCGGCCACCGGATCCCACATGAACGTTTCGGGATCGCGCTGCACCGATGAGCCGTCGAGCCTGTACAGCTGCGCCCCATTGCGATCGACGACCGCCAGCTCGCGATTGCCCAGGAAGGACAGGCGTCGGGTGTACTCCATGATGGGCAGGCGGTCCGAAGCGACGAACATCTCGCCCTCTCCGAAGCCCAGCACGATGCCGCCGGCGTTGCCGAGCCGCGCGGCCACGATCTGATCGGGATAGCGGCGGCTGATGACCAGGATGGCGTTATGGCCCTCGAGTCGCAGGCACGCCAAACGGCAGGCCTCCACCAGGTTGGTGTGCTTCAGGTGCTCTTCTACCAGGTGGGCAATCACCTCGGTGTCGGTCTGGGATACGAAGGTGTGTCCCAGGTGCGCGAGCTCGTCCTTGAGGGCCAGGAAATTCTCGATGATGCCGTTGTGGATGACCACCAGCTCGCGATTGCAGTCGGACTGGGGATGAGCGTTGATGCTGGTAACCCGGCCGTGCGTTGCCCAACGAGTGTGGCCGACCCCGATCCGGCCAGATAGGGGATCCCGCTGCAAGAGCGACTCCAGCTGTCCCAGCTTGCCAACCGATCGGCGGATGGGCATGTCGTCGCCGTCGATAACGGCTACGCCGGCCGAGTCGTAGCCCCGATACTCAAGACCGCGCAGACCCTGGAGAATGATGGGAACGGCCTCCCGCTCACCCACGTAGCCGATGATGCCGCACATCTACTTGCTCTTGCCGCGCTTGCGAATAAGGTTGAGGACAGGTTTGTAGAGATAGGAGAGACCGGCCACGGCGCCAGCGAACATGAAGATGAAAAAGGCTGTTTCCAACAGTCGCCACAGCCCGGCGCCGAAGACTATCGGGCGCCTCGCGTGCAGAGCTGGTGGCAGCGAGCGCTCACTGACCATCAGTATAGGTAGCTCGCCGCAGGCGCTCGATGACTGGCCTGGGGGGACCAGACCAATAGGCCAACGAATCGCTGGCTTATCGCGGCCCATCGACCGCGGCGTGCAGGGCAAGCGATGAACCTGCCGGTGCTGCCTCCACTGGCGCCGATGCTGGCCAAGCTCGAAACGAGCATTCCGAGTGGAGATCCCTGGCTGTACGAGCCCAAATGGGATGGGTTCCGGGCCATCGTGTTTCGCGACGCGGCCGAGCTGGAGATCGGCAGTCGCGACAAGCGGCCGCTGCAGCGCTACTTCCCGGAGCTGCTCCCCGTGCTGTGCGAAACGCTCCCGGAGCGGTGCGTGGTGGACGGGGAGATCATTGTCGCCGGCCCGCGGGGCCTGGACTTCGACAGCCTGCAGCTGCGGCTGCATCCCGCGGAGTCCCGCATCAAGAGGCTGTCTCAGGAAATCCCGGCCAGCTTCGTCGCGTTCGACCTGCTGGCGCTTGACGATCGCGACCTGATGAGCGAGCCGTTCGCGCTGCGCCGCGGCCTGCTCGAAGAGCAGCTGTCCGGCGTGCGGACGGCCAGCTATGAGTTTCTCGGACAGGTCAGGTCAGAGAGACTCGAATCCTCAGTCCTGCTCACTCCGCAAACGGCTGATCCGGAGCAGGCCAGTCTGTGGTTTGCAGAGCTCGAAAAGCTGCGGCTGGAGGGCATCGTGGCCAAGCGTTCGGACCAGCCCTACGTGCCGGGCCAGCGAGTGATGGTCAAGGTGAAGCACCGGCGAAGTGTGGACTGCGTCGTGGGCGGGTACCGAAAGCACGTCAACGGCGGGCTCGGTGCGCTGCTGCTGGGGCTGTACGACACGTCCGGCGTGCTGCATTACGTGGGACATACGTCCAGCTTCTCGCGTCAGGAGGGCCAGGATCTGCTGCGCTTGCTGCAGCCGCTGGAGGGCCAGGAGAGCTTTGGCTGGGGACGGTCGCCCGGGGGCTTGAGCCGGTGGTCGGCGCTGCGGGGAACCCAGAGTGAATGGCTTTCGATTGCTCCCAAGCTGGTGTGCGAAGTGAGCTTCGACTACCTGCAAGGAGATCGCTTTCGCCACGCCGCGCGCTTCGAGCGCTGGCGTTCGGATAAGGCTCCTGCCGAGTGCACCTTCGACCAGCTCGAGTCGCCGTAGCGGGCCGCCGTCAGCTTGCCGCCGAGGTGCTTACTCGTACCAGTCGGGCTTGCTGGGCCCGTTGTATGGGCCGGACGATGAGCTCGGCGAGATGTAGATCACGCGGTCGTGGTCGGGACCGTAGGCGCCGCTCATCGCATCTCTCAGCCAGTCGGCGACGAACGGCATGAACTCCGTTCCGGCGAAGCCTCGCAGGCGGTCGTTGGTGCGATAGTGGAACTCGTCTTCCAGTACCCACAGCTCTTTGGGAGCCGTGACCTCGTCGTAGAACTGGCGCGCTTCCTCGAGCGGCCCAATGGGATCGAACTCGCCGGCCACGATCAGGAGCGGGCAGCGGATCTGCGGCCCGTAGCCGAAGGCGGTAAGCCTTTCAGCCAGCCGGTCGAACTCGTCCTCGTCCTCGAGCCCGGCCATGTACATGAAGGTCTCCTTGAAGTCCGGCACCCCGGTTTCGAAGATCTCCTTCTTGCCGCCCAGGCAGGACTGCGACACGGCGCAGGCTGCCAGGCGGTGCTCATGGGCGGCTGAACGCGCGCCCCAGAATGAGCCCATGCTTACGCCGCAGGCGGCAATGCGTGTGGCATCCACTTCGGGACGGCTGATGGCGTAGTCGACGGCAGCGGAGAAGGCGCGCTCGAAATTGTCGTGGGTGACGTGCATCCCCCGCAGGTTGGCCGATCCGACGCCTGGCCCATCGATGGCCAGCAGATGCATGCCGCGCTCTCGGAAGGGATTGCTCGCAGGGTCGGGCGTGCTTTCCTTGGTCATGTCCATCCCCGGCAAGAAGATGACCAGGGGGGCCTGACGCCGGTCCGGCAGGACATGGAGCAGGCCGGAGATGCTCTTGCCTTCCCAGGGGATCTCGACCCTTTCGATGGGGTAGGGGCTGTGCTCAATGAGACCGTCGTAGCACTGATCCAGCTTGCGGTGCAGGAAGATCTTGCGCTGGTCGGTCTTCTTGATGGCGTGCTGCGCGCTGCGATAGCCCTGCGCGGCCTTGAAGTACAGCAGCGCCGCCGTTTCGCGATGTCCGGCGGCGGCCGCCGCGCGAGCCAGCGCTTCCTGACGCATGGCTTGCTTGGCCATGACTTTGGGGATCATCGAGTAGCGCTTGACGGTCGCCGGAAAGAGGCGTCCCTCGTACTCGAAGTTGTGGGTGACCCCGGTGTTGGCCACCACGTAGTCGAGGATCCAGTTCTGGTTCTCGCGCTGGCGCTTCGGCTTCAGCGGGGGCACGGGAGGCCCGTTGTGCGTATCTGCGCTTGCCATCTTGCTGAGGGACGGGGCGATGGTAGCATCCCGGCCATGCTGTTGAACCGAGACCGCGCCCTGCAGGTGATGGAGCGTCACGGGCTGGACGCCCTGGTTGCCAACATCCCGGAAAACGTCATGTACCTGACCGACTGCGACGGACATTTCAATCAGCTCGCTATCCACGGGCACGCCGAGCAATTCGCCATCCTGCCGGCCAAAGAGGACCTGCCAGCGACCTTCGTGTGCTCCTGGCCGGTGCTCGGCTACCTGGTGGATCGTCCCACCTGGATGCCGGACGTACGCATGTGGGGCGAGATGGGCCGCTCGATCCCGCCATTGGACACGCTGCAGGGCAGCGCTCGGGTGTTCGGCGAGATTCTCACCTCGGCACGGGCTCGCCAGCTGCCGGGCCCAGCCATCGCAGGGCTGCTGGCCGCCCTTCGCGATCTCGGCCTGGAACGCGCCCGTTTGGCCGTCGATTCGTTCGAGCTGCGGGCCGAGCTGGAGGCGCACGGCCTCGGCCCGGACGTGGTCACCGACGGGTACCAGGTGTTTCGAGAGGTGCGCGCGGTCAAGACGTCCGAGGAAGTCGAGCTTCTGCGTCGGGCGTCGGACGCCAACGAAGCGGGCTTCAAAGCCCTCCTGGGCGAGCTGCGGCCGGGCGTCTCGTGGGCTGAGCTCAAGCTGGCCTACGACCTGGAGGTCGTGCGGCATGGTGCTCTGCCGGGCTTCTGGGGCGCTGGCTCGGGCCCCGACGCCTGGCGCTTCAACCTGTTTGCTCCCGGCTCGGCGGCCATGGAGCGCACGGTGAGCGAGGGCGACGTCATCAAGCTGGACATCGGCTGCACCTACCGCCACTATTGGGCGGACACCAACCGCTCGGCGGTAGTCCGGGGCAAGGCTCCGGAATGGTTTCATCGCGTCTCGAAGGCGCTCCGCGCCGCCCGTGAGGCGTACTGTGAGTTCCTGCGCCCCGGTGCACGCATGGGTGACGCCATCCAGGCGTACGAGCGCGTGATGTGGGATCATGGCCTCGAAGAGTTCCGCGGCGCCTGGGGCCACGCCCTGGGCCTGGACTGCTACGACTATCCCGCGCCGCGCATCCAGCGTGATACGGACGTCCTCTTCGAGGCGGATATGGTGGTCAACATGGAGGGCGGTCCAGCCATCATCGGCGTGGGGGCGCACAGCCTGGAGAACACCTACCGCATCACACGCTCCGGCTTCGAGCGCTGGTCTTCAGACGAGGGCCTGATCGTCGAGGTCTAGCCACCTAGCAGTTCGCCGTCAGGGCAGGCCGCTGGGTGTGCGTTGGTCCGGTCCTCAGCATGGGCGTCAGTGCAGGTGCTTGCCATAGAAGGCGAATACCTTCTTCCAGCCGTCGACGGCCTGTTCCGGCCGGTAGCCGGGTCGATCCGTAGCGAAGAAGCCGTGGCCCGCGCCGTCGTAGCGGTGGAATTCGTACTGTTTGCCCAGCCGTTTCAGCTCCGCCTCGATGGTGTCGACCTGCGCTGGGTCGGGGTTCTTGTCCTCATTGCCAAAGATGCCCAGCAGCGGAACGCTCAGCTCAGGCGTCATGTCGATGACCGCCACCGGCTTGCGGTCGTTGAGCTCTTCGGGCTTGACCACGACGTTGCCGCCCCAGCAATCGACAGCAGCGCTGAGCCCCTTGACCTTGCAGCCCACCATGTAGGACTGCCGGCCGCCCGAGCAGAAGCCGATTGAGCCGACTTTGCCGTTGGAGTCCGGCTGCGAGAGCAGGAAGGCCACCGCCCCGGCGGTATCGCCCACTACCTGAGCGTCGGTCGGGCCGCCGCCGGCCCGGGCTGCCGCGGCGATGTCCTCCCAGCTTCCTGGCCCCCAGCGATGGAACAGGCTTGGGGCAGCGGCTGCGTAACCGTGATAAGCCAGCTTGCGAACCACTTCCTTGGTCCACTCGTCCCAGCCGGGCATGTGATGGAGCACCACAACGCCAGGCACCTTCCCGGCGGCAACCGGCCTGGCGTAGTACGCCTCTATGACGTCGCCATGGTCGCCGGTGATGCCGATGGTTTCGGCCAGCATTGCCTCGTGCACTGCTCGTTCTCCTGCTGTCGTTTTCGAGTAAGGCAGATTGTCGCACCTGGCCTGGAGCGATCTCCATCCAGCTGTCTGGCACGTCCCTTGCGGCAGCAAGCCGCTAGCAATATGCGCGCGGATCAGTCGTTTTGATCCATACGGAAAACCAGCGCAACAGCACCAAGGAGGACAGTCACTATGCATCGACCTTTCTGGCTGACCGGTACCGCGGCCGCGGCTGCCATTGCCCTGATGACCGCTGCTTCACCGTCGGCCTTCGCTCAAACCGCTACCCCCACAGACACGCCTACCCCGACGGCCACGGCCACGCCCACGCCGACCGGCTCGCCGGTGGCGACGAACACTCCCACGGGCCCTGGCCCAACCGCGACCCCCAACCCGACTACGCCGCACGACGCGCGCTACTTCAGCCAGACCGGCTTCCGTGTGGATAACGATACGTTCTGGACCTACTACAACGCCCGAGGCGGGTTGCCTACCTTTGGTTATCCCACGTCGCGTACCTTCCAGTTCCTGGGCTTCACCACGCAGTTCTTCCAGCGGCGGGTCATGCAGCTCGGGCCCGACGGCAACGCCAGGCTGCTGAACCTGTTCGACCAGGGCCTGTTCCCCTTCACCAATATCAACGGCTCTACGTTCCCGGCCCCCGATCCGGCACTGCAGTCAGCGGCTCCGTCTCCGAGCTCGCCGACGTATTCGACGGACGTCATCAACTTCATCCAGCAGAATGCGGCCAATATGTTCAGCGGCCGGCCGGTCAACTTCTACAACACCTTCATCAGCGCGGTGCCCCTGAGCGCGGCATTCCCCAACGGCAACGGGGACACCAGCCTGCTGCCGGGTTTTGACCTGGAGATGTGGGGCGTGGTCACCAGCCGGCCCAGCGTGGATCCGGCGAATAACAACTTCATCTACCAGCGCTTCCAGCGCGGGATCATGATGTACGACGGCTCCACGAACCTGACTCAGGGCGTGCTGCTGGCCGATTACTTCAAAGCCATCATCACCGGTAACAACATCCCGCCCGATCTCGATTTGCAGGCACGCAACTCCAGCTTCTACAAGCAGTACAACGATGCCCAGCCAAACGGCTTGAATACGCCGGCGCTGCTGCCCGGAACCAACATGCAGTTCGCCTTCGACCCACAGTAGGTCCTCAGCCCGTCACGCATCCCACGGCTTAGAAGTAGGCAGGCTTGCAAGGCTTGCCTACTTCTCGTATGTGGCATCCTGACCCTGGAGCGTGCATCTCATATCGGGATGCGGCAGGACGAATATTGGGGAGAGGCGCACATGCCGGTGCTAGAGGTTGGGGGGCGACAGGTTGAATACCTGCTCGAGGGCCGCGGCGAGCCGGTCATCCTGTCTTCGCCAACGTGGTGGCCGCTGGATGCCTGGAAGCTCAACGGCTTGCCCGAGTTGCGCGACACCTTTCGCGTGCTGGCCTTCAACCACCGTGGGATCGGACACAGCAGCGGGACCGCGACTGCATACAACGTGCACGGCCTGGCCGACGACATGGTGGCGCTGTCGGAAGCGCTGCGGCTGGGGCCGGCGCACGTCGTGGGCTTCGCCATAGGTGGGGTGGTGGCGTTGAAGGCAGCCATCCGGCGGCCGGAGGCCGTGCGGAGCCTGGTGATAGGAGCCGCTGGAGCTGGTGCGCCGGCGGGCCGCCCCTCGGCCGTGGATCGGGATCGGGAGGTGATCCGCAAGGTGGGTTTTCGGGAGCACATCCGACACCATGCACTGAACGACGACTTCGCCTTCAGTCCGGCGAGCTATGCACGACATCCCGAGCGCGCCGAGGCATTGGCAGACGCGCTGTGGGAGCACCAGGGGACCGAAGAGGAATACCTCAAGCACGCTGAAGCCCGCAGCGGGCACAGTACGTTCGACGATCTCGACAAGGTGGCCCAGCCGGCGCTGGTGCTGGTCGGCGAGGAGGACAACGTGCAGCGCGGCGCCAGCACGCCGGTGAAGGTGGCCACCGAGCTGGCGGGAGCGCTGACGGCCGAGCTGGTCGTGGTGCCGGGAGTACGGCACATGGTGTTCTGGGAGGATCCGGAGCCCGCCTGGGCTGCCGTTCGGCGGTTTCTGGCGGTCGTGTCTCACTAACGCCTGGACGACCCATGTGTATCCTCCCTAGGTGCACAAGGAGTCACTGACCTACGTCTGAGCTGCGCTTCAGCGCTGATGATCGCGACATCGTTGGGGAGGATCGGATCGAGCTGACCAGCGTCGGTGTCGACATCGGCTCGTCCACGTCTCACCTCGTCTTTTCCCGTCTGGTCCTGGAACGCGCCGGCGAGCGCTACGTCATGGTCGAGCGCGCGATCCTGCACGAGTCAGACATTCTGCTGACGCCCTACCTCGGCCCAACCGAGATCGACGGCCGCACGCTGGAGCAGTTCATCCACCGGCAGTACGAGGCGGCCGGCCTGGAACGGGACGAGGTCGACAGCGGCGCGGTGATCCTTACCGGCACCGCGCTGTTCCGCGAGAACTCGCGCACTATCGCCGACCTGTTCGCCGAAGAGGCGGGCAAGTTCGTTGCCGTGAGCGCCGGCGATCGGCTGGAGGCCTCGCTGGCCGCTCATGGATCGGGCGCGGTGGCTGCGTCTGCTGACGGGGACGTGATCCTGAACGTCGACATCGGGGGTGGCACGACCAAGCTCACCATCTGCCGGCAGGGGCGAGTGGAAGCCGCGACCGCGGTGGACGTGGGCGCCAGGCTCGTGGCCCTGGACGCCGACGGACGAGTAGTGCGCATCGAAGAGGCCGCCCGCCGCGCGGCCAGCCAGCTGAATTTCGATTTGCAGCTCGGCGAGGTGCTGTTTGCCGAGCGCCTTTCCCAGATGGCCGCCTACCTGGCCGATCGTCTGGCCGAGGTGATGCGCCGGCAGGCGCTGTCAGCCGAGACCATCAATATGCTGCGCACCCCCATGCTCGACTACGACGGGCCCGTGGATGGGGTCATGTTCTCGGGCGGAGTCTCGGAGTTCATCTACGGCCGCGCGCCCGCGACCTTCGGCGATATGGGAGACCTCCTCGCCCGCCAGATCAGGCAGCGGGCGGAAGCCATGGGGCTGCGCATCCTGCAGCCGGTTGCGGGCATTCGCGCCACCGTCATCGGCGCTTCGCAGCACACCGTGCAGGTGAGTGGCAATACTATCTTCCTGTCCTCGCCCGACGTCGTGCCGGTCCGCAACGTTCCCGTCGCTCGGCCCAGTCTGCCGCTGTCCAAACGCGCGGTCGAGCAAGAGGGGGTGGCTCACGCGGTGCGAGCCGCCGTGGATCGACTGGACCTGCATCCACCTGCGCGCAGCGTGGCGCTGGCCATCGAATGGCAGGGCTCGGCCACGTACGGCCGCTTGGACGCCATCGCTCGCGGTATCGTCGACGCGCTGCAGCTGCAGATTGGCGCGGGCCAGCCAGTCGTGCTGGTGTGCGACTCAGACGTCGGCGGCCTGCTGGGGCTGCACCTGCGCGAGGAGGTCGGGCTCACCAGCGGGATCGTGTCCATCGACGGTGTGGAGCTGAGTGAGTTCGATTACATCGACGTTGGGAGCCTGATCCCTTCGTCGGGCGCCACGCCGGTGGTCATCAAATCGCTGGTGTTCCCCCACAGCGCGAGGGCCGCGGCCTCCGCGTAAATCCATCGCCGGGCTGGTGCTACGCTACCACCCGCACACGGTCAAGGGAGAGGTTTTCCGATGGCAGATAAGCTCGAATTTCGTGAGCCGACCGGCGAAGACGCCGCGGGATATCGCGTCTACAAGCGATCCAAGAGCCCGTACGAGCGCTTCATGGAGGAAGAGGGCGTTCCCATCTTCCGCGGCATCGGCGTGCGCGACACGCGCGACCTCGAGCTCGGACCGTGGAAAAGGATGGGCGGCCGCGGCTGCTATCTGTACCTCGACGGCCTGGAGGCGGGGAAGGGCATGTACGTGGTGGAAGTGCCATCCGGCGGCGAGCTCAACGCCGAACGGCATATGTACGACGAGTTCATGCTGGTCATCGAAGGGCGCGGGACCACCGAGGTGTGGAAGGATGGCCAGGCCAAGCCGCACGTATTCGAGTGGCAGCCGGGCTCGCTCTTCATGCTGCCCGTCAACTCTTGGCACCGCCTGGTCAACGCCAGCTCGAGCCCGGCACTGCTGCTGGCGGCTACCAATGCGCCACCAATCTTCAACATCTTCCAGAGCCACCGCTTCATCTTCGAGAACCCCTACGACTTCGTCGAGCGCTTCGACGGGAGTGAAGATTTCTTCAAGGCGAAGACCGAGCTGGAAGCGGAGGGTGTAAGGGGGCGCGCCGCCATCCGCAGCAACGTCTTCACCGACATCGTGAACTGTGAGCTGCCCCTCGACAATCAGCGCGCTCCCGGCTATCGGCGCATTCAACCCTACTTCCATGGCTTCATCCCCGACGCCACGACGGGGGGATTCGTGTCGCAGTATCCCAGCGGCAAGTACTCCAAGGCGCACTACCATCAGTCGGGAGCAGTGCTGGTCTGCCTGCGTGGCAAGGGCATCACCTTCAACTGGCCGGTTGAAATCGGCCCCCGGCCATGGGAAACCGGCCACGCCGATGAGGTGCAGATCTGCGAGTACGTTCCGGGCGGGCTCGTAGCGGCGGCGCCAGGCGGCGGCAACTGGTTCCATCAGCACTTCAGCATCGGCTCCGAGCCACTGCGCGTGATCAACTACTGGGGCGGTCCAACAGGACACTGGGGCCTGTGGGACGAGAAGGAAGAGGACGTGAAGGCCGGCAACATCTTCGGCATCGACGAGGGCGGCCGGACCATCCACTACTACATGGAGGACCCGTACATCCGGAGCTTCTACCGCGATCAGCTCCGGAAAGCGGGCGTCGAGATGCAGATGGCAGACTCGCTGTACGTCAAGGGCTCGTCTTAGGAGACGGACAGGGACGGCCGCCGCACATGCCTCACGTTCGCGTGGACGACATCGATCTGCACTACGAGGAGCGCGGTGCGGGTGAGCCGCTGGTCTTTCTGTCGCCCACGGGCTGGCCGGGCACGGTCTGGCAGCTGGAGCAGGTGGACTTCTTCAGCCGCCACTACCGCGTGCTGACCTACGACTATCGTGGCGTGGGCCAGTCCGGTAAGCCGGACCAGTCCTATAGCACAGCCCAGATGGCCGCCGACCTGGCCGGGTTGCTGCGCGCGACCAGCGCCGTGCCGGCCCACGTGGTGGGCTTCTCGATTGGGGGCCGAGCGGCCCAGCTCCTCGCGATCGGCCAGCCCAGCCTGTTCCGTACGCTGATCCTTGCCGGATCCGACACTGGCCGGCCAGGTGGTGGCAAGTCGGTGCCCGCGCACCTGGCGCTGGCGCTGCTCGATGAGAGTTACGGCAGCCTGGAGTTCTGGATCGAGCACTTCGAAGACGCAGGCGCTTTCAGCCCCGGATTTCTGCACTCCGACGGGCCCCGAAGGTTGGCGGAGACGATCCGGCAGGGACAGCCGCCGGCAAAGCTCTATCTGCGCCACGTGCTGGCTCGGCTGTCGCATTACAGCGGGGATCGATTGAACGAGATCCGCGTTCCGGTCCAAGTGCTGGTCGGGGCCGAGGACCGCAGCGGGGCCGGCGAGGACCGCGTGGCCGCTGCCAGGCAGCTGGCCGGCCAGATCGCCAACGCCGAGCTCGAAACGATTCCCGGCGGCTGGCATCTGTTCCCCTGGGAGGTGCCGGCGCCGACCAACGAGGCGATCCTGCGCTTCGTGCGACAACACTAACCCAGCGCTATTCAGCTACGCTCGTCCGCTCTCCCGAATCGCTCCCAGATAGTCCTCAGCAAATCCGAGCTCGCGCAGCACGTCGGACGTCTGCTCTCCCATGAGTGGGGCTGGCCCGATCGCGGTCGGCGTCGCCGCCAGGTTGACGCCGCTGCGAACCATGCGCAGAGCGCCCTTGGCGGGATGCGTCACCTCCTGGATGAGTCCCAGCTGCCGAACCTGCGGATCCTCCACCACCTCTTGCAGGTCGTTGAGAGCCGAGCAGGGCACGTCCTCTGCGTCCATGCGTCGCAGCCATTCGTGTCGGCTTCCGGCGGCGAAGATCCCCTGGAATACGCTCTGCACTTCGGCATGATGCTCCTGGCGCAGCTTGCGGCTGCTGAAGCGCGGGTCGTCCTGCAGCTCCGGATGCCCGACCGCTCGGGTGAGTCCCTGCCAGAACTTCTCGGGAGAGGAGAGGTGGACCACGAATGGCCTGCCGTCCCGATCGACGAAGGCGTACACCTGGGCCGTGCGTACCCGCGTTTCCCTGGTTGGTGGGGGCTCGTCCTCATTCAGGAAGCGCGTCATGTTTTCGGATAGGAGCGACACGGTCGCCTGGAGCAGCGAGGTGTCGACGTGCTGCCCTTCGTTGGTCCGTTCGCGCGCCAGCAGCCCGGCCAGGATGGCGTGGCAGCCGAACAGGCCGCCCAGATGGTCGGAGAAGGAGATACCCATGGGCAGCGGGTGCTCGCGATCCGTCAGCAGGCTCAACAGACCGCTCATCGCCTGGCCAACGGTGTCGTAGCCCGGACGAGCGGCATAGGGGCCGGTTTGGCCGAAACCGGTGATCGAGCAGTAGATCAGACGCGGATTGAGGGCGTGCACGGCTTCGTAGCCCAGACCGAGCCGATCCATCGCGCCGGGACGAGCGTTCTCGATCAGCACGTCCGCGCTTCTTGTCAAGGCCAGCGCCACCTCCAGTCCCGGCTTGCTGCGCAGGTCGATCATGATGCTGCGCTTGCCCCGGTTCAGCGAGCAGAAGGTCGAGCTGTAACCTCCGCTGGTCCAGTTGCGATAGGGATCGCCGTGCGGTGGAGGTTCTATCTTGACGACGTCTGCTCCCAGGTCGGCGAGCAGGACGCCGGCGTAGGGTCCCGCGACGTAGTTGGCGAACTCGACCACGCGTAGGCCTTCGAGAGCTGTAGACACTGGCACCTCCGGGGACTGCTGCGCTTCCCTGCGGTCAGCTGTTGGCCGGCTCGCACCGGTCAAGCGGGGCCGATGGTAGCATCGCCCGCAGGCTCAGGCGGATTCGAGGAGAAGGCTGTCGGCTTGCCCACAGGTGCCGGCCTGGCATAGCGGCAAGCGTTTGCCCGAGGCTTCGTCGTACAGGCCGATTTCCACCTTGCCAAGCGCGCCGGAGGGCACTGCCAGGTCGTAGCTGTCGGTGATGAACTCGTTTTTCACCCAGCGCTCCGTGTTGGCGGCGAGATCGACCTGCCCAGCGATGCGCCCGCTGGCGTCGAGGGCATGGATGAACACTTTGTATGACCGATCCGTCTCGGTGAGGACCTTCCAGTACAGCCTCAAGCCCAACCCTTGTGGGGTGCGCACGTCGTCGTAGCCTACGAGCTGAGCCAGGTCGCCGAACTGCGCCTGCATCGGATGCTCGACCTGGGGAGGGGTGAACACGTGGGAGCCCTTGAGCAGCTGTATGCTGCCGATGGTCGCTGGGCCAACCTTCACCGCATAGCGTCCCGGCGCCAGGGTCGATGGCGCCCGAATCTTCACCCGATCGGCAACCACGTCGTTCGACTGCCACTTACTCGTGGGGTAAGACGCCCCGCCCACGACGTGATCTTGCACCTGATTCCCGATGGCTATCGGGACCATGCTGTCAGTCGTGGAGCGGCTGCCCTGCCACAGCAGGCGCAGCTCGACAGGATCACCCACCGCAACGGTCGGCTGACCAATCGCCGCCCCCACGAGCCGCTCGGAATCGACGCGAACGTCGAGGCGGGGCAGATCCGTTGCCTGCGCAGATTGCGGCAGGCTGTGGTCGACCGTGACGTGGGCGATAGTTGCGGGGTCGCCAAGTGGCTTGCCGTTGGCCGGGTCGTAGGCAACGACCGTGACCGAATACTCGCCGGGAGGTGTGCCCACGGGCACGACGACGCCGCGGCGATCCTCGAGGTCTTGCCCGGATGGCCAGGTTGCCGGATCGAAGAAGCCTCCCAGCGGACTTCCATCGAAGCTGGCTATGACGCCGTGGTTGGCGTCCTCGATGCGCAGCGACGTCTTGAAGTTGGGGAACGGGCCGCCGGCTGCATGCCAGCGCAGCGCCATGTCCAGCGAACCACCGGCCGGAACGGGCCGGTCGGGCTGAGAGGAGTCGACCAGGTCCAGCGAGCCGACGTGGGCGCTTGCCGGCTGCGGGGGCCCCGACGCGGTTAGGCCATAGAACTGCAGCCTCTGGAAGATGAAGTTGTGGGCGAAGGCCTGGAAGCGCTCGGCGGCGAGGGTGCGCTCGGTATCCAGGTGCGGGTCATACCGAAGGGCGTCGGTATCGATAAACCAGATGCCCGAGCTGTTCGCGGCCAAGGCATCGATCTGCCCCTTGGTGCGCGCGGGATCGACGGGCACTCCCTCGGGAGGCACGAATTCGACTCGCTGCGACAGGCCGTGGCGCAGCTGGGCGTAGTACCAGTACAGGTACCACTGCGAGACGCCGTCCAGCACGACCGCGTCGTTTGGGGCGATGTGGCTGGCCAGATAGTCGGCCAGCGGCCGGTAGGCCTCCGTGACGAAAGCGTCGGTGAACAGTCGGTTGTGGATGTAGGTGCCGCTCAGCAGCGCAAAGAAGGCGACGGCGATGAGTCCAACGATTGCCGCCGCCCGCCACAGGAGCAGCACCGCGCCTGCCAGGATGAGCGAATAGCCTGGGGCTCCCAGCAGCAGGAAGCGAGCGCCGAATTGCGTCTGGTGCGCCAACGTGGCCAGGCCGAAGGCCAACGGCGCCAGCACGTAGGCCAGGGAGATGCCGGCCGCGGTCTTGCCAGCCAGTCGCAGCAGGCCAACTCCTCCGGCCAGGAACAGGACGCCCACGATCGCTCCTTCCGCTGTGACGAGCGGGCCGGGCGTGAAGGCGGGGCCGAAGTTGAACCACTGGTAGGTCTCGCGCAGACCCAGCGAGATGATCTCCCAGGTGCCGTGACCCCGGTGATAGCCCAGCAGGGCTCCCGATACGATGGCTACCCACGGCAGGAACACGAGCGCAATGACGGCGTCGGCGGCGATCCACGGCCGCCACGTGGTCAGGCGCTGGCCGACCGCGTTAGGCCAGCGCCTGACGCGCGCTGCGGGCTGCCAGTCCCAGCCCATAAGCCAGGCCAGCAGCATGACCTGCTCCAGCGCCACGATAGCGATGGCGTAGTAATGGCTGTACAGGGCAGCCAGCACCAGGAGCACGTAGAACGGGATGAGCCGGTGACGGCGGAAGGCCTTCAGCAGCACGATGAAGGACAGCAGGCCAAAGAACAGCGCCTGCGCATAGTCTCGGGCGGTTTCGGAATACAGAATCTGGTAGGGGTTGATGGCGGCCAGCAGGCCGGCAGTCAACCCGAGTGGTGGCCCAGCCAAAGTCCTGCCCAGCCGGCAAACAGCGCCCACGGCCAGGACGCCGGGAATGACCGACAGCATCCGGACGGCGAATTCGGACACACCGGCCGGATGCATCCAGAGCTGCAGCAGGAAGAGATACAGTGGCGGATGCGGCTCGTCGATGCGCATCGCCTGGAGGTAGGTCCCCTGGTGCGCGATCTGGACGAAAAAGGCCTCATCGTCGGTCAGGTTCGCGACCCACAGCCCCAGCACCCGCAGGCCGAACGCCAGCAGCAGGATGACGCAGATGGCGACTCGCTCGGGGCTCGCGGAGCGAGGCTGCGGCTCCCCAGACAGCCGGCTCACCCGGTGGTTATCGATCGCTGGCTGCGCCCTGTGCCTTCACCGGCCGGTCCACTCACGCTGCTTGAGTCTACACCGCCATCCTGAGCCGTATTTATAGTTCGAGTGCTCGAGTTCGAAACCGATATCACGAGCATCGGAGTAAGCGCATATGGCTAAGGCGACATTCGCGGCAGGCTGTTTCTGGGGTGTCGAGGACGTGTTTCGCCACACGCCCGGCGTCGTCAGCACGCGGGTGGGCTACACCGGTGGGACGACGTCCAATCCGACCTATCACGAGGTATGCACGGACCGTACCGGCCACGCCGAGGCGGTGGAGGTGGAATACGACCCAGCCAAGATCAGTTATGAAGCGCTGCTCGAGGTCTTTTGGGAGAACCACGATCCGACGACGCTGAACCGCCAGGGACCGGACGTCGGCACGCAGTATCGGTCCGCCGTCTTCGTGCACGATGGGGAGCAGGAGTCTGCGGCGCGCAAGTCCAAGGAAGACCTGCAGCGCAGTGGCCGTTACTCCAGACCAGTGGTGACCGAGATTGCCCCGGCCCCAACCTTCTGGGAAGCGGAGGACTACCACCAGCAGTATTTCGAAAAGCGCGGCATCACTCACTGCCAGATTTGACCGCCGCACCGCTGCCGCAGTAGTACCTGCGGAGCACCCCCTGGGTGCTATTTCCTAGGTAAAGCTGGCATTCCCGCCGGAGATGGCGTACTCTAGCCGCGATGCGGGAGGCTGAAGGGCGGCTGCCATCCTGGGCGTGCCGGGCTAGCCGAGCAGGTGTGTCGTTTGTGGGTAGCTGGAGGGCTAGGCCCAACACGGCTGTGAGAGAGAGCAGCGTGTGGCTGCGTTAGACATTCGCCTGAGCCCCACCGAAGGGCTGCACGAGCAGGAAGTGCTGGGGCTCCTGGAGGTGGCGGCGGCGGTGGCGGGTGTCCTGGATCCCCAGCGCGTCGGCCAGCTGGCCGTCGACTGGGCTCGTCATTTGCTCGAGGTCGATGGCGCGCATCTGTGGATTGTGGATTCGGATACGAAGGGTCTGCGCTCGCTCGCCCGCAACGACCCATCCGCTCCGACCGCCGATGACGAAAGCCGCGGGCAGTCGATCGTGGGTCAGGTCTTCAGCCAGCGAAAGGCGATCGTCGTGGACGATTACCAGGGGTGGGAACACGCGCTGAGGGCCATGGCCGGCGCTGGTGTTGCATCGGCAATGGGCGTGCCGCTGCTGGTCAACGACCGCCCTCTGGGCGTCATGGTGGTTCACAATTACCGGCCGCGGACGTTCGAAGGGCGCGAGGTGCACCTGCTCGAGCTGTTTGCCGCGCTGGTTGCGCCCGCTCTCGAAGCGGCGCGGCTCTACTCGGAGACCGAACGGCGGCGGGCGGAAGCCGAGGTGCTCAGCGTCAGCCTGGCGGAGGGGCTGTGCGCCGTCGACTCGCGCGGGACGCTCACCTTCGCCAATCCCGCGGCCGCCAAGCTGTTGGGTTGGGACCAGGCGGAGCTGCTGGGGCGGGAATTTCACTCGTGTGTGCATTTGCCGCATGATGCTTCGGGGACGGTATGCCCTCTGGAGCAGACCCTGCGCAGCGCTTCCGCCGTTCGAGTCGAGGACGACGAGTTCCTGCGCCGCGACGGGCGTCCGATTCCCACCTCCTACAGCGCGTCCGCCATTATCATCAACGAGGAACCGGCGGGCATGGTGGTCGCCTTTCGCGATCAAACCCATCGCCGCCAAAACGAGCAGCGGATTCGCTCGCTCAATGCCGAGCTGGAGCAGCGAGTCCTAGAACGAACCGCTGAGCTCGAAGCGGCCAACGGCGAGCTGGAGGCCTTCAGCTATTCGGTGTCACACGACCTGCGAGCGCCCCTGCGCAGCATCGACGGCTTCTGCCAGGTGCTGATCGAGGACTACACCGATCGCTTGGATGCGAGTGGCAAAGACTATCTGCAGCGGGTGCGCACGGCCAGCCAGCGTATGGCCGAGCTTATCGACGGTTTGCTGGACCTGTCTCGGGTTACGCGAGCTACCATGTCGCGGGAGCCGGTGGACCTCACTGACCTGGCGGCCAGCGTGGTGGCCGAGCTGACCCGTGCCAAGCGGGATCGCACGGTGACATTCGAGGTTCAGGAGGGCTTGCAGGCTACCGGTGATGCCCGGCTGCTGCGGCTGCTCGTGGACAACCTGTTGAACAATGCCTGGAAGTTCACCTCGAAGCACGAGACGGCGAGGATTGAATTTGGGTCAACGACGCTCGACGGCAGGCAGGTATTTTTCGTGAGGGATGACGGGGCCGGGTTTGAGATGGCTTACGCTAACAAGCTGTTCGGACCGTTTCAGCGGCTGCACGGGGCCCACGAATTCGAGGGCACCGGGATTGGGCTGGCCACGGTTCAACGTATCGTGAGCCGGCACGGGGGCAAAGTTTGGGCAGAGGGTGAAGCAGAGCAGGGAGCCTGCTTCTACTTCACGCTGTGACATGGCACTCGCGGAGGACCCGAAATTGGCAAGCAAAGTCATTCTGCTGGTTGAGGACAACCCGGACGATGAGGCGCTCACCTTAAGGGCCCTCAACAAGCACAACGTGACCAACGAGGTGGTGGTCGCCAGGGATGGAGCGGAAGCGCTGGACTTTCTGTTCCGCACCGGAGCGTACGCCGGCAGAGACGCCCAGCAGACGCCACAGGTCATCCTGCTGGATCTCAAGCTCCCCAAGATCGACGGGCTCGAAGTGCTGCGGCGCATCCGCCAGGACGACCGAACCAGGCTCCTGCCGGTGGTCATCCTGACGTCCTCCAAGGAGGAGGAGGACATCCTCAACGGCTACCGCCTGGGCGCCAACAGTTACGTTCGCAAGCCGGTTGACTTCGTCGAATTCACGGATGCCGTCCGCCAGCTGGGACTCTTTTGGCTGCTCTTGAACGAGCCGCCTGTGATCAAGTAGATGGGGGGCGACGAAGGGACCCCGGATCGGACCATCCGCGTCCTGCTCGTTGAGGATTCGGAAGACGACGCCGAGCTCGTCCTCATCGCCCTTCGGAGGGCGGGGTACGAGGTGCAGCGCTCGCGTGTCGAGAGCGGTGCCGAGATGGACAAAGCTATCGAAGATGGCGAGTGGGATGCCGTCATCTCCGATTTCAACATGCCTCATTTCAGCGCCCTGGGCGCGCTCAGCGTGCTGCACGAGCACGAGCTTGACTTACCGTTCATCGTCGTCTCGGGCGCTATCGGCGAGGAGATCGCGGTGATGTGCATGAAGGCCGGCGCGCACGACTACGTCATGAAGGACAACCTGGCTCGCCTGGCGCCGGCGGTCGAACGCGAGCTGCGCGAGGCGCGGGTGCGAGCCGAGCGACGCAGCGCGGAGGAGGCTTTGCTGCACCTCGCGCTGCACGATCCGCTGACCGGCTTGCCAAACAGGACGCTGATGCAGGACCGGCTGGAGCAGGCCATCTTAGCTGCCCGCCGAGACGCGCGGCGCCTTACAGTCATGCTCATCGACCTCGACCGGTTCAAAGAGATCAACGATGCCTTCGGGCATCACTACGGCGACCAGCTGCTGCGGCAGATCGGCCCGCGCCTGCAGGGACTCCTCGATGAGACGGACACGGTGGCGCGCCTGGGGGGCGATGAGTTCGCGGTGATCCTGCCGGAATGTGACGACCTGGAGATGGCCAAGACCATCGCCGCCCAGCTGCTCGAAGCCATCTCCGCGCCGTTCAGGGTCGAGGATCAGATCCTGCACGTGGACGCGAGCGTGGGCATCGTCGCCTCTCCGGAGCATGGCCAAGACGTGCAGACCTTGATGCGACGGGCCGACGTGGCCATGTACGCGGCCAAGCGCGAGGGTGAAGGCTGCAGCGTCTACCACGTGGAGCAGGACCGGCACACGGCCAGCCGGCTGACGTTAGGGACGCAGCTGCGGCAGGGCATCGAGCAGCAGCAGCTCGTCATTTACTACCAGCCGAAGGTCGATTTGCGGACGGGCGAGCTGGTGGGCGTCGAAGCGCTGGTGCGCTGGCACCATCCGGAGCGGGGCCTGCTGGCGCCGGACCACTTTATTCCCCTGGCAGAGCAAACCGGGCTCATCAAGCCGCTCAGTGTATGGGTGTTGAGCTCAGCGCTGGAGCAATGCGGGCGGTGGCATGCGCAGGGGCGCAATTTCACCGTGGCTGTGAACCTGTCCATGCGCAACCTGCACGATCCCCAGCTGCCAGAGCAGGTGGCGGAGGTGCTCCAAACCTGGGCGATCCCGCCCTCGATGCTGCAGTTCGAGATCACCGAGACCGTCCTCATGACCAATCCAGCCCGGGCGTTGGAGGTGATCACCCAGCTGAGCCACATGGGTATTCAGCTCAGCGTGGACGACTTCGGAACCGGCTACTCGTCACTTGCCTACCTCAAGCGGCTGCCGGTAGCGGAGATCAAGATCGACAAGTCGTTCGTGGGCGAGATGGCGCATGACGACAACGACGCCGTCATCGTCCGATCGACCATCGATCTCGGCCACAATCTGGGCCTGAACGTGGTGGCTGAGGGTGTCGAGACACGCAGCGTGTGGGACCAGCTTGCCGGCCTGGGCTGCGATCTCGCGCAAGGCTTCTACCTGGCTCGGCCAATGCCCGCCGATCAACTGGAACGCTGGCTCGGACGCACCGCCACGAAATACGGCGAAGCGACCTCCAAGCCAACGGTCCAGTACGCCCAGATCCACTGACCCGGCCTTTCGTCGAGCGCCTGCGCAACGAGGGCGACCCGACGACCGCTTTCATTGCCAAACTCGGCTACCGGTAGGCACTTTCCGCCTTCGGTGACGTTGTATCCGGACAGCACGCGAGCGTGGGTGCGTGCTGAAGGGATCGGTGTTCTCGAGGGAAGGAATGGAGATAGCCGGACGCTCGACCGTGAAGCCGGAACGGCAGCCGCTGCCTGTGCTCGATACCCGGCACACGTGCCGCTACCTGGGCTTGAGCGAACAGGCCGGCCGGCACAACGGCGTTCCGAGCGCAGAGCATCGATGCCACCTGTGGGGTCTGCAGGAGCAGGTGGACCTCTTGCACCAGCGAAGCTACTGCCTCACCACCGAGCACCGCTGCTGTCCCTGGCTGTCCGTTCCTCCCGACGGCCGCCGGCCGAAGGACCGGCGTCTCCCGAAGAAACGGCTGGCCGTGATGAGCGGGCTGCTGTCGCTGGCCGGCAGCTTCGCGGCGCTGTTCCTCAGTGGGATCTTGGCCTTGCCCGACCTGGCCGGCCTGGGCGGCTCTGCCGCCGTGCTTGCCGGGCCCGCCGTCGTTCCGGCCGGATCAATCGGCCAGCTGCGTTCGGCCTCTCCGGACAGAGATGCTGCGCCAGGCGGGCGAAGGCTGCGCGCCGCCGGGAACGACCCCAGCGCCGTGAGCAATGAGCCGCTTTCGGCTGAGCTGCTGTCGAAGAGCGGACCCAGGACGGTCACCGCCCAGCTGCCGGCAGCCAGCGGTGGGACCGTGCTGGCAGGCAATGTTGGCCTGTCGTTTTCGGCAAAGGCACTGTCGGCGCTTTCGGGTCCCGTCGCGGTCTCGGTCGACGCGCAGCCCCCCGCTGGCTTTCCCGGCGGTCCCGCGCAATTCAGCCCGAACGGGACTATCGTGGACGTGAATGTCAGGGATTCGCGAGGGCAGCTCGTCACTACCTTTGCCGATCCGGTAGACGTCCTATTTCGCTACAACGGCGCGGACCTGGCCATGGCCAGGGGCGATCCCGGCGTGCTGACTGCCGCCTATGTGCTCGACGCGCAGTCGCCAGCGATTGAGAACCCCCTCCACTTCCCCGTCGGCACATGGGTGTTCTTTCCGCCGTCGAATGTGAAGCTGGATACCGCCAGCGGGACCATCGCCGTCCGCACTCAGGCGATTGGGTCGATCATGAGCGTGGTGTCCACGTCGATTGGCTACGCCCAAACCCTGAAGCCCGAGGTCCGGCTCTTTTCGAGCTTCGATCCGGCGACTTCGGTCATCTTCGGCAGCAAGAAGCAATTCAGCTACCTGCAGGTGCTGGAGCCGCAGATCGGGAGCCGGCTGCTGGTGCGGGATCTCCAAAGCGGGAACGTGGCCTACGTGAACGCCGCGGACGTGGGTCCGTCCGGCCCCCCGCCGGCGCCGGCCCCCTAGACAAGCAGACGCATTTGGAGCGCCGAGCCGTTATCCTCTGTACAACCATGTCTCGCCCCGCCCGCTTCCACTATGCCTGGATCGTGGCGGTGGTTACCTTCTTGACGCTGCTGGCCACGGCCGGCATTCGGGCCATGCCGGCCGTGCTCATCCTGCCGCTGGAGCAGGAGTTTGGCTGGAATCGGGCCACCGTATCGGTTGCTGTGTCGATCAACCTGCTTGTGTACGGCCTTATCGGCCCGTTTGCCGCCAGCCTCATGGATCGCTTCGGCCTCCGCCGGGTCATCATGCTGGCACTCACGGCGGATGCGCTGGCCGTGGGCGGACTGCTGTTCATGCGATCGCTGTGGCAGCTGTACCTGCTGTGGGGCGTGCTGGTCGCCGTGGCGACTGGCTCCACGGCCATCGTGCTGGCAGCCACTGTAGCCAACCGCTGGTTCTTTGCTCGTCGAGGTCTGGTGATGGGCGGCCTCACCTCGGCCAATGCCATGGGACAGATCCTGTTCCTGCCGCTGCTGGCCTACATCGCGGTCAGCGCTGGGTGGCGACCGGTGGTCATGGTGACCGCCGCCGTGGCCATGCTGATCCTACCCGTCAGCCTGGCCTTCATGCGAGACAGCCCCGAATCCATAGGGCTGCAGCCCTATGGAGCGCCGGCGGAGTCGGCCGCTTCATCCCTACCGCCTGGCGAAGCGGCGCCGCCGAAGCTGTCGGCGCTGGCATCGCTTCGTTTGGGCGTCCGCCGCGGCGACTTCTGGCTCTTGGCCGGCAGCTTCTTCGTCTGCGGGGCCAGCACGTTTGGGTTGATCAGCACGCACTTCATTCCGGCCTCGGTGGAGCACGGCGTGCCCGAAGTCACGGCTGCCAGCCTGCTGGCCGTGATGGGCACCCTGAACATTGCCGGGACCATGGCCTCGGGTTGGCTCACCGACCGCTACGACAATCGCTGGCTGCTGTGCGGCTACTACCTGATGAGAGGCATAGCCCTGCTGTTCCTGCCCTTTGCCTATGGTCTTGGCTTCTTCGGGCTGCTGGCCTTCGTCGTCTTCTACGGCCTGGATTGGATTGCCACCGTACCGCCGACGCTGGGCCTGTCCTCGCAAATCTTCGGCAAACGCAATGGGCCGGTGGTATTCGGCTGGATGTTCGCCGCCCACCAGGTTGGTTCGGCGACGGCCGCGCTCGGAGCGGGCATCCTCCGCACCTGGCTGGGCGACTACCAGCTGGCCTTCATGAGCTCGGGCCTGCTGTGCCTGCTGGCGGCGGGGATCGTGATCCGCATCGGCCGGGCTTCGCGCGGCAGCGTGCTCCCTGCTCGTCCGTTGGGGGCGGGTGTGCCGGCCGCGAGCTAGTCGCTCGCTCGTCTCTCATCGACCCGGAGCGGCCCACTTCGGGCTGCTGATTCCACTGCTGCCGCTGGTCCTGTGGCTGGCTGCGCCCGCGGGCGCCGAGGCGCACGCAGCCTTCGTCAGCTCTGATCCCCCCGATGTTTGCGCACCGCAGGCCATTCCCCGGCTGTCCCCGACCGATCCGCGCTGTCAAACGGGAGTGCTGCTCGGCACTTCGCCCGGTATGGTGACGGTGCGTTTGTCCGAGCCGGTGCAGCTGATAGGTCGTGGCATCAGGGTCCTGGGACCGTCGGGCTCGTTTGTCGCCTCCCCTCCGGCGACCGTCGACGGCACCGAGGCCAGGCTCGAGATCGGGCAGCTCGATCCGGGGACCTATGTGGTCGAGTGGCAGGTGCTTTCGGCCGACACGCATCCCACCCGTGGGCGCTTCGCCTTCAGCGTGGGGCAGACGAGCCGACCGGCTGTGGATCCGATGACCGGCGACGTCGGCCAGGTGACTCTGCTCGGCCTGGTCCTTCAAACCGCCGGCAGGTGGCTGCACTTTGGAGGTGTCGCCCTGGGTTTCGGCGGTCTGGCGTTTGCGCTGCTAACGGCTCGACGCCGCCGGGAGGCATGGTGGCCGCTGCTGCTGGAGCGGTCCTGGTCCGAAGCGGGCTGGGGAGCGAGCCTGCTCATCCTGGCCGAGCCGGTTGCGCTGCTCGCCCAGAGTGCGAGCTTGGGCGTTGACACGACCTTCGATCCGGACACCCTCGTGGGTGTGCTGGGATCGAGCTTTGGCCTGCTGCTCGGCTTTCGCGCGGGGGCAGCGCTGCTGCTGTGGATGCTGGCCGGCGCTGCCCAGTTGGTGGAGAACGAGCCGAGCGAGCCGAAGCCGCTGCTGCTGGCAGCCGCCTGCCTCGGCCTGGCGCTGTCGGCGGTCGACGCCTTCTCGTCGCACGCCGGCAGCTTTCGGCCGGCCGCGCTCGGATTGGCGGTGCAGTCCCTGCACTCCACGGGCATGGCCTTATGGCTCGGAGCGGCGATGTCCATCGCGATCGCGCGGCGCAAGCTGAGTGGCGAGCGGTTGGAGGCGCTTCGCAGTTCCGCCAGATGGCCGGTGCTCCTGGGCCTGCTGCTCGTCGGCGCTACCGGTGTGGCCATGGCTGCCGTGCACATACCGTCGCTCGGCGCGCTCGTCGAAAGCGGTTACGGCAAGACGCTGTTGGCCAAGCAGGTGCTGCTGGGGCTGACGCTCAGCGCCGCGGCGCTGGCACGGGTAGGACGATCTCGGCTCCCGCGGGAGTGGTGGTCTGCATGCGATCTGGCGGCGCTGGTGGCGGTGGTCGGCAGCGCCAGCCTGCTGGTATCGCTGCCCCCGCCGCGCTGAGGTCCCGCTACGATAACGTCGGTGGAGCTCACTGCCAGCGATTGCTTCGTGGATCCCGACGTCGCGGTCGCGCGCAGCTTGCCCTCCGCCAGCTTCACCGAGCCGTCGTTTCTGGACCTGGAGCTGAGCACGATCTTCGGCCGGCACTGGCTGCTGGCCCCGCAGCGTACGGCGGCGGAGCTCCGCGTGGACAGCCGATCGCTCGGCGAGCTGGTTCGACTGCGTGGGTCAATGGCGCCGCTCAGCCTCCTGGACCAACCGCTGTTCCTGTTGCGGGATTGGGAGGATCGCCTGCACTGCTTCCCTAACGTCTGCACCCATGCCTGGTACCCGTTGGTGCACGGCCCTGGCCGCGAGAAGACGCTGGTGTGCCGCCAGCATGGCCGCAAATTCGACTGCGCCGGGCACTATCTTTCGCAGCCTGGTTTCGCATCGCCGGGCGTGCCGCAGGTCGACGACCTGTGTGAGCTGCCTGTCGAAGAGTGGGGCCAGCTGCTGTTCGTAGCCCTGGGGAAGCCTGAGCGGCCGTTCGCGACGGTCTTCGCCGAGGTGCAGGAGTCGCTGCGCTGCCTGGCGTTGGAAACGTGCCGGCGGGCGCCGCAGGAGGCCGAGGAGCGGATTGTCGATGGGAATTGGAAGCAGCACGCCTGGAACTACATGGACACCTTCCATCTTCCCTTCATCCATCGGGCGCCCGGCGGCTTGGTGGATGCGCTGGACATGTCCTCGTACGTCACCGAGCTCTATCCCTCCACGGCGCTGCAGTGGGCCTACGCCCGTGACCCCGCTCATGGCTTCGATCCGGATCTGCTGCCGCCGCGCTTCAGCCATCCAACCAAGCGTGTGTTCGCCCTGTGGTGGTTCGTGTTCCCTAACCTGACGCTCAACTTCTACCCATGGGGCCTGTCGGTCAATGTCTACGCGCCTGTTCCGGGTTGCCCGAACCGCACGCGATTCTTTTGGTATCAGTTCGTGCTTGACGATGAGAAGTACGCTCGGCGGGATGCTGTCTGGCTCAACCGCCAGGTAGACGCTGAGGACGTGGACGCCATGGCTCAGGTGCGTCTTGGCGCGCAATCACGCTTCGCCCCGCGCGGCCGGTTTGCGCCTGGGGCGGAAGCGGGTCCGCACTGGTTCCACCGCCTGGTGTACCAAAACGTGTTCGAGACCGGCGCCGGCGCGTAGCTCGGCCCGGCGCCTACTCGGACTCCAGCTCGGCGATAGCCTCGATCTCGATCATTGCGCCTGGGATCGCCAGCGCGACCACCTGGACCAGCGTGCTGGCCGGTGGATTCGACGGAAAGAGCTGGGCTCGAACCTCGTTGTAGCCCTCGCGGTAGCGCATGTCCGTAATGAAAACCGTGGTCTTGACAATGTCGCTGAGGCTCCCGCCGGCCTCTTTCAGCACGGCGGCCAGCTGATAGAAAGCGTGCGTGGTCTGGACCTTGATGTCCGGCGTGAGGGTGCCGTCGTGCTCGGTGCCTATGGCCCCGGCGAGGTAGACGGTGCTGCCGCAGCGCCAGCCGCGGCTGTAACGGCCCGGGTCCTCCAGGCTCGCGGGCTGCAGACGTTGTCGATGAGCCATAACCCTTCCTGTTCCTTCGCGTGCTCGAGCATCACACCAGAGCGGCTGCGTCCAGGCGTTTCAGCTCGGCGATAAGCGCGGGCACGACCTGGCGATAGTCGCCCACAATCCCCAGGTCGGCTTGCTCGAAGATTGGCGCGTCCGGGTCGTGGTTGATAGCCACGATCGTCCCGGCGCCGCGGATGCCCGCGGTATGCGTGAATTCGCCCGATACGGCCACGCCCACGTACAGCTGTGGAGAGATGAACTTGCCGGTAACGCCAATCTGCTGCTGGCGTGGCAGCCAGCCGGCGTCGGCCACGCGGCGGGTCGCGCCGACAGCCGCGCCCAGGGCCGCCGCCAAGCTCTCGACATAATGCAGGTTTGTGGGGCCGCCGATGCCTGCCCCGGCGCACACCACACGGGAGGCGTGGTCGAGCTCGATGCCTCCCGTGCCTGCGCTGCGCTGGCAAGCCAGGACCGCGGATCGCGGCGCCGCCAGCGCAGGCGGCGGGGGGAGGGGAATGACGGCCGCCCTGCGCCCCATATCGGGCCGGCAGGGAGCTACGGCCCCGGGCCGCACGGTTACCAGATGAGGAAGCGTACGCGAGTAGACCCGGGCAGCCACACTGCCGCCAAAGGCCGGCTTGATCTGACAGAGGCCTCGTCCGTCCAGCTCGAGCCCGATAGCATCGCCGGTGAGCCCCAGGTTAAGCCGGGCGGCGACTCGCGGGAGGTAATCACGCCCCATTGCCGTGGCCGGAGCGAGAACGGCCCACGGCCGGAAGCGGTTGATAGCTTCTGTCAGCACCTGGCTGAACGTCTCGGCCAGGTACGGATCCAGCCGCTTGTCGTCGGCAACGTAGACCGTATCGGCGCCGGAGGCAGCCAGGGCGGGGACGAGCTGCTGCACCTCGTACCCCAGCAGCACGGCCGCGGCCTGGCCACCCAGCTGCTGCGCCAGCCGGGCGCTGGCGCCGAGCAGCTCGAAGGTGGCCTCACGAATCTCCCCGTCCAGCTGCTCGACCACGACCCAGATGGCCTTGCAGGGATCTCCCAGGGTGGGGCGATCCGGCAGCGGCTCGAGCGCCGGAGGTGAGTCCCCGTCGAGCCGCAGCCGCCGGCGAAGGTGATCCACGAGCTCTTTGCCCGCGCGCGCCGGATCGTCGCCGGAAATGACGATCGGACTGCGCGTCGAGCCCATTGCGAATACGCCGTCCACCGAGGTGGGCGATCCCTGGCTGCCTACCTCAGCGCTGTCCAGTCCGAGATCCGCGGCGGTGCGCACCTCCAGCGGCTTCGCCTGCGCCGCGACTCGCATGTCCGGCGAGAGAGGGAAGCGTTGGAGCTTGGTCCCCCAGCGCTCGTAGAAGAAGTCCACATCGCCCTCGGGGATCGACGGCACGCGATCTCCGCGGATCAGCCGCTCGCCGGCGGTGATCACCGCCGGCAGACGGACCTCGATCGTCTCGATGCCGTCGTCCGTCTCGCGGTCCAGGATGGCCCGAGTCCCGCCGTCTTCGATCCGCAGCGAGGTGGCGTTCGTGACCTGCGGCACGTCCAGCAGCTCGGCGAGCTCGGGGCCCACCTGCCCGGTATCGGCGTCCAGACTGTTCCTGCCGCACAGCACAAGATCGGCGCGCTCTCGCCGAATCACCGCCGCCAGGGCTCGCGCCGTGGCCAGGGTATCGGCTCCGGCGAAGGCAGGATCGCACAGGTGTATGGCCCTGTCCGCGCCCACGGCCAGCGCACCACGCAGCACGTCGGCCGCCTGGGGTGGGCCCATGGTGATGACGACGACCTCTGCGCCCAGCTGTTCCTTGAGCGCCAGGGCCTGGGCGATGCCGCGGCGGTCGTACGGGTTCAGCTCGTTGAGCACGCCCTCCCGCCGGATGGTGTTGGTCTCAGGGTTGAAAGCGACGGCGTCGAGCTGTGGGACCTGCTTGACGCAAACGGCGACCTTCAAGCGCGGACGCCGGCGCTGATCTCCGTCATTGGCCGACGTGCCGGTCCTGCGCGCTCTGGACGTATGAGGTGTCGACCATCTTGGCTACGTCGTAGTCGGCGACCTTGGGGTTGCGCTTGGCCAGCACGTCCTTGGTGTCGGCAAAGTCGGCGGCCTTGGGGAACGGGTATGCCGGGGTCACGTCGTTCTGGGCGAAGTAATCGTAGTTGAGCGCCATGGCCGCGTCGTCGTCCGTCTTGAGGTACTTCTTCAGCACGCCGATGGTGAAAGCCTTGTCCTTCTTCTCACGCACGATGCCTTCGACCAGCGAGTCGACGTAACGCTGGATGACGTCCTTATGGCTGTTGGCATAGGAGCGGGAGACAATCATCTGCACGGTCACCGCCGGTAAGCGCAGACCGGCGAGATCGACCAGCGTGTGGAAGCCGCGGTTCTCCAGGCCGATCTTGTCGGCCATCTGGACGACACCCGCCTGTATCGCGCCGCTGTCCAATGCGGCCGCAATGACGGAGCCGTTGCCAACCTCGACTATGGTGACGTCCTTGTCGGGATCGAGTCCGAGCTTCTTCAGGGATACCCGGGTGGCGACGTCCGAGCTCGAGCCGTAATTGGTGACGCCTACCTTGCCACCCTTGAGCGTCTGAGCGTCGGGGACCTTGGGTATGGTCACGAAGGCCTGGGGATAGACCGGCGCCAACCCCGCGACGTCCACCAGATCGGCGCCGCCCGCGGCGGCGGCCAACGCTTCGCCGCCGCCCACATGCGCTACCTGCGTTTGATTGGCGACGAGCGCGGCCATGCCGGCCGTGGAGGCGATGACCTGCAGGTCGACGTCCAGGCCATGCTGGGCAAAGATGCCGGCTTCCTTCGTGACCCAGGCCGGCAGGAACACCGGCTGAAGGCTGTGCGACACCACCAGCTTGGTCAGGGCCTGGCCCGACGCCGCAGCCTGCGTCCCTGGCTTAGCCGACGCTTCAGCCGAAGCCGATGGTTTGGCTTGTGCCGCCGGCGAGCTGGCCGCTGGCGCGGCAGCTTGCCCGGAGCCGCAGCCCGCAAGGAGCACCGCCCCGAGCGCTAGTCCCGCTCTTCGGTGCCAAGCCCTCACGAGAACGAGAGCGTTCCGCCTGGTCTTAGGAGTAATCGTGAATGAGGTGCGAATAGCCAACCACTGCCTCCGTCCTGAATTGAACCGTCCGATTCTCCCGCTTTCGGCCGGCCTCAGCAAGCGATCTGGCGGCCTGCCTGACTACCGGGGCAAGGCTGCGGCACGTGGTGCCGCGCAAGAGATTGCGAACAATCGTGCAGGGCAGGACCCCGCGCCCACCCTGTACGGCAGCTCATTACCTAATCCAGCGTCGCAACCTCGTCGGCCATCACCCAATCTCCACCGGAAAGAGGTGGCTGGTCTCGTCGGGATTCGAGGCGAGGGGCAGGCGCTGGCCGGAGGCGAGGTCGTAGACACCGACTTCGGCCTGGTACCGGCCGGGGGACAGGCTCGACACGTCGAGGACGTGGGTGTCGGGTACCAACTGCCCGGTGGGGAGCAGCGACGTGGGGTACCGGGCGCCGTCGGGTTGGCTGTCGTGCTGCGCCGCGAGCTTATCGTCCGGGCCCAGCAGGTGCACGAAAACCGTATAGTCCTTGCCGATGGGGCCTCTCGCCTGCCAGACGAGCGTGGCGCGGAGGCTCTTGCCGTCCTGCGTGAAGCTGTGGCCGGCCAGGGTGAGGTTATCGGCGAAGGGCAGACTATCCGAGACCGACGGCGATGTCGTCCGCGGCGGGAGCAGCATGAAGCGGCCCACTTCGGTCGTATCGTTGGCCAGGGGCGTGTCGCTTGCGCCTACTGCCGGCAGGTGGGGGCCACCTTCCACCGGCACGAAGATGCTAAGCAGCAGCGTATGCACCCCGCTTGCAGGTGGCTGCACGATGAGCCGGTGGCGGTCTCGCACCGTGAGGCCCGGCGTCCACTGACTGGTGGGCGCGCGTCCTTCGTCTGGCGTCGACAGCTCCTTCCAGGTGATGACGCCGTGGCTGTCGATCGCGGCCAGGTCCACCAGGTAGTCGAGGTCCATCGGGCGCAGCGCGCGCCAGACGAGGTCCACCGACACCGTATCTCCGGGATGGATGCCGGTGGGCGAGGGCGTTGAGTAGCCCACCAGCTCCAGTGCATCGCCGAAGCGCACCTGTGCCTGGTGCTCGATCGGGCCCTTATAAGGGGCAGGGAAGGCATAGGCAGGAACGAGCACCAGCAGCAGCGCACCCACGTTCAGTCCGACCAGGCCCAGGGGCAGGACCAGCAGGGCCTGCCAGCGACGCACCAGTCGTTGGAGCCCGATCACGATGAGCAGCGTCAGCGCGGGAAAGGCGGGCAGCACCAGGCGCCACTGGTCGGCAGCGGCGTTGACCTCTATCCAGCGCGCCAGGGACAGGATGAACGCCACCGGCCACAGCAGCACCAGCAGGTGGCACAGGACGGCCGGGCTGCCGGCCAGCTGCGGCAGCGAGCGACGCATCAGCTGCCGCGCGGCAGCCACCGCCGCGGCCGCCAAGCCGAGCAGGCACAGCGCGTCGAAGGTGAAGTAGGCAATCGGGCTGACCGGTACGTTGGTCCAGCCGAAGACAGCCAGGGCGGTGCTGGTCCTCCCGAAGAGCTGGGCCAGTGCGGGCAGCAGGCCGATCGGCTGGGGTCGGAGCATCTGGCCGACCGCGGCGAGCATCGGTTCCCAGCCCAGTGGATCTCCGAGCAGGATCCAATTGCGGGCGTACCACCAGCCGGCGATGCACAGAACCATGACGCCGACTGCGCCTGCCTGCAGCAGGGCTCGGAGTTGACGGCCCTGCAGCCAGCGCAGGCCCATGAAGCCGACGGCCAGCGCCACCGCGCTGAGGCCGCTCAGCTTGGCAAGCGCGGCATTGCCCAGCACCAGCCCCAGCAGCACTGTCTCCGTCCAGGGCGAGCCGTGATTCAGCCAGCGGAGCAGCAGGTACAGCGCCGCGGCGGACAGCCCGGCGATAGCGTTGTCCGCGTTCAGCACGCCGGAGATGAACAGCACCTGCGGGATCAGGCCCAGGATCGCCGCGGCGCACCATGACAGGGCGGGGGGTAGTCGCAGCTCCCGCGCGCTGCCGTAGGTAGCCAGTACGGCCAGCAGCAGGAACACCAGGTTGGCCAGCCGCATCGCGTGCAGCCGCAGCATGGTGCCCGTCCATGGGAAGGCTTCCTCGGCGCGGTGGTAGTAGAGGTTGACGTTGCCGTAATCGGTACGGTCCTGGAACGGATTGTGGTGATCCCACACGGGCACGTTGTCCGGCTGCGACGGCGCCAGCCGAGCGATCAGCGATTCGAAGGCGTAATAGAACGGAGGCTGGCCGAACTCGGGATCTTGTCCGTTGACGCCCTGCAGCGGCAGTCCCTGTCCGCTGACCAGGCGATCGACGTAGTTGTAGTGGCCTGGCTCATCGGGCGCCTCGAAGGCCGGCGCCGCCACCGAGTACGCCGCGGCGAACAGGCAGCACACAACGATGAGCGCAGCCAACGCCGGCCACCCCGAGGACCGGCCGCGTGCCGCGGTGGCTGTTGCCTCGGTTTGAGCGCCCGTGATCCGTGCCTGCGAGGAGGTGGAGACGGCTAAGCCCATGGCTGCGCTCAGGCCTTCTCCAGCGTCACTGGCACTGCGTCGTTTTCCAGTCGAGCGCCGGACGCGTCCGTGGCGGTGGCCCGAGAGTTGGGATTCGCACGGTCGTAGAGGCCAACGACCACCCGCGTCACCTGGCCTTCGAGATCCGGCGGCACCGGGATGCTGCGCTCGTCATGGATGACGTCGCCGGCCTGCCAGCGCTGGGGCGGAAACATCCCGCCCATAGGGTAGCCGTCGTTCTGGACGAGTGGCTGGGGTCCACTGCCGAGCACGTGCACGAACACGGTGTAATCACCGGGCGCGGGCGCCGTCGCTCGCCAGGCCAGGCGCACCAGCAGCGCGCCGCCCGACAGCCGTGCGCGGGCGTCCTCGAGCGACACCCAGCCACCAAGCTGCGCCACGCTTGCCGTGGCTGGGCCACGATCCACCCGGCCGGCGTACTCCAATCTGACGTGGCCTGGCTCGTAGCGGGCGACGTACACGCCTCCACCTTTGCGGAAGGACTGCTCGAGCTCATTCAGGCCGGCACGCGGGCCCTGCATCCCGTAGGCCTCCTCCCAAGGGCGGGCGATATCGTCATATGACAGCGAGGTGATGGGCAGTCGCTGGCCGCGCGCCGCCTGGACGGTGAGATCGAGACCGAAGTAGTCCGGCAGCATGGTCACGCCCGAGTGGCCCAGCAGGAAGTCCTGCTCCTTGGGCCCAATGAAGGCCGGCACGTTGACGTACGTCCGTCCGGCGTCCGGCCCTGGCTGGGTGGCGGTGTCGATGAGTTGGCTGACGACACTGGCCCCCTGCGCCAGCAGCCGCTCGCGCCGCGCGATGAAGCCGTAGCTCTCGACCAGGATCGCCGCGACGCAGGCCAGCCCAGTCGCGGCAGCGGCTAGGCGCAGCGCGGCAGCTGGGGTCACTCTGAGCGCGGCCGAAGGAGCAAGCGCAGCCGCCCACAGCAGGGCGATTCCGGCCGAGCTGAGGTACAGCAGGCGCGGAGCGTCGATGACGTAGTTGGGCCAGGGGAGCAGCAACGTCGCCGGGACGAGCGCCCCCGCGAACCACAGCAGCGCCAGCCCGGACACGAGCAGGCGCCGCCGCAGCGCGCTCAGCGCCAGCAAGACCAGCATGGTTACGGCCGCAGCCAGCAGCACTGTGCCGGCGTCGTCCCTGAAGCGCGGCAGCGATGCCAGGCGCATGGCGTCGGGGTAGGCCAGTCCCTGCAGGAAATAGGTGGCGTTCAGCCGGATGGAGGGGCCGTCCAGCTTGAAGGCCGATGGCCAGCGCGGCACCGCCAGCCAGACGCCGACGAACGCCACCAGCTCGAGCGCAAACCAGCCGAGCACAGGACTGAGCCGGCCGGGCTGCTTTCGAAGCAGCAGCAGGATCTCGATGCCGGTGAGGATCGGCAGCAGGGCAACCGTGCTTTCGTGGGTCAGGAAGGCGAGCCCGGCTGTCCCCAGGGCGCCCAGCAGCGCCTTGCGGCTGTGGCGCACGCGTGCATCCCAGTACAGCACGGCGCTGGCCAGCACGAACAGCGCGGCCAGGGAGTGGAAGATGGAATCCACGAAGCCGACCACCTGGTAGCTGAGCGGGAACAGGAGGAAGAGCGCTGCCGCGCACAGGCCGGCGGGCCCATCGAGCGCTCGCCGGCCAAGCTGGTACACCAGCCAACCACAGGCGATGTGGCTGGCTAGCGATAGCCCGTGCAGCACGAGCGGGTCATTTCGACCCAGGATGACGAAGCACAGCTTCCACAGCAGCAGCGTGACCGGACGGTAGTAGGGCGAGCCGCCGGCGCTGGTCAGGATCTCCAGCCAGCCGCGATCCGACGCCCGCGGCAAATCCAGCGCCGCGTCGAACATGATGCCGGCGCCGAGCGATCCCGCGTACGCGGCGATACCGATGCCGATGCAGACCAGCCAGGGAAGCAGCGTGGCCAACGTGCGGCCCAGGCCCGCGCGAGCCTTTGCCTTCGCTGGCAAAGAACGTTCGAGGGGCGCCAGCCCGGTCTGCTGGGCGATCACTCCGGCAGCGCGCCTGCTCTCATCCGCTGGATCGGAAGAGGTGCACGTAGTCCGGTGCGTAGAGCCGCGATCGCTCGTCCGACCGCTCGCCGAAGGCGGCGCCAACGAGAATGATGGCCTGCCGTGTGAATCGCGCCGCGCGCACCTTGCGCCCGATGTCGGCCAGCGTGCCGCGCACGATCTTCTCGTCCGGCCAGGAGACTTTGTACACCACCGCGCAGGGCGTCGTCGCCGGATAGCCGGCCGAGACCAGATCGCGTACAACCTTGCCCATCATCGCCGCGCTCAGGAAGATGGCCATGCTGGCCTGGTGAGCGGCCAGCGTCCGCAGCTCTTCGAGCGCCGGAACGGCCGAAGCACGGCCCGAGCGCCGCGTCAGGATAACCGTCTGGCTGACGTTCGGCACGGTCATTTCCACGCCGAGCCGTGCCGCGGCGGCGAAGGCCGATGACACGCCCGGGACGATCTCGTAGGGAACGCCTTCGCGCTCCAGGATGGCGATCTGCTCGTTGATGGCGCCATAGATCGATGGGTCGCCACTCTGCAGCCGCACCACGCGCTTTCCTTCGCGAGCCGCGGACAGCATGAGCTCCAGGGTCTGCTCCAGGGTCAGAGAGGAACTGCCGTGGATGTCCGCGTCCGGCCTGGCGAACTCGCACACCCGCGCGTCCACCAGCGAATCGGCGAACACGATCACGTCAGCCTGCTCGATGAGCGCCCTGCCTTTGAGGGTGAGGAGCTGAGGATCGCCCGGTCCTGCCCCCACGAAGTGGATGGTCGCGGGCGGGCCGGCGGTGGTCATCGGCGTGTGACGATCATCTGGCCGAAGTAGTCGAGCGTCTGCTTACGCAGGGTGGTTACGTCATGCACGATGCGCTGCTGCGGCCAACCTACCCGCTCGACGTAGATGGCGTCGTCGGTTCGACCGGTGGTGTTGAGCGCTTTGAGGACCGCTTCCAGCGCCATGCTCACCTTCAGGATCACGATCGTGTCGAAGGTGGCCAAGGCGTGCAGCACCTCACCCGTGGCCGGAACGATGGCTGCGCGGTCGTTGCCTTCCACCAGAGGGACGTGCGCCGCTGCCGCTCCGGCGGTGACGGACGACACCCCGGGGACGATCTCGACTTCCACGTCCGGATAGCTCTGGGCGAGCAGCGGGTAGACGTGCACGAAGGTGCTGTACAGCATGGGGTCGCCCTCGGTGACGAAGGCCACCGTTTGGCCGCCGCGGGCCGTCTCGGCCAGTGTCTGGGCGTGCTGTCGCCAGCGCTCCAGGTTCTCTTCGCGCGACTTGGACATACGAAAGGGCATGTCTCGCACCTCGGCGCCGCTGCCGAGGTCGGCCAGGATCTTTCGAGCCAGGCTCTCGTGGTCGTCCCGGTTGGGCACAAAGATGACCTGCACTTCGCGCAGCAGCCGCCGGGCTTTGACGGTCAGCAGCTCGGGATCGCCAGGGCCCAACCCGATGGCGTAGATGGTGCTCCTCATCGATTCATTGCTGAGTCTACGGCAGCCGGGACCACCGCGATCCAGACCGGATTCAGGGCGCTGAGGCGCCGCCCGCCGTCCATGGCCTTGGCCCTGGCCACGTTGAGCTGCACGACCTCCGCGGTGGGATGGCGGTCGAGCAGCAGGCCGAGGTGCTCCAGCAGCGCCAGGTTGGCCACGAGCGGCGGGTCGATTGCATCCAGCAGCTCGGCCAGGCGTCCCCCGCTGCCGCCAAGGAACACCGAGCTCGGGGCCGGCAGGCCGGCGAGCGCCTCAGGCGCTTGTCCGGCGACGATGGTGACGTTGCCGGCTCCGTGGCGCTTGCAGTTGCGCTCGATGCAGGCCAGCTGCTCCGGGTCGCGCTCGATGGCGAAGACGTGCCCCCGCGGCATCAGCCGCGCCGCTTCGACCGCCAACGCTCCCGAGCCGGCCCCGACGTCCCACAACACGCCGTCGGGAGCCAGCCGCAGCTTCGACAGCGTGACTGCCCGCACCTCGGCCTTGGTGATCTGCCCGCGAACGCTCTCAAACCGATCGTCCGGCAGGCCGAAGGTCAGCCTCGCCGCGGTCTGGTCGCGCAGCAGCAGCAGCACGTTGAGCGGATCGAAGCGCTCCTCAGGCAGCTGCCACAGGCTGGACTCGACCACTCGCTGCCGCGTGCCCCCCAGGCGCTCGCATACAACCGCGCGGCAGTCTTCCATGCCGGCGTCTCGCAGTCGCGCGGCAATGACGCCCGGCGTGGACTGCGAGTCGGTCAGGATGGCTACAGTTCTGCCGCTGAGCGCCGCCGGCAGCAGCTCCTCGATGGGGCGCCCGTGGGCGGATAGGACGACCGCCTCATGCCAGGGCTCACCGATGGCCGCGAAAGCCAGCTGCACGCTGCTGGGACCGGGCAGGACGCGCACCTGGCCTGTCCCGAGCGCCGAGACCAGCGTATGGCCGATGCCGAACAGCAGCGGATCGCCGGATGCCAGGACGACTACCCGCTCGCCCTTGTCCATGGCGTCGCGAATGGCGGCGACGGACTCGCCTGCAGCGGCGCCGATCTCGATGCGCCGAGCTTTGTGATCGGCGAAGAAGCCCAGCTGGCGGCGTCCGCCGGCCAGCACAGTGGCTTCTCGGATCAGCGCCAGGGTGGCTGGGCTCAGGCTGCCCGCGCCACCGTCGGACAGGCCGACTACGATCACCGGGACGGTGCCGCCTGCGTCAGCCACGCCCCAGAACCTGGCCGTCGAAGTCGAACATGACCGTCTCCACCTGCACCCTGCCCTGCACCAGATCTTCGGATGTCCGCGACACGCGGCGGCAGATGACTTCGAATAGACCTCGTAATCCGGCAGGCTGAACCAGGTCCTGCACGTGGCGGGCGGTGTTGGCGTGCCGGATCCGATCGGCCAGTGCCGGTCCGGCGCCGGCTTCGATGGCCAGCTCCGCCAGGAAGTCGGGGTCGACCTTGTTGCCTGCGACGTGGGTCATGAAATGGCCCTGGGCAATCTTGGATAGCTTGCCGATCATGCCCGCCAGGGTGGCGCGCCGGATCCTGCGCAGGGCGCAGCGCTTGAGCGCGTGGCCGGTGAACTCGCCCATCTCCACGAACGCGATCTCGGGCAGGTGCGGGAACAGCGCCTGACTGAACTTCTCGCTGCGGCCGCCGGTGCTCAGCACCAGCTCCAGCTGTCCGTTGGCCGCGGCCACGTCTACGGCCTGCTCGACGCTGGCCCGCCACGAAGCCGTGGAATAGGGCCGGACGATGCCGGTGGTCCCGAGGATGGAGATGCCGCCGAGGATGCCGAGCCGGCCGTTCAAGGTCTTGCGGGCCATCTGCTCCCCGCCGGGCACGGAAATTTCGACCTTCACCGGGCGGTCGGTGACCGCCGCCACCGCGTCCCCGATCATTCGCCGCGGCACCGGATTGATGGCCGGTCCGCCGACTTCCAAGCCCAGCCCTTCACGGGTCACCACGCCCACGCCTTCGCCGCCGGCCAGCTCGTACTGCTCGGCCCAGGATACGCGGGCGCGGATCTCGGCGCCGTGCGTGCAGTCCGGGTCGTCGCCGGCGTCCTTGATCACCGAGCACATGACCTGGCCTTCGCCCATCTCGCAGCGGTGGATGGTAAAGGTGACGTCCATGCCGGCTCGGAGGTGAATGGTCACCTCGGGCACCTCATGGCCCGAGACGAGCGCCTGGGTGGCTGCCCTGGTCGCGGCTGCCGCGCAGGCGCCGGTGGTGTAGCCGGTGCGCAGACCGCGACGGCGGGGCGCCGGTGGCAGGCCGTCCGAGGTATCGTCTTCGATCACGTTTGGCCGGGCTGCGAGCCGGCCAACAGCAGCAGCGCGTTCATCGCTGCCGCTGCAACCGGTGATCCCCCGCGGCTGCCCTCCACGGTTATGAAGGGCGTCGCGCGCTTCATCAGCTCCTGCTTCGACTCCGCCGCCGCGACGAAGCCCACGGGTACGCCGATGATCAGCGCCGGCTGGCAGATGCCGGCATCCACCATGTCCAGCAGCGCCAGCAGCGCCGTGGGGGCGTTGCCGATGACGGCCAAACCGCCTTCCAGGTCGCTGGCCAGCTGGCGCATGCCCGCGGCGGCTCGGGTAATGCCGGCCGCCGTCGCGTCGGTGGAAAAGTCCGTAGACACCGCCACACGCACGGGGTTCGCGCACGCTCGCAGCCCGGTCGCCACCATGCGTACGTCGCACACGATCGGCGCCCCGGCGCGGATGGCTTCCAGGCCCGCGTCGACCGCATCGGGATGAACGTGGGCCAAGCCAGCCAGCGCCAGGTCGCCGGCGGCGTAGACCATGCGCTTGACCACGTCTCGCGCTTCCGAGGTCCATCCGCTGCAGGCAGGAATGGCGCCCTCGACCAGCTGCAGGCTGCGCGCTTCGATCTCCACCGGCGGTAGGCCGTAGCGGTCCATCAGACTGCGGTCAGACACATGGCTCCCCAGGCGCAGTTGACGCCGGGCATACGGCAGCCCATGCCGGCGCGACAGGGGCATAGCCCGGCCCGCGCTTCTTCGATGCGCTGCAGGAACAGGTCGAAGATCAGCGGATGCAGGCCCATGTGGCTGGCCACCTGCACCTCCGCGCGCGCGTCCACCGCCTGAACGCTGATGCGCTTGGCCAGCACCCCCGTGTTCAAGAAGTAGGGCACGACCAGCACGCGGCGGGCGCCCAGCCGAAAACAGCGGTCGATGCCTTGGGGCACGCCGGGCGGCGCGACGCTCACGAAGCACGATTCCACCCAGCCATAGCGGTTGCGATCCCAGAGCATGCGCGCGGTCTTGTGCAGGTCGGCGTTGGCTTCCGAGCTGAGGCTGCCGCGACCGACCAGCAGCACCGCCGTATCCGGACCGGGTTCGAATGGCGCCAGACGGTCCTCGATCACGCGCAGCAGCCGCTCGTCCACGCCCAACGGCCCGGCCAGCGTGACGCGAAGCTCCGGATGCCGCGCTCGAGCCAGCTCCAGCTGCTCCGGCATGTCGTCCCGCGTATGACCGGCAAAAAAGAGCAGCGCAGGCAGCCCCACAATGTCCGTGACACCGCGCGCCGCGGCCCGGTCGAACGCGGTCTGCACGTCCGGCAGCGTCTCGCCCGGATACTCGAGCACGCCAGCTTCCACATGCTCGCCGGTGCGCCGGCGAAGACCCTCGACGTAGCCCAGGAATTCGGCCGTTCCCTCGGGATCCTTGGTGCCGTGGCCCAAGACCACGATCCCCTGCATGGCGGCCGTCAGCGCGCCCTCGGAGCCGTCGGCCTCAATTGCCCCGACCCAGCGCGCCGCGCACGACGCCGGCCACACGGCTCGCGTCCAGCTCTTCGAGTCGCAGGTACTGCCCGCCCATGTCGGCCGCCAGCGTCCGCGCCAGCCCGAGCCGCAGGCCCGGGCCACCTTCGGTATCGATGACCACCGACTGGATGCGCTTGTGCGCGAATTGCGCGCCCAGCAGGCGCGACTCAGCCACGGGGTCACCGCCCAGCAGCGAGACGTTGGGCCGTCCGTCCGAGATCAGCACGAACAGCGGTACGGCGTCACGATGCAGCGTCTTGTGGCGGTCGATCGTCACCAGCCCAAGCTGCAGGGCGTGGCTTAGGGGGGTACGGCCGCCGGTAGGCAGCTCGCGCAGCTGGCGCTCGGCCAGATCGACGCTGTTAGTCGGCGGCAGCAGCACCTCGCCGAACCGACCACGGAAGGCGATCATACCCACCTCGTCGCGCTTCTGGTAGGCATCGAGCAGCAGCGACATGACCGCGCCCTTGGCCGCCGCCATGCGGTCCATGGCTGCCATCGAGCCGCTGGCGTCCACGGCGAACAGGATCAGGTTGGCAAGCTTCGTCTCGCGGACCTTGACCCGAACGTCCTGGGCCATTACGGCGACCTTTCTTGCGGCCGCCTTCCTGTCCCGCTGTCCCGGCGCGGACGAGGCAGGGTCCGTTCGCTGCTGAGCCCGCCGCAGGGCTGACGCCCGCAGGGTAGCGTCGAGCGCGAGGTCTTGCACCTCGCCGTCCGGCTCTCGGCTGCCGACGTAGTGCCCCTGCCGGCCCGAGAGGCGCAGCTTGGTCCTGCGGCCGGCGTGTGGCTGCGTGACGCGCTCGGCCTTGGAGGCTCCCAGTGGTCGCGGCTGCAGCCGCTGTCCGATGTCGAACACCCGGTCTTCGGTGTCCCCTCCAGCCGGGCCATCGCCACCGCCGAGGCCCTCGTCGCCATCCGGGCGGTCGAGGTGCTGACGGATCGTTTGGTCGAGCTGCTCGCGGTCCGCTTCGGGGGACTGGAAGGGCTGACGCCGGCGGCGATGAGGCAGGGCCAGCTCGGCGGCCTGGCGCACGTCGTCGTCGTTGACCTCGACGCGTCCGTTGTAGGCGGCAATGGTGATGGCCGTCTTGTACATGACGATGTCGGCGCGCAGCCCGTCGACCTGGAAGCTCGAGCAGATGTGGGTGATGAGATCGAGCATGCGTTCGTCGAGCTGCACCTTCCCCAGCAGCCGTTGGGCGTGGGCGATGCGTCGCCGCTCGGCCCTCTCGGCAGGCTGCCAGGTATGCGCAAAGCGCGCCGGGCTGCGCTCGAAGGCAATGCGGCGCCGCACTACCTGCGCGCGGTCGGCGGGCGGCAGGTCTCCCGCGACGTCCACCGAAAGCGCGAAGCGGTCCAGCAGCTGCGGGCGCAGGTCGCCTTCCTCGGGGTTCATGGTGCCGACCAGCAGGAACTGCGCCGGGTGCTGGAAGGAGATGCCCTCGCGCTGCACGTAGTTGCGGCCCATGGCCGCGGCGTCAAGCAGCACGTCGACCAGGTGGTCGTTCAGCAGGTTGACCTCGTCGATGTACAGGATGCCGTGATTGGCGGCCGCCAGCAGTCCCGGCTTGAAGCGCACGCTGCCCTTGGCCAGCGCACGGCCAACGTCCAGACTGCCGACTACACGATCGTCGGTCGCGCCGACAGGCATCTCCACGATCTCGACTGCGCGGCGCGTGGACGGGAGCGACAGCGCCGGCTTGGGGGCCCTCACGGGGGTGAGGGGCATGGGCTCCAGGGGTGGATCGGTCTCAACAGGGGGTGGCGCCGCGCGTTCGTGCTGCTTGGACACCTTCTTGGCTCGCCGGTCGGCCTCCTGGCGGTGCTCGGCCTGCAGCGGGCAGGACTCGCCCGGATGGCAGTTGTACGGGCAGCCGGGCGTGACCTCGATCTCCGGCAGGAGGTTGGCCAGGGCACGAACCGCGGTCGACTTGGCCGTGCCCTTCTCGCCGCGGATCAGCACGCCGCCGATCTTGGGGTTGATGGCGTTCAGGATCAGCCCGAGCTTCATCTGCTCCTGGCCTACCAGGGCGGTGAAGGGAAAGACGCAGCCCGCGCCGGAACTCCCTGCGCGGTCACTCACAGCTCGTCATGTCTCCGTCCTTACCTCCAGCGCGGCTTCCATCTGCAGGTATGCCCCCTGGAGGGCATCGCGCTGCTCCTGCGAGGGATTTTTCCACATTCCACGCTCTATGGCTTCGAGCAGCCGCTCGGCGATATTGCGCAGCGCCCAGGGGTTTTTCTCGGCGAAGAAGGCCTGCATCGCCGGGTCCTGGACGTAAGCCTGGGTAGTCCGCTCGTACATCCAGTCCTCAACCACCTGGGCCGTGGCGTCGTAGCCGAACAGGTAGTCGACAGTAGCGGCCAGCTCGAACGCGCCCTTGTAGCCGTGGCGCTTGATCGACTCGATCCACTTGGGGTTGATCACGCGACTGCGAAAGACGCGGCGGGCCTCGTCGTCCAGGTCGCGCACGCGCACCAGCGCGGGATTGGCGCTATCCCCGAAGAACTGCCGCGGATTCTTGCCGGTAAGGGCGCGAATCGTGGCGATCATCCCGCCGTGGTACTGCATGTAGTCGTCGCTGTCGAAGATGTCGTGCTCGCGGTTGTCCTGGTTCTTGGTGGCAATGGAGATCTCGCCGAAGCGCTGCTCGAACTGTGGCCGGGCGGGCTTTCCGTACTCTTCGCGCGTATACGCGAAGCCGCCCCAGGCGGTGTAGACCTCGGCCAGGTCCTGGTCCGAGGCCCAGTTGCGCGCGTCGAGCAGCGGAAGGATGCCGGCGCCGTAGGTTCCCGGCTTGCTGCCGAAGATGCGATACAGAGCCTCCGGGGTCGATCCGTCACGGCGATAATGCGCCGCCACAAGATTGCGCTCGTCGCTCTCGTCCAGGCGGGCCACCAGCCGGAAGGCGTCATCCAGGAGCTGCACCAGGTTGGGGAAGGCGTCGCGGAAGAAGCCGCTGATGCGCACCGTGACGTCGATGCGCGGCCGGCCCAGCTCTTCAATGGGGATCAGCTCCACGCCGGTCACGCGGCGGTTCTCCTTCATCCACACCGGCCGTACGCCCAGCAGCCACAGGATCTCGGCGACGTCGTCGCCCTGGGTGCGCATGGCCGAGGTGCCCCACACGACGATGCCCACCGACTCGGGGTAGCGGCCCTCCTCGGCCAGGTACTTGGCCAGCAGCGCGTCCCCGAGCTGACGGCCGATGTCCCAGGCAGCGGGCGACGGCAGGGTCTTGGGATCGACCGAATAGAAGTTGCGCCCGGTAGGCAGGACGCTGGCCATGCCCCTGGTCGGCGCCCCCGATGGGCCAGGCGGAATGAATCGACCTTCGAGCCCGGCCAGCAGGTTGTCGATCTCCTCGCCGGTTCGCGCCAGTGCCGGGATCAGGGATTGCTTGACATAAGAACTGGTCGAGCATGCATCCGCCGCGACGGACAGTGCTTGCTCGGCGTCCTGCATGCCGAGAGCGTCGGCGACGGCCCGGTCCACCGGCTGTCCGTCGACGATCGCCTGCACCAGCTGATGGTTGCGAGCTTCGATGTGCTCGACGGCGTCACCATTGGAGCGCACGCCGTCCAACGGAGGCCCGGAATACGGAGCGCCACGGTCGGCCAGCAGCACGGCGTAGTCGGGAATACCCAGCGCCTCGGCCATCGAGCTGCGCAGCGAGGGGGCCTCGACGTTGTCCAGCCGGGTGAGGGCCAGCAGCAGATCGACCAGCTGTTCGCCTGCCGGCGCCTGCCCGAGGACGTGCAGGCCGTCCCGGATCTGGGAGTCTTTCAGCTCACACAAGTAGCCGTCGACGTGCAGCAGGAAACCGTCGAAGTCCTCAGGCAGCTCGTCCTCGCCCAGGTCGTGGTGGAGCTGTGCCTGCACGACTGCATCCCAGATCTGCCCGCGGATGATGGGCGCCTTGCGTGGGTCCAGCGTCTGCACCTGGTAGTACTCGTCCATCAGCTGCTCGATGCGCACGATCTCGTTGTAGGCATCGGCGGTCGTCATGGCCGGAATGAGGTGGTCGACGATGGCGGCGTGGCTGCGCCGCTTGGCCTGCGCGCCCTCGCCGGGGTTGTTGATGATGAACGGGTAGAAATGCGGCAAGTCGCTGATGGCCAGCTCGGGGTAGCAGCTTGGCGACAAGCCCAACGACTTGCCGGGCAGCCATTCCAGCGTGCCGTGTTTGCCGACGTGCACAATCGCGTCGGCCTGAAAGACGTCACGGATCCAGCGGTAATAGGCCAGGTAGTGGTGCGTCGGCGGCAGATCCGGCGAGTGGTAGATGGCGATGGGGTTCTCTCCGAACCCGCGCGGCGGCTGCACCCCCAGAAAGACGTTGCCCAGCAAGATCCCAGGCATGGCGAGGGAGGGCTGACCCCTCTCCGCCAGGAACACCGTTCCGGGCGGAGAGCCCCAGGCTTCGACCAGCTCGCGCTGGTTGGTAGGTGGGAATTGGTCGAACCAGGCGCGATACTGCGCCGCGCTGGCGTGGCCGGCGGCGTCCCGGAGCTGCTGCTCGGTAAGCATCTCGCGGTCGTTGGAGCAGCGATCGATGAGCTGGAACACCAGCTCGTCGCCCGATTCCGGGAGGTCGCCGGTGTCGTACCCAGCCCCTTGCATGGCCTTCAGCACTTCGAGCACCGAGGCCGGCGTATCCAGCCCCACGGCGTTGCCGATACGGGCGTTCTTGGTGGGGTAGTTGCTGAGCACGAAGGCCACGCGCTTCTGGGCGTTGGGTGTGCGCCGCAGCCTGGCCCAATTGCAGGCCAGGCGGGCGAAGGCGTCCACGCGCTCGCGGTCGGCCACGTAGCGTAGGACGGGACTGCCCAAGAGCTCATCCTGCGCCAGCTCCTCCTTGAACGACACGGGCACGGTGATGATGCTGCCGTCGAACTCCGGCAGCGCGACGTTCATGGCCGTGTCGATGGGGCTCAGGCCGGCCGAGCTGCGCTGCCAGGCCTCACGCGAGCTGGTGCTCACGATGGCTTGAAGCACCGGCACGTCCAGCCGCTGCAGCCACTCCACGGAGCCGGCGCCCATGGAGAAGCTGAGTGTGTTGATGATGGCGTCGACCCTGGCCTCGCGCAGCAGCGGCTCGATCTGGGCTGCGTGCTCCGGCTTGAGTGAATAGACGAAGATCGGCAGCGGCCGGCATCCCAGCTCCTGCAGCCGCTCCGCCAGCGCATCCACGAAGTCCGTGTTGCCACTCATCCAGTGGGCCCGATAGAACAGGAGGGCAATCGCCGGCGAGAGTGCCGAGTGCCGCGTGCCGGCGAGAGTGCCGCGTGCGGAGTGCCGGCGAGAGTGCCGAGTGCCGCGTGCCGCGTGCGGAGTGCCGGGCGCCGAGCCTTCTTCCCCGCTGTCAGGCTGGGCGTCGAGCGAAGCATCCTCGCCCTCCCAGTCGGCGTTCGTGGCCTGGTCGGGCTCGCCAGCTACAGCTCCGGCGCGCTGGTACAGCCCGAACCACGGCAGCTCGGCGGGCGGCTCAGCGGCCTCTCCGGACAGTCGGAGCAGCAGGTTGCGGACATTGGCCGCGCCGCCGTGGGACACGTAGGCGAAGACCTCGTGCACCAACTCAGGAGGGGCTGTGCTGAGCGCGGTCAGCTCCGGGTCCGGGACGGAGTCGCCGGCGCACGCGATGAAGGGCACGTTCCTGCGCACACAGCAGTCGCGGATCAGGTCGAAGCCCGCCTCCAGCGTCCGGCGGCCGCCCAGCAGGCGCACGACGACGGCGGTCTGGGCGCGTTCCACCGTGTCCGCGACGAAGCGCTGCAGGACGCGGTCAGAGCTGAGCGAGGCCACGCTGCAGGCGCGGACGGCGGGGACTCCCTTCGGCAGGGCCCGAACCACGTTGGACAGTGTGAGGATGTCGGTGTCCGCGGTGGTCAAAAAGACGATCAAGCGTCCAACTCTCCCTTTGTTGCGAAGCTCAGCGAGTTGGTAGCCCGAGGCTGTTTTCTGCCTCTCACAGTAGCGCCACTGGGCCGGGGTTGCACCGGCTTGCCAGCGCCCGGGCGACGTATTTTGGATTGTACGCGATAGGCCGCCGGCTGCCGGCTGGCACGGCGCTTGCGTCAGCGCCCACCCAACGCAGCTTTTCAGGAGGACATTGGACCTGATGCAAGCGAACTACAAGCCACTGGAGAAAAAGCTCCTGCAGGAACGCGAGCGCGTCCAGGGGCTGATGCAGGCCGAAACTGAACATCGCAGCTCGTTGAGTGAGACGGGCGACCTGGAGCGTTACGGCAACCATCCGGGCGACGAAGGCACCGAGACCTTCGAGAAGGAGAAAAGCCTGGCGCTGCAGAGCAACCTGCAGATCATCCTCGACGAGGTCGAGCATGCGCTGCACAAGCTCGAGGCCGGTACCTACGGGACGTGCGACGAGTGCGGCGCCGAGATCCCCTACGAGCGGCTCGAAGTCCGTCCCCAGGCCGCGCTGTGCGTCCGCTGCAAGAGCAAGGTCGAGCACACGGTGATGGTCAGCAGTCTGGAGCGAGCCAACAGCACGTTCTGAGCGGAAAGCGCGCAAGAAGGGCCGGGGCGATAACGCCTGGCCCTTCTTTGCGAGTGAAGAGTGAAGAGTGAAGAGTGCTGGGCCCGCCCTCCGGGCTGCCATGGGAGTCGAGCGAAGCATTGCCGGCAGGGCGGCCAGCAGCCGCCGGTGGCCTGACGGGCGCCGCTTTCCCCTCGGTGGTGCGGTTTTGGGCCCGTCGCCCCCGCGGGTGACGGATGGGGCAGAGCGCGCTGAGCGTCGGTGTGTTAGCGGGGTGTTAACGATGGGCGGCGGGGACGTATCATGGCGGCGCTATGGAACGTGTTGGACTGATCGGGGCTGGAGCCATTGGCCTGGGCTTCGTGGAACGCCTGAGACTGGCTGGGATCGTGCCCACGGTGTATGACGTTGATCCTGCGGCTCGGGACCGGGCGTGCGAGGCGGGCGCTCGCATTGCCACTTCGGCGGCGGCTGCTGCCCGCGCCGCCACCATCATCGACGTCGTCGTACGGACCGACCAGGACGTGCTGGACTGCATGCTGGCGGCCGACGGCATCCTGGCCGGCGCCGCCGCGGACACGCTCGTGCTGCTGCACAGCACCATCCATCCCGATACCACCCGCCAGGTCGCCGCGACCGCCGCCGAGCGCGCCGTGCACGTGCTCGATGCCTGCATGGTGGGCGTGCCGGACAAGGCCCGCGCCGGCGAGGAGATCTTCCTGCTCGGCGGGCCGGACGATCTGGTCGAGCGCGCCCGGCGGCACCTGCTGCTGCTGGGCTCCGAGGTGGTCCACTTCGGCCCCTTGACCTCAGGCAACGTGGCCAAGATCGTCAAGAACTCCCTCACCGGGGTACAGACGCTGATGGTTGCCGAGGCCAGCCGTTTCGCCGCTGCCGGAGGCCTGTCGGAGAGCGCTTTCGATGAGCTGCTGCACCTGTTCCGCCGTACTCCACCCGCTCCACGAGCGGCCAGCGTGGCGACCTCAAACCCCCGCGGTGGCCAAAACATGTTCGGCAAGGACCTGCCCCTCGCCGCCCAACTCGCGGGCGAGCTTGGGCTCGACCTACCGCTGACCCAGCATGCCGCAGAGGTTGGATTGAGCCGGCTCGAGCAGGAGAAGGGTGGATAAGAGCTGACGGAGGCGTGGTCCTTTTGGTTTTCCCCAATGACCGCGTCCACGGGCACTCCGGCTCCCATCCTCTCGTCCCCACTTGGGTCTGCGTTGCTCATGAGGCTAAGCTTGTTTCAGCTTCAAGTCGCTGCTTGGTTCAATTCCAAGCAGGCTCGGGCAGCACAACCGGCCTCCGTAGCTCAGCGGATAGAGCAACTGCCTTCTAAGCAGTGGGTCGCGTGTTCGAGTCACGCCGGAGGCGCAAAACCGGACAGTCCGTGCTTAGCACGCACACTCATGGGCGGACCGCACTTCCTGGCTCGAAGCTCGCGGAGGCGTGTTCTACAGGAAGACCGTGACGGTCTTGGCCAGCAGCACGTTCTGATCGAGCATGATCTCCCGGCGAGCGATCTGCCAGCTGTCGCCGGCGCGGCGCAGCGTGTCTTTGCGGCGGCCGACGAGAAAATCGGTCTCGGTCTCCTGCCGGTTGCGGTAGACGATGAAGCTGCAGGCGATCTTGACCTCGCCGGCCTGTTCGAGGCTTGGCGTGGCCTCGAGCAGGCGCACGTTGGACACCACGTGGGTCACGCGCGAGATGGGCTCCTCAGCCCAATGGACGCCGGTGCGGATCTGCCGTACGCGCAGGGCAAGCGTGCCTTTGTCCTCGTCGAACCAGTTCATGTCGACGTCGGGGCGGGTATTCTCCTGCTCCCATTCGCCGTACTTCACGTTGCGCCGCATGGGCATCCAGTACGCCACGTCGTCAGACAGCAGGTCCAGCCACTCCTCGTAGCGGCGCTCGTCCAGCAGCTCGGCCTCACGATAGAGGAAGTTCTCGATCTCACGCATGAGCAGCAGCTCGTCCAGGGAGGCCTTCGATCCGGTGGGCGTCATCGTCCGACCCGCTTCGGGTAGAGATCGCTCCAGCCGGACGCGTCCATGAACTCCGCCCAGCGGCCGTAGAAGCCGCGCTGGTTCTTCTCCGACGGCACGTCACTGATCAGGCCCGGCGGAAAGTCGCTTGGCTGCCCGCCGCCCAGGCCCATTTCGTAGTTGTAGGGGTAGCGCCGGGCGATGGTGCCCGCGCTGGCGGAGGTGGCGTAGACCCAGTTCTCCATGTCGTCCTGCTCGGTCATCCCCACTGGCCCCACGCTCAGCTCGTGATAGCGCCGCACCAGGTCTTTCAGCTTTTCCGGCGCCTCACGGTCAACGAACACGAAGCGCCACATCTCCGTCTTGGTCGGGCCGTGCGGATGCCACACGGCCAGCGTGCGCGGCTGCCGCGGCTGAAAGGAGGTATTGGGGAAGATGGTGCTGGCCGATCCCAGCAGCCGCGACATGTTGCCCAGCCGCTGCTGACGCTCCTCATATTCGCGCTTCAGGTAGTCCTGCAGCTCCGACACGTTGGGGTAGATCGGCGTGTAAGGCTCGTTCTCCAGCATCTGGATGGTCGTGTTGGTTCCGTGTCCCAGGTCGGGAAAGGACACCGCGTAGCGCTTCGGCCGCGTGGTGCCGTCGTCGGTCCTGCCCTTGCCGCCGGGAGCAATGCCCACGGTATCGACCGAGCGATGGCTGATGGCGTGGTAGGCGTCACCCACGAAGTTCTCCGCGGCGAACTTCCAATTGCAGGGCACGATCCATTTCTGGATGCCGCCGAGGACCTCGGCGTCGCCTTCGCGGCCGTCGCGCGAATCCAGCAGCAGGTCCAGATAGACGCGCATGCCACCCAGGTAGTCCGAAAAGGCGGGGGCGTCGGGGTCCCAGCTGGCCCAGATGCTGCCTTTGTAGTTCTCCATCTGGGCCACCTCGACCAGCCCCCACTTGGGCCTATCGAGCTTCTCGTGGTACGCCTCCCGGAAGTAGGGGACGCCTACCAGCTTGCCGTCTGTCGCGTAGCCCCAGCCGTGGTACGGGCAGGTGAAGATCGTCGTATTTCCCTGGTCGTAGCGGCACACCTTCATGCCGCGATGGCGGCAGGTGTTCAGGAACACGTGGATCTGGCCCTGACGATCGCGCGTCAGCAGCACCGACTCCTCACCCATGCGCGAGGAGAAGAAATCGCCGGGATTTGGGATTTGGCTCTCGTGGCCTATGAACAGCCACGCGCGAGCGAAGACCTGCTCCAGCTCGCGTTTGTAGATTTCATCGGAGACGAAGATCTCGCGACTGATCATCCCGGTCGTGACGTCGACCAGGTTGCCCGTGAACTTGCCGTGGGCCGCGCTACCCACGGCTGCCCTCATCGGCGATTCCAACGACGTCGCTGGCAAACACCAGGTCTTCCTCTGAGCTCAGAGCTTCCGAATTTCCCTCTCGCGTTACGTGGCGCACGTACAGCCAGGTACCGTCGCGCGGGTTGCTCGTGATCTCGGCTACGCGGCCGCCGGAAAGGTGTACGCGCGTGCCTACCGCGAGATCCTGGATCGTGACGTAGCGCTGGTCTTCGGCCGCCATGCAGTGCTCCCCCTCAGTTCGTCCCCGTCAGGATACCGGCGGCGGGCTTGAGAAAGGCTGCCTGGGCCTTGATGTCCGCCAGGCTGGCCGGATAGACGATCTTGGCCGCGGGGTTGGACTGCTTGATGAGGGTGGCGACGGGGCTCGTCGGCGAGCTGAAACGTGACGCCTGGCGCAGCTCCAGATACACCTTCATGCCCTCCGATACCTCCCAGGCGGCGTACAGCCGGGCCGCGTTGGGGTGAGGCGCTTTGGCGGCGATGACGGTGTAGCGGTGGTCGCCCGGGACCACATCCGGCACCACGGCCTGGATTGGCTTGCTCTTGCCGATCCCGTCCAGGATCGAAGCGAAGTCGCTTACGCCCATCGGCACCTCGCCGCGCGACACGATGTCCACCAGCTGGCTGGCTGATCCCTGCAGCAGCGGCTTATTGGCCGCCACCTGGCGGACCAGCTGCTCCGTCTTTGTCGGCCCCCAATCTGGGCTTACCGACAGGTAGTTGAATGGATAGCCAAAGGACGAAGCGGCGAACTTGCCGCGATACTTCGGATCAGCTAGGTCGGTCCACTGCTTGGGCATATCGGCCGCCTTCATCTGGTCGCGGTTGAAGAAGAATCCGTAGCCGCCGTCGTAAAAATTCAGCGCGCCGCCTTTGAACTCCGCGGGCACGGCGCCGGCGGCATCGCTTACGTCCGGCAGCTCCTTCTGGAAGGGCGCCCAGTCGACCTTGGCCAGGATGCCCCGATCCGTTAGGTCGGGCAGGCTCTCGCTGCCGAAGTTGGGAAACACGTCCCAGTCGAAGCGGTTGCCCTGTGCTTCTGCCATCATCCGGGTCTGTGCCTCGGGAGCGGAGATGGAGACTGTCTGAATCTTGATGTTGGTCTTGAAACGCACGTTGAATGCTTCCTGCACTTTGGGAACGTCGCTATCCAGGGGATACTGCCCCCAGATCACGACGCTGCCCTCCTTGTTGGCGGCGTCCACGATCTGCGCGAGGCTGCCCGCGGGCTGACTCGCGGCGGCCGAGGCAGAGCCACCCGTGGTTGCGGCGCTTCCGCCGCAACTGGCCAAGGTCAGCGACACGAGGGCGCCAGCCAGGCTGGCAATATGGCTTTTCACGAACGCGATGCTCCTACGTGCGAATCATGACTTCGAGGGTGGATCCGGAGACCGTCTCGGACTCGTCCGAGGCCAGCCAGAATACGGCATTGGCAATGTCGCGCGGCGTGTTCACCCGGCCTGCCGGACTGGCCAGCGCGGCGCGCTCGAGCTTGCGTTTCCGCTCCGGCGTATCCGCGTCACGCTCGGTCATGCCGGTAGGGAAGACGTTGCCGGGGACGACAGTGTTGGCCCGGATGCCGCTCGCGGCGTACTCCTGCGCGATGGACACGGTGAAGGGGAAGACGGCTCCCTTCGAGCAGCAATAGGCGAGCCTTCCCGGGCCACCGTAGCCCGAGCCGGAGGCCACGTTGACGATAGCGCCGCGGTGCCGCGCGATCATGTGCGGCAGCACCTCGCGGGTCAGCAGGAACATGCCGCCGATGTTCACGGCAAAGGCGCGGTCCCACTGCTCCTTGGTCGTCTCCAGCAGCGTGCCCCGGATCATCACGGCCGCGTTGTTGACCAGCACGTCGATCTGCTGCTCGCGTGCCATGACCTCGCCCACGATCCCGCGTACGTCGGCCGGGTCGGATACGTCGCCGGTCAGCACGTACCCCTCGAGACCCTTCGACCGAAGCGACTCGACGGTCGCTGCGGTCTGCGCGGGATCGATCCCGAAGGCCGCCACGGCGTAGCCGTGCTCCGCGAACTTGAGGGTGATCTCCCGGCCGATGCCGTACGTTCCGCCACTGATCAGGGCGACGCGCTTCCCCAATGCCGTCGTCATCCGGCGCCGATCCTACTATGGCCGGGCTTCCGGCCAGCATGCAGCCTACGTGGATGGGTTACAGCAATGAGGCAGTCGCGGGAGGTCGCCCCCGCCATTCTCCGCCTCCGGGGTGGAGGCCAGAAGGCTGCATGACTGCCGAGCGATGGGTGGCGATGGCCCACCGCCGCACAGGACGGGCGGAGCGTGGTGCCCTAGCGGGAGGACTCCAGCTCGATGGACGGGCCTGATTGGCGCAGTCGGAAGACGGCGCGATTCTCGCGGCTCGCCAGCAGCAGGCGCACCACCTGGAGCACCACGTCGGTGCTATTCCGGACGGTCGTGTCCTCCCTGGCCGCGTTCAGCAAATCGCACACGAAATGGATCATCTGTCGAGGTGTGAGCCGTCCCAGGTAGGTAAACCAGGCCGACATCTCGGCCTCCGCGCGACGGACCGCTTGGGCGCTCGGCTGATCTTTCCGTATGTTCATGTCCAACTCACCTCTCGACGCCAATCACGGGTATCAGACTACGCGTGCCGGCACAAGCGAGCCAGGCCAAAACCGCCCAGCCTTCCGCCGAAGACGGTGGATTCCCGGTAGGTGTTCCCGGCAGGCGGCGAAAGCTGGCGGGTGGCAGCTAAGCGGAGGTGGTTGAGGTGCCCGCGCTCGATGGGATCGGGCACTCTTGAGCCAGCAGATCCCGGCGAATATCGCTTAGCACGACAGCGGCATGGGTATCGTGCTGCGCCCGCTCACGCAGGAGCATCATCAGCCATACGCACTCGCGCGGCGACCAGCGCGATCCCTCCGAGGTGGATCGGTCTTCGAGTGGACTGTCCGGGCGTTTCATGCTTCCTGTTCTCCGGCGCGATTCTGGGTTCGAATCCAGCGTAGGGCAGAATGTTGAGGCAAGCGTGAGACGAAGCTAAGGGTTAGCTGAGGACCGCGGCGACGGACGGCTAACGGATGCCGGGATGCCACAGCGGCACACGGAGGAGGCATCGCAGCCGGCTGCGATGCAGGACGGGCAGCACGAGGCGCAGGAGAATGCCGTCGAGCCAGTAGCGGCGCTGCCGGACGATCATGTCAGGCAGCTCGGGGTGACGGATCCTGCCGCGGCGGATCCTGGCGCGGCGGCACGAGATGCAGCGAGCGGTCACCCGTTTTGGGTGTGAAGCTGCTGCAGTGGCAGATGCCGCAGCCAGGCAGACGGTAAGGCACGTCGTGCTGGTCGAGCTGATGGCCGCATTCGCAGGCGGTGGATGCCGCGGTGTCTGTCGCAAGGTGGCTCATGTGGCCTCTGTACATGGAGTATCGGATGGGGCCCCGCGAACCTTCAGTGGCTCCTTGGTGCGTCATCTTCACCGCCTGCTCCTCGTTGGTATGGTGAAGGTGAACGACGCTGTTAGGGGGCTCGAATGATCCAGCGGATATTGGCCGCGATCGCATGCCTGATAATCTCGGCGGGGGTCGCCGTGCCCGTCACAGCCCAGACCAGCACGCCGGCGTGCGATTTCATCCTGGGATTCAAGACGCTGCACGAGCTCGTTCCGGCGGACGTCGGAGGCTGCTTGGATAACCAGGCGTTTGCCGCTAACGGAGATGCGCTGCAGCATACGACAGGAGGCTTGCTGGTGTGGCGCAAGGCTGACAACTGGACGGCCTTCACGAACGGTTACATGACCTGGATCAACGGCCCGACGGGGCTCGTCAGCCGGCTCAACAGCGAGCGTTTTCCGTGGGAGGAGGCGGCGGCCCCTAGTCCCACGCCGGTGGCCGCGCCCTCGCCGCCCTTCAACGTCACCTTCGACGCGGGCGTCTCCCCTCAGGATCGGTCGGACGTGCTCGACGGCCTGGGCATAGCGAACAGCTACTTCATCTCGACCTTCGGCCAGGGCCTTACCGGAAGCTCCTATACCCTCGACGTTCGCAGCAGCGATCCCGGCAGCCAGTACGTCATGGGTTACGGCCAGCTGAAGGTCACGCTGTTCACGGCGCACGCCACCTGGCTGGTAAGCGCCCCTTACCAGCGCAAGCAGCTGGTCGCCCGGGCCGCCTTCCACCTGCTCCAGCAGGTCGCTTCAGCTCAGCATCCCGCCCTGTTCGACCCGCTGAACGATGGGCTGCCATGGCTGTTCGAAGGCACTGCGGACGTTGCCGCCTGGCACGCGGTGGCGGCTCGCGGCCTGGTCGACTTCGAACGGGTGCGTCAATGCAACCTGGGGCAGGCGCCTATCCTCAGCCCCCCGCACCTCGCCGCGCTGAGCGCCTACACAGTCCCGCAGGTGTTCACCTCGGGCGGCGAACAGGCGCTGCAGCTGGCCTTCGACGCCGTCGACATGCTGACGGCTGCCAACGGCGTTGGCTCGCTGCTGAGCTATTACTCGCCGGCTCCTCAGGCCTATCGTGAGTCGGCGTTCCGCAATGCTTTTGCCGTGGACCTGAACGTCTTCAACGCTCGTTTCGAGCAGTTTCGCGCCAACCTGGGTCCGAGCAGCAACGTCGGCTGCGTGCCGTAGGGGCCGATTTGCGCTCCTAATCGGGGCGGGGACTCGACGGTGAGTAGTCCTGATGCCCGGCACGGGCCGCTTGAGAGTGGCCCGTGCCAACGGCTCCACAGGCCCGGCACTGCTGCCGCAGCGCCACGTTCACAGCGCCGCACTTGCGGCACCACCAATGGTTGAGGCCGACTTCGGCCAGGTATCGACGCGCCGCGCTATCGCTTTGCTGAGCCATTTGAAACATCCCCCCAGGGCATTGCCTGCGCCCAGGCTAAGACTCTCGCGGGCGGCTGTGTGTGTCAAATCCGTTGGCCCAAAAAGCACAGCGCGCATGAGGTGTTTGGGTAGGAGAACCTGCAACGGGCGTATGCTCATGGGCGGTGTCTGGCAGTGATGCTCCTGCGGCGGAGCAGGCAAGGATGGCGCAGCATGCGCTGGCCACCCTCCGCCACCGCGACTTCACGCTCATCTCCGCGGGCCAGCTGGTGTCGTCAATCGGCGACCAGATGCAGTCGGTCGGCATTGCCTGGCACGTGTATCTCCTTACCAACTCGCCGCTCCAGCTTGGGCTGCTGGGGCTCGCCCGCGCGGTGCCGTTCATGTCGCTGTCGCTGGCCGGCGGGGCGCTGGCCGACTCGGTAGATCGGAAGCGACTGCTGGCCGCGTCCCAGCTGGGGCAGATGGTGCTGACCACGCTGCTGATGATCACTACCGCCACGGGTCGGGTGAACGTGGCCCTGCTGTATGGCGTGACCTTCATGTCCGGCGCGGCCATGGCCTTCGACACGCCGGCCAGGCAGGCGATCGTGCCAAACGTGGTGCCGCGGCGTGAGCTGGCAGCAGCCTTGACACTCATGGCGCTGATGCGCCAGGTGTCTTTCATTGCCGGTCCAGGCATCGGCGGGCTGGTGATTGCCCGTTTCGGCCTTGCGCCCGACTATCTCGGGAATGCGCTGTCGTTCCTGGCGGTGGTCATCGCGGTGGTGATGTTGAAGCCGATTCCGAGGGTGCCTCTGGAAGGAGTCAGCAGCAATTGGGACCGGCTGCTTGGCGGTGTGCGCTTCGCCCGGCGGCAACCCCTGGTGCTGCTGCCGATGCTGCTCGACTTCTTCACCCGTTTGGCCTGCAACTCTCGCGGCCTGCTGCCAATCTTCGCCCGCGACATCTTCTTGACCGGTGCGGAAGGGTTTGGCTGGCTCAACTCGGCGCTGTCTGGCGGGGCGGTACTGGGTGGTCTGCTGCTGGGCCGGGCAAGGCAGGCCAAACATCCCATTGCCCTGATGGCCTGCGCCTACCTGACAGAGGGACTGTTCATTGCCGGCATGGCCGTTGCGCCAACCTTCGGGCTGGCGATTGTGGCGCTCGTCCTAGTTGGCATCGCCAACGTCTACGGTGAGGTGCTACGCAACACGGTGCTGCAGCTCAAGACCCCGGATGAGCTGCGTGGTCGCGTCACGGCGCTATCCAACATCTTCGACAGCGGCGGTCCGCAGCTGGGTCAGGTGAGGGCCGGCGCCGTCGCCAACGTCATTGGGCCGGTCGGCTCAGCGGTCTGGGGTGGCTTGGCGGCGACCGCCATAGCTATTGGCTTCGTGCTGCTGCCCGGCATCCGCCGCAGCCTCGGCGAGACCAGCGACGAGCTGGCGCAGGAGCTCTAGGCGCGCCTGAGAGCTTCTTTCGCTGGGATCACCAAGGCCATTCCGAGATCACTCAGCCTCGTAGGCACAAACGGCAGCGCGAGTAGGGTGATCCAGCGCTGTTTGGCGGCGTCAGGCATTGCTAGCGTGGTCGCGTGGGCATGGGCAAGGTCAAGGCGCTGGGCCTCGGGGCCGGGCTGGGCGCGGTACTGCTGGCGAGCTGCGCAGCCACCTCCGGCGCCGAACCGTCTCCCGGCGCGGTGCCATCCGGCGGCCGCACGGCAATCGTGTGGTCGACCGGCAGGCCGCTGGCCTGGTCCGATTTTGCCGGCCCCGTGCCGCAAGACCGCGCGAACGCCAGCATCCGCTATCGCTTCGCAGCGTTGATTGGTGCCAACGTCGTGGACAGCGCACATGAAGCCGCGGAAACCGTCAGCTCCATCGGGCACGCGGCCTCGCACTACAGCTACACCTGCATCACCACCAGCACGACTCGCTGCTCGGTGACCGGTGTGACCGCTGATGCGGCCGCGGCCGAGTTCGACCCCAATCGTTCCTGGGCTATCGCAGGCGAAGAAAGCGACCGCCTGCTGGAGCACGAGCAGGGCCATTTCGACATTGCCGCCATCTACGCGGCGCGCCTCACGGCCAGGCTGGCCGCCGAGCTGAAGTCCCAGACCGCCGGAATGAGCGTTGTGGCTCAGGATCAATCGAGCGCCGAGGCAGACCTCAAACGGCGCATGGACGAGCTGCAGCAAGCCGTCTCCCAGGCGGTCGGGCAGGAATTCGAAGACACCCAGACGCAGTACGACGCGGACACCAACCACGGTTTGAACCCGAGCGGCCAGAAGCAGTGGTCGGATCGCATTCGTGAGGAGCTGCGCGGCCTGTATCCTACGCTGCAGGCTCGGACAGCTCCTATTCCGGCGCCTCACGGCAGCAGCGCTGGCGGGGTGGTGCGGGCCTAAGGGCGACAGCTCGACCGGTCCGCAGCTGCCATCCGAGCTGCCCGAACGTGGCAGACAGATTGCCATCCACGGTTAAATGGCAGCATGAACGAGCGTCCCGGGGCACACGGCAAGGCCGAGCCTCGCTGGCCCGCGTCGGTGGCTGTTCTGGCAGCGATTGCGCTGTATGCCACGCTGCCCGAGCGATTCACTATTGGGCCAACCTGGCTTCTGCCGGCCATTGAAGGCGTGCTGGCAATCGGCCTGAACGTGACCGCGCCGAGACGGCATGCGAACGAGGCGGCGATCTACCGCACGGCGACGATCGTGCTGGTAGCCCTTCTTACCGCCACGAACCTGTTCTCTTTGGCCACGCTGATCGACCGGCTGCTGCACGGCGCCAAAGCCGAAGGGTCGCAGCTCGTGTTCGCGGCGATTCAGATCTGGCTGACCAACGTGGTTGCCTTCGCGCTGTGGTTTTGGGAGCTGGACCGAGGTGGTCCGGCCAAGCGCGGGGGAAGCCGGCAGGCAGACTTTCTCTTTCCTCAGATGACCGCGCGGGAGGTGGCCCCGCCGGGCTGGACCCCGTCCTTCATCGACTACCTGTACGTGTCGTTCACCAACGCGATGGCCTTCAGCCCTACCGACACCCTGCCGCTGACTCGCTGGGCCAAGCTGCTCATGCTGGCCCAATCACTGGCTTCGCTGCTCACGGTCGCCTTTGTGGCTGCCAGGGCGGTGAATATCCTCAGCTGAGCCGAGGCCCGGGCTAGAACCGCTCCTCCAGCCAGTCGACGGCGATGTCGACGGCCGCGTCCTCGCTTCGCGGTTTGAAGGAGTGGTCGCCGGGAACTACCTCAGAGGTAAAGGGCATGCGCACCAGCTGCTGCACCTCCCGCAGGTGCTCGGGCCGGCAAAGGGCGTCGCGATCGCCGGTGATGAAGAGCATCGGCGCGGCGATCCGGCTCATATGCGACCAATCGCGCGGTTTGGCGTTCTTGGCCATCCCGTGCAGCGGAAGCCCGTAGAACACCAGCGCACTCACGTCTTCCCGCGCGGCGGCCACGTAGGAAGACACACGGGCGCCGAAGGATTTTCCCAGCAGCACCAGCGGGCCGCGGCCGGCCATATACGTGATGGCCTGCTCCAGCTCCGCCATTTCCCGCTTGCTGCCGGCCGATGGCGCTCGGCGCGCGGTCAAATAGCTGAAGTTCCAGCGCAGCACCGTGAAGCCGTCCTCAGCCAGCCGCAGCGCGGTCTTTTCCAGGAGGGGGGTATCGAGGCCCCGGCCTGCCCCATGACTGGCGATGACTGCCGCCCGCCGGCCGCCCTCCTGCAGCATGCCCTCCAGCCCTTCGCCAAAGTGCACCTGCGTCGTGGTCATGGAGCTTCGGGGCCATTGTAGCGGCGGCCGTCGCGCGCTAGACTCGGAGCTGCCAAGCAGGCCGGGCAATCGCGGACGCGCCTCAGGCCGTCCGAGGAAAGTCCGAGCTCCACAGGGCAGGATGCTGGGTAACACCCAGTGGGGGTGACCCCAGGAAAGTGCCACAGAAACATACCGTCTGCCGCAAGGCAGATAAGGGTGAAACGGCGAGGTAAGAGCTCACCGGCAGCCGGGTGACCGGCTGGCCAGGCAAACCCCATCCGGAGCAAGACCGAGCAGGGGCGGGTGGCCCGCCTATGCCCCGGGTTGGTCGCTGGAGACGGACGGTAACGGCCGTCCTAGAGGGATGATTGCCGGTCCGCTGGAAACGGCGGACTACAGAACTCGGCTTACAGGCCTGCTTGGCTGCCCTCCGTCAGTCGGTGAAGTCGATCTCCACGACAGCGTGGGCCGGCAGTCCGCATACGTCCGTCAAGAGGTCCTCGAGCTGGCTGGCCACGTTCCAGGATCGCTCGGCCTTGCTCACCGGGCGAAAGAAGGACTCGCCGTCCCGTTGAAAACGGAGATCTGCGAGCTCCGGCTGCTTGTCGGGGAGCACCGCGTCGGCGCTGACGTGAATGCCGTAGTTGTCCTCGGTGCGGGTGAGTCGCAGCCAGCATGAAGGCCGTTCGACCGCATGGCAGCGCATCTCGCGACCGCGGCCTTTGGACAGCCGCTCCGTGGCTAGGTTGAAGGCCCCGATGCGGTCCAGCACGGAGTCGAAGCGTTCGGGCATCTAGCCTCAGTGTAGGCAGGAAGGTCGAGGCCGGTCAATTACACTTCCAAGGCCGTATGTATGTGGTGATCCTTGCCGGGGGAAGCGGCACCAGGTTGTGGCCGCGCAGCCGCAAGCAGCGTCCCAAGCACCTCCTGGATCTGGTCACCGAGCGGTCGCTGCTGCAGGAAACCTTCGAGCGCGTGAACCAGGTGGTGCCTGAGTCCAACATCCTGGTAGTGACCGAGCAATCGCATGCCGACGTCATTCGTGAGCAGCTGCCCTCGCTGCCAGCCCGCAACGTGCTGGTCGAGCCGACACGACGGGGCACCGGCCCGGCGATTGGCTGGGCCGCGATCCATGTCAGGCAGCGCGATCCCGACGCGGTCATGGCCGTTTTCCCTTCCGATCATGTAATCGTGCGGCGCGACGAGTTCCTGCGCCTGCTTGTGCTCGCCGCCGAGATGGCAGCCTCGACTGAGGCTCTGCTGACATTTGGCATCCAGCCGACCGAGCCCAGCACTGAGTTTGGCTACATCCATCGAGGGGCCGCGCACTCGCAGCGCGAGGGGTGGCAGGTGTACCGCGTGGAGTCCTTCAAGGAGAAGCCCAACGCGGACCGGGCGCGCGAGTTCCTGGAGAGCGGCGAATACTACTGGAACAGCGGCATGTTTTGCTGGAAGGCGGCCGTGATCCTGCAGGAGATCGAGCGTCTCATGCCCGGTCTCGCTCGCGGGTTGGAGGTCCTGGCCGGAGCGATCGGCCGACCAGACGAAGCCGGGATCGTCGATACGGTGTATCCCCAGCTGCCGAAGGACACCATCGACTACGGGGTGCTGGAGAAGGCCGGCAACGTGCTGGTCATTCCGGCCAACATCGGCTGGAGTGACGTCGGCACCTGGTCGGCCCTGCTCGACGTGCTGTCGGACGGCGCGGACGGCAACGTGGCCCTTGGATCATGCCAGCACGTGGCCATCGATACGCATCGCACGCTGGTGGCCAGCGCCAACAAGCTGGTCGCCACAATTGGTGTGGAGGACTTGATCGTGGTCGATTCGGAGACAGCGCTGCTGGTCTGCCGCCGAGACCGCGCCGCCGACGTGAAACGGATCGTCGAACAGCTGGAGGCCGAACAGCGGGATGAGTACCTGTAGAGCCGGGAGGCGGGGAGCAGCCGAATGATCGAGCGCTATTCGCACCCCGAGATGGCTCGGGTGTGGTCTATCGAGAACCGCACCGATCAGTGGCTGAAGGTCGAGCAGATGGTGGTGCAGGTGCGCTTCGAGCGCGGCGAGGTGCCGGCTGAAGCCAACGAGATTGTCCAAACGCAGGCGCGTTACGACCTGGCGCGCATGGACGAGATCGAGCGGGAGACGCACCACGATCTGGTGGCCTTTGTGCGCTGTGTCGGCGAGTCGATTGGCGATGCGTCACGCTACGTGCACGTCGGTCTCACCTCGACCGACGTGGTCGATACCGGCCTGTCGGTGCAGATTGCCCAGGCCACCGACATCCTCGAGCGCGACGTCCAAGAAGTCATCGCTACGCTGGAGAGGCTGGCACTTCAGTACAAGTACACGCCCATCATGGGCCGCAGCCACGGCATGCACGCCGAGCCCAGCAGCTTTGGGCTGAAGATGGCGCTGTGGATAGACGAGATGCGCCGCAACGCCACCCGGCTGCGCCAGGCGCGGGAGCAAATCGCGGTGGGCAAGATCTCGGGCGCCGTCGGCACCCACGCCAACGTCGAGCCGGAGATCGAGGAGGCGGTGTGCGCCAAGCTGGGCCTGCGCGCGGCGCCCATCTCCACCCAAACGCTGCAGCGCGACCGGCACGCGCACTACATGTCCACGCTGGCCATCATCGGCACTTCTCTGGAGAAGATGTCCACCGAGATCCGCCACCTGCAGCGGACCGAGGTGGGCGAGGTCGAAGAGCCGTTCGAGACCGGTCAGGCCGGCTCGTCGGCCATGCCGCACAAGCGCAATCCCAGGCTCAGCGAACGGGTCTGCGGGCTCTCCCGCGTCGTTCGAGGCTATGCCCTGGCCGCGCTGGAGGACGTTGCCCTGTGGCACGAGCGGGACATCTCGCATTCGTCGACCGAGCGCATCATCCTGCCCGATGGCTGCCTGGCCCTGGACTACATGCTGCGGACCTTCAATCGGATCATGAAAGGGCTGGTCGTCAAGCCCGATCGTATGCTGGCCAACCTCGAAATGCTCCATGGCGTGATCTTCTCGGAACGCGTCCTGCACGCCTTGATCGATGCCGGGATGAGCCGCACCGATGCCTACTACCTCGTCCAGCGGGCTGCGCACGAAGCCATGGACCACAATGTCAGCTTCCGCGAGCGGCTGGTGGCCGAACCTTCCATCCGAGAACGGCTGACGGACGAGCGGCTGGACGATCTGTTTGGTTACGACTACCACCTGAGGCACGTCGACACCGCCTTCCGGCGCATTGGCCTCGATTCTTGATCCGCTGTGGGCGCCTAACGACCAGCAGGTCCTGTTCCACGGTCGCGTAGGCGCGCTGCGCCTGGCCGATGGGCGATCCCTGGTCGTCGAGGGGGCAGCTAGCCGGATCGACGACTCGCCAGCAGAGCCACCGGACAACAGCGTTGCCGCCCCAGACCGCTCGCTGCCGGTCAGGCGGCCTGCGTACCTGAATGCCGTGCCCCTGTTCGCACCGCATGTCCCGGATGCGGAAGCCGGCAGCTGGGATGACATCGCGCCCGAGCTGTGGGCCAGCCGATTGGAGCCGGACAGCTTCGTGCGCCAGGATCCCTACACCGGCGGTCTGCTCCGCGTCTGCCAGGCACTGCGCTGGGCGGCGGTTGCGGACCTCGATCCGCTGGCGGTTTCGTTCAGCCTCAGCTATGGCGATGGAGGGTCCCCGGAAGCGCAGTACCAGCTGACCAGGTGCGTTCAGGGCGCGGCCGATGCGCTCGCCATGGCTGGCCTGGCGGCGGTGTCGGGCGAAATCGAGTGCGCGGAGGCTGGAGCGGATCCGAACTTGCGCATCTGGCTGCACGGCGCGGCGGGATCGGTGTCATCGGCGGGTGAGATCGGCAGCCGGCGAGAAGCGCAAGGGGCGCGTTCGTGGTTCGCCGACTCTGGCTCTGCCATCGTGCATCTCGGCCGCGCGACGAGCGATCTGAGCGGCAGCCTCTACCTGGAGCGCCGTGGGGTACAGGAGACACTGCCTCCGCCGATCGACTTGATTGCCGAGGGCCGGGTGCTGGAGGTCGTTCGCGAGGCTCGAGGGCTGGGGCTCCTCCAATCACTCAGGCCGGTTGGTCGTGGCGGCCTGCTGATAACATTGGCGCTGTGCTGCGCTCAGCTGGGGCTGGGTGCCGAGACCGCGGTTCCTGAGGCGTGGAGCTCCATCGACCCGGCGGCAGTCCTGTTCGGCGAAGCGCAGTCGAGGTTTCTGGTATCAGTCGCGCCAGATGATGTGCCGCGCCTGCAGCAGATCGCCGGTGCGATCGGCGTGCCGGCGCTGACGTTGGGAACGACCGGTGGCGCCGATCTGACGGTGGGCAGTCTGATACACATCGCGGGGAGGGTGCTTAAGGAATGGCCGATCTGAACACAATGCTGGAGCGCTTCACAGCGATCGAGGGCGTAACCCTGGCGGCGGTCGTCGGCACCGATGGTTTGGTGATCGAGAGCGCAGGCAAACCCGAATTCGACGTGGAGGCGGTGAGCGCCGTGGCAACGAGCGCGCTGGGATCGGCCCAAGCGCTGTCGGAGGAAGTCACCCGCGGCGCACTGACGCAGGCCATGGTCGAATTCGAGAGAGGCGTCGTTGTCCTGGAGCCGGTGGGCGAGCTCGGCGTGCTGGTGGTCCTCACCGAGAGTGTGTCGAACATCGGCCGGGTAAGGCTGGTGGCTCGTCGCGAACGCGAAGCGCTGGAGCAGGCTCTGGCGTCTTAACGTCTTCTTCGGGGGCAGTCGCTGCTAACATCGAGAGAGTCGCGACTGGCGCTAAGGTGGAGCACCACCGGGGAGCGACCGTGGAAATTGCCGCGCGCCTGGGCACATCAAGATGTTCGGGAGACAGCGCGTGAGAGTCCTCATCTCAGTTTGGGATAAGACCGGCCTGGTCGACTTCGCCCGACGCCTGGCAGCACTCGACGTTGGGCTGGTGTCCAGCGGCGGCACGGCGGCGGAGCTGCGGTCCGCCGGCTTGAAGGTGCAGGAAGTGGCCGACGTCGCCGGCTTTCCCGAGATCCTGGGTGGACGCGTCAAGACGCTGCACCCGGCCATCCACGGCGGCATCCTGGCCCGCCGCGACGATCCGGAGCACATGGAGCAGCTGGAGCGGCACGGTATTACGCCCATCGACATGGTGGTCTGCAACCTCTATCCCTTTGCCGAGGACCCGTCGATTGAAATGATTGATATCGGTGGGGTAGCGTTGATCAGGGCCGCGGCCAAGAACCATGATTCGGTGGCCGTGGTGGTCGATCCGGCCGATTACGACGTCGTCCTGGCGGAGCTCGAGCTCCACCATGAGGTGAGCGAGCCCACGCGGCGGCGGCTGGCCGAAGCAGCCTTTGGTATGACCTCGGCCTACGACGCGCGCATCGCGGGGTGGTTCAATCGCGGCAACCGGAAGCTGTTTCCGCGGCGGCTTGCCCTGCCGATGGAGAAGCAGCTCGACCTGCGCTACGGTGAGAACCCGCACCAGCAGGCGGCCTTCTACTCAACCCCCACCGCCGGTGACTATCCGTCGCTGGCCCGTATGCGCCAGCTTCACGGCAAGGAGCTGTCGTTCAACAACCTGCTGGACATGGACGCCGCCGTCAATTGCGCGTCCGCGTTCTCAGAGCCATGCATCGCCATCATCAAGCACAACAATCCCTGCGGACTGGCGGTCAGGGAGCAGCTGGACGAGGCTTATCGCCAGGCGCTGGCCGGCGATCCTGTGTCTGCCTTTGGAAGCGTCATCGGCAGCAATCGGATCGTAGATGCAGCCACGGCTCGCGAAATGAGCCAGCTGTTCATCGAAGTGATCGTGGCGCCCGGCTTCGACGCCGAGGCGGCTGAGGTTCTCGGCGCCAAGAAGAACATTCGCCTGGTAGAGCTGCCGGGGGATTGGGCGGAGCAGCCCGATCCCTTCCGCGATCTTGACATAAAGCGTGTAAGAGGTGGCTTCCTCGTGCAGTCACTGGACTTCGATAGCCGGGATCTGGGCTGGACGGTCGTTACCAGGCGCCAGCCAACGGCCGTCGAAAGCGAGCAGCTTCGGTTCGCCTGGAAGGTGGTGCGACACGTGAAGTCCAATGCCATCGTGCTGGCCAAGGACACGATGGTCGTGGGGATAGGGCCGGGACAGATGAGCAGGGTGGAATCGACCGACATCGCCGTGAAGAAGGCTGGCGAGCGGGCCACCGGGGCGGTGCTCGGCTCCGACGCGTTTTTCCCGTTCCCGGATGGTCTGGAGCACGCCATCGAGGCCGGCGTCACGGCGGCGATCCAGCCGGGCGGCGGCGCCCACGATAGCGACGTCATCGCCGCTGCCGACCGGGCAGGCATCGCCATGGTCTTCACCGACGAGCGGCACTTCAAGCACTGAGATCAGGAATGTGGGGCGCGGGGCTGCGATAATGAACCTTCATGATTTTCATCGGGCGAGGGCCGCGTGCATGCGAGTAGCCGTGCTCAGCGTTCATACCTCACCCCTGGCGCGATTGGGCAGTCACGATTCGGGCGGCATGAACGTCTACGTTCGGCGGCTCAGCGAGGAGCTGGGACGTTTCGGCGTGGCGGTCGACGTCTTCACCCGGCGCTCGGATGGTCACGCCCCCACGGTGGTCGATTTCGGGCCGAACGCGCGGCTCATTCACGTCAAGGCCGGGCCGGCGCGTTACGTCAGCAAGCGCGACCTGCTCGACTATCTGCCCGAGTTCGTGTCCGGGGTCAAGCGGTTTGGGGAATCGGTCCCGGACGGCTACGACCTGGTGCACGGCCACTACTACCTGTCGGGCTGGGCCGGCGCGGTGCTGGCCCATTGCTGGCAGGTCCCGCACGTGCAGAGCTTCCACACGCTGGCCCGAGTGAAGAACAGCGCCCTGCCTGGTGCCATCGCGCCCGAAGGCGCGGAGCGAATCGATATCGAAGCTAAGGTCATGGCCAGCGCCGATCGCATCATCGCCACCAGCCCCAGTGACCGGCAGGACATGATCCGCCACTACGGCGCTGCCCCGCAGCGCGTCAGCGTCATTCCGCCCGGCCTCGATCTGGGCCTGTTCCACCCGCTCGACCGCGACGCCACGAAACGGGCGCTCGGTCTGGAGGGCTGTCGGGTAGTGCTGTTCGTGGGCCGAATGGACCGTATCAAGGGCCTGGAAACGCTGCTGCGCGCCGCGCGAGAGCTGTTGAGCGCCGACGCCGCGCTGCAGCTCCGGGTCTTGATCGTGGGCGGCGATCGCCAGGTGCGAGTCGTCGACGACGCCTCGCGCGAGCTCACGCGCATCCGGGCGCTGGTACGCGAGCTTGGCCTCCTGAAGACCGTGAAATTCGTTGGCCCCAAGGAGCAGCACGAGCTGCCGGCCTACTATTCCGCGGCCGACGTATGCGCCGTACCGTCCTATGCCGAGTCGTTCGGCATGGTAGCCCTCGAAGCCATGGCCTGCGGGACTCCGGTGGTGGCGTCACGGGTGGGTGGGCTCATCTCGACCATCGTCGACGGTGAGACGGGCTTTCTGGTTTCCAGCCACAACCCGCCGGAGTTTGCGCGCCGCGTTCGCCAGATCCTGGACGACCCGGGGCTGCAGGCGCGTTTGGGGAAGGCCGGCGTGGAGGTGGCCGCGGGATATCGTTGGCCAAACGTGGCCCGCCAGCTGGAAGCTGCATACCGGTCGCTGATCAGCCTCCCGGTGATATCGCAGCGCGCCAGCTGAACGTTACAGGAGTATGCCGGTTAGGGCCTTGATTCACCGAGCTCCGACATTGTCCGGAGCAAACTGACGAAGATACTCATCGCCGCGGCGGAGGCGGTCCCCTTCGCCAAGGTTGGCGGCCTGGCCGACGTCGTTGGGGCCCTTCCCAAGGCGCTGAAACGGCTGGGCCATGACGTTCGCGTGGTCATGCCGAAGTACCAGCGGGTGTCGGACGAGAAATTCGGAATCCGAACGCGAATACGAGGCCTGCCGGTGCCCCTGCAGGGGAATATCGAGCGCGCCGACGTCAAGGAGTGCAGCATCGGCGCGGACGTGCCGGTGTACTTCATCGACAACCAGCGCTTCTTCGGCCGGGAGGGCGTGTACGGCTACCCCGACGATGATGAGCGCTTCATCTTCTTCTCCCGCGCGCTGCTGTCCATGCTGCCGGCGCTTGACTGGCAGCCGGACGTGGTGCACTGCAACGAGTGGCACACGGCCATCATTCCCAACTGGCTGAAGACGATCTACGCGGAACATCCCAGCGCTGGCTCCATGGCGACCGTGTTCACGGTGCACAACCTGGCCTACCAGGGCATCTTCGGCCACCGCGTGCTGGAGATCGCCGGCATCGGCTCGTTCGGTTTCGTCTACGCCGACCAGGGTGGCGAGGGCCAGGCCGTTGGCCTCCTCGGAAGAGGCCTGCAGTTCGCCGACGCCATCAGCACGGTGAGCGAGCAATACGCGCGCGAGATTCAGACCCCCGAGTTCGGACACGGCATGCACGAGGTCCTGCGGCAGCGTCGAGATCGTCTCTCAGGCATTCTCAATGGCCTTGACTACGACGAGCTCGACCCCGCACAAGACGTCCACATCGCGGAGAGGTTCGACGCCTCGACGCTCGATCGCCGACCTCTCAACAAGACCGCGCTGCAGGCTGAGGCCGGCCTGCCGATTGACGCCAACGCGCCGCTCATCGGCATGATCACCAGGCTGACCGATCAGAAGGGCTTGGACATTCTCTCGCAGGCACTGGACGGACTGCTGGCGCAGCCGCTGCAAATGGTCATCCTGGGAACCGGTGACCAGCGCTACCACGAGCTGCTCTCAGCGGCGGTCAAGCGGCACCCCAACCTGGCCGTGTTCCTGACGTTCAGCACGCCGCTGGCGCAGAAGATCTATGCCGGCAGCGACCTGTTCCTCATGCCATCCCGTCTCGAACCGTGCGGCCTGGGGCAGCTCATCGCCATGCGTTACGGCAGCGTGCCTATTGTGCGCAGCACCGGAGGCCTGGCGGACACGGTGCTCGACTATGACCCGAGCAGCGGTGAGGGCAGCGGCTTCGTCTTCCAAAGGTACGCGTCGATGGATCTCTTCGCCGCCGTCATCCGGGCGATCGAGAATTACAAGCAGCGAGACGCCTGGCGCCGCCTGATGGAGTACGACATGCGCCTCGACTTCTCATGGACAGTGTCGGCGCAGAAATACGTCGACGTCTACCACCGGGCCATGAGCTGGCGCCGTCAGGAAACGTCGACGCCCGATGCGATGCCCCAGCCGGCCTAGACAAGGGCGAAGAGGGCCGGCAGACGTGTTAGGATCGCTGTCGCTGCCCTCTTGATGGACATTGACTTATATTGATCGGACTGGTACGATGGGCAGAGGCACACGCTTGATTAGTGTTGATCAAGCGACCGATTTACGGCGAGGTAAATGACATGGCAACTGCTCCCACCAACACAGCCGGACTGCAGGACGTCGTTGCTGCGACCTCATCCATCTGCTTCCTGGACGGCAAGCAGGGCAAGCTGCTGTATCGCGGGTACGACATTCACGATCTGGCGGCGCACGCCAGCTTCGAAGAGGTGGCTTACCTGCTGTGGCACGACGATCTGCCCACGCAGGGCCAGCTCGATGAGCTGAATGCCTCACTCGTGGCCAAGCGAGACATTCCCGAGGCGGTGACCAAGCTGCTGGAATCGCTGCCGAAGACGGCCACCCCCATGGAGCTGCTTCGAACGTCTGTTTCGGCCCTATCGGCCTACGATCCTGACGGGCGCGACAACTCGCTGCCGGCCAGCCTGCGCAAAGCGGAGCGACTGGCCGCTCAGATGCCGACCATCACCGCCTACATCCACCGGCTGCGCCAGGGCGAGCCCCTGGTTCACCCGCGGAAGACGGGGAACACCGCTGAGAACTTCCTGTACATGATGTTCGGTAAAGAGCCGGACGAGCTCAGCTCCCGCACCATGAACGTAGCCCTGGTGCTGCACGCGGACCATGAGCTCAACGCCTCCACCTTCGCCGCCAGAGTGACGGCGGCGACCTTGTCCGACATGTATGCCGCCATCACCTCGGGTATCGGCGCCCTGGCCGGGCCGCTGCATGGTGGGGCCAACGAAGAGGTCATGAAGATGCTCCTCAAGATCGGCGACGAGTCGCGGGTGGAGGCCGAGGTCAAGGGTATTTTTGAGCGGCACGAGAAGATCTCCGGCTTCGGGCACCGCGTCTATCGCACCGAAGATCCGCGGGCTACCCATCTGCGCCAGCTGTCCGAGGAGCTGGGCCGGCGCGCCGGGAACCTGAAGTGGTTCAACATGTCACGCCACATCGAGCAGCTGGTGATGCAGGAAAAGAAGCTGTACTGCAACGTGGACTTCTATTCGGCGTCCACCTACTACACGATGGGTATCCCCATCGAGCTGTACACGCCGATCTTCGCCTGCAGCCGCATCAGCGGCTGGTCCGCCCACGTCCTCGAGCAGCTTGGCAACAACCGGCTCATTCGGCCGGTGGCCGAGTACACCGGGCCCACCGACCTGGTGTACCGTCCGATCAGCCAGCGCTAGGGGCGCTGCTCGGTATATCAGGGGATCGAGGTAACGGACCGGCGCCTGTCTCGTTAGCACTCGCGTGACCCTATCGGAGGCGCGCCAGGAATTCCTGGACTATCTGGCCGAGCGGAACAAGTCCCTGCGCACCGTGCGCACCTATGGCTTTGCCATCAACAAGTTTCTGTCGTTCGCCGAGACGCAGGGCTTGACCGCGGAGGCTGAGGCCGGCGGTGTGGACAGCCGGCTGCTTCGAGCCTACAGCCGCCATCTTTTCCACCAGCGGCTGTCCGCCAGCGGCCGCAAGACCTACCTGGTAGCGCTGACGGCCTGGTTCAAGCATCTGGCCGCCGCCGAGGTGTGCCAGGTCAATACCGACGCCATCGAGCTGCCCAAGGTCACGCCCGAGCCGCCGAGCCCCGATGAGCGCCTCCCCGATCTGCTCCGGGGCGACCCTCCGCCGTTCCAGTCGGCCGACCAGGAGCTGTCCTGGCTTCGGGATCGCGCGCTGCTCAGGGTGCTGTTCGATACCAACGCCCGTGTGTCCGAGGTTGCGGCCCTGAACAGGCAGTCGGTCGACTTCGAGAAGGGGCTGGCCGTCATCGTCGGCAAAGGGGGCAAAGTTCGGACGGTGTTCTTTTCCGATCCCTGCCTGGAGGCCGTCAACCGCTATCTCGACGCGAGGAATGACGACTTCGACCCGATTTTCGTTCGACATAACGTTGCCAGGAAGGCCGAGCGTGTCGATCGGGATGGGAACGTGCTGCGGCTGTCGGTCAGGTCCATCCAATTGATCGTGCGCAAGTACGCTCGACGAGCTGGCATCCGCGCCACGCCGCACTCGTTCCGCCATTACGGCGGGACCGAGATGGTGAGGTCGGGCGCCGACATTCGCAGCGTGCAGGAGTACCTCGGACACAAGAGCGTGTCGACGACACAGATCTACACGCACGTGTCGCCTCAGCGGCTGATGGACGAGTGGAAGCGCTTCCACCCGGCAGGGAATACCTAGGAGTGGCGTTGCGTCCGGCCGTTCTAACCCAGATGGCCTAGGAGCGGCAGCGCGGTGGTATAACCTGCCACATGCCAGCGAGCGTAAGGGAAGATCGGCGCCAGCAGCGCAAGCTTCAGCGGCAAGTGGCCGAGCAGGCCGCGGCCCGCGGCGCAAGGGTTCGCCGCTTCGGATTTATTGGGCTTGGCCTAGCGGTGATTGCCATCGTCGCCGTCATGGCCGTGATCTCTCGGGCGGGCACGGCGCAGCAGCAGCAGGCGAGTGCCGCCGAGGTGACCGGGCCGGGCACTCGGTTCGACGATCCGATCACAGCCTCGGGCGGCTTCTACCAGCACATCCCGAGCACCCAGCCGTTGACCATCGTGCATTATCCACCGACCTTTGGCGACCATTACGACACGCCTCGCCCACCTGGCGTGTACGACAACCCCGTGCCCGAGGGCTACTTCGTGCATGACCTGGAGCACGGCGCCATCGTGGTGCTGTTCCGCTGCCCGACGGGCTGTCCGGATACCGTCAATCAGCTGAAGGGCTTGATGAACAGCCTGCCCAAGGAGCGCTTCGGCCAGGTGAAGGTGGTGGCCTCGCCCAACGACCGGATCGATCATCCGGTAGCGTTGCTGGCCTGGGACTGGGAGCAGGACCTCGACGCCTTCGACGCGGACGCGGTCCGCACGTTCTACCGGGCACACGTCGACCACGGTCCGGAGCAGGCGCAGATCTAGACCTGCCGGGCCGTCCGTGCGACGATGAGATCGTATGAGTGAGCCCGACGCCTGGCCGCAGGATGACGTAAAAGCGCGCGCCACGCTCCTGGCATGGCTGGAAGGGGAGATCGATCTGGAGCGGGCCGCGGAGGTGTATGCAGGCTGCTTTCCGCCGGCGGCGAGCGTGGACGTAGAACACGTTAAGCGAACATGGGCGGGCTGGAGCGTTCCGCTGAGGCGGCAGATGGCCGCCCAGATCCGCCGTGCCATGACTGCGCCACCTGTCAGCTGATAAGCGGCCGACTGTTAGACTTGCCCGTGCTCAGCGCGTCGCCGCGGAGCAGGGGAGAGTCATGAGCAGCAGCGGTTCCAGCAAAGTCCAGGGCACACCGTGGAAAGGGTGGGCCGAGGACATGGTTGACGCGTCAAAGCTGTGCGAGATTCTCGGCTATTCGACGAGCGATCCGAAGGTCGTCGGGGACGATGCTGCCGATAAGATCATCCGCATGGAAGCGGCGGTGGAGCGGGCCCGCATTTCAGGACGAATCCGGCGGTTCAGCGTTCTCAACACCGCCACCGGCGAGGTGCTGGCGTATGGCTACAAGCGAGCCGACGTACGCCGCATTCTTGGCATACCCTAGCGTTCGCGAAGCTTTTCAGGAGTCAGAGGAATGGACGATCAAGCAAAGAAAACCGCGCTGCGCATGATTCCCTACGGCCTTCAGGTGCTGGGCGTTTCAGACGGCACGCAGCTCGACGTGGCCAGCATCAATTGGACCACCCAGGTGTCCTTTCAGCCGCCGCTGGTGGTCATCGGCGTGAAGAAGGACAGCAAGCCATTCGGCATCCTCAAGGCCGGCGGCAAATTCGCCCTCAGCTTTCTCGAAAGTGGTCAGCGGGATCTTGCCTTTGCCTTTTTCAAGAGCGTGGAGCCGGCCGACGGCAAGTTCGGCAGCTATGCCTATGAGACGGCCCAAACCGGCTGTCCGATCATCAGCGACGCCGCATCGTGGATCGAGGCTGAGGTGGTCTCGATTGACGAGACGGGCGATCACGCCGCGGTCATCGGCCGTGTCGTCAACGCCGGAGTGAAGCGAGAAGCGAAGCCGCTGACCCTGGCCGAGATGGGCGTCAACTACGGCGGCTAACCGCTAGCTCGAAGGAAGGTCCCGGGCGTTCGTGACCCGAGATCTTCCTTTCCTCGGTATGCATGTTCGTATAATTACCGTTAAGCGAATACACCAACAGGCCCATTGCTTGTGACGCGCTTTTCTGGCAGACTGAAAGAGCCATGGCAGTATCGTCGATTGACTCCAGTCTCGCGTCGCTTCTGCAGCTGAGCCAGAATCCGCTGTTCGGGTCATCGAGCAGCCAGGGCCTGTTGGCGCTGGCGCAGCAGCTGGCCCAAGGTGCAGCGGCGGCTCAAGCAATACCGGCCACGCTGCCGGCGTCACTGATCTCGGCGCCGGCGAACGGTGGCATCGATGTGACCGGCGGAGGTTCAGTTGTGACGAACGTCGGTGGCATCAGCGGCGTCACCTCCGGCACAGCCACCATCGACGTGACCGCTCTGGCCGCGTCCGGCCAGCTGACCGGCTCAGCCGCGACGACCAGCGGCGCGACGTTTGCAGGTGGCGGGTCTTTGACCATAACCGGACCCGGAGGCAGCGTCTCCCTCAGCACTACGGCCGGTGAGACGGTGGGCCAGCTCATACAGGCGATTAACAGCTCCGGCGCCGGGGTGAACGCCGCGCTCAACAGCTCCGGCAAGCTGCAGCTCACGACCAGCGGCGCTGGGGCGGATCAAGCGATCACGGTCAGCGCGGTCTCCGGGGCGGACATCACGACCACCTTGGGCCTGACCAACGCCAGCGCCAGCGGCACGAACGCCACCGCGGTCGTGAACGGAACCACGTTCACCGCGGAAAGCGGCAACCAGTTCCATCTTTCCGGCATCGGCGCGGGCTCGCTGCTGGGCCTTACGTTCAGCGCTGCCAGCACCGGCACCACCAGCGTGACCGTGTCAGCCAGCCGCTCGACGGTGAACGTGCCACCACCGGTTTCGAGCTCACCTGCAAACGCCCTGCAGTCCGTGCTGGGTACGAACGATTTCACGCTGGCGTCGCGGCAGCTGGCCAATGCACTGCTGCTGCAGCAGTTCTCGCTGTTTGCCCTGCAGCAGCAGAGCCAGGCATTCGGCCTCCAGAACCTGCTGTAGATCGCTGGCTGGGCCAGCTGCCGTCGGAGTCCGCTTCTCGGCCCCTACCTCTTCATTCGTCGATGTTCCTATCGGCATTATGTCAATGCGCGTAGGGTATGCTGAGGAGCGTTCGTATGACTGACGTCAACCTCCTTCCCCGAATCGCCGACGTCGAGCGCATCGAGCTCGACAGGTTGATCGCCTATCTGCGCGATCTGGATGAGGCCGGCTGGGTCGAACAGTCCTACTGCTTCGACTGGGCCGTTTATCAGGCGGTGTCGCACCTCGCCTCGGGCCTCCGAATCACCAAGATGCGATTGAACCACTGGGTCAACAGCGGACCCGAGGTGTCGCGTGAGCAGATGGAGGCGGTGTGGGAGCTGTTCGACAGCCTGCGGCCGGCCGACGTGGGCTCGGAGTTTCAGAAGGCCACGGGCGAGTATCTGGTGGCGCTGCGTGCGCTCCCCGACGAGGCCGGGCTGCTCGAAGTAGACGGTTTTCGCGGTGTTCGGCCACTGTGGGTGTATCAGCTCGGCCGGCTGCATGAGCTGGCCGTGCACAGCTGGGACATCTTCATCGCTCGCGATCGCACTGCTCGGCTCCCGGCCGCGGCAGTCGAGCTGTTTGCCGGCCAGCTGCACAATCTCTTCACGGCGGGCGACATCGAGCGCGGCCGTGAGCTCACCGAGGGCCGCCGGGTTGAGCTGCGGACAGCGAATCCGGATTTCCGTTACCAGCTGAACAGCACTGGCGTACGCCTCAGGCTCGAGCCCGCCGGCTCGGAAGCGGCCGACCTCATCGTCGAGGGACCGGCCGAAGAGGTTTGCCGGCTGACAGCGGGCCGGCACTTCCTACCTGGCAGCCTACGTCAGCTCACCGTCATCAGCGGTCCGCCCGGCGACCTGGGCAAGCTCTGCCGGGTCTTTCATTAGCGATGCAGTTCGTTCGCCTGGAGCAGGACGGACCCATTGCCGTCATCACTATCGACAACCCGCCGGTCAACGCCATTGCCCAACCCGTGCGCGCTGAGATCCAGGAGGCCTTGCGCAGCGTGGAGGACGACCCGGACACTCGGGTGGTGATTCTCACCGGCGCCGGCCAGAAAATCTTCGTCGCCGGCGCCGACGTCACCGAATTCCCGCCGCTGAACTACGCTAGCGGCGTCGAGCGGAACAAGCGCGCGCGCGCTTGGTGGGACTACGTCGCTTCCTTCCCCAAGCCCATCATCGCCGCCATCAACGGCCACGCGCTGGGCGGAGGATTGGAGCTGGCGCTGTGCTGCGACATCCGCATCGCCTCGCCCAACGCCAGGTTGGGGCTGCCCGAGGTTGGTCTGGGGATCCTGCCCGGCGGAGGCGGCACGCAGCGCCTGGCCAGACTCGTAGGCGCAGGCATGGCCAAGCTGATGATCTTTACCGGGGAAGCCATTACCGCGTCCGAAGCGGAGCGGCGCGGCCTGGTCGAGAAGGTGGTGGAACAGGGGCAGCTGCTCATGGAGTGCCGCGTTCTCGCGGAGAAGATCATCACCAAAGCACCGCTGTCCATCCTTCGAGCCAAGGAAGCCATCAACCGTGGCGCTGAGGGTGGGTTGGCGCAAGGTCTCGACTATGAAGGCGAATGCTTTGCTCGGCTGATGGACACCGAGGACAAGAACGAAGGCATCGCCGCGTTCCAGGAGAAACGTCCACCGCTCTGGAAGGGCCGCTGACCGCCTGCGACCGGCGCTCAGCCGTGGCTGTGGCTGGCCGCTTCGCGAGGCTCGGACTCTAACGCCGCCCCCTCGTGCTGCTGAGCGAAGTGCTGACGACAGTGATCCGAGCAAAAGTAGTATGTCCGCCCCGCGATCGTCATCTCGGCCGGAGCCTGCGCGATCTCGACCTGCATGCCGCAGACAGGATCGTTGGCGTAGCCGGCGCCGCCTCCAAATCGGGCACGGTTGCGTTCCAGCCACAGCAGCGCCAGGAACGCGACCACGGCAATCAGGTTCAGCACGGTGGTGTAGCTCCACTGCAGGGGTGGCTCGACGATTCGCAGGCTCGCCTGGGACGGAACCAAACCGGCTGCCTGGAAGACCAGCTCGGTCAGCAGTCCCGCCATCGACATGACCAGCCAGAACAGCGCCAGCATCCTCAGCGCCAGCTTTCCGCCGTAGTACTTGCGGTAGATCGCCAGCAGGGGGAAGGAGATCAGATCGGCGAAGATGAAGCTCACCACACCGCCAAAGCTGATGCCACCCGCCCACAGCGCCGCTGCCAGGGGCACGTTGCCCACCGAGCAAACAAAGCTGACGATGGCAATGAACGGCCCAATGATGACGTTCTCCAACGACGTCCAAAAGCCGTGTCCCCGCAGAAACAGCGCGTTCCACAGGCTCGTTGGGACCAGCACAGCCAGGAAGCCGGCCACGACGTAGCCAATCAGCAGCTCCCGGCGCAGCATGGTGACGTCGGCCACGGTGTAACCAGCCGCATCTGACCAGCCTGCCAGCGAGGTCAGCCTGGTACGCCAGGGGGCGCGGGGTGCGCCGGCCTCGGCACCATGCGCTTCACCCTGGGCCTGCAGGCGCTTTCGCGCGGCCTCGACGAGGCGCGGCCGGAGGAGCAGTCCCGCGGCGGCGCTCAGCAGCGCGATCATGAGCACCCCACCGAGAAATTCGCTCGCGACGAACTGCCAGCCCATCAGTACCCACAGCACGATGCCCAGCTCGATCACCAGGTTGGTGCTGGCAAACATGAACGTCAGCGCCGCCACGAAATCCGCGCCCTTCTGAAACAGCGACTTAGCCACGGCCGTAGCTGCATACGAGCACGACGAGGAGATCATGCCGAAGCCGGTCGCCCGGGCAATAGAAGGCAAACTGCGCGCTCCGAGAGCCCGCTGCATCTCTGCACGGGACACAAACGCCTGCACGGCGCCCGACAGCGTGAAGCCCAGCACCAGGGCCCAGAGCGTGTCCCAGAACATGAAGAAGGCCATCTGCAGACTGGCCCACACAGCCATTGCCGCGGTCGCAAGTGTCATGTTCCCGGCTCGACTACCTCCTCGATATCTCGAAGATGTCGGCCAGCTCTCGTATCGTGTCCTGGCCCCGATCGGGCAGGAGCCGTTCCTGGACGCAGCCGCTCAAATGGCCCTGCAGAAGGACGCTCTCGAGCTTCTTGATAGCTCGTTCCACGGCGTAGGTCTGCTTGAGGATGTCGACGCAGTATTGGTCTTCATCGACCATGCGCCGTATGCCCTTGAGGTGCCCTTCGATGGTGGCTAGGCGGTTCAGGACGTCACGCTTGTTCGCCTGCATACCCGTACTGTAGCGCGTACCCACCCCCCTGGGGAGGGGGTAAGCGCCCTGGAAGCTCGGCCGGGTTTAGTATTGGGTCGATCCCGGTGCAGGCTGCACTCAGCCACGGCCTGCACCAGTCGAGGAAGACGACAGTGACAGAAACGCTGCCCATCAGCGTCACGGTGAATGGCACCGAATACCGGTACGAAGTCGAGCCCCGCCTCCTGCTGGTGCATTACATCAGGGACATCCTCAACCTCACCGGCACCCATGTGGGCTGTGATACGAGTAACTGCGGCGCCTGCACGGTGCTGCTCGACAACCGCTCGGTGAAATCGTGCACGCTGCTGGCCGTGCAGGCTGACGGCTGTGACGTCACCACCATCGAGGGTCTGGCCGGGGAAGAGGGGCTCCACCCGGTGCAGCGGGGCTTCTGGGAAGAGCATGGGCTGCAGTGCGGCTACTGCACCCCCGGCATGATCCTCTCGGCCGTGCAGCTGCTGCAGCGCAACCCGGAGCCCACGGACGACGAGATCCGCTCCGGAATCGAGGGCAACTTATGCCGCTGCACCGGCTACCAGAACATCGTCAACGCTATTCGCTGGGCGGCAGAGCGCCTGCGTGAAGCCGAAGCCAGCCAGACGGCAAAGCAGTGATTCCCCCTGAATTTGGCTACCGCCGCCCGGCGTCTCTGGCGGAGGCCGTCGCGATGCTGGAGGGCGACGAGGAGGCCAAGATCCTGGCCGGCGGGCACAGCCTGATCCCGCTCCTCAAGCTGCGCCTGGTCCAGCCCTCGCAGCTGGTGGACATTGCCCGCCTGCCCGGCTTGAGCTACGTGCGCGAGGACAACGGGGCCATAGCCGTTGGCGCGATGACCACCCACTTCGACGTCGAACGCTCTGGCCTGCTGATGGACGCGCTTCCCCTGCTGCCCTTGACCGCAGCGACCATCGGCGACGTGCAGGTACGCAATCGAGGCACGATCGGAGGCTCCTTGGCCCACGCCGATCCGGCCGCCGATCTGGGTGCGGCCGCACTGGCGCTGGGGGCCGAATTCGTCGCCGAGGGCCCCGCCGGCCGGCGGGCTATCCCGGCGCAAGCCTTCTTCGTTGACGTTCTCACGACGGCGCTTGAACCGGCGGAGGTCGTCGTCGAGATCCGCTTTCCCAAGCCCGCCGGCCGTGTGGGCGCGGATTACCTCAAGTTCAACCACCGAGCGATCGACTGGGCCATCGTCGGTATCGCCAGCTGGCTGGTTTTCGACGGCGACGTTGTCTCGGATGCCGCGGTTGGGCTTACCGCCCTGGGCAGCACGCCGCTCCGGGCCACCGGAGTCGAACAGCTGCTGCGGGGGCAGAAGTGGTCACGGGATCTAGCCCAGGCCGCGGCTCAACGAGCGTCGGACGGGCTCGATCCCTTGAGCGACCGCCACGGCAGCGCTGCGTACCGACTGCACCTGGCACGGGTGCTCACCGAGCGCAGCCTGATCGCAGCGGCCGCTCGGGCCGGCCAGCAGTAGCTTCCCGGCTGTAACTCGCTCCGACCGATCTGGTATGAAGCGCATGCTCACGTTGTCCGCTCGCTGCCGCCAGGTCTTCCTCGGCCTGGCCATGGTGCTGCCGCTTGTCGCCGCCGCCTGCGACTCCGCTCAATCGGGTCGCTACGGGTACTGATCCGCAGCTGACACCGGGGCCGATTGGGGCGAGCCACGGTGGGTGGCGTTCCGGTTGTGGACCTGCCCTCCTGGCCCTGGTCTGGGCGCGACGGACGGAGGGTTGCTGACCCATACTTTGAGGATGGATCGTGAAGCCGAGCCGTCCGGCCGCAGCATTGCCTACTCGCGCAGCACCACCAGCCGCTTGATGGATCTGCTGGATTCGAACAGGCAGGGAAACGTCCACGGCGGGGTCATCATGCGCATGGTCGACGAGGCCGCCGCAATCGTCGCCATCAAGCACTCCGGCCGGCAGGTGGTAACCGCCCGGGTCGACCGCTTTGATTTCTGGAAGCCTGCCTATCTCGGGGACGTGGTGAGCATCGAGTGCTGGATGGAATACGTGGGCCGGACCAGCATGGAGGTGGGCGTGAAGGTGGTGGCCGAGGAGCCTGCTTCACGGGAGGTGCGGGATGTCGCCAGCAGCCGGGTGATCTACGTGGCTATCGACGAGACGGGCCATCCTACGCCGGTCCCTCCGCTGGTCGCGGCAAGTCCCGACGAGGAGCAGATCATCGCCGCTGCTCGTGCTCGCCGGGACCAGACCGAAACGCCGCGGGAGTAGGGCGCGCGGGCCGAACAGCCTGCGCTATGATCGGCGGGCTGTGAGGATAGTCGTTGGCATGTCCGGCTCCAGTGGATCCGTCTACGGGATTCGCCTGCTCGAAACGCTCCACGAGCTGCCGGAAGTAGAAGTCGAGCTGGTGATGACGCCGGCGGCCGAGCTCAACATTCGCGCCGAGACGGCCTGGGACCCGGAGCGTGTCAAGGAGTTGGCCACGACCATCCACGATTTCCGAGACGTCGGGGCGACCATCTCCAGTGGCTCCTACCAGCACGACGGCATGATCATCGCCCCGTGCAGCGCCAATACCCTCTCGGGTATCGCCTACGGCATCAACGGGAACAATCTGCTGCTGCGCGCGGCGGACGTCACGCTCAAGGAGCGGCGGCGGCTGGTGATGATGTTCAGGGAAACCCCGCTTCATCGTGGGCACATCAAGGCCATGCTCGAGGCCACTGAGAACGGCGCCATCATTATGCCCCCGGTGCCGTCGTTCTACCACCGGCCCGAATCGATCGACGAGATCATCAACCACAGTGTCGCTCGGGCCCTCGACCTCGTCGGCGTCAAGCACAACCTATCGAGACGCTGGGCGGGCCTCAAGACGATGCTGGCTGTGGACGCCGCCTCGACTTAGCTTCCATCGAGATCGACGCTGATCTCGTCCCCGAGCATCAACCCCAAAGCGGCAACCAGGGCAACTGGTGACACGATCTCGAGCTTCCCGTCCGGGTAGCCGTCCACGTGCGGGATGAGGATTGCCGCCGGCCGGCCGGCAATCAGCACCGGATGGCACACTGCCTCGCAGAAGGCCGGGGTTGGTGGCTCGATTCGCGGCCCCGGGAGGCGTTTCACGTCCGCCCACAGCGCCATGTCGTCCGGCGCCACCTGCAGGTTCACCGTGCCCGGAAAGGGCTCGAACCCAAGCTTCAGCCGGCACTGCTCCACGACCCAAGGAAGCTGCGTGAAGTCTGCCGCCTCCCCCAGCCCCTGCACTACGCGACCCCTGATCCGGCGTTGCCCCAAGCCCGCTATCCCTGATCCGGAGCGGTGCCTGTCACGGGCACACCAATGCGGAGACGGCTCAATGGGAGCATGACCTCAGCATAACGGCAGGCGCCGTATTCAGCACCGGCTGCTCGCACGCGCATATTATGTCGAGTAGTGCCCTAAACGGCCGCTTTTACTCCCTGTCAGGTGCATCCGTGCGCCGGCGTGCATCGTATCTTTCGGCAAGTTGTACGACAGGCCGTTACTCTGGCCGCTCGTTGCCCGTTGTCGTTCATGCGAGGCAGCTGCACGGCTCCAAGATCGCTTGGTATGGTTCGTGCGAGCTGGCTGGTTGGCTCATGTACGACCAAACGTGGGAGCCGATGAAGTTCCACAGAAGGAGTTCTTACGCATGGCTGATGAGAAACGAGGACCGCAGGCCGGCACCCCTCAGGCGCGCCACGGTGGTGAAGCCGTAAAGCAGAAATACGGCGCCAAGTTCTACTCACAGATCGGCAAGAAGGGCGGCGAAACCGTCAAGCAGGACAAGGGCCCGGAATTCTACGCCCTGATTGGCAAGAAGGGCGGCGAGGCCACCAAGCGGTCCCACGGCTCAGCCTTCTATGCCGAGATCGGTCGAAAGGGCGGAGAAAAGGGCGGAGCGAAGGGGCCGCGCCGCAGGACCTGAGCACTCCTCTGGCGCAGCGGTGTTGGAGGGCGCGCTTCGCGGCAAGCCGGGGTTAGAGGCGGCTTGCCGCGAAGACGACGACAAGACCGGCCAGTGACACCGTCACAAATTCGAAGACAACCGAAACGGCCAGCTCGCCGGCAAGCATCTGGCGCATGAGGCCCACGAGGACGTAGAAGGCCACCAGAAGGGCCAATCCTCCTGCTGTGACGCTCAGGATCCAGTAGTTGAGCGGCCAGGCTATTTCGGCCATGATGAGGCCGGCGCTCCCGGCATGCAGCCTGGTCTTCGCGTCGAACGGGCGGTCCAGGGTGAGGAGCCGCAGCGCTAGCAGCAGGCTGACGCCGGCGACGAGCGTGCCGGAAATGAGGCTGCGCTCTTTGACTTCGTACACCAGCAGGAAGTACGCGAGGGCGACGCCGTAGCAGGTCAGCGTCAGGAGCAGGCGCGCGGCGTCGCTGAACGCAGGATCGGACGGACGGATCGTCAGGTATTCGGCCAGGATCACGCCGTAGAGCAGCGCTCCCGGTCCGAACACGCCCACGAGCTGAAACGGCCCGGCGCCAAGCTGGTGGGCCACCAATGGCGCGGCCAGGGCTATGCCCGCCGGCAGAATCATGCGAACGGGTGAGAAGCTGTAGGCAGGATGCGTATGCAGCAGATACGGGACGGCCACGCATGCCAGGCCGGCCAGGGCAATCCCGTAGAAGGGCAGCACCGCCGCGCTCAGGGTCAAGGACACGCCCAGCGCCATGGTGAAGACGCCGGCCAGGACGATCAGGCGCTCTGTCTGCATCAGCGCGTAGGCTGCGCGACGACGATCAGCGAGGGAGAGGTGATCTCATAGGATTCGAGGTCGTAGCTTCCATACACCGCCGTGGGCTCGAAGCCGGCCTGCCGAATGAGCAGCTCCAGCTCATACCGGTAGGTGTAGCGAAAGTCCAGCTCGGTGACCAACCGTTTCACTTCTCCCGCCTTGACCTCGTCGTAGAAATAGGTCACGTGCTCGGTCTGCTCTACCGTGTCCACGTCGCGCGCGCTTAGCTTTGTGACCCACGACCCTGCGGACGGATCCCATTTGGTGAACTCGTGGATCAGCTTGGCTTCGACGTCGTGCAGGCTCACGCTGTAGGGGTTGATGGTCGAGATCACCAGCCGGCCCGATGGCGCCACATGACGGCGGAGGGCGCCCAGCGCCATGATCTGCTCCTCCACGGTCAGCAGATGCATGAACGAATTGAGGGTCACGGCCACGAGCGCAAACTGCCGTCCGAGATCGAACTTCCGCATGTCGGCCGTACGCAGGTGGACCTTGTCGCCCGCCTTCTCGCGGGCGATGGCCAGCATCGACTCCGAACGGTCAATGCCCACTGTCTCATAGCCCGCCCTGGCCACCTCCAGCGCAACTCGGCCGGTTCCACACGCGACGTCGAGGAATGGGCCGCCGGTGCGCCGCAGCATTTCCAGATAGAAGTCCAGGTCGACGTCGTAGTCGGCGTATTCCAGCTCGTAATAGCGAGCCAGGGCGTCGTAGCCGCCCTCCGGGCTGTGCGACTGGTCGTTCAAGACCAACGGCAAGCGCACACTAGGCGCCAGTCTTCACGGCGTTCGCCAGCTCCCGCTTGGCCTGCTCCAGCAGCTGTGGCTGTCGCAGCAGATCGATGGTCGTGAAAGCCATGGCCTTGGCGGCCTCGAAGGCGGCCTCGTGGGCGCGGGGCGAAGCGGCGGCAGCGGTGAATTCCGAAGTGTGGTTGGGGATATGGTCCGCGATCTTGAACAGCGGCTGGATCGAGGGGATCAGCCAGCTGACGTTGCCGACGTCGGATGAGCCGAAGCCCTGATCGGATTCCATCGGACAGTCGATACCCAATTGTTCCATTGCGCCGGCATACAAACCGGCCAGCGTAGGATTGCTCAGGATCGTTTCGTAACGCGGCGAGACTTGATGCCATTCGAACGTGCAGCCGGTGGCCAGCGCCGCGGCCTCGAAGCAGCGCCGCACTTTATCCATCAGCTCATCGAGATAGCTGTTGCTGGCCGCACGAATCATGAACGAGCCCTGGCTGTACTCGGGCACGATATTGGGTGCATCGCCGCCGTGGCGGATGATGCCGTGGATGCGGGCGCTGGGGAGGATGTGCTGCCGCAGAGCGTCGATGTGGTTGAAGCTGAGGATCATGGCGTTGAGCGCGTTGACGCCCTTTTCCGGGCTGCCCGCGGCGTGCGCCGCCTTGCCGTGAAATTCAACGTCATAGTGCTCACAGGCCAGAGCCTCCGTCTTCACCACACTGTGAGAGCTGGGATGCACCAGCAGCGTCGCTTCGACGCCGGCCAGCCCGCCGCGCTGCAGCATGATGACCTTGCCGCCGCCACCCTCCTCCGCCGGCGTCCCCACGATGGCAACCCTGCCGCGAAGCCGGTCGAGCACCGCCTGCAGTCCGACCGCGGCCGCTATGGGCGCCATGGCCATGAGGTTATGCCCGCAGGCGTGGCCGATCTCCGGCAGCGCGTCGTACTCGCACAGCAACGCGACGACTGGTCCGTCACTCGCCGCCGGCAGCGTCGCTCTCCAAGCTGTGGCGAGCTCGCAGACGCCGGTTTCCGTCGGCCAGCCTAGCCGCCGCGTCGCCGCGGTCAGCGTTTCCACGGCGCGAAACTCCTCGAAGGCCAGCTCCGGCGTGGCGTGGATGGCGCTGCTCAGAGCGACGAGCTCATCGCGGTGGCTGTCGATCGCCTCGGCAGCCAGGCGCTTCAGCTCGTCGTTCATCAAGCCGATATTAGCCGCTGGCAGGCACCGCCGGCGGAGTGGAGGCTGCCTTTTGGAAGTCATTCCCCAAGGTGGGCAGGCGCAGCATGAGCACCTCCAGGGCCATACGCGTGTTGATGCTGCTCTGGACCTGCCACCGCGCCGTCTGGACTGCCTGGATGGCTGCGAGGATCGTCCGGCTGTCGACATGGCCGGCCACGGCCTCGATAGCCTGGAGCTGATCGGCCGTTACGACACGGTTGTGCAAGCCGGCGACGACGAGGAGAACGTCCCGCAGCCAGGTTAGCCACAGCTCCAGGACCTCGTCCACCTCTTCGGGGCTTCCGGTAGCGACGCTGGCCAGCTGCTCGGCGATCTGAAAGCGCCGCGAGGTGCTGGCGCCCAGCGCCTGGGTCAGAAACTCCAGGGCGGCCTGGCGATTTTTCAGCAGCGTGCCATCGCTGGCGGCGTCCAACGCCCAGCCAATGCGGCCGGCGGACAGCTTGGCCAGGCTGTCCGCCTCGCTGGCCTCCAGGCCGCGCAGATCCTCCAGCGCCCGGGCAATCACTTCAGCCGAGGGGGCCCGAAGCTGGATCTGCTGACAGCGTGAGACGACTGTGGGCAGCAGCGCCTGGGTCGTCGTGGCCGCCAGGATCAGGCAGACCGTCGGGGCCGGCTCCTCCAGCGTCTTCAAAAGGGCATTCTGAGCCGGTAGGGTCAGATCGTGGGCCTGCAGCAGGACGTAGACCTTCCGCCGCCCTTCGTAGGGCAGCAATCCTGAGGCGTACTGGATCGAGCGAATCTGATCGATGATCCGGCTGCCCTCCGTGGTCCATTGCTCGACCAGCAGGAGGTCGGGATACGCTCCGGCCAGGGCCTTGCGGCAGGCCGAGCATTCATAGCACGGGCCCGGCTCTGCCTGCGGAGCTGGCTCGACGGCGCCGAACAGCGATCCCTGGGGCTCGCCCTGCCACGTGGCGCAGTTCAACGCCAGAGCCAGTTCCCGCGCCAGGGTGGACTTGCCCACATGGTCCGGCCCGGTGATCAGGTACGCGTGGGACACGCGATCCTGGCTCAGGCTGCTCTTCAGCAGCTCGATCGCTGCGTCGTGTCCTCGGGTCCGCCACATACGTCCGAATTATGCGTCCAGGGCCGGCTATCATCCGGCCATGGACGTTCCTCCGCGAGTAACGGTGTGCGATGTAGGCCCGCGCGACGGGCTCCAGAACGAAAGCACCCCAATCGCCACCGCGGACAAAGTCCGGCTGGTGAACGAGCTCCTCGCCGCGGGCGTGCCGGAAGTCGAGGTCAGCTCCTTTGTGAGCCCCAAGTGGGTGCCTCAGATGGCCGATGCCGAGGAGATCTTCGCAGCCATCGAACGGCCCGCTGGAGCAAGGCTGATCGGGCTGGTTCCGAACGAACACGGCTATGCCCGCGCCCGGGCAGCGGGGGTCGATCGCGTGGAGCTGGTGATCATGGCCAGCGAGACCTTCCAGAAGAAGAACGTCAATATGACCGTCGAGCAGGGCTTGCGGGCGTGCGCTGCCATTGCCCGGCAGGCAGCAAGCGACGGTATCGAGGTTGGCCTGGCGCTGGGCACGTCCTGGGGCTGCCCGTATGAAGGGCACATCGATCCCGCCCGAGTCATCGATCTTGCCAACGCGGCGATCGACAGCGGGGTGCACACCGTCAGCTTTGCCGATACCACTGGCATGGCCGATCCCCTGCACGTGGACGCGCTGCTGCGGCTGGCGCGCCGCACGATCCCGCTGGACCGTATCGCCTGTCACTTCCACAACACGCGCAACGCCGGCTTCGCCAACGTCCTGGCCGCCCTCGGGCAGGGGGTGGCACGATTCGACAGCTCGCTGGCTGGACTCGGCGGCTGCCCGTTCGCCCCCCGCGCCACGGGCAACATCGGCACCGAAGACCTGGTGCATATGCTGCACGGCATGGGCATCCACACGGGCATCGATCTGGCCCAGCTGCTGGAGACGTCGGCCTGGATGGAGAGCGTGGTCGGCCATGTCCTCCCCGCCCAGGTGTCCAAGGCCGGCCTGGCCTTCCCGGAGCTGGCGCGCTCCTAGCTTCGCGGCCTCGCGCCGAGCGCGGGGAATAGCGCCAGCGCATTCTCGCCAAGGATCTTCGCCTGATCGCCTAGATCGGGGAAGGCCTCCTGCACCGAGCTGATGGCCCGCCGAAGATCGCCGATGGGAAACGGGTAATCGCTGCCCAGCAGCAGATGGTCGACGCCGAACGAGGCCGCGGCCAGGTGCAGCGCCGGCGTCCAGAAGCTGACGACGTCGTAATAGAGCTCGCGCAGGTAGTCCACCGGCGGCCGGCTGATCTTCTGGCAAGCCGGGTGCACGCGGTACGACTGCCCGAAACGGCCGATCAGCGCCGGGAGCATGCCTCCGAGGTGCGGCACGATCACCTTCATGCGGCGATAGCGGTCGAACATCCCGCCGAACACCATCCGATAGACGCTCGCCGCCGTGTCGTAGACGTACGCCAGGTCGGCGCTCTGGTTGAAATCGGCCACGCCTTCGATGCAGACGGCGGTGACCGGGTGCAAGAACACCACCGCTGCTCGCCGGTCAAGCTCGTCGAAGACAGGCTGCAGCTCGGGGGCATCAAGCCAGCGGGCATCGACGTTCGTGCCCAGGCAGACGCCCACCAGTCCCAGCTCGTCCAGGCAGCGCTCGATCTCGCGCAGGGAATCCTCGACGTGCGGCAGTGGCAAGCTGCCGAACGCCAGGAAACGCCCGGGATAGTCCCGCATCACCTGGGCGAACTGGTCGTTGCTGATGCGAGCGAGCTTCATCCTGGTGGCGCGATCGCCTTCGTAGGCCTGCGGCAGCGAGAGCGACAGCACCTGACAATCTACCGCCAGCTCATCCAGGAGGCCCAACCGCTCTTCGACATTCCACATGGCTGTCTCGGTCTTGATCTTGCCCTGGAGGGAGGCCCTGGTTGCCCGTTCGCGTGCGCTCTGCGGATTGGCGAACAGGGTGTCCAGTACGTCCAGGTACTCGCGTGAATACAGGTGGGCGTGAACGTCGACGGTCAGCATGCGCTAGTAGAAGCGCGACCCACCGTCGACCAGCAGCATCTGGCCGGTGATGAAGTCGCTGTCCGGGGACACCAGGAACAGCATTGCACCCACCAGGTCCTCCGGTCGCTGGACGCGCTTGATGGCGCGCCGGGCGGTCGCCGCTTCGCGCATCCTGACGATCTCCGGAGTGGGGTCCTTCTCGCTCAGCGTGGAACCCGGCGCCAGCGTATTCACGCACACGTTGTAGTCGCCAAGCTCGTGCGCCAGCACACGCGTGAAGCCGACGACCGCTGCCTTGGCCGAGGTGTAGTGGATGCGCCCGCCGGCGCCCTCCAACATGCTGCCGGAGCCGATGTTGACGATCTTTCCGTAGCGCTGCTTCTTCAAGTGGGGCACCACGGCCTTGCAGGTCAAGAACATGCCCTTCATGTTTACCCGATAGACCAGGTCCCACTCGTCTTCCGACAGCTCCTCGATGCCCACCCGCGAGATAGGTATTGTGGCGAATACCGCCGCGTTGTTGACCAGGATGTCAATCCGTCCAAGCTGGCGAATGGTCTCGTCCACCATGTGCTGCACCGATTGCGCGTTCGAGACGTCGGTCTGCACGGCCAGCGCTCGTCCGCCGTCTTCCGCGATCTCGTCAGCCGTGAGCTGCGCCGCGATGCCGTCGACTTCAGCGACGACGACGGCCGCCCCCTCGCCGGCAATCGCCTTGCTGTAGAACCGTCCGATGCCATTACCGCCGCCGGTCACGATGGCGACTCTGCCATCCAGCTTTCCCATGCGGGCCAGGGTAGCAGACGCTCGACAGGGCTCGTGGCCATCAACTAGGATCGGGCCATCATGACACCGGTCGAAGCGCTGGAGCGTATCGCCTATCTGCTGGAACGCGGGCGCCAGGAGACGTATAAGGTTCGCGCCTACCGCAACGCCGCCCAGGTCGTTCGGAGCGTGCCGGAGCACGAGCTGCGTGACCTGGCGGCAAAGGGCCGGCTGCGAAGCCTGGCGGGCATTGGCGAGAAGACCGAGAGCGTGATCCTGGAAGCCCTTAGCGGGGAGGTGCCTTCGTATCTCCGGAAGCTCGAGGGCGATCTCGATCCCGCCGGCGACGCGAGAGCTCGCGCCATCCGCGAGGTCCTGCGAGGGGATTGCCACACCCATTCGGATTGGTCCGACGGCGGGTCACCGATAGAAGAGATGGCCCTGGCGGCCCGTGACCTGGGCCACGACTACCTGGTCCTGACCGACCACTCACCGAGTCTCACCGTCGCCAAGGGCCTGCCGGCGGAACGACTGCGGGATCAGATCCAAGTGGTAGCCGAGCTCAACCAACGTCTGGCTCCGTTCCGCATCCTGACCGGCATCGAGGTCGACATTCTCGAAGATGGCAGTTTGGACCAGCAAGAGGAGCTGCTGGACCAGCTCGACGTAGTCGTTGCCAGCGTGCACTCCAAGCTACGCCAGGAGAGCGACGGCATGACTCAGCGCATGCTGGCCGCCGTCTCCAATCCCCGCGTGGACATCCTGGGCCACTGCACCGGCCGGCTGGTCGTGGGCCGAGGGCGACCGGAATCGACCTTCGATGCGGAGGCGATCTTCTCCGCCTGCGCCGTGCATGGTACAGCGGTGGAGATCAACAGCCGGCCAGAGCGGCTGGATCCGCCGAAGCGCCTGCTGGCGCTGGCGCGCGATCTTGGCTGCGACTTCGTCATCGACACCGATGCCCATGCCCCCGGCCAGCTCGAGTGGCAGCCGTATGGCTGTGACCGGGCGGCCGCCTGCGACCTCCCAACCGAGCGCATCGTCAACACCAGGCCGCTGCCGGAGTTCCTGGCCTGGACGCGTCGGGCGCGGAATTGACGGCCGGCGCCAGGCAGGCCTTACGATATCGGTGAGCTGAGATGCAGACCCTGAGCGCCGCCAAGCAGGAGCTGGACGCGATCCGACGCGAGGTTGTTTCCAACCTGCCGCTGATCGAGCACCCGGTGGTGCAAGCGCGCATTCGCGGCGAGCTGAGCCTCGACCAGGTGAGGAAGATCGAGGTGCAGCACTACTATGAGGCGCGCTTCTTCTCGACGTTCGTCCTGAATACCATCAAGAACTGCAACGACGACCTGGAAGCCCGTAAGCTCATGGCCGAGAACTGGGCCAGCGAGGCCACCGGAGCCGACGATCACGCCACGCTCATCCTGCGGCTCTTGGACGCGCTGGGCGTCCCTCGTGAGCTGGCTTACCGCGCCGAGCCCACGCCCGGCATGGCGGCGTGGCACCACATCGAGGAGCAGATCACGTCACGCTCGGACTTCGTTACCGCGGTTGCTTCTCTGTGGATCGGCGAACCCGAATACCCGGCCGTGGCGAGCGCCCTGCACAAGGCCTATCAGGAGGTCTACGGCCTGCCGCTGGCGGCCCTCCAGACCTACCATACGCACGCCGAGCACGATCCTGAGCATGGCAACGTGGAGGAGCGCATCCTGATCGAGGCGGTCGCTCGTGACCCATCCATATTGCCGGGTTTGAAGCGCGTCTGCCGCGAAGCCTACTGGGGCTACGTCTTCTCCTTCGACGGCTACTGGCAGGCTGCCACTGGGCGCCACGAATTCTGGTCCGGTCTAGGTCGGACCTTCCCGGACCCGGCGTAGACCGGGTCTCCAATCATGCGGGCGCCGTTTCCGTCACCCAGTTCGGGGAGACGGAATAAGGTGATCAAGTGGTCGAATCATGGCTGAAGCGCGGCACGAAACGATCGAGGTGGCGGATCGTGAGATCCGGGTAAGCAATCCCGACAAGGTCTTTTTCCCCGAAATCGGCGCCACCAAGCTCGAGCTGGCGCTCTATTACCGATCGGTGGTCGAGGGAGCGCTGGCCGGCGCACGGAACCGGCCCACCACGCTCTATCGCTGGCCCAATGGGGTGGAAGGCGAAGGATTCTTCCAGAAGCGCGTGCCGCCCGGGCCCGATTGGATGCAGACGGCTACGGTTCGCTTCCCCAGCGGGCGGTTCGCCCAAATGCTGGTGCTGGCCGACGCCGCGCACATTTTGTGGGCGGTCAATCTGGGCTGCATCGACTTCAATCCCTGGCCGGTGCGCTGCACCGACGTTGATCATCCGGATGAGCTGAGAATCGATCTCGACCCGACCCCGGAGGTGCCGTTTGAGCATGTGCGTCGGGTTGCGCTTATAGCTCATGAAGTCCTGCTCGAGCACCAGCTGACCGGCTATCCGAAGACCTCCGGCAAACGTGGCATCCACGTGAATTGCCGGATAGCGCCGGAATGGGGCTTCACGACGGTCCGGAGGGCGGCGCTGGCCTTCGCCCGGGAGATCGAGCGGCGCATGCCCGACGTAGCCACGACCGCCTGGTGGAAGGAGGAGCGCAGGGGCGTTTTCGTGGATTACAACCAGAACGCCCGCGACCGTACGGTGGCCTCAGCCTATTCCGTCCGGCCCGTTCCCGATGCGCGCGTATCCTGTCCCCTGCGCTGGGATGAGGTCGCCGACGTTGAGCCGGCTGACTTCAACATACGGACGGTGCCGCGCCGCTTCGCCACCGAGGGTGACCCCGGCGCGGACATCGACGCTCACCCGGGCCGCATCGAATCCCTGCTGGAGTTGGCCGACCGTGACCAGCGTGACGGGCTGGGAGAGGCTCCCTGGCCGCCGCATTTTCCCAAGCAGCGCGACGAACCGCCGCGCGTGCAGCCATCGAAGCGCCGCTCGAGCGCTTAGGGACTGCTAAGCGCCGAGGGTGGCGTAGAAGCCTTGGGCGTCGAGCTTCTTGATGTAGCTGTCGTCAAAGAATTTCGTCACCGGCACTTTGGCGGCATTGGGATTCTGGACCGCGACGACGTCCTGCACCGCCTTGATGCCCTCGGCCGTGGGCAGCATCTTCACAGGGATGTTGGCCTTGGCGTTCTCCGCGGCCTGTTTCGCCGCGTCGGCACCTGACTTCGCATACTGCTCGTACACCTGGGCAACGTAATCCGGCTTCGTCTGGAAGATCACTGTCGACTGCGCCAGCGCTTTCAACACGCCGAGCAGCACCGGCTCGTTCTTCTGGGCCCATGACCTGGTCACAATCAGGTCGGCTGCGGGATAGGGAATCTGCTCTTTGGAGAACGCATAGAGCGTATGAGCGCCCTGCTTGATGGCGACGTCGCTGTTGGGTGAGGAAAATCCGCTGCCGAATATCGATCCGGCCGTCATCGCCGCGACCTGCTTGTCCGACGTGCCGAGCTCGAGGATCTGCAGATCCTTGTCGGCGTCGATCCCGCCGCGCTGCGCGGCCATTCTCACCACGGTTTCGGTGATGGTGCCGCGACGAGTCACGCCCACCGGCTTCCCCTTCAGATCCGCCATGGTCTTGATTTCGGGGCGAACCAAGAAGTCCTGCTGCATATATGGCAGAAAGGTCGCCACGATGGCCAGGTCAGCACCGCCGGCTACCGCGGAGACCACCTCTTCGGTCGACGTTACGGAGCCTTGCACGTCACCCGCGATCTGAGCGGGAATGCCGTTTGGTCCGAAGACGAGCTGGAGATCGATGCCGTTCTGAGCCATCAAGCCAGCTTCCTTGGCCACGAGGATGGCGTTCTGTGAGTAACTCACGGAGCTGTAGGACAAGACGAACTTGGTGAGTCCCGACGGCTTGGCGCTGACGGCCGAAGCTGGCGCGGAACTCGCCTGGGCTGCTGCGCTTGCTGACGTGCCGGCCGCGCTGCCGGCCTGGCTGGCGCCGCAGCCAGCCAGGGTGAGCGACGCCAGTAAGCCGGCGGTGAGGACCCACGCGCCCGGCACCGAAGTGCGAGGACCGTCCGGTTTTCGGATCCCATTCATGGCTTCAACTCCTCTGCTCGACCAGTGTGGATGCCCTCCACAGCAGGCCCTAGGCGGAGGCGGGATCGCGAGTCGAACATACGCGGCCAGCGTCCGCCACCGTCCGAGTCCCCTATAGGGCTCATAGTAGCGCTTACTTCCTCTGTCTGCTGAGCGGCCGTCCGATCGATGTCAAGCAAGCTCGCGGCGACTCATCCAGCCCTTGACACCCCGGAACGCGATTCCTAGCATTCGCGGCGGATCACTCTTCGCTTTGTGAGGCGCTGCATGGCTCTGCCGGAATCAATCGACATCGCTCGTGCGGCGGTGCTTGCCATCGATCTCCATCGCGGCTATCTGGACCCCAGCGTCTCCAATCGCCCCATTCCGGAGCACAAGGCCCGAACGGTGCTCGACGCGAACGAGCGCCTCTTCGCGCTCGCCCGCTCGGTGGGAATGCCCGTGATTCACGCTGTCCTTTCACCCGACAATCTGCGCGGGCAGCGAGACGAACGCTTCCAGAACCCATTCTTTCGATGGAAAGCAAGCCAGGGGTCTGTGCGTCTACCGATGATCGACGTGCAGCGGCTGCCGGCAGCCCGCGGCGGCGGCGACATCCACCCGCGTTTGGCGCCTCAGCCCGGCGAGGTGCTCATCGACTCCAAATCGTCGATGAGCTGTTTCTACGGGACGGAACTGGAACGCGCCATCCGGATCCTCGGCGTTGACAGCCTGATCATCGGTGGGATCAACACCAACACCTGCGTGCAGTGCGCCGCGTTCGATTGCTTCAACCGCCACTTGCAGGCGATCGTGGTCCAGGAGTGCGTCACTACCGACTACGGGGACGATCTGCACGAGCCCGCGCTGGAGAACATCCGGCGCTGCTTGGGTTGGGTTGCGACCCTGGACGAAGTGCAGGCTGCCCTTGTAGCAGCAAGTCCGGACCCGACGCATGAGCACCTTGGACCGGCTGATAGGAGCGGCAAGAGCGTCGCCGGCAGGAGCAGGCTACGGGTGATACGTTGATACGTATGAGTCGGAATCGGGCGGCACGGTGTGGGCTCAGCCCGAGAAAGTGGGGGAACGCGTCTATGACTTCGCACACCCGTGCCCACCGGCCGGCACCCTGGGCGCTGTCTCTGAGCCTGATCCTGGCTGGCTTGCTTGCGGCCTGCGGCGGCGCCCAGCAAGCCAGCCCGGCTTCGGCCGCGCCGAGTATCCAGCACATCCGCATCGCCTACAGCTCGGCCAGTTTCGCTCAGATCGCCGCCCTGGTAGCCCAAGACATGGGCATCTTTCGCAGCCATGGTCTCGATGCCGAGTTCATCCTCGGCCCGAACGGCACCCCGGCGCTTATCGCCGGTGACGTTGAGGTGTCCATGGGCTCTACCGAAGAGATCGTGGCGGCCGACGAAGCTGGCGCACACCTGGAAACGGTAGCCACGATGGTGCCCTTCCTTCAGCACTCGATCCTGGCTCGCCCGGAGATCAAGACCATTCAGGATCTCAAGGGCAAGACCATCGGGGTGACGAAGCGTGGGGCGATTCCTGACACCGTCATTCGCATGGCTCTGCGGGATGGCGGGCTGGATCCGGACAAGGACGTCACCACGGTGGAGCTGGGTACGACCGATAAGCAGATCGCGGCGTTGACCGCCGGCTCGGTCTTTGCCGCTTCCCTCTCGCCGCCGAACAATAATGTGGCCGAGCGCCAGGGCGCGCACGTTTTGATCGACTACCGGCCGATGCACATCCCCTATCCGGCCGCGCAGGCCTACGTCAACCGGGACTGGGCCGCGAAAAACGATGCCACTGTCATGGCTCTGGTCCGCTCTCTGGCCGAAGCCGAGCAGACGGTGCGAACGAATCCTGATGACGTCGCCAAAATCTACGCCAAGTACGCCCAGACCGGCGACGCGGCCTCCAAAGAGGCGGTCCAGCAGGCGATCGACGCCGTTCCCGTGAAGATGCTGCCAACGCTGGAAGGCATCCAGGCGGTGCAGAAAGTCGTAGCAGAGAAGGTGCCCTCCGCGGCCGCCGCGGATCCGAGAAAGTATTTCGATGACCAGTACGTCCTCCGTCTCGACAAGGAAGGCTTGTACGCGAAGTTGGGCCAGTGAGCGGCGCGCGCGTCCCCGGCTCCCGTAGCTGAGCTTGGCCCGGATTCACGATCTCAGCGTCGCTCTGCGACCTGCCGGCCTCGAGAGTCGCGAGATGACGCTCAGGGTCACGACCCACACCGAGGCCGCGCGGCGGTTCGCCCGGACGCACTGCCTCCGCGTATCCGAGCTGCCGGGCCGGGCGCTGTTCTCCAGCGAGCGAGTCACGCTGGGCAGCCACGACGGCACGCACCTGGACGCCCCCTATCACTTCTATCCCACGTCGGAGGGAGCGCGCGCCAAGCGCATCGATGAAGTACCCCTGGAGTGGGCCTTCGGGAATGGCCTCGTCCTGGACTTTCGGCACAAAGCGCCCACCGAGGCCATCACCGAGTACGACGTCGCGTCGGCGTTAGAAGGGCTCGGCCGTCAGCCTCAGCCAGGCGACATCGTCATGCTGTGGACCGGCGGCACGGATGGATTCGACGATGATCCGCGCTTCAGCGACTCCGCGGCCGGGCTGAACGGTGGTGCGCTGAATTACCTCTTCCGCCTTGGCGTGCGGATTATGTCAACGGATTCGGCGACGATCGACATGCCCATTGCCATCATGCGCGAGAAGTTCAAGAGCGGCGACTCCGCCGCCTATTTCCCCATCCATCGCGCCGGCCGGCTGACGGAGTGGACGCACGCCGAGAAGCTGGCAAACATGGGCAGCCTGCCGGCCCCGTACGGCTTCAAAGTCATGCTGTTCCCGATCAAGATCGCCGGCGGGACGGGAGCCTGGATCCGGGCAGTGGGCATCGAGGACAGCTGGCTCGACAGCACGCCCGTCAGGCTGATCGACCTGAGCCTGCCCATCATGAACCACAGCTTCGAGCCGGAGCCGAGCCATATCGATACCGTCCACCATGGGCTGTCGCGGCGGCGCCAGGCCAAGCTGCATGGCATGAAAACCGGGGACATCGTTCACGCGTCGGCCATGGACGTGGTGGAGACCTATACCCAGGCCGGAACCCACGTAGCCGCTCCCGCGCACTTCCGCGATCCGGAACACGACGGCGCGATGAGCGTTGACCGTGTGCCGCTCGACTGGTTCTATGGAGATGGAGTGCTTCTGGACTTCAGCCAGGACAAGCGTCCGGGCGAGCGGATTGGCAGGACCGAGATCCAGGCCAAGCTGGACCGCAGCGGCGCCTCCGTGAGCGCCGAGACGATCGTGCTGGTCAAGACCGGCGCGGCGGACGCCTTCGACGACGATCCCTCATTCCCGGACCTGGCACCGGCCCTGGACGGAGAAGCCTTCACCTGGCTGCTCGACCGCGGCGTCCGAGTTGTGGGCTCCGATTGCGAGTCATTGGATGGCCCTGTTGGGCCGATGGTGGAGGCGCTGCGCGCAGGCAGGCCAGACGCGTTCTTCCCCGTTCACCGCGCCGGCCGCGACAGGGACTTCTGTCTCATCCACAAGATGGATCTGCGTGGCCTCACCCAGCATCGAGGCTTCAAAGTCGCTGCGTTTCCGATCAAGCTCGAAGACTGCGGCTCGGCGTGGACCCGCGCCGTCGCACTGGTTCCAGCCGGTTCTTGAGGCGGCTGCCGGGGCATCCTCGTTGGCGGCTGTCAGCCGGCTCCTTACCGGCTGGGGCAGCTTTGGCGGCTGCTCTCCTGGCCGCCTGCGGAACGGCGATCTCGCAACCGGCGGTCCCCAGCGGTGGGGACGCCATGGCCGTCATGGCCACGTACAGCGGATCGGATCGCCAGCAGCAGCTAGAGGCTGGGGCGCGCAAGGAGGGCGAGCTGCGCTGGTATTCGGCCAGCCTCGTCGAGGCCGCGAGCGCTCCAATTGCCGCGGCGTTCATGCAGAAATACCCCTTCGTCAAGGTTGAAGCGATACAGCTCGACGGCGCCGCGATGCTGTCGCGATACCGCGACGAAGCCAACGCTGGCCAGCATACGGCCGACGTCTTGGAGGCGCCCTATCTCGCTATTTCCGGCCTGGACAAGCTCGGCCTGCTCCAACCCTTCAGCTCACCACTCACAAAGGACCTTCCACCTCAGCTGTACGCCGGCGACCATGCGTTCATTGGCGATCAGCAGGTGCCCTTAGGCGTAGCGACGAACACGAAGATCATCCCCGACGGCATCGCGCCCAGGAGCTACGACGACCTGCTGAAGCGTGACCTGAAGGGCAAGCTGAGCACTCAGGACACGAGTCAGGCGGTGCGGTTCACCGGTGCGATGGCCCTGATCAAGGGCGAGGACTTCGTGCGTAGGCTAGGAGGCCAGAATGTGGTGATGTCGAACCAGAGTGCGGACGCAGTGGTCGCGTCGGTCGCTTCGGGCGAGGTCGCTGTCACCTTTCCAGCCTCCCTTTGGACCGCTCGACGGCCGGATCTCAAGAACGCGCCGGTTCGCTGGATCCCGCTCGATCCGGTCCCGGTGGACGTCGGCTACGCCGCCATCGCTCGGAGCGCGCCGCATCCCTATGCCGCCCTGCTGTTCCTCGACTTCCTGCTGTCCCAGAGCGGCCAGGAGCAATACGCCAAAGCGGGATCGGGGCCGGTACGCCAGGGCGCAGGCACGCAGTCCGGAAGCCCTTCCTTCAAGCCCTTTTATCCGGACCAGCAGGTCAGCGGTGACTATGATGCGACCTATGCACAGTGGAGCAAGCTGCACCATGACGTCTTTCGAAAGCGTTGAACCGCGGGACGTGAGCTCGCGACTATGTCCGAACCCTGAACACTCGAGGAGGCCCAATGTCAACTAACGCCGAGATGCCTGCCGACCTTTTGGACGGGGCTCGGAACGTGGTGAAGTACGCCGAGATTCGACCAGGTCAGCAGGTGCTGATCCACACCGAGCCTGGCTTCGACGATCCGCTATTGGTCGAAGCGGTGCGCACGGCGGTGGCGGAGGCGGGGGCGCGGCCCGCGGTCATGCACACGGAGCATTGGGATAAGCAGCGGGAAGCGCCACCGCCGGTATTCGAAAAGGCCATTGAAGCCTGTGACGTGCTCATCGGGCAGGGCGAGTACCTGCACACCAAGAACCACTACCTGCAGGTTGCATTGTTCGAGCGCGGCTTGGTGTACATCAACAGCGAGGCCAAGACCCGCGAGGCCATGTCCTCCCTGTACGGCCGTTTTCCCGCCGACGTTCTGTTCGCCATCGGCACCAAGACTCTCGAGAGCCTCACCCCCGGCAGCCTCGTGCGCGTCACCACCGCTGCTGGCACAGACCTCTCCATGACGGTGCAGCCCGAGACGGTCGGGGGTTACTGCTACCCCTTCAAGTACGACAGCCCTGGCCACAAGAAAGGCGTGCCGGGGGGCACGAGCTGTTTCCATCCCGAAGATCCGGTCAATGGCGTCATTGCCGTCGAGGCCATTACCAAGGGCAACCGCACGCCGAAGACAATCCTCGATACGCCGCTCTTCCTGACGGTCGAAGACCATCGGGTGGTGGCAGCCGAGGGCGAATGCGCCGACTGGTGGGAAGACTTCATGAGGACTCGCGGCGACGAGAACAGCGGCTGGGTGGCGGAGTGCATGTGGGGCGTTCACCCCAAGGCCGGCGGCGGCGGCAGAGGCGCTTCCAATCCCCATCTGCTGCACTTCGGGCTCGGCAATTCGATTGCTTACGGTGGGCCGACGTTCTCCCATACCTGGCAGGTGATGTTCGTTACCGACGCCACATTAACGGTCAACGGGAAGCCCCTGTTGGATAACGGGCACCTGACGCTCTTGGACGACCCGGAGGTTCGTGCTGTCGCAGCGCGCTTCGGCGACCCTGATGAGCTGCTGTCACAGGTTCCAGCCACGCTGGCAGATCAATTCGGAGGTCCGGGTGGTGAGTGACGTTTTCCACGAGCTCGAGTCGGCGCTCGAAGTGGCGGCGGCAACCCGTCGCGGCCAGCTCGCCTTGCGCGGCCACGACGAGGATTTCCAGATCGAGGTGGACGGCCAGCCCTTTCACCTGGCTATCGAGCGTGGCGGATTCGTCCTCAGCCCTGGCGCCTCGCCCCGCCGCCAGCCGATGCGCTTCACCAGGGTGCAGGTCGACGCCCCAACGCTGCACGCCATCCTCGCCGGGGACGTCAGCCCGGTCGAGGCCATGGAGCAGGGCAAGCTGTTCCTGCGCACTCGCCTTTACGGCGGCGCGCTGTTCACCATGTTGCTGCGCGCCGCCTACGACCTGGCGCGAGAGTCCCGCCTCGCGGCGCGCGGCTAACCCGCCACCTGGCGGGCCTACACCCCGCCGGTGTTGTCTCCGTAAAGGCTGCGGAAGAAGCCTTCGTCGTCGAGCTGCTGGATGAGGCTGCGGTCGATGAATTCTTCTGCCTTGCGGCCCTTGGCCTTCGGATCGTCGATCGAATTGTCGATGACGTACTGCAGACCGGGAATGCTGAGGTCCGGCACCTTGCTGGTGAACTTGAGGGCGAAGGCCTGCCAGGTCTCATCGAGTGCCCCGGGATCGTCCAGCTTGGTGAACGCCGCCAGCGAGTTCTCGCTCGCTTCGCGGTTGGTCTTGTAGAACTTGATGCCCTCCGTCAAGCTGCGCAGGAAGCGGACGACGACGTCGCGATGATCCCTCAGATACGGCTTGGTGGTCACAAAGGCGCTCGACTGGTAGGCCAGATTCAACGCCGAGACGTCGATGAGCTCGTTGATGCCCAGCTTGCGGGCGGCATAGGTATATGGCTCGGTAATCGCAATCGCATCGACGGCCCCGTTCTGGAGGGCTTGAATGCGGTTCTGCTGCGGCAGGTTGATGACCTGAACGTCCGTAGGCTTCAGGCCATACCGTGCCAGCACCAAATTCACGGTCGACTGATCGTTGCCGCCACCTGGCGTCGAACCCACCTTCTTGCCCTTCAGATCGGGCACGGTCTTGATTTCGGGCCGGCTGAAGATCGAGAAGAAGGTGGTGTTCACCGCGCCGGCGAACATGACGATGTTGGCTCCGCTGATCTGCGCCTGGAGGATGGCCGGAGAACCCTGCATGGCAATGGAGATGTCGCCGCTGAGCAGCGCCGCCAACAGCTCGGGGGCGCCGTTGATGACCTGCAAATCCACGTCCAGGCCGTTCTTCTCGAACAGGCCGGCGTCCTTGGTGACCTGCAGGATCGCTCCCGGCGCGGCTACCGAGGGATTCGCGACTTTGATCTTGATGAGCTGCGAAGGCTGACTGGCCGCGGATCCGCAGGCGGCCAGCATCGCGGCCCCGGCAATGATGGCCAGGGCAAACAGTCGCAAGCCCAGCCACTGCCGGTTCATGGTGAAGGCCTTGGCGGTCATCGAGCCACCGCCGTGGGAGACGTGATTGACAGCTTGCTCATCAGCTCCTCCGCCGTTAATACCCATACGAAACTGCCGGCCATCAGCTCCAGCGCCATGCGGTGCTGATCCTTGCCTCGCCAGCTGGCGACGCACTCGGCCACCACAATCGGCTTGTAGCCTCGATTCGATGCCGAAAACACCGTCGAAAGCACACATGTGTCGGTGTTGATGCCCATGATGACTACGGTGTCGGCGCCGTAGACACGGCGCAGCAGCACGTCCAGGTCCGTGTCCAGAAACGCATCCATGCTCTTCTTGGTGGTGACGTGCACGTCGTCCGGTCCCAGCAGGGCCGCCGGGATCTGAGCCTGAGGCGATCCCTCCAGGCGGTCGTTGATGGTCCGGCCCTCCTGCTGGTCCTTCAGCTTCTTGGCGGGTGAAACGTCGAATCCGCTCTTGACCTCGGCCGGCCGGCGGCTGACATACGCATGGATCACGGGAATGCCGAGGCTCCGAGCACGGTCGAGCACTTTCCGGCCGTAGGTAAGCAGCCGTTCGGCATCGGCGGCGGCCAGCGGCCGGATCGCCACTTCCCGGTCGAGGTAATTGCGCTGCATATCGACGGTGACCACGACCGTGCGAGCGGCGTCGACGTGCAGCAGCTGATTCATCTGCTGCTTGTGCGCGGTACGGCTGGCCGTTTCCAGCGGTTCCCGCGGGTCTAAGCCCATGTCACTCCCCCACCCAATCGACTTGGCTGCGTTTCTCGTTCGGAATCATACGCCCGCCGCCTTCCGCCGGCCAACATCGGGTGACGCCCCATTGGATCGGCGGTCGAATGGCAGCTGTGCGGAGCAGGGTCGGAGCTCATCCTGCGGTGGTCGGGGTCAACGGTCGCAGCGTTGCGAGCAGGCTGCCGCAGCCCTCGAAGCTGTCACGGATGTTCAAGCGCTTGAAGGAGCCGAAAGCGTAGGCCAGCGAAGCCGTTACGACAGGCAGGCCAAGCTCCTGCTCGAGCAGACGCGCCGCCTCGAGTGTGGGCCAGCGGCCGCAGGGCATGAAGATGGCGTCCGCGTTCGGAGCGGCCGCCGCCGCCTCGCGTCCGATGCGCAGGGCGGCATGCTCGGGCAGCATGCCAATGGTGGCGTTGTTTTCGATGCCCAGGCCCTTGCAGCCCTGCACCTCGAACCCGGCTTCGTTCAGATAGTTGATCAGCCGCTCGTCTAGTGTGGGCGGATAGGGCGTCGCCAGGACTGGCCGTGTGCTGTGGACTGCATGCAGCGCGTCAGTCTCCAACTCCGTCCCCGTGACGCAGGGAATACCGCAGGCCCTGGTGAGCTGTTCCGAAATGCGTTTCTCGCTGCCGAAGCCCTGCAAAGTGATGAGCGGTGAGCCGCCGGCAATGATCAAGTCCGGCTTGTCCTCGGCTACGTCGATGGCGGCCGCTTCCAGACTGCGCAGCCGCGACTCGAGATCACCGTCTCGAAGGTTTCGAACGGTGCCGGTGACGTTCAGAAACATTGTTCCTCGCGGGGCCACGCGATAGAACTCGTAGACGATCCAGTCGCCTCGTGAGGGAGCGAGATGCGCCACCCTCCCACGCCAGCCGTACATGCGCGTACCTCCTCTCCCGGCCGCCATCATAGCTTTTCTGAGCCGGCAGGGCTAAAACCTTAGGCTGCTCTCAGCGAGGTCTCAGCTCATGTTGAGACTCCAAGGCTACGCTGTGTCCCAGGCATCAGTATCAATGGCCAGCGAGCATGGACAAATACCGGCTGCTGAGAGCCATACTCTCGCGGTATTCGTATGTCTGATCGCCGTCTCAATGCTTGTGGATTGGTAGCATCATGAAGTCGCAGACACTACGACTCTTCGCCCTGGCTCTGTTGAGCGTGTCCATGGTGGCCTGCTCGCCGGCGACGACCATTGCCGGCGCACAGCGCACGGTGCAGGACGGGCTGCATCAGGTGCAATCTCGGCTGCCGTTTCTACGAGGGGTTGGGATCACAGCGCCGGCTGGCAGCCAGGAGGCCGCCATCCAGCTCGTGATCATGCGGGGCAACTTCGAGCAGGAGCAAGCCATCGCCTCGCGTGATTCGTCGGTCATGAAGGACACGACCACCGACGCGCACTACCAGCAGGTTGCGCAGGACAACCAGGACATGATCGATGGCGGCGTGACCAGCATCAAGCTCGTGGGCTTGGACTGGGGACCGATCCAGGTCAACGGCAGCCAGGCGACGGCCACTACTTATGAAACGTGGACAAGCCAGTTTTCCGATGGATCGACCGATCAGTCTCGCGATCGCAACGTCTATCGCCTTGTCCAGCAGAACGGCGTTTGGAAGATCGACGCCGACGATCATCCGGACAGCGACCTGGGTCAGCCCAGCGCTCCGGCGTCTCCGGGCGGCGGGTCGCCAGCACCTTCTCGGCCATCTCCGGGCACCGGCGCGGCGCCATCCGGCCGAGGTCGCGGTGCCCAGCCATCATCGGGAGCGTCGCCGGCAGTAACGGCCGCACCCGGCTCGCCCGAGGCAGCCGTCGAGCAGGTGATCCTGCGTGGCAACCAGGAGCAGGAGCAGGCAATTGCCTCCAAAGACTCCTCGGTGATGAAAGATACGTCGACCGACACCTACTACCAGGACCTCTCGCAGGTCAATCAGGACATGATCGACGGTGGTATCACCGCGATCAAGTTGATTGGCCTGGACTGGGGCCAGGTGTCCATCGACGGCTCGAACGCCACGGCCACGACGTTCGAGACCTGGTCGACGACGTACAACGATGGCTCGACGGATCAATCCCGCGACCGGAACGTCTACACGCTGGTCCTGCAGAACGGTTCCTGGAAGATCCAGGCGGACGACCATCCTGACGACACCTTCATTCCACCGCCGGGCGCTCCCGGCAGCGGATCGGGCAGTCCTTCGCCCTCGCCGCGAGTCCCCAGTGCGCCGGCCGGAGCCGGCCGCGGTCAGTCGGTGAACTGGTCGGGCTACGCAGCCAGCGGAGGGAAGTTCACGGGCGTTTCCGGCACATGGACGGTGCCTCAACCCTCGGGAGCCGGAGCCGTGGGAGCAGACGCGGCCTGGGTTGGTATTGGAGGACTGCGATCGCGCGACCTGCTCCAGGCTGGGACCGAAGAGACCGTGCTGAGCACGGGCCGCACCCGCTACAACGCCTGGATCGAAATGCTGCCGCAGTTCTCGCACCCGGTTCCCCTACCGGTTCACCCCGGTGATTCGGTGACGGTCAGCATCACCCAGCAGCCCGACGGCTCCTGGCAGGTGGCTTTTAAGAACAACACGACGGGCGCGACCTACGACCGCACCGTACAGTACGACTCGTCATTCTCCTCGGCTGAATGGATCGAGGAGGCGCCCAGCTCAGGGCGCGGCGGAGTCGTGCCGATCGACAACTTTGGCGCCGTGGCATTTACCAACGCCACGGCGGTCAAGGACGGCAAGACCGTGAATCTGCGTGACGCTCAGGCCAGCCCCATCACCATGATCAACGGGAACCGCCAGCCCCTCGCCAGCCCTTCCGGTATCGGCCAGGACGGCGCCAGTTTTACCGTGACTCGCACCGGCAACAGCGCCGGCGCGGGCCAATCCGGCGGCCGAGCCAGGCCAGCAGCCTAAGTCCCAGCGCCTAAGCTTTGCGCCGCCCCAGCTGGGGCCAGCCCGCCGGAGCCATGGCCTTGCTCACGCGCTCCTCGATGGGAAGGCTCGCGTCCCAGTCCTCGGCCGTGAGTCGCATGCCGTTGCAGCCGTCCGAGGCGCTCGAAGCGAGCCATACCGCGGGAGCCTGCATCACTTCAGGCTGCAGACGGTGGCTGGGACCGCCGGTAGGCACCACCATGTGGGTCTCGACGGCCCTGCCGGGAAGCAAGACGTTGGCTGTAACACCGCTGTCCTTCAGGTCATGGGCCATCGCTGCCAGCAGGGCCTCGTGACCGGCTTTGGATGGTCCATAGGGAATCCCGTGCAGCATGGTGTCCAGGCTGGTCGTAACGCCGATGATCCGGCCCCATCCCTGCGCCCTCAGGTGGCCGACGGCCGCTCGGGCCATGAAGAAGGGACCGCTCAGGTTCGTGCCGATCGTCCTGTTCCAGTGCTCGACCGGCAGATTCCAGAAAGCGTCGTAGCGCGGATTGATGCCGGCGTTGTTGACCAGGACGTGTAGGCCGCCCAAGCGATCGAGCGTCTGCCGCACGATGCGCTCGGCATCCTCCGGGTTGCCCACGCTGCCCACGACGGTGCTTACGCAGTCTGGCCCACCGATCTCACGGGCCTGCTGAGCCGTGAGATCCAGGTTCTCGCCGTCCACGTCGGCCAGGGTTACACGGGCGCCCGCGCGGACGAAGGCCAGAGCAATCGCCCGGCCAATCCCGATCTGGCTGGCGGCCCCGGTGACGATAGCGACCTTACCCCGCAGCTCATCGGTCACCTCAGCGACCCACCACGTCCCTGATCGCCGGCACGGCTTCCTCCCACAGCCAGGTCACCTGACTAGCTTGGTGGGGCCGGCTCAGACTGAAAATGAGGTGATCGACTCCCAGCTTGACGAACTCGCTCGCCAGCGCCGCGAGTTCGGCGGTCGCCGCGCCCTCTGGTACCCGCATCTGAACGGATCGCTGCAGCGAGGCGGGATCGCGACCGACCGTCCGGAGATGCTGCTCCATAGCCTCCACCTTGGCTCGATAGGTCTCAACCGGACCTCCAACCCAGTTCCACTCGTCCGCATGCTCGGCAGCCTTGCGCATCATGACCTTTTCGCCGGCAGCTCCGATGACGAAATGCGGATACGGCTTCTGGATCGGCTTGGGGTCGAGCCTGGCTGCCCGCAATTGATAGTGCTCCCCTGAGAACGTGGTCTCCGGCTCCGTCCACAAGGATTTGATGATCCGGCAGGCCTCGTCGAAGCGACGAATGCGCTCGCCGATAGGCGGCAGATCCCAGCCGAACATCATGTGCTCGGGGATACTCCAGCCTGTGCCGAAGCCGAACTCCATCCGGCCGTTGGAGATGTGGTCCACGGTGCTGGCGATGTTCGCCAAAAGGATGGGATGCCGGTGCGTGTTGCCGGTAACCATCAGGCCACCGCGCAGCCGCTCAGTCCGAGCGAGCAGCGCGGACAGCAGCGTCCAGCCCTCGCCGCAGGCGGTTCCAGCGGGATGCTCGCCGGGCACGAAATGGTCGTACAGCCAGGCAGTGTCGAAGCCGAGCCTGTCCGCCTCCAGCCAGCAGGGCAAGATGGCCTGGTAGCTGCTGCCTGCCTGGGAGGTCTTGATGCCGAATCTCAGCGGCTGCATGGTGCTCACTCGCCTGTTGTGATTGCCGTCGGACAGGCTATCACACGCGGTTGGCGGTTGCTGGGAGCACACCCTCTACAATCCCGGCGTGTGCCTCCTGATCGTCCTGCACCGCATCCACGCCGACGGGCCGCTTATCGTCGCGGCGAATCGCGACGAGCAGATCAGCCGTCCGGCGCTGTCCATGACGGTTCTGCAGGAGGAAGCGCCTCGCATCCTTGGCGGACGCGACCTGCAGGCGGGCGGCACGTGGCTGGCAACGAATGAATATGGTGTGGTCGCGGGCCTCACCAACCTTCCCATCAGCCAGGCGCCGCGCGACCCGGCCAAACGCTCTCGTGGCCAGCTTCCCCTGGCACTTGCTCAGCACCGCAGCGCCGAACAGGCTGTCGAAGCCTTCAAACAGCAGTACCGGCCGAGTGACTTCAACCGCGCCTGGATCCTGGTTGGGGACCGCGACAGCCTGTTCTACGTCGACATGACCGGTGAGCGGGTTGAGGCAAGAATGCTCGACGTCGGTCGATACGTCCTCGAGAACCGTCCTTTGGGGGCCGAGTCAACGAAGGTCCGGCAAGTGCTCACTGCGCTCGAAGGCATCGACAATCGCCACGGCGACGAGCTCATCTCGGCGCTGCACGACGTCCTACGCAGCCATGCCGCGGCCGACGGCGACCAGGCAGGAGGCACCAGAGATGCGCCCTGTGTGCATGCGGGAGCGTATGGGACGCGCTCGGCGGCCATTGTCGTAGTCCCGGCCGGCGTGGGCTGTCGCCCGCTGATGCGCTACACCGACGGACCACCGTGCGCTTCGGCGCTGATTGGCGCCGATCAGCTTTGGCAGCGCGAGGCGCTGTGAGCCATCTAGGTCTCCGCTAGCAGGCCCCGTTCTTTCAGGAAGCGCAGGGCGTGCTCATCCCACAGCCAGGGCTGCTCCATGTTGCAGGCATGCCCCGCGCCCTCGATGGTCACCAGCTCGCACCCACCAACCTTGGCCTTCAGATCGAACGCCGCGGCATGCGAGTTGTCCTCGCTGCCGGTGATGATCAGCATCGGGCAAGGGATGTCGAACAGCCAATCGGGGTCCGGCCGGCCAAGAGCGCGAAACATCTCGATGATCGTCTGCACGTCGTACGACGGATTGCGCTCGATGAAGACGTCCGAGAAATAGCGTGCGAGCCGGGTCTGGCCAAAGGCCGGGCTCAGCACCTCGTAGGTATGCTGCCGCCGGAATGCCGCGCCCTGCTCGGTGTACTCACGGACTCGCTTCGTCGCGAAATCCTTCACCGGCCGGTAGCTGCAGCCGGAGTGGATCATGGCCAGCGTTCGCCGGGGCTGCTGCTGGGCCATGTGCAAGACGACATTGGAGCCCACCGACAGCCCGACCAGGATCGCCGGCTCGGCAGACGACTCGTCGACTGCCTCCCAGCACGCGCCGGCCACGTCGGCCATGGTCAGCCCGGTCGTCGCCGTCGGCGACCGCCCATACCCGGGCAGATCGATGCCGATGCACCTGAACCAGGTCGAAAAGTGCGCCATCTGGTAGAGCCAACAGCTGTGATCGAGTGGATTGGGGTGAATGAACACCATGGGTGGGCCGGATTTCCCCAGCCGTTCCCAGTTCAGCTTGCCGTTGATGTGGCCGGTCATGACGTCAGAATTTCGTCAGTCCTCTCTTCACCGCGTCGTTGACGAACGTGGGGTCCAGCATGGCATCGAGCTGCGCGTCAGTCAGCGGCTTGATGTCCTTCGGCATAGCGGCGATAACGTCGCCAAAGTCCTCCTTACGGGGCAGCGGCGTCTTGGCCAGCACCTCCACCTGCCGCTGCCACTCTTCATCCAGCGCGGCCTGATCGTCGAGCTTGAACCGTGTTTTCAGCTCCGCTTCGGCTGCGCCCTTGTCCTGGTTGATGAGCCGCACCGACTCGATAAGGCTATCGACCACCTTCTGCACGATGTCCGGATGCTGCTGCACGTAGCCCGTCTTGAGGGCAAACACGTTCGAGCCAATGGGCAGGTCCGACCTTGCGGCCAGGTCGACCAGCAGATGCACCTGGCCCTGCTTGATGGCCGGACTGGCCAGCGCCGGCGGAACGGCCACGGCATCGACCTGGTGCGCGACGAGGGCGGCCAACGCGCCGGCGCTGGTGCCAGCGCTGCCGGTCACGACCAGGGTGTAGTCCTTGCCATCCTGGAGGCCGTACTTGGCCATCAGCCGCCGTGTGGTTTGTCCGTTGCCGGCGGTGAGAGACTGTGCGCCAACCTTCTTGCCCCGCAGCTGCTCGACTGATTGAATGTCGTTGCCCGCTACCAGCAGATCGTTGTCTACCTGCGATCCGGTGGCCACGATCTTCATGTCGGTGCCCTGGGCCTGCGTGGTGAAGACGAGATCGGCTCCGGTGTGGACCGTGCCTTCGGCTTCCCCTGCCACCACCGCCTGCATCTGCGCCTGCCCGCTCAAACCGACCGACTCCACGTTGACGCCGTTCTTGGCAAAGATGCCGCGGTCCTGGGCCAGCCACACATACATGGTGCTCGGCGTTGTGTTCCCCGTGGCCAGCCTGAACGTCGGGGCGGAGGCCCGAGCCGATGGGCGGCCGGCGTTGGCCGCCGACGACCCGCTCGCTGGAGCAGTCGAGGCGGCCGGCGCGGCCGTCGAGCCACAGCCGGCAAGGCCGGCGACCAGGACGCCGAGCAGCCCGGCCGAGCGAGGTGAGATACGTTCCACAGCCGGATACCTCCAGGTTGGTGAATGGGCTACACAGTACTACAAGGCTGGAGTGGCTGCCGGCGTCACGCCGACAGCCGTCACAATCGGAACCCGTAGCGCAGGAACAGGTGGCTGCCGGCGCGTTTCACACTGACCAGTCTGCCCCATATGGGAGCCTCCGGGGCGAACAGATAGCCGGCTACCAGGCCTGGACGGTCGGTGGACCCATCCCGCCCGGCTACCTGCGGCGAAAGCGTCAGGAACAGCTCGTCGAGCTTGCCGCGTGCGAAGAACTCTCCGATGAGCTGCGGTCCCCCCTCAGTCAGCACCAGACCGCCGCCCTGGATCTGCTCGATGGCGCCAAGGACGGTATCGGCGCTGAGCCGCTTGGCTTCGGTCACGGCGACGACCTGCACCGGAGGCTCGCCATGGCGCCGCAGCGTCTGTTCGCCGGACAGTGTCGTGAGCACGAGCACCGGGACTTCGCCGCCACGAAAGAGTGGCGCGTCGAGATCGAGCAAGCCGCTGCTGGTCACGATTACGTTCAGGGGCTCGGGCGCCTTGTGCAGCCGTTTCCGCAGCTCCGCGTGAGCCTCGGAGAAGCCCGGTGATACGCGATCCGCTCTCCACAGGTGGCGCGGCGTGGCCCGCAGCGTTCCCGCGCCCACCACTATGGCATCGGCCATTGCCCGGAGCAGCCCCATGACCATCCTGTCATGAGGTTGCGGTCCGGCTATGGCCCCGCCTCCCCGGGGGACTCCGGCATCCAGCTCGACCACACCGTCAAGACTGGTGACGAAATTGCCAATGACGTGAGGCCTTGCACGCGGTCGGGGAATGCGCAGCGATCCGTACACCTCGGCCAGCGCTGCCGGCAGCGGCACTTCATCGCCATTGCTGGCATCGAAGAGTGTTTCGAGCGGATCGAGGTCAGGCACTTCACCTACACGATGCCATATCGACCCAAGGCGGCCCTGCCCTCGGCCCCGCCTGCGCCGGGCTCGCACGCTATGATTAGTTATGTCTACTTTGTTGCGGCCGTGGCGCGCCCTGTGGTGGCACTGGCACGTCGCAATGGCCCGCCTCGCACGCATTCGCCGGCGAAGTCCGGCGCCTACGCGACGGCGAAGCCGACATGGCAGTCCCGCCGGCGGGCTGGCGTTGCTCAGTCAGCGCGGACGGGACTACTTCCGCGGTCTAGCCGGCCTGGGCGGCCAGGCGACCTTCCGGCGCTACGGCCGTGCGCACTACGTTTCCATGGCCCGGCGCAGCGCCGCCGTGCGCCGGCAGCGACGAGCAGCCGCGTAGTCCTGTGGGGGCCACGCCCGCTCATGCCGACGCTGCGGATATCCGTGACGCCGGCAGGCTTGCCGGGCGTCCTACAATCGCCCCAATGACCGTTGGGAGATGGACGTGAGTCACGCCAGCCGCGGCGCTGAGCTGCGGCGGCTGTTGAACCGAACGGAGCTGCTCGTCATCCCCGGAGGCTTCAGCCCGCTGCTGGCCAGGATGGCCGAGATGGCCGGCTTCGAGGCCTTCTTCCTGGCCGGCTCGCAAACCGCCGCGTTCCTCTACGGTCTGCCCGACGTCGGCATCATCGGCCTGCGCGACATGGTGGACCACGCCAGGCACGTCGCCGCCCGCACGCGCATTCCCATCTTGGCCGACGCCGACACCGGCTTCGGCAACGCGGTCAACGTCCACTTCACGGTCCAGGAGTACGTCCGCGCCGGCGTGGCCGGCATGCACATCGAGGACCAGGAATCGCCCAAGAAATCCGGCACCAGCTCGGGCCGGCGCTGCATCTCGGTCGACGAGGCGGTGGGGAAGTACCGGGCCGCAGCCGCCGCCCGGGACGAGATCGACCCCGGCTTCGTCATCTGCGCCCGCTGCGACGCCGTCGGCTCGCAGGGCGAGACCTTCGACAGCGCCATCGAGCGCTGCATCGCCTACGTCGAGCAGGGCCGCGCCGACATGGTGTGGATCAACACGCTGCAACATCGCGAGCAGATCGCCGAGGCCTGCCGGCGCATCCCGGCGCCGGTCTTGCCGGCCTACGGCGGACCGGCGCCGGCGCCTACGCTGCCGGAATGGCAAGAGCTGGGCGCGGCGGCCGCCATCTTCCCGGCGCTCACTACCAGCGTGGCGCTGCAGGCCACCTGGGACCTGCTGAATGACTTTAAGCTGCGCGGCACGGAGGCGCTCGAAGCCGCCCAGGCGCAGGGCAGGCACAGCCCCTGGGGCGTCGTGGAGCGAGGCAAGGTAGTGGATACCGCGGCCATCGCCAGTCTCGAAGGACGTTTCCTGCCTCGAGACCTGCAACGCGACTACGAGGCTACGTTCGGCTACGCGGACCGAACAAAGCCAGGCTAGCTCGTTCCCAGCTGCTCGCTGGTCTGGGGCTACCTGTCCGGGCGCTCGTCAAAAGTGGAGGGATGGCCAAAGGTCGCCTGGTAGTCACGCTGGATGCTGGCCGGCATAAAGCTCGCTTCGAGCCGCCTGATCGCGTCTTCGCCCAGGGCAGCGTCGCGATCGGCCGCTCCCCAGCGGCTGTGTCGAACGGCTTCACGGAACAGGTCGAGCGCTGCCGGCCCACGATCCTTCAACTCGTGCAGGAAGTCCCACGAAGCCTGAGCGGCCACACTCGCCGCGCAGGCAGGGAAGATGGCGGCGGCCACGCCCAGTGAACGCCATTCGTCCAGGCTGGGGGTGGGCGGCTGGCCATAGTACGAGGTCATGACCGGCGCCGGAACGCGGCGGCACACTTCGCTGATTTCCTCGCGGGTGTTCATGCTGTTCATCCACACCATGTCCACGCGGGCCTGCTCGACGTAGGCGACGGCGCGCTCGATGGCGCCTTCGAAACTGCCACCCTCGGCCCCGATGAAGTCGCAGCGGGCGCAGATGACGAAGCTGGGGTCGATCTCGTCCCGGGCGGCAACGGCGGCCCGATACTTCCCCACCGCCTCGTCGACCGAGATGCAGCGCCGGCCGGCGTGGATACCCGACTTCTTCGGCGATTCCTGGTCCTCGATGTGCATGCCGGCCACGCCCGCGCGCACGTACTCCTGCACCGTGAAGTGAACGTTGACCGCGTTGCCGAAGCCGGTGTCGGCGTCGGCCAAGATGGGAATGCGCGTGCGGGCGGCGACGTGTCTGGCGTGGTCCACCACGTCGCGCAGGCCAATGATGCCAACGTCCGGCAGGCCGTAAAGGAACGCGGCGGTTTGTGAGCCGGCCAGGAAGAAGGCCTCGAAGCCGGCCATCTCGGCCATCCTGGCCAGCAGCGGGCTGAAGCCTCCGGGCATAATCAGCGGCTCGGGATCACGCAACAGCCGCCTGAAACGCTCGGCCTTGGATTCGGAGGCGCCGTTCAAGCGATCTGCCAGCGCTAGCCGCCCAGGATCGCCTTCACCGCCGCGTTGGACTTGGCCCAGCCCGTCGTGGAGTACTCCCAGGAGTAGGCGTCGAAGTAGTTGAGGCCCGGCTTGGGCACGATGTACGAAGGCGCCCAGCTGTTGTCCACGTCGGTGCGCACGCTCACCGTCTTCTGCGACGAGTTCCAGGCGGTTTGTCCCTCTTTGCTGAGGATCCAGTTCACGAACAGGTGTGCGGCGTTCGGATGCGGCGGGTTCTTCAGCAGATTGACCAGCCCAAATCCGCCCGATAGGTAGCCCGGGGCCTCTTGCCACGGCCCGAGTGGGGCGACCTTGAAGCCGTCCTTCTTGAGGGCCTCGGCGTCTTCCGTGCGCATGCCCAGACTGATAGGGTTCTGGCCGCGAGCCATCCAGTCGGACAGCTGCCGGTAGTCGCTGGTTACCGCCACCGCCTGGTCGACGTAGAGCGCCTTCACGTAGTCGGCGCCGAGCTGGTTGTAGAGATAGGCCGACAGCTGTCCGCCGCCTCCTGACTTAGCTGGATCGTAGGCGGCGATCTTGCCCTTGTACTGCGGCTTGAGCAGGTCTTTCCAGGCTGTGAGCTCTTCGACCTTCACGATATCCGTATTGGCGTAATAGGACACGCTGGCGTACGACGCCGCCCGAACGATGTACTGCTCTTCGGGATCCATGAACCACACTTTGCCGCCGCGCCAGACACCGGGATCGAGCACGTCAGGACGAATCAGGTATGGACGCACGGGCTCGATCAGGCGCTCGCCGTAAAGCACGATGTAGGCCGTGTCGGCGCCCGCGATGGCCACGTCGACCGTGTATTGATTGGCGGCCTGCTCGCTGCGCAGGCGGTTCGCCAGGTCGCTCGTCGAGCCACCCAGGTACTCCACGCCGATGCCGAACTGCTTGCCGAAGGTCTCGGGCATGGCCGTACGAGCATCCTGGCTCGGCCCCGACGCGAGGATCAGCTTGCCCTCCCGTTTGGCACCCGCGACCCAGCTGTCCCACTGCTGCTGCCAGTCGGCAGGCGGCGTCAACGCGCCCGCGGCCGCCGAGCCGGAAGGCTGGGGCTTGGCGCTGGCCGCTGGCGAGGCGGCTGGGCTCGAGGGGTTCGGCGCGGCCGCGCTGCTGCTGGCTGGCGCGCCCTGGCCGCAGGCCGTCAGCAGAGCGCCCGTGAAGGCCGCTGCCATCGTGCCAAGGAAGGTTCGGCGATCCATCGCTGCCACGGTCTTTTACCTCTCACCGGACGTTGTTCGGGCCATTCTACTCTGCCTCGAGCGTCAACTCGGCCGGTTGATCAGGAACGTGGCAGCGCCCTCGAAATAGCCACGGAGCTCCTTGCGCGCCGCTTCGGGCAGATCGAGGCTGTCCACGGCTGCCGACATGTGGCCCACCCAGGCGTCACGGGCCGCTTGATCGATGGGAAAGGGGAGATGTCGCATACGCAGCCGCGGGTGTCCACGCTCCTTGGAGTAGGTGCCGGGACCGCCGAAGTACTGGATCAGGAACAGGGTCAGGTGTCTCTTCGAATCGGTCAGATCCTTCGGGTACAGGCGCCGGAGAACAGGATCGTCTGCCACACCGGCGTAGAACATCTCCACCAGTCGCTCGAACGTTGCCGAACCGCCGATCGCCTCATACACCGTCATCGTTCTCCCAACCTCGCGCGGCCCGGTTGGCTCGCTGCTCCGCTGTGCCATGCGATTACGATACCGTCGGCAGGCTGGCTGGAGACAACTACTCAACGAGCGTATGCTTCTTCAGGCGGGCGTTGGGATGAGCGTCATGGCCGTGAATTTTGAGCCGAGAGAAGCAGATGTCGACTGACACACTGTTCCAACCGGAGCCCCAGGCAGCATTCGCGGAGCCGCTTCTCGCCGACGTGTCGTGCACGCATGCCCGGCAGGTGCTCGACTGCGATTTCGCCGCGATCTTCCTGACGCCTTCGGATTCGCCGGCCCAATGCCTGAGCGTCTCCGGGCAGCGCTCGAGCCTGTCGCCGCACGGACCCGGCGGATACGCAGCCTGGCCGGCCGAGCTGACGGCCATTCCCAGCACTGACCCCTTGCTCCTGTTCGGAGAAGCCACCTCATCAGCGCCGCTGCCCAACTGGGAGCTGGTGGAGACAGAAGGCCTGCGCACGTTGGCCTGGATCCCACTTCGCCCCTCCGCCGGCCAGCTCGCGGCGCTGCTGTGCGGCTGGCGTGGCGATCGCCTGGTCAGCGCCGACCAGCGTCAGAGCCTGGAGGGGCTGCGGGAATTGGTTGGCGCCATGCTGGCCAACGAGCTCGAGCACCGGGAGACGATGCGCCAGCGCGCCGAGGCGCAGGCGCTGGCCGAGCTCGTACGCGACGGCGCTAAGGAGCACGACGTGGATCGGGCCATCACGCTGATCTGCGATCGCACCCGCGATCTCCTGCACGCCGACTACGCCACCGTGGCCCTGCAGCAGGACACCGCGCGCCGGGTATGGCACGGGACCTCAGGACACGAAACGAACTGGCAGGCAACCACTCGCGGCCGTGGAATGGGCCCCACGGCTCGGGCCCTGGCCGAGGGACACGCCATCGTGCTGGAGCACATCGATGAGAACCCGGATCGCTCGCGCTTCCACACGCGCGAGGGCGGTCGCACCGCGGTGGCGGCGCCATTCACCGCCCGAGATGGCATTGCGGGAGCGCTGCACCTGGGCTGGCGAAGCGTGGTGGGCATCGGTCCTTCTCAGATTCGCCTGGCCGAAGCGGCAGCCGGCTACGCTGCCGTGATCCTCGAGAATGCCCATGCGCACAACGCCCTCGAAGAGCGCGCCGCCGCGCTGGCCGAGTCCGAAGCGCAGCTGCGTCGGCTGTACAACGACGTCGAGGAGCGGGTGAACGAGCGCACTGCCGAGCTGCGAGCGGCCAACGAGGAGCTGCAGGCCTTCAGCTACTCGGTCTCGCACGATCTGCGTGCTCCGCTTCGCAGCATGGATGGCTTCTGCCAGCTGCTGCTGGAAGACTATGGAGATCGCCTCGACGCCACGGCTAAGGATTACCTGCGGCGGGTGCGCAACGCCAGTCAGCGCATGGCGGAGCTGATTGACGATCTGCTCGGCCTGGCTCAACTGACCCGAGCGGAGATGCGGCGGCAGCGGGTGGATTTGAGCGCCATGGCCCAGTCGATCGTCAAGTCGCTGCGGGAGCGTGACAACGATCGGCAGGTGATTGTGGCTATCGAGCCCGGGCTAGTCACACGAGGGGACCCCCATCTCCTGCGGGTGCTCCTGCAGAACCTGCTGCAGAATGCCTGGAAGTTCACGGCCAAGCACGCTACAGCCACCATCGAGGTCGGACAGACGACGGTGGAGGGCGAACGCGCCTTCTTCGTCAAAGACGACGGCGCGGGCTTCGACATGACCTATATAGACAAGCTCTTCTCGCCGTTTCAGCGTCTGCATGGCATTACGGAATTTGAAGGATCGGGCATCGGCCTGGCCACGGTGCAGCGCATCGTTCAACGGCATGGCGGACGAGCGTGGGCGAAAGGCCAGGTCGAGCATGGCGCGGCGTTTTACTTCACGCTGGGCGGGCCAGGCCGCGCGCGACCTGCAAAGCCAGCCTACTAGGCCCACGCGAAGCCGCTGCGCTACCTTCCCCGCGGCTCGCCTGATGCGAGACTATCCATGAGACGGCCGAAGCCCTGGGGCGGATCGCCGATGGCAATCAGGCGCAAGGCCGCCCACATCATGGCCGCGGCGGCGGCTACGACGGGCTTCCCGGTGTCGATTTCAAGCGTGCGAATGATGTCCACCACAGGCCAGCGTGGGCAGGCAATGTATACGCCATCGACGTCCGGCTCGGAGCGCAGCAGATCGCGGGCGAGCTGGTAGGCGGCCCATGAAGGCTGCGTGGCAAAGTCCAGGTTGCGTTCCAGCCCCAGCCCTCGGGTCGCCACCACCTCAACGCCACAGGCAGACAGATAGGTGCGAATCTCGTCATTGCGAGTCTGAACGAACGGGGAAACGACGACGATCCGCCTCATTGCCAGCTGCTCCAGGGCATCGACGACCGATCGATTCGCCGTCGTGCATGGCAGGCCGGTCGCATCGCGCATGGCCTCCAGCAGCTCGTCGTCCGCGGCCGGCCCCCCGCTGGCCGTCGCCGGGGCACCGCCACTGACGATCGCGTCAGCACCCTCATTGGCCAGCCGGACGGCCCCCTCCACCAGCAAGCCGGAAAGGCGGTCCACCTGATCGGCCACCAACCGCTGCACGGGCAGGCTCACGGTTACACCGCAGTACAGGACGCCCGCCGGGAGGAGCTTGCGGCACTCCTCCGAGGATGTGTCGAGGATCGCGGGAGAGACGTGCCCAATCCGCGCCCTCCAGCCGTACATCATTGCCAGGCTCCGGTCACCGAGACTCTTCGGCGCAAGCTTAGCGGCACGCCGGCACACAGCTACGTCTGGGTGGGAACTGGGCTGCGGCTCAGTGCAAGCGGGCGCGGAGGGTCATCCAGGCCAAATAGATGCCGAGAGTGGCGGCGATCGTCACACCCACGCCCACCAGCGCGGTGGTCAACGTGGCGGCAATACCAGCCGGGTAGATCAGCATCAGCACGGATACGCCAATGACCAGGGACGACGTGATCATGCCCAGGATTACGCGGTTGACCAGCCGCTCGAGGCGTCTTAGCAGCGGCTCCACGCCGACCGGACGCATCCCGACCTCGATGCCGCCGCGCTCCAGGTCGCCCAGGAGTCTGCGGAGATGCTGGGGCAGCTCCATGCCGAGCTTGGCTCCGTCAAAGGTCGCACGCGCGGCGCGGTGAGCCCACACCCGCGGTGCGAACCGCCGGAGCATGAGCTGCCGAGCGTACGGCTCGATCAGCTGGGTGAGGCTGAAGGTGGCATCGATCTCTCCGACGAGGCTCTCGAGCATGCCCAGGGTTTTCAGCAGCAGGGCGAGGTTCGGAGGCAGCTGCAGCTGATGGCGGCGAACGACCGCCAGCGTGTCACCAATCACACGGCTGAATCGCAGCTCGCCGAGTGGGTGGCCGTAGTAGCGGGAGAGCAGATGCTCCAGGTCCTGGCGCAGCAGGCCGCGGTCCACCCTGCGCCGAGCAACGCCCAGCTCGAAGAATGCCTCCACCATCTGGTCGGCGTCCTGACTCGTCACGGCCAGCAGGGTGGTGATCAGGTGCTCCTGCGTACGCTCATCCACCTGTCCCACCATGCCGAAATCAATCAGCCCGGTTCGTCCATTCCGCTCGAATAGGAGGTTCCCGGGATGCGGGTCTGCGTGGAAGAATCCGTCCTCGAAGACCATCTGCAGGAAAACCCTGGCCGTCTCTCGAGCCAGTGTGGCTCGGTCGAACGTCCCGGCTTCCACGTCGCCGAGATCCGATACCTTGGTCCCGCGCACGCGTTCGAGCGTCAATACGCGAGCGGTGCTGAGATCCCAATGCACCCGAGGGATGTGGATAAACGGATCGTCCCGAAAGTTTTCGGCGAAGCGCTCGATATTACGGCCCTCGCGCACGTAGTCCAGCTCCGCTCGGAGCGTCTGTGCGAATTCCTGGGCAATGCCGACGAGGTCATACTGATCGGCCAGATCCCAGCGCCGGCTCGCCGCCGCGGCCAAACTCTGCAGGATGTCCAGGTCTTCCTCCACCTGCTCCACCACGCCCGGCCGGCGAACCTTGACGACGACCTCGGTTCCGTCGTTCAGCGTCGCGGCGTGCGCCTGCCCAATCGAAGCCGCGGCCAGGGGCGTGGCATCGAAGCTGGCGAACAGCTGCTCGATGGGGCGGCCCAGCTCGGAGATGATGATGGCCTCGATAACTGAGCCTGGCTCGGCCGGCGCCGCATCCTGCAGCTTGGCCAGCTCGGCCTCATACTCCGGCGGCAGCAGATCGGCCCGCGTGGACAGGATCTGACCGATCTTGATGAAGGTCGTGCCGACCTCCTCCAATGCCAAACGCAAGTGCTCGGGGCGCGTCGGCGCTCGGCCGGCAGGGCCAGGGCGATGCAGTGGCACGAAACGGCGCAATCCAAGCAGGCTGATCAGGTAGCCGAGCCCGTGATGGGCAAGTGCCGCGGCTATCTGGCGGTAGCGCTGCCTGTGCTGCGCCTTGAATACGCGGCCCGACGTCCTGGTCATCCAGCCTCAGGCTAGTCCACATTCCGTAGTCGGAGCGTGAACGTCCGATAAACAAAGCCTTGCCCAACTAATGCGGTTGGGCGCGCGAAGCCGGCTTCCCTTAGACGATCATCAGATGATGGACCGGCGGGAGCTGGTGCGCCAGCTTACGCCACGAAGCGCCGCCATCAGCGCTGGTCCACACGTGCCCCTCGGTCGTGCCAAAGCACACGGCGCTGCTGTCAGGGGTCCCGGCTGCGTCGAGGCCCCACACCGCGTGGAAGAAGTTGGCCGGCAGGCCGCCGCGCCCGCACAGGTTGTCCCACGTCTGGCCGCCGTCGCTCGAGCGATGGATGGTGAAGTCGGCCCCCTTTGGTCGCCGTTCCGCGGAGGGCGTGGAGAAGAATTCGAAGTCCGAGTTGCGCGGGCCGCGCCAGTGCGGCGGTGTTTCGTCGCCGATGGCGATGAACACGGTCTCACGCTCCAGCGGCAGCGAGGCGATAGCATCCTCACAGTAAACCGACTTGGGCATTGCCAGCCGATCGTTGAGGTTCTCCCAGCTGTCTCCGGCGTCCCGGCTGCGGAAGAGCCCGTAGCCGTGGCTCCCGTCGTAGGGCGGGCTGTCGGCGCCTGTCGACAGAAAGACCAGGTTGGGGTCGCTCGGTGAGAGCAGCACCTTGTGCTGGTCATGGCATACGCCCTCCAGCACACGCCAGCTCTTGCCGCCGTCCTCGCTGCGAATGATGTCCCCAACTTCAACCGCGGCGTAGATGAGCCGCGAATCAGCTGGCGACACCGCGATGCCGCGCACGTGAGCGGGACCCCGAGGGTTGCTCCAGATGCTGGCATTGGGCAGCTGCCGCACCCCCTCCAGCTCGCGCCAGTGCTTGCCGGCATCCTCCGTCACGAACATGGCGGCCGGGTTGGTGCCGACGTAGAAGCGATCCGGGTTGGACGGGTCGACGGCACAGGAGACGATGTTCAGGACCGGCAGGTCGCCGCTGACGTCGGTCCAGTGCTCTCCGCGGTCTCGGCTGTGGAACACTCCGCCCGGATAGAAGCCGGCCAGGATGCGACTGCGATCCGGGTTCGCCCCCAGGCATTTGATGTTGTTCGCCTGCGGATGCGCGAACCGCTGGCACACTTCGACCGCGCCGCTCTGCTCGTCCGCTGACAAGATCCTGTCGCGCGAGCTGATCAACAACTTCACGGATGTCACCCCTTCATGCACAGTTGCGTTTCGATGGCCATCCTAGCACCGCCCCCTGCCAGGCAGCCGTGCATCCTCCCGCGCCAACGCATCACCCGGGCAAGCTATTTCAGCACCTCCTTGGCGATGCTGGCGCCCTTGAGGAAGACCGGGTTCATCTCTTCGCTGTTGAAGTCCACATAGGTCTTGCCCGGATCCACCGCCCCGTCCTTGTCGACGGCTGGGACATCGGTCCGCCGGCTGTTGTACCCAGTGGCCTTGGCATAGATCTGCTGGCCTTCCTGGCTCAGCAGCCAGTTGGCGAACACCTTGGCCGCGTTCGGATGCGGCCCCTTGGCCATGATCCCAATGGAACCGGTGCCGTTGCTGATGGCGGAGGCGGCAGGATCCGGATCGAGCAGCGGCTTCACGTCCTTCATGTCTACGCCCTGGCTGGACAGGAGCGATAAGCCCTCGGGCGCGATACCCATGCCGACCGGATACTGGCTGCGCACGACCCACTCCACGAGCTGCCGCCGGTCCTGCGTCACCACCGGCTGGAGGGCTTGCAGGAAGGACCTCAGTGAGTCTTCCCCCTTGGCTTGCAGCCAGGCTGCCATCATCAGGGTGCCGGCCGAAGGCACCCGCGGATCTTGAAGAGCGACGCGCCCCTTCCACTGCGGGTCCTTGAGCTGCTCGAGCTTGCTCAGCTGCGTTTCGGGCGTCGTGGCCCGGTTGACGTACGCCGCCCACAGCACCTGGCTGGAGAAGGCGTAGGAGATGGACTTGTCCTTGTCCTCCCAACCGGCGTTGAAGCCATGCAGCCACTTGCTGTCGTCGAGCACTTCCGGCAGGAGCAGCGCTGGGCGAACGGGGTCGAGCGCCTGCAACGGCTTCAGGCCGCCGTACATCAGCACCGAGCTGTGCATGACCACATCCCAGTTGAACTGCCCGGCGGCGCGCTCGCCGGTCAGCTTGGGCACGAGCTCCGCCTGCCCCGTCGTGGCCAGGGACTCGACGGTAATGCCGTACTTCTTCTGGAAAGCGTCCAAAATCGATCGGTAGACGTCCCCCGGCGGGACGATGACCGAGACTTTCCCTTCCTGCTTGCCAGCGGCCAGCGCCTTGTCCCACTGCGCCTGCCAATCGGCTGGCGCGGCCACCGCCGCGGATGCGGATCCCGTGGCCGACGCGGAAGCGGCGGGTTTAGCCGCGGCTGATGAGGCTGCCGGCTTCGCCGACGCTGAGGCCGGCGCCGAGCTGGCAGCGGCCTGCGAGGCGGCCGCACTCGGCTTCGTGGCGGAGGACACGGGGCCGCTGGATGGGGGTGCCGCCTGTCCCCCACAGGCCGAAAGCAGCGCCAATCCCGTGAGGGCCGCCGGCAGTCGCATACGGACGAATGTCATGTTCCCCTCCAATCCTCGACGTCGAGTTCACGGATTGTACGCCTCTCATCGATTGCTTCACCTGGTGCCCGAGCGGCCCGAACATGGCATGCTGAGGAGCCATGCAGGTAGCAGTGTTGGACGACTACAGCCATGTCTTCGAGGACGATCCCAGCATTCAGCGGCTGCGGCAGCGTGTGCCGGTGACGGTGTTCACCGAGAAGCTGCCGTCGCTGGATCATCTGCGCGAATATGAGGTGCTCATCGCGCTGCGCGAGCGGACAACCTTCGATCGCGCCTTCTTCGCCGCTTTGCCCGGCCTCGAGCTGCTCGCTCAAACCGGTGGCCACGGTTACCACCTCGATCTGACGGCCGCCACTGAGGCCGGCGTCCTGGTAGCGTTGGCCCCCAGCGCCGGCGCCGCCTCCACGATCGAGCTGACGATGGGCTTGATGATCGCCGCGCTGCGCCGCATTCCGCAGACGGATCGCGCCATCCGCGCGGGCCAGTGGCCGCTGGTGCTGGGCCGCACGCTGTCGGGCAAACGGCTGGGCATCCTGGGGCTCGGACGAGTTGGGGGCGGCGTAGCACGCGCGGCCCAGGGCTTTGGCATGGAGGTGTGTGCCTGGGGACCGACACTCGACGCCCAGCGCGCCGAGGCTGCCGGCGTGACCTTCATGCCGCTCGACGAGCTGCTGGCTGCCTCGGACGTGGTATCGATTCATCTCACACTCTCGGACAAGAGCAGAGGCCTCATGGACGAGCCGCGGCTGCGGCTCATTGGCCCCCGAGGCCTGCTGGTCAACACTGCCCGAGGCGCCATCGTCGACCAGCAGGCCCTGGCCCGCTTGCTTGCCGAAGGCGCTCTGGGCGGGGCTGCTCTCGACGTTTTCGAACAGGAGCCGCTGCCCGCGGGATCGCCCCTGCGGGAGCTCGACAACGTGGTCCTGACCTCTCATTTGGGCTGGCCGGCCGACACGACCTATCGGTCGATGGGCGAGAACGCGGTCAAGGCGATCGAGGCCTACCTCGACGGCCAGCTCACGACTGCCCTCAACCCTGACGCCCTCGCTCACCGGGCGCCGCGGCAGGGCTGAGGGCAGCATTCGCTCGCCGGTTGCGAAAATGGCCGGGGCGGGGAGCGGCCTATGCTTGAGTCGTGCGCTCGTCGGGGGAGGCGGTTGGACAGCACGTGCGCAGAGTCGCGTCGCGGGCGATGCGACTGCGCTGTCCATCCTGCGGGCAAGCGCGAGCGTTCTCGTCATGGTTCGCCATGCTCGAACGCTGCCCGTACTGCCATTTCTGGTTCGAGCGCGAAGAGGGCTATTTCATAGGCGCCACCGCGGTCAATCTGGTAGCCGCTGAGACCGTGCCCGTGATCGTGTTCATCACCGTCGCCGCCAGCACCTGGCCGGCGGTGAATTGGACGCTGCTGGAGGCACTTTGCCTGGCGCTGGCCATCCTCGTGCCGCTGGCGCTGTTTCCCTTCGCCCGCGCGCTGTGGCTGGCCATCGATCTCGTGATCCGGCCGATCCAGCCACAGGAGTTCGAACGCCGCCACGGCCTGGAGTGAGCTGCCCGCCGGCATGTCGAGCTCATTCGCGGTAACCTGAACCGATGGCTCACCTGTTCCCGGCTGGGGGCCTCCGACGGCTGTGCGGCCATCGCGGGCAGACAAGCCGGTGATGAGCCACGCTGGGCTGCTTGCCGTCGCCGCGGCGGGCGCCGCGCTGATCCTGGCCGTGCTGTGGGACGGCTTCGAGACCATCGTGCTGCCCCGCCGGGTCACCCGTCGGTTGCGGTTGACCCGGCTGGTTTATCGCCTGCTGTGGCAGCCCTGGCGCTGGCTCGCCGGACGCATCGCTGAGGGGCAGCGGCGCGACAACGTGCTGGCCTACTTTGGCCCGCTGTCGTTCCTGCTGCTGCTCGGCTTCTGGATAACGGTCTTGATCGTGGGGTTCGCCGCCATCATGTGGGGTCTCTGGCCGCTGACCGCGCTGCAGGGGCCGCACAGCTTCGGACAGTACCTGTACTTCAGCGGTACCACACTCCTCACCCTGGGCTTGGGCGACGTGCTGCCTGCCCCTGGGCCGGCCCGGGTCTTAGCCGTGCTCGAAGCAGGCACCGGCTTCGGCTTCCTGGCGCTGATGATCAGCTACCTGCCCATGCTGTACCAGGCCTTCTCGCGGCGCGAGGTCAGCGTTTCGCTGCTGGACGCCCGCGCCGGCTCCCCACCGACCGCGCTGGAGTTCCTGCGGCGCCATCTGCTGGCCGGCCACCCGGGCGTCATGGAGCAGGCGCTGCGCGAATGGGAACGCTGGTCGGCCGAGCTGCTGGAAAGCCACCTGTCGTATCCGATCCTGGCCTACTTCCGCTCACAGCACGAGCACCAATCCTGGCTCACCGCGCTCACGACGGTGCTCGACGCCAGCGCGCTCGTGGTGGCCGGGTCCGATGGTCCGCGCAAGGCCGCGGCGCAGTTCACATTTGCGATCGCTCGACACGCCGCCGTGGACCTGAGCCAGATCTTCCTGCTCGATCCGACGTGCGACGCCGGCAATCGCCTGCCGGCGTCGACGCTCGAACGCATGCAGTCCCGCATGGGCGAGCTCGACGTCCACATCTCCGAACACCTGGCCATCCGCAAGCTGTCCGAGATGCGCTCGATGTACGAGCCCTACGTGCAGACCATGGCGGACTTCTTCCTCATGCCTCTACCCGACTGGATGCCTGCTGCCGCCGTGGTCGACGATTGGCAAACCAGCCCGCAGGGCGTGGCCATCCTGCATGCCAGCTCGCGTTCGGTCCACCCTGCCGAGGACGGATCGACACCGGCAGTACACTCGACGAACCGGGTTCAAGCGAAGGAGCAGTGATGAAGAGCTACACCGCCGTCATCATCCAGACCAGCGTCAAAGAGGTCTACAGCCGGCAAGACGTCATGGAAAACTTCGCTCGGCCATGCCGCATCGTCGGCACGTCGGCAAGATTTCCCTACTTCGGAACGCGCATTCCCAACCGGCTGTTCGTGTTCGACTGCCACGCGCACAACCACCACTACAGCCAGGCGGAAATGTGCGCCAATGTAGCCATCGAGCTGCCTGGCCCCGAGGTCCAGGCCGTGCTCGATACCGCCCGGGAACACGGCGTGTACATCGCCACTTCAGCGCTGGAATTCGACCCCAAGTTCCCAACCACGTTCTTCACCTGCCTGTTCATCGTCGACCCGCAGGGCGAGATCATCTACAAGTACCGCAAGGTCCATACGCACGTCGCCACGGAGAAGACGCTCAGCCCGTACGACGCTATCGAGCGCTACCGGGAGGTCTACGGTCAGGGGAAGTCCCTGCTGGAAACGCTGTTCCCGGTGGCCGACACCCCGCTGGGCAAGATTGGGATGCTCATCGCTCACGACCGGAACTACCCCGAAGCTTCCCGCGCCATGGCGATGAACGGCGCGGAGATCCTCATCCTCGGTCCGCAGCCGGAGCCCAGCGTGGCCAACGGACGCTGGGAAGCGATCAATCGCGTGCGCGCTTTCGAGAACATGGCCTACGTGATCGCGCCCAACTACGGGGAGTTCATCTCCGACGAGCGGGCCCGCCAGCGCTGGGCCGGCCACTCGATGATCGTGGACTTCGAAGCCCACGTAGTGGCTTCCACGCCCTATGCCGGTGAAGCGACCTGTGCCGGGGTCATCGAGCTCGAAGGGCTGCGCGAGCGCAGGGCGGATCCCTTCGATTCGCCGCTGGCCGAGCTCCGAGCCGACGCCTACCGGGAGATCTACGCCAGGACCGTGTACCCCATGAACCGCTACGCCTCCGCGCCTCCGCCGGATGCGCCGCGCGATCGGCTGGCCTTCTTCGAAGACGTCTATCGCCAGCTGGTGGCTTGCGGCGCCTACGTGGAGCCGGAATCCCGCTAGCGAGCCGGCAAGCGATCGTGCGGCGCCGGGCCTCGGGCCCAGCATACCCCAAGGCGGATGGTTACAGGCTCAAGAAGGTGATGAGCAGCCGGGCGAACTCCTCCGGGTGCTCGTAGGCCACGAAATGGCCGGTGTTGCCACCCCACACGTGCACGCGAACGTCGGGGATGCGCTCCAGGTCGTCCCAGATCTCTTCCACCGGGATCATCCCGTCCTTGTGTCCCCAGGTCACCAGCACGGGCGCCTTCAACCTTGGCAGCAGATCCTTCAGGTTCGGGTCGTTGGACCGGCCGGAGAACTCCTTGCGGCTTTCGAGATGGCCCGGCGTGAGCGCCTTCCGGAAGCGCGCATCGATGATCTCCGGCCCGCGCAGCTCCGCGCGCGGGGTGAAGTGCCGCATCATCAGCTCCATGTTCTCCCGCACCGGGTTGGCGGCGAACGTAGCCAGTGACTTGAGCCCTTCGGTCTGATCGCCGTGCGCCCCGGCCGAGAAGGACTGGATAACGACTTTGCCGACCCTATCGGGGAATTCGATGCCAAATCGCAGCGCGGCTCCGCTGAAGGCCGTCGAGCCGTAGAGGTGCGCGCGCTCGATCCCGAGCTTATCCATGAAGTCACGCTGGAGGGTGGCGCAGAACAGGTCCATCGGCACGCCGTTGCGGCTCACCAGCTTCTGTGACTCGCCAAAGCCGGGCATGTCCATGAGGATGGTTCGGAAATGCTCGGCTAGCCAGGGCAGCGCCCACTTGGTGTTGTCCCAGGCGTTCGCTCCCGGACCGCCGCCATGCGTGCATATCAGCGCCGGGCCGCTGCCGGCGTCGTTGTAGTGGATGGTGAGCCCGTTGACCTCTACCGTCCGGTCGGTGTCTTCTTTCGAATAGCTTTGTGGCATCTCTCGTCCCGTTGGCCTGAGTTCGGTCGCTGCGCCTGGTCAGCGCCGCAGCCCATCATGCCCTGAACCAGAGACGGTGACAAGGAGAGACTGCGCCGGCGCCTGCAAGTAGACTGTGGCGATGGTCGATCCGCCTGGTCAAACCTCATCCGCCGATGACCTGGAACCGGCCCCCGAGACCGGCTCGGACGTCGACCGGCGCCTCCGCTCGGCGCAGCTGTTTGCCGACGTCCAGCTCCTGCGGGAGCAGGTGGCGCTGAGCTGGGCGCGCGAGGCCGAGGTGCTTTCGCGCCTGGGACTGACCGACGGCATGGACGTGCTCGACCTTGGCTGCGGGCCAGGGTTCGTGACCGAAGAGCTGCTGCGGGCGTTTCCGGCAAGCCGAGTCGTGGCCGTGGACCTCGACGCGGCGATGGCCTCGCATACCGCGGCCCGCCTCGGGCCCGACGCGCCCGATCGGCTGACCGTGCTCACCAGCTCGGCGATCAACCTCGATCTCGATGACGAATGCCTGGATTTTGCGCTGGCGCGGCTGCTGTTCCAGCACCTGGCATCGCCGGAGCTGGCCGTGCGCGAGGTGCATCGTCTTCTCCGCCCGGGAGGCGCCTTTGCCATTATCGATATCGACGACGCCGTCGGCGGCATCGTCGACCCACCGATCCCGAGCTTGGCCACGTTCAGCACCAAAGTGGCGCAGCTGCAGGCGAACCGGGGTGGGAACCGCTATGTGGGACGCCTGCTGTGGCGGCTGCTGCAGCAGGCCGGCTTCGAAAGCCTTGCCGTGACGCCGATCTTGCTGCACAGCGACGACCTCGGAATCGATCCGTTCCTGGCGCAGCTGCACCCCAACCGCTACCGGCAGTTCATCGCCGCCGGCGGACTCACCTCACAAGAGTGGGACACGTTTCGAGAGGACTTCGAGCGCTTCGCCGCCGCGCCGAAGCGCTACATTGCCCACCTGCTGCTGGTGGTGAGCGGTCGCAAGGGCTAGCGCTTACCCAGCCGCTCGAGCGGGCCGCAGGCCCCGGCGTCGAAGTCAGAAGATGCGCAACGCATGCGCCTGATCGCGCTCAGCGCGACTGAAGGCGCGAAGCACTGCCAGGTCACCCGATCTCGTCCGGGCGACGTCCAGCAGGTGCCTCAGCACCGCGTCCGCAGCAAGCCGGGGCAGCTCAGGCGGCGCCAGGCCGACGCTGACAGCCAGATCGTCGGTGTGGATCGCCAGCTCGACTATGCGGGTGAGCAGGTAGTCGTCCAAGCGCATGGTGCGGTCGCCGAAGACCTTCAGCTTGCGATCGGCGGGCGTGCTCTCCAGGACCTGGACCAGGTGGTCGCGGGCAGTGTCGATCTGGGCCAGGAGCGCCTGGTGCCCGGCTTGGGCCATCTCCTCGGCGCGTTGGCGGATAGCGACGTGCTGGGCCGACATCAGGTCGGGCGAAAGCCGTGCGTGGGCGAAATACTCCCCGGCCGCTATCGGCTCTCCACCCGCCTCCGGCGCCGCCACGTAATCGAGAACAGTAGTCGTGGCCCGAACGAGATGTCCCGCCAGCCCGCGCACGCTGTACTCCGCCAGGGCGCTCGGCTCCTCCCAATGCGCCCCGGTCTCCGGCGCCGCCAGGACGGCGCGGCTCGTATCCAACGCCTCGAAAAATGCTGTCCGCGTGGTGTTCATTCGTCCCCTGCTCCGTAAGCATTCCCGCACCCGGCTTCGTGCGGCGCGCAGCTCAACTCCCCGCCGATCAAGATAAGTCAATATGCTTGGCAAGTCAACGAGACAACGGATTTCGCCCTACGTCGAGGGACAACGGCAACGCCTGGAGGTTTGGGCCTGAAAGGAGGCGCTGAAACGATAACGAGCAGGAGTGGCACGACTGCCAGAGCAGTTCGGCAGTACAACACACATCACGCTACCGAAAGCGAAGCGGCCCGCGGCGCGGCCTACGCGCCCTATAGTTGAGGCGTGAACTCTGCTCAGCATCTGCGGCTGACGATCACCTACGACGAGCCCGACGAAGATGGCTGGATCGTCGCGCGGGTGGTCGAGGTTCCCGGCGCTATCAGCCAGGGTCGCACCGACGAGGAAGCGCGGGCCAATGTCATTGACGCGCTGCGCTTAATGCTGTCGCCAGACGACGACGACGACCGGGTAGTCGTCGGACGGAGCGAATCGCTCGACCTCATCTTGTCTGCTTGAGACTCCGCGAACTCGAACGTCACCTGACGGCGCATGGGGCCCGAAAAGTCGGGGAAGGGGCGAGACACACGAAGTGGCGTAGCTCGGATGGCGTACGAGCCACAGCCGTGCCCCGGCACAATGAAATTGGTCCAGGCTTGATCCGCGCGATATGCAGCCAGCTCGACATTCCCGTCCCGAGCGGCAAGTAACGTTTCCGACGCTCGGCACAAACTGGAGAAAACAGACAAGCGGGAGGCCCCGCCAGACTTTTGCCATGGCCATCGCCTTCAAACACATCACGAGGCGGGCGGATGGCCGCACGCACATCGTCGGCCGCCGGCTCACTCCATACGACATCCTTTGCCAGTACGAGCTCGGCGACGAGCCGGAGACGCTCGCCAAGGAATACGACCTGTCGATGGCCCAGGTCTACGAGGCCCTGGCCTACGCGTTGGACCATCCCGACGAAATGCGTGAACGTCGAGAGTTGGACCACGCGGCCGCGCGCAACCTTGAACATGTGCCGAAGCAGATGCGCGGGACTGCGAGGGAAGCCATCGCCCGAGACGAGCGGGCCTATGAAGAGGCGACGAAGAAAGCCTTTGCGCGGCGATGGTCTCTCTCATACCATCCAATCCGACCCACGCTCGGGGGCCGAACGTCTTGGCTACACTGCTCGATAGAGTCATGAACGCTGACCCAAAGCAACTGGGCGAGTACGTCGTGGCCGATCCGCGCATCTGCCACGGGAAGCCGACGTTTCGCGGCACGCGGATTCTCGTTGCCACAGTCATCGAGCAGGTTGCGGACGGCTGGTCTGTCGAGCGCATCCTACAAGGTTGGCGCGGTCAGCTCACCGCCGAGGCCATCAAAGAAGCTGTGCTTCATCGAAACTGGTGCGCCAGATGAACAGCGACACCCACTGGTACATCATGAGCACGAACGTCATCAGCACGCCAATCTGCGCCCAGTGCTCCGTGCCTGCGGAGGCCTCCGGCCCGTCCCAAGTAGTCCAGCAATGAGTCGAGCTGGCGGAAGTCTTCCGGGCATGGCTCCATCCGGAAGTCGCCCTCGGCAACGTAACGGGGCTTCTTGGCAGCCACGTGTGCGGCGCTGAGCAGGATGCCCATGTCAGCCACGGTCATGCCGACCGCGCTGCGACGGATGCAGGCAGAATGTCTGAGCGTGGGAGCGGGTGACGCGGCTCGAACGCGCGACATTCTGCTTGGGAAGCAGACACTCTGCCAACTGAGTTACACCCGCAAGCAGGTACTCGGTTTCACGCTCAGAGCTCCACTCTCCAACCCTGGGAAAAGTTGGAAAGCAGATCCTCTGTTTCCGTACCTTCGGGGGAATTGTAATCGTCCAAAGCGGGAGACAGCAAATGCCTAGTCACCGCTTGCAAGCTGGAAGGCCTTCTCGAAGGCACGCCCTAACCACACCTCCAGACGCCGGAAATGATTCTCGAGCACCGTGCCCGAGACGAGACTGGAGATGGTTAACACAAACAGCGCAACCTGGAGGGCGGTAAGCACGTACCGGAAACGGCCAGCTTCCCAGTCAGGGAGTCCCCAAGGAAATGTCGAGAGTAACCCTACACCCAGCAGCGCGACCGCTAGGATGCGGACGAGCCACGTGCATGGCCGTGCTAGCCTTGTCGCCCGTTGCGCCCGCCGGGTCAGTCGGTCCGCCTCGCGGGTTGCAACGTCTACCGCTCGCTGCTCAGCCTGTTGACGACGAACTGCCTCGGCATCACGGTCCTCGCGCAACTCCCCTTCAATTCTTCGCCGGACGCTTTCCAACACCTCGGCCACGGTGGCGTCCGTGAACGCTGCGTCGTCACCTTGCGTTAGCTCCATCAGAGCGGATCTGGCAAAGGACGAATATCGCAAAAGGAAGTAGTCATCCGCGGCACGCACCTTCGGATCTGTCTGAATGCGATCAATAGCTTGAAGGTAGCGGCGCATCAGTGATTGATCGGGCTGCATAGCCGCGAAGGCATCAGCGATGATTCTCTTGCGTGGCAAGTTGGGGGCGGCTAATGGTCGTTTCAGCCACAATACCGTGGTCAAGGTAGTGTCCGAGATCACAGGCGGCACTGCCTCCGGCGGTGCAGTTCCGTAGAACCAGCTATTGACGGCCCGGGCGAGTGCTCGATTCGTGGTGACAAACAATGCCTTGCATGTCTCGATGCTGCCGTATTGCTGACCCCGCCTCAGCTGCATGATCGCGGCGATGGAGTCAACGTCACACGCAACCGGATCTTGACTTCGATAAGAGATCCTCTCGCGCAGGACTTGTTCAAGCTCTGCTTCGTCAATCTGATACTCGTGGATTCGTTGTGGCCGGTCACCAACTTTTATGCGATGTGCGTCAAGGTTGCGTTCGAGGCCCGCGGCGAACAGCTCTATCTCAGCCGGTGAATAACCTGTCTGGATGAAGTGCTCTAGGCTCGGGCCGTACGCATCGTGCAAATTGCCCCGCCGAATAAGGTTGGCCGATGATAGGAGCGCTCCCCTCATCTCGTTAACCGTGTGTTGGAAACAGCAAAGGTCAGCACCGGTCTCATAAAGCAGATCGAGAAGTTCGACACAAGGCTCCTGTTTGGCCTGCCCATCGTAGCCGAGCGCCGACATAAGAAACGGCGTATCGAAATAGAGCGTCGTGCGACGAAACTTTTGGCGTGCGGCACTGGGATCAGGCAAAAACAGAGCGTTCGCCAGCATGTTGCCTTGTACCACCGTGGTTAGTGATTCAAAGTCTGCAGCATGAGTTTGTGAGAGATGATCTGCGTAGGCTGCAACCAGATAACGCGCATTTTTGACTCGTGGTGCTCTCAACGGGATGAGACTTTGCCCCGCGGTCGCACGGAGAAGGTCTACCTGATTCTCGTTCAGATAGTCGTCAAGAGCCGTCTCCGCATCTTCTGCGGTCAGTTCGAGCTGGTACGACTCACGACAAAATCGGCGTAGCCCGTCTACAAGCGTCTCGTGCATTCGCACGACTGTTTGCTGGGCGGTATGGAAATTTAGCTGAGCGAGCTTCGATTCGTTCCGATAATAGGCGCCGTGATTCAGGTTAAGGTAGCCACGTTTCTGCACTCGAACTAGGATCGCTTTGACGGCGTGCTGAGGCAGGCGCAGCTGGAATTGACGTTCTAATTGGCGCTGTACGTCCCCTAGGGTGACCGGTTCGTGATCAAGCTCGCGTATGCAATCAGCTAGGAAAGGCACGAAGTTTTCGACGTAGTCCTTTTGCTGATTCCAATTGACTTGCAAAATTGCCAAACTCGTTATTGCCGGGGTGATCAAACGGCTAGCCTCTCCCTTCAGGTGGCTGAGAGGACGTCTACCATTCCGGTGCGGATCAGGAGCTGACGCCCTGACGTCACGGATTGAGTCGCGCTCACAGACGAATGGATCGGCGTTTTCAATAGGCGATCGCGTCCCGCTGGAACCTCCGGAAGTCTGCGGAATTTCCTCAACACGTTCTTTAGCCGTTGCCTAAACCACCTGCATGCGCAAACTGGTCCTATCGCCTAGGTAGCAGTTCCCAAGCCTGCTAGCGATCTACCCGATGCCCACGAAGCGTGTCCGCGGCTACCGGGCTTCGCATCATGATACTGTAAATCTGGGCAGGGTTCAATCTCTCTAGTTACTGGCCCCAAGGCGCCAGGGTCAGGCCTAGCGCGTTGTGCCTAAGCACGCTAAACCACAAAGGCCGAGCAGGCCTGGCCGGATCCTGGCGACGCTTGAAGGGGAAACAGAAGGGTGGCTCTACAGTCTGGAACCGCTAAGGCCATGATCGTGATACGGCCACCTCAGCGAGCTGCTCCGCATCTGCCACGGGTCGGGACCTAGATGATTCGTCCCGGGTTTCTTAAGAGCGCCCGGGCTGTGAGATTCGTGGCCAGCTTAGCGTAGGTCCTGGACCAGTGCTCTCTCGATTTCGCGTGCCGCCTGGCGAGGCTAGCAATGCTTTCGCTGCGTAGGAATGCGTCGAGCGTAGCCTTCAGTTTGCGTTCCCTGGCGCTATCTCCCAGTCGGTTCACCAAGTCTGTCACCGTTTCGACGAGCACAGATTGAACGGCAAGTCCTTCCCTGAATAACTCGGTGCGCGCATCCCACCGCTCCGCCACCTGCGGAAGACAAACTAGCTCAGTGATTTCCGACAGCCTAACTGGGTCTTGCATGGCCCTGAGCCCCTCACCGACGGCCGCGTGAAACTGTGGTGTTAACGCCCGTTGGCGGGTTCGTACGCGTGTCTCGACCAGAGGCTTTCGACTGGCGACGTGCCCTTGGCCTCGCCCATTCATCCCTCTACCGTCCTCGGCGTAGCCATCGGACTAGGTGGCTCCCAGCTGCCAGTCGGCCACCAGGTGTACGGCCCAAGCACATCCTCTAATGTCGGTTCGGTCAGAAGGGGTGCCGGAGCCTCAATGGGCAGTGTCTCCGAAACCAACAAATTGATCATCAGAAGCCCAGCGCCAACCATTGACACTGCCCACACCACAACGAAGAGCCCCGCCCGGGTGTATGACGGCATTTGCATCAGCCAGATCCCGAGCCCAACGAGCACCACACAGGTGATAAGGCCTACCCAGAGCTGTGGCACTGCGCGAGTCGGTATCGAATTTCTCCTTTTGGCGACCCCTTTGACTCCTGCGACTGGAACACCAAGCGCGAAGACCAAAACTCCAATCCCCAGGAGCAAAAAACTCCAGACAATCTTCACTACTTCCGCTAGCACCAGCCCGACGGCCCCCTCCGCCGACCAATCGGAGCTGAAGCCGGAGTGTCGGCTAGCCATTTCCGGAGTCACTAACAAGAAGCGGGTCCGAAGTCCCATCCGCTACCAAGTTGCAGTCCCCATAGCCCAGATCGTGAAGATCAACACATGCTTCTAAATGGGCGAGGTGATAGCGGGTTGCGATCGCTTGAGCCGTGGACAAAAGCATTACGCCTTCTTGGCGCCGCGTTGCCGAATCAGCGAACGCGAGGGCACGGCCCCAGTTCCGCAGGGTGGCGTAGTGAAATTCGATCGCGTCGCTGCCTGCAGAGCCCTGTTGCCATGCGTCTTCCCACAAGGCCGCGGCAAAAGCCCAAGATCCTTCGTCATAAGCTCGTTTGGCCATTTGGATTGAAGAAAACTGCTCGCTTGGCGGGACGCCATATCGGCTAGCTTGCTGCTTGATGGCTGCCCAGCGTCCCGCAGACGCACGAGCACCGTCTTCGCCAGCTCGCGCCGAATCAAGCACGGTCTGAACAGACGCCAGATACCAAGTCCTGGCGAGATCAGCATGAGCCTGGCTGCACTGATTAGGGTAATCTAAACCTGCACTGCTGACAGAAACGGCAAGGCTAAATTGGGCCGTCGATGCAAGCTGGGATGCTTGTCGAAGCTCATCAGGCACTTTGCACCCTCCAGAGCGGTTGATGGCAATCGCTGTTAAAAGCGCCGTCATCAATGAGCACGCCCCGGCGATCTGTAGCCAGCCGGGGAATTTCCAGTCGTTGGGCCTAGCGACTTCCCGATTCTCTCCAGGCTGCCTCTTGGCTGCTTCGGCGTGACCAAGTCGACGAAGATCTTCCATCGTTAGACTGCCTCCTCCTGGTCATCGACGGAACGCCGTCTCCAACCAATCTCCTCGTCTTCCAGGCCACTCTCGCTGGCGCCCAGCGCCTCTAGTGCCGCCTCTGGATGCGCCAAAGTTTGAAGTGTCACCACCACGAGCGGGCACCGAGGTGCAGTAGGGTCAACAAGCGTGGGAATGGACGCAAAGACAAGGCTGCGATCGCATTTGTCGAATCCCATGAGCTCCCGAGCCTGAACCAAGTTGTCGACGTGCAGCCGCAACCGGTCCGGGAGGATTGGCGACATGATCAGGTCATACGTGCAGGTACCGGGCGCAACATCGCCCTGTCCGACACCTCCAAGAGAGTGCCCCTCGGGATCGTCGAGAGTTTCAAACGCGTTAACCAGCCCGGCGTCAACCGCATCAGCTGGAGTGAAATATTGAGGTGGGACGTCAGGATGATCTGGCAACACGGGATAGGCCGGTAAATTCTGATAGGAGGTCTGAATAGCGGCCCACCATGACCCGTCCGCAAAGGCGTGATACAGGGCGTTATTAGCCTCAATCGGAGCGTCGGCTTCATCCGATCCTGCCGCGAGGACAGCAAGGCCAGTCACTAGCCCGGCGTCGTTCAGTACTGGATTGGCAGCGTTATCCGCCAATACCACCCCATCCAATCCCGCCACCTTGAGCTGTTCGATGACGTATTTGGCACGCCGCCTCAGATTGCTTATCGAAGGCAGGACCAAGGCAGCATAGGACTTGGTGTTCTTGAAGAGGCGAGACAACTCCTTAATCGAAAACACCCCCAGGGGCGCAGATCCGCCAAAACCGCCGAACATGAGGATGACTGACGGCTCGCGGCCAAAATTTCTCTTCAAATAAAGGTCCCGAGCGGCTTGAATGCCGCCGAGGAGTGCAGGTCCCCAGCGGCCAATCAGATTAAGCACATGTTCGTACTTGCGATTGCCGAGGCCACCAGATAATGAGGCGCTCTTAACGAAGACAATTCGATTCCGGAAGACGTCAGCCACTTGAGCTTCGAACCGCTGCCGCCAGCGAGCATCGAGCTCGACCAGAAGAACCACACCAACCAGATGGGCTTTACCGGCGGCGTTCAGTTCCTCAAGCCAGCGCGATGCCAATTTAAGGCCCACTGTGCCCTGGCCGATCACGAAAAACGGCCCTGGTCCTGCTTCCTGCGGCGAGGACTCGTATTTGATGAGATCGCTGCTGCCCGGGGGCCGCGCTTGCATCGCAAGCTCTAACAACTGCTTGTTTTTACGACGTTCCTCCCGGTTCTGACCCTCTCGGGTCAGCTTGAGAGTCCCACCGATACCAACTGCCGCCAATGCCGTAGACATTGCCACCACCGGAAAAGGCTCTGAAATCACCGCTGTTCACCTCCTTGTTAAGTCCGCTCCCACTCTATGAGCGTCTGTCTCGGAGGATGACTGCGGTTGGTGGGCGAAACGTGGCAACCTCGGGGGAGGATCGAGGAGCTTGATCAGCGGACGATGGCGCCAGTTAAGCTGCCGCCAACCGGCCTTCGAATCCTTCGTCAAAACAGAAGCGACAACCGACAAGTCGATAACCGAGGCCGTGAAGACTAACGAGAATGCGGGGGGCAGACGGCGTGTCTTCAAAGAGGAGCCTAAGCTGATGGGCAACCTTTTTTGGATCGCCTATCTGAAAACCGTCTTTCAGGGCCGCGTGCGAGACAAGGCCCCCGCGAGCAGCGAAATGCGCACTGAGAAAGGCAACCTCGCTACGTGTCAAGTAGCTCTCGGTGTGATCGCTGTAAACCACGGTGGCGTCATCGATGTACACGCTCACTCCGTTAGGCAGGTCAATGCGTCGTTTGGACATTCCTTAATTAGCCCCACCAAGAGTGTTTTGCTGTGTCTGACCTTTTTCGATTCGCTATGGCTTATGCCGCAGCAAGCGGTGACCCACCTGCGGGGTAGGGCTGTCGCGGTCCATCGGACCGTCGCAGTGGCACAACGGTCAGATTTGAAACCGTTGGCTCGCCGCCACCCAAGGCCTTGAGAGCCACTTGAGCCGCAGGGGCACCTCGTAGGTTCAGCTTCTTCCGAGCACCCGCAAGCCGGCGCTCGACAGCGGCGGGTGAGAGACTCAAGCAGTGGGCGACCTCGCGAGAGCTGTGGCCTTGGCGAACTAGCTCAAGAACCTCGAGCTGTCTATTCGTAAGACTGTTAACCGGGGCTTGCTGCTTAAGGTGAGCACCTACCACCGTTATCTGCTCAGCGTCAGTCGCAACCAAGCAAACCTCGGCCTCGGGAGCTGCCGGCACCCCAGTTGTAAACAGTCGAGGCTGTGCATAAATAGTGCCTGCAAGGAACTGCTCCATCCCAGTACGCATGTGATCACGAGCCATACGAGCAACTCGTCGACCGTCAAATTCGGTTAGGTTTCTTCCCTGCATTAGAGGAATGAGCTTTAATTCGCGGTGGTCGCTCGGCTGTAGCTGGCTAGGTTCGTCGGCCGCGCTGGCTGCAGGGCTTACGTATCGGCCCCCTTTCAAAATGAGCTTGATACAGAGGGCGAATTCGTTCATCGTGTCCGGTCGGATGCTGGGCTTGTCGAAGTAACTGACCCCAAGCTCCAGTAGTGGGTGAACCACACGTGGCTCCCAGAGCTTGGAAGCGACCCCGATTTTCCGCTTCCGATTTAGGGACATTTGCGCCAGGATCCCGGCGACCCCACCTGCGGGGTCGGAGATATCGCCAGTAAACTGATCGAAAACCTTGCCGAGATCGTGCAAAATGAAAACCGGGTTCACAATCTCGACTTTGGCGAGTGCCTCGGGTACGGAGTAGCACCACGTAGTGCGCAGTTGGAAACCATTCGCCAAAGCAGCCTTCTTAAGCAAGCCGACATCTAGAAAGTGCGGATCGTCATCGACGATCATCATCTCGTAATGAGGAAGCCAGATTCCGCCAGCTGATACTTCCTGGACCGCATTAGTGGATGACCGCGACGAACAGGAGGCTGGCGCGATGGAAGGCATGCTTGGTGCAGGACTGGGTTGACTGCTATCCTGCCGGGGTTGCCGATTGGTCTCGATTGGAAATGAAATTAGGTTGCCCATGAGCTTCTCCAGTCAATCTGCGCATCAAGCCGCTTTTAGGAACTGAGGACGTAAGATGCCTGATGCGATCTGGGCCAGGAAAGCCGCCTGCTCTTCTCGGCGGCGGTCACAGAAATCTCGCCATGCCTCAAGCGCTTCTGGCAGGATGTCAAAGTCATGCCCAACCGTGTGAGAGCGAAACGGCCACTCACCTAGAAAAGGGATCACCCGCTCGCGCTGAGTTCGGTTGAGTTTGAGGAACGACGTGCTGGGCCGGGCAATATGAAGCGTCCGCCGACCTTCCAGCCCAGCTGGATAAATCGAAAACGCAACACTGATGTCGTCAGGAATACAACCGAGCCCTGAGAGGGTCATCCGCCGGCCGCCCCGGTCGAAATCGATAACTGCCGCAGATCCGTCGCGGGCAACCAGTCCGCTCATCCGAGTCGGGCCACCAACCCTGCGGGCGTCACGTACCCCACGCAGAGGGTCGAAGTAGAGTATTTCGCTTGCCACAGAAGCACCTCCAACGGGTTGATGAAAAAACGGTGCCACGCTTACCGTGATCGCCGACCATTGTTTTGGGTGTTTTTTGGGGGGATTTCCCTACATCTTTAAGTGAGTGTCAGAACGAACTGCGCTCCTGACCCTGGACCGCTGACCTGGAGCTCAAGGCCACCCAGAGCACTGACCACGAGAATTGATGCTGAATTTGGGGTCCGAGACCGGATCTCAACTCCTTGCGCACCGACGACAACCCCAACCACATGGTTGAGAGCCACCTCTCCAGGTCCGCAAACGGCGCGTGCTTCATTGCGGGTCGGGTGAAACTGCAATTCGGTAAGGGACCCACTGCCATCGTTGCGTCTGTGCAATGGCAGCTGACTGAGGAACAGTTCGTAGTGATCGCCGTCCTCATCGGCATAGAAGCTGACGCTGGCCCGAAGAGCTTCGACACAGCCAGGGATATCCCACGCAGGACAGGGATGGTCTGCGAGATGCTCCAACAATGCGGGGCCAACATATGAACCACCTTTAACAAGCCGTGTCTCGTTCTCTGCCTCCTTGCTCATAAAGGAGCACATTCTATAGCAACCGACCGACGTTTGCAAGTCCCGGTTTGGCCTTGCACTTATCCCTGCCGGGGACGTGAGTATCCCCGAATTGGACGCTGCGCGATACGTCAAAAGTCGAAGTTTGATCGTTGACAGATGGAGGACAATTAGAGTTTGGGGGGTATCGTCGCCAACCAACCTGCGTTGCAGTTGGTGGCTCGGATCCCCGCCAGTTGACCTGTACCGGACATCGATGGCGGATTGGAATCCTCGGAGGACACCCGTCGCTCACCGCCAAGACCTACAAGGCAGCCTCCAACTGACGGCTAGCCGCTACCGGTCCTTGATCGGCACCGATCTGAACACGAGCTGCCCTTGCGCCGACATTGGCCGTTGCTCGTTTGTGTTCTCTTCACCACCAGAGCGAGGTCGCATTAGCTGCGCTGCATACTGGTCGGTCAAAGCCCGCAACTCGCTGACAGAAGCTTTTCTTGGTGGAAACTTGAGCGTCCGGATTTTTGCTGTCCTATTGGCGACCTTCACGTATGCCTCTCGAGGTCTGAGCTCTTCAAGCGCCCTGGCCCAGCCTTCGTGCGTCTCCTGCACATTGAAGTACAACGGGTGAGTTCGATCTACCTGGTCCGGATCGAGAACCTCATGCTTGACCAAGTAGGGGTCGAATTGCCCGAAGCGCGGCGCCGCCCAAACAGCGTCACCACGACCGAGCCTGAAAGCTACATCAATGCAGTTTCCGAGTGCGCCCTGAAGCCGCTGACTGAGCTGAGTCCAGGATTGGTGAGCCAGCGTACAGTAAAGCCCAAACTTCCTGGTCAGGCTGAGCATTCGTGCGAGCGCCTCCTCGCTTTGCGCGCTAAACATCGAGAACTCATCGATGATCAAGTGGTATTGACGGCGCGCTTCTTCTGGCACATCGGCTCGGGACAAGGCTGCCATCTCATATCCCACCGTGATTAGGCAGCCCAGAAATCGCTGGCTGTCCTCGTCTAGCCCACCTAGATTGCAGATCAGGCTCACGCCCCTATCCATCAGGTCGCGAAAATTGAGGGCGTTTTCGCGCTGCCCAAGCGAGTATCTAAGAGCCGGGCTGAACGTCAAAAGGAACGCCCGCCGGAGAGTGCTCTCGATAAGCATCGGCGCTTCTTTCCCCCAACGATCGAACCGGGATAGGAAAAAGTCCACTACAACGGAGTCAGTGACGTTTTGGAGCAGTCCATCTCTGAAGGCTTTGTCGGTGAGCAGTCGCGGCAATTCGGTTAGAGGCAAATGGTTCTGTACAAGAACTAGAGTCGCGGCCAGCATTATGTTTTCGAAATTGGGGGCTGAACCGTCACCCAAAGCGGGCCACGCCCGCTTGCACACCTCGGCAATGTTTCTAGCCACAGTGTGGTCGTCATAGGGCTGATTGAGAACGTTAAACGGCAGAGCACGGTCGCTTCGGGCGAAGTCGACATACAGTAAACGGTCAAACGCTTGCGGATGGTCGAAGAACTTTGTGTCGTAAAGCAGCCCGAGGATGTTGAGCGCCAGGTCGCTGTGCGGGTCAATCAGAGCAACGCCAACGCCTTGATTGAGCAGCTGGACAAACATGCTTGCCATGAGCATCGACTTCCCCATGCCGGTGACCCCGAGGAGGTGCTTATGCGTTGCCACCTCGGCCGGGCCAAGTGCGTACTGGCTAAAGATCGGTCCGTAGCTGCCCAGCACCAGCTTGGGCCTCATCGGAGACCAAATACTCATGCTGCCTGAGAGCGAACCCCCTCCAGGAGCGGCCGGCCCGTCTTGTCAAACGGCCGAAACCAAACCGGATGGAGAAAGAGCGCTCGAGGCGACGCAGTCTCAGGATTAGCGCCAGTGAAACGGAAAAGATCCCGCTGGTCCTGGCTCGCTTCCTTCAACTCGGCCTCGGTCCAGCGCATCAACTCCCAAAGTCGCTTCTCTCCAGGAGTGGCCACTACAGCAAACGTCAGGGAGGCTGTCTCAAAGCGCTGCTGATATGGTCCAGAAGCCGCAGCAAGAAGGGCGCGCACCTTCTGCCGCCAAACTTTCTGCTCATAGGTTCCGCGGTCGATCTCTAGCGATATGCAGACTTGGTGGGTACCGTTGACGGCGAAGTCAAGGTAACCATCAGGAATGACTGCTAGCTTGCGACCGTCACCTTCAAGCACGGTCATTGGCTCCCGCTTCAGGTCCCGTTCATGGGCCATTCGGCGTATCACGAACTCAGGTGAGGTGCGACACAGCAGCGCCGCAGCTATCAGGACCGAGTTCACGGCGAGGGTATGTGCCAGAAAAAGGTACGAGTGCGCCCGCTCCTCCACTGGACGATAGCGGCCCACCTGCTTGCCAGATGCCGACAAATAGGACAGGCCTTTGCTGGCTAATCGATAAACAGATGGGGCTGACCCGTACCGCGATGGCCGGGGCAAAAACAGTCGTTGGCAGTACTTGCCGTCCGAGAGCTCTTTGAGTTTGGTCTGAACAAAGGTTAAGGAGGAGGGACTGTAAAGGAGGCGGCAGAGTTGCTGCGCCGAGAGGTAGTGGTAGGTGGCCAGAGCAAAGAGAATGTTTTGCTCACCAATCCCTACCCGCAGATTTTGGGTCTTCTTGGGCAGCATATCTGGTTAAAGCTACAAGTTATTATGGTAAGTTAGAAGACGACCGGGAGTCAATCGTCCCGTTTACTAGAGGTCTTTTGTGACGACTCCCCTACTCAGACATTTAGGGCAGTCGCGAGGCGAAGCGTCAATCCCAGCGTGAAGTTAACGTGATGTCGCTGCAGCGTATACGTGATTTGCTGAAAGCGTCCAAAGCCAGCGGCTGATACAGCGGCGGCTAGGCAATCCTTCGACCATCAACCGTAACTTGCGTGACTCTTGCTTTGGGAAACCATTCGCCCTTCTTACCGAGCCATTGATAGGCGGCCTCCAGGACCAGGATTGAATCGCTACCCTGGAACGTCATCTCGCAGCCCGTATCCATAACAATCTTCACAATCTTGCGCGTTTGCATCCTTCTCACCTCCTTTCTGCCTCTGAACCATTGTTCAATTGAAGGCTAATTGCCTTCGATACCTGCTCAACGAGCTAAGCGGAGGGTGAAAGCTGCAAGGGCGGCCGAGGCGCAGCTGAGGACGTTCATCTCGACCCTTGTGGCTGAGGGGCGAAGGGCCCTTGCCTTACAGCCCCCGCTGGGGCTCAGCCGCGTAACTGGCTAACTGGAAGTTTTGTAACGGTGAGGATAGCGGGCGCAGCGGCCGCACGCCGTCGAACCAATAGGCCTCTATGTCTCAAACCAAGTTAATTCTGCCCATCAGCTACATGAGCAAACGTATGTAACTTGATCGCTTAGCGCTTAATACTCCGGGGGAACACAGAATAGCACGATATGCCGTTTGGAAAGCCACGGACGTTCGGAAGCGCTTTTTGACTAACCCGGAACGACTGACGCTCAAGCACCCGGTAAGCTTCCTCAGTAATTAGGATTTCCCCGCCCTGCGCGGACTGTGCTAAGCGGAACGTTTTCAGAACATCCTCACCAATCCCGGTACTTGGCAAGTGTTGTAGGCTTGTGAACCGCCCATAAGGAATCTCGCCAAACGTAAGTCCCGCAACCAGGTCCATTCCTTGAAAGTCTTTCCGCAGGGCTGGTTTGGCGTGGCCTAACTCACGGGCTATGGTATCGCACCAGCGCCTAAACCGTTTCCTCATATCAGCTGCTGCATGGATAGCGGCGCTCAGCGCACCACTGTTAAGTGAGACCGGCTGACCTTTGATATTGATATCGCACAAAAACGCAAGGAAGCCGTCACCCAGGAAGGCATTAATATGGTAGGCCGTTTTGTCAGAAGTCCAGGCCCTGAGGGATTCGTCCGTTAAATCGCAGAAGCCACTGAGGAAACGTCGGTGATCCTCATCCGGACATTGCTGAAGGGCTTGGGTCGATCCTCGGATGTCTGTTACCAGAACGACTAATGAATCTCTTTTGACCTCTGGCCGAAAGGCGTCTGGAACACTTGGTGCTTCAGTAGGCGACTGCATTACCCGTGGTAGGGTACTAGTCTTTTTCGTTCGTCTAGAGCTAGCAATTCATCAGGAAACAAGAACTCTGGATCGTCGTCCGCCTTTGACAGCTCTTCGATCAGGGTCGCGTACTCTTTGCTAGTTGTCACGAGTGGCATTGTAACGTCTGTATCACGAGACCATTCTTCAGCGCGAGTCGCCGACGCTTCGAACAACAACTTATGGTACTCGGCGAGCTCCTGGTAGCGCTCTGGAGACACCGCTGTAAGATTCATAATTCGGCGTGTTCGCATTAACTCCATCGGCCGGTGAGGGAACTCAGTCCACAGCCGGTATCCCGCCAACTCAGACTCGACCACCCTGAAGTGATGTTCAGGCCCTCTGAAAGCACGATGGTAAATCGCGTGACCCCGCTGAGGCAATCGCAATAGCTCGTTAACTCCTTTATCGTCCACAAGCACTACCGGGCCAGTAACTGCCCGGATTTGGGCATTCTTTCGCGTTACCTCTTCAATGGCGTCCAAAACCTGCGGGTGGTTATATATAGTCGGATCAGCTTCGCCGCAGTAAATCCGCACCTTCCCGTTTGGCCTTACAGCCCTGAGATCCGAGGCTAAGGCCCCGACGGCATCGGTAACTGGCACCCACTCGGGAGAACCAGACAGCTGGCCAGGATTGAACTCGACGCCCCCCATATGTTGAATGTACGCTTGCTCGCTATACCTGTCAACCAGCAACTTGCGCTCACGCACGAATAGCTGTCTGGTCGGGTCATCGCAGGGGCGATAAGTGGCAATGAATCCAACTGCCTTTGCACCTTCAATAACTCGATAAACATCAACCTCTGTCTCAAGAAACGTCATATCGGTTACTAGTGCTGGCGGCTGTAGAGTCAAGCGGTATGACCACTCAAAGTCCGGGCTCTCTTGGGCAGCATCGTATAAACGACGTAGATCTGCGTTCTTGCGGAAACCTTCAACCATAGGTGCCGCTATAACCGGATAGAGCCTCGCCAATTTCTTGAGTACGGCAAACTTCTTTGCAAAGAATGCAAGATTGCGTTCAATGGGAATCCGGTCCAAGCAACGCAAGATAACGCCGAAGACATGGATACCTAAGAGATTGTCAGCAGCAAGCTCATCAGACTGCGGGTCGAGGGCTCCCCACATCCAAAAGGCGAGCAGATTAGCAGCTCGAATCAGTCCATCCTCGGCAAAAAACCAGGCGGGATAGGCCTGGCCCAGCGACTCCCTCTCCTGTGGTGAACCAATTTGGGGATACGACCGAAAGGGATCGAGCGGCCCGTAGGAAAGGGAGGGTACGTTGTTGCTCACCGCACCCTACCTGGGTGCAGGACGGCAGACGGATGCGATGAAGCCGAGTATAGAACTCCCCGGGTCTTATGTCGATTCTCGAGGCGATTCACCTCGTTTGCCGGACGGCGGTACATTGTCTGCTCCTGCAAAAGACAGTCGCAACATGACCGCGGATCGGTCGAGTCGGCGTCGGGGACCCGTTTGGTGGCCTGAGATGTGCACTGGATCGCTCCAGCTTTACCCTTGGGCGTTTGAGTACTGCTCAAACTTTCCGGGTGCCGATCAGTTGGAGTCTGTTTTGCCAGTTGGCTTGCCCCGCGGCTTATCCCCGTTGGCGGGTCGGCAATGTCGACCTCTTTCCCCCAACCGTCTGCGGCTGTATTTTGACTATTTAAAGTACTTACTCAGTGATCGGCAGGATTATATGATATTTCAAGCGGGCGGTGTTGAAGTTTGGATCTCGATAACCAAAATTGGCTAGCTCGGCCAATCGAGCTGAGTTGCGTTTGTGTTGTTCACATAGGCTCATAATCCACAACCTAAGCATTCGACGGAACGAACAACAGGCGTCGTCGCCGCCAGGGTATCGCGGGTAGACCTTGACAATCTGACCTGCGCTGCGCCGAAAATTCACGTCAACCGCATTTCTCGTACCAGTTCCGTAGCGCTCATGTTGGCGTAGCTGGGGTCGATGATGGCTATTAGCCCGCGCTAGCGCTCCAGTTTGGTGGCTACTTGACAACCGACCAGCAAATCTGATTCGATAACTGTGCAGCGGCATTGAGCCCTGCACGATGATCCCGGAACACCCTCGACCAGACGGATCGCGCCCAGAACCCGGTGCGCCTCTTCCGCCAGAACTGGCGAGCTTTCTGGTAGCCCAAGAGTTCACGTGTTTGCTTGAGCGCACTAACCTCGGTGCGAGCTACATCATCAAAGCGCCCACGCACGAGATAGAACGTGCCCGTGGGCGCCTGCTCATTCATTTCATGCACGAGCTGCACCGACAACCAACGGCTCCCGTGATCAGAACGGTTTTAAGCCTCATCGATAGGCCAGATTCGTCTCTTCGGCTGGAAACCTTTAGCAATCTCGATGACCCGGATCAACGGGCGAATTTGGAGGCTCTGCGGGCCCAGAACGAGGTGTTTCTACTCTTTTACGACGAGGGTCTAGCCCATCGTCTGACAAAGCGGGTACCGCGGCGATACCCGCAGCTTCTCACTCGCTTGCTCACTCAGGCCACCGTCCACCGAGCAACCATCCCTGATGCGGTCTTCGACTTTGATAGGGCCAAGGCGGAGGTAATCAATGCCACCAGCCTATGAAGGAAGGCGAACCTCAGCCTCTGCCTGAGCCTATTCCAATTGATAAGGCGCGTAAACGTCGAGGTCCAAAGCGCGGCAAGGAGCGCTGGGACATTGATCTTTTGGCTTTCCACCTCAAGACCCAGCCTGTCCCAGTCCAAGATCCTGAGCTTGGCGCGGGCAGCCGGCTCGTGATGGGTCTGGGTAATCCTCCGGTAACTGCCCTCGAGCTGTTTCCTGAGAAGTCAGCCGCCAGAGTCTTTTGCCAAGGGCTTCGCATTGAGGTCAGCCAGATAGCGCCAGTGCTCCCGGATGCCGAGGTGCCCTCAGATGAGGAAAGCATCTCGCTTATCAATCGCACCAACGGTAATGACCTGCGCCTTGGCTTCAGCGCGCAAGGCGACGTGAGCCTATTCATAGCGCCGCATCAGGCGCTTGAGGCGGAACCGTCGACGAGAGCGCTTCCGTCTTCAGGCGATGAAGAAACTGCGGAGCAGTCTCGCGAAAAGGAGGGCCAGACTCGGGTTGCCATCCAAGGTCGGCTCGGCGCCGACCCGACTTTTCGCACGTCCGCAAAGGGGACGCTCATCGCTCGCTTTCCTCTAGCGGAACGCCAAGAGGAAGCGACGCTCTGGCACCAAGTCCTTGCGTTCGGCACGCTTGCCGAACAGCACCGCGAAGCGCTCAAAAAGGGCCAGAGCATTGAGGTCATCGGATACCTGCACGAGCGACCGGCCAAGAATAAGCCCGACAGAATGGTTCAGGAGATCTACGCTGCGCTCATCAGAACGCAGCGCTCCGACCGATAGGTCATCCGCACGAAGTGCGCTCCCTATGCCGCAAGGGAAGGAGGGTTCAAGGGGGGAATTCCCGCCGCGGCCGGCCCCCGCTTGCGGGGGATGCCCCTCTCGCCGACTGATCACATTTCTTCCACTACAAATTTGAAGGCGAGAGGGGCAGGGGGAGTCAGCGGCAAAACGCAGTTTAGGGAACGCAGAGACCGGTGGCGCTGACTCCCCCTGCCTTGGCATCCTCTGAGCGAAGGCGAGGTTCTTCCCCCCTTGCTCCAATCGTCCGGTTACGGACCAGTCCACTGCTCGAGGAGTTTCTATCCTCATTGAGGCTGTGGCTGACAGTAGAGCTTCCACTAGAGCCTCGATTTCTAGCCGAGACTCTAGTCCCCTAGCCGGGCACGATTTGTGTTCGAGTAGGGCCGTTGTCCAGTTCAGACCGAGATATGGAGTCTCGTCCACTGGGCGATGGGTCGGCTGCCGGTGTAGGCTGTTCAACAGCCACATTGGTTTGCGGGGAGTTTCTCAGGCCCGTTGGCACCGAGGCCACGCTAACGATGAGCGATAGAGCGGCGATAAAAAGGATGACTTTCTGAATGTTTCGATTCTGACGGTCCATCTTGCGGAGCCGATCGTGCTCAAGGTGCCATCCGGGCGAAAGGTGCTGAAGCCAGGGTGTCCAACTCTTGCAGCGGCGATTCTTCCTTATGACCTTGGCTGCCGCGTCGCATTGCTTCGAGTTTCCCCACGTTTGATCGCCGGAATGGTCGCTCGCGGCAACCTCTTCGTCGATTGGGTAGGCACTGATGTAACAGGTTGGCCAAGCATTGTATTTGTTGTAGTCGAGCTTGAAAAGATTGCCCTGCTGTCTATTAAAGAGAGTTGCGCGCTCGATATCCCAGAAACGCTCCGGATGGTCGAAATCCATTCCCATCTTGCCCAGAAAGCCGCAGTTGATGCACCGTCCGGTGCCCTCTTTAGCCATAAACCGGGAGTAGCTCGAGTCAGGAAATAGCCCACCCAAATCAGGAAGCATGCTGCGCAGATCCTACGCCACGCTGTTACTGGCTGTTTTCAACGATTCCCACTAGGCGGCCTGTCTTCCTTTGCGGCTGCGCCGGATTGAAAGACCAGGAACCATCCTCGCCGCCCTCACTTCCTCGATCTATTGCTACTTGGCGCCAGCGTGCCGCTGGCGTTTTTCTATAGGTCAGCGGTAGCTGACTGTTTGCGCCGAAGTAACTCAGGTACCCAGCCCTTCATGGCCTCTCCCCTATCTGGCATGAGCCAGAGCGTTGCAATGAGTCTCAGTCGTTTCAGACGTTTCGCGACAGCCTTATGCGCGCGGTTACCCGCGACAAGTTTTTCTTCGGAAACCTCAATCGAGGGAAAACTTGGGTAGGCTGCGACCCACCTGAAGGCAGAGAACCATATCAGGGGAGCTCGAGTCAACCTATTTATAGGGAGGGAGGCTTCGAGGCCTACTTCCCTCTTTGCCTCTTAGGGAGGCCTATCTCCCCTATTTCCCTACTTCCCTACTTGAGCTGATTGATGAACGGCCGCAGGTCACCGGCATACTCGGGCAGGGACAGCCCTGACTCAGCTAGCAGTTCGGCAAGGTCGAGATAGTGGTGGGCGCAGAGCGGTATCGGCACGGCACCTGCAACGAGCGCGTAGGAGCTGGGACAGCCAGGAACGCGGCAGCGCTCGCTTAGTTCCAACAGAATTCCCCTTCGTAATTAGCGGCCGGGGGCGATTGTAAGGTAAAAGCAAGCGGTTGTCAGGGGTGAGCTATTGATTGACCTTTTTCTGCCTCACTCGCGTCACAAGCTCGCTTTTGTCGCCGCGGTGGTTGTAATCGTCCAACAGAAATCCCAAGCCGCAGCGAGCCAGATCGTTTTTGGTCGCCTTTAGGCCGTGAACTCGACGAAGATCCAGCTTCAAATCATCCATCGCTTCAAACTCCTCGTCCGTAAACAGGAAGCTGTCTTTGCGGGCGGGCTTATCACTTAGATTGAAAAGTTGGCCTACTTCCCTCTTTCCCTCTAGGGAGGCCTCTTTCCCTATTTCCCTACTTCCCTCTTTCCCTATTTGTAGGGAATCCTGATTCGCTGGTTTCTGAGCTTGGCCGGCTGAGCTCTCTTTGACCGGCGTTGCAGCATCAAGCTTGGGCGCGGGTTCCGGCTTAGCGGCAACTGAAGTAGGGGAGCTGAAGAGCTGCTGATCGAGTGGGCGAGTGGGACTGTCCACTTGGTCGCTGAGCTTAAGGCCGCTGAACGGACTGTTGTCAGCCATTAGGCAGCCTCCTTGCGGCTAAGGTTGGCCCTGCGGTCTGAAACGGCCTGATTTACATACTCGCCGCTGATTTTGGGGCTGTTGGCGTAATAGGCGAGAAGAAGCGAATTATCGGCCAGAATATTGGCCTCACGGGGCATTCCAGCCGACTGCTCGAAGATGACTGCGACTGCGTCGTCTGTGAATGGATGTTGGCGTCCGCCGGAGGCAACTTCCCAACGGAAGCGAATCATCGCTCGCAACTCCTCAAGCGAGAGGTGCTCAAGGGTTGAGGCCATGACCACTCGGGAGCGGAAGTTATCTTGGCGCGGCCGCGCCAAAGTGTTTCGAAGCTCGTCCTGGGCAAACAGCACCAGCTGCAAAAGCTTGGTGTCGTTTGTTTCGTAGTTGATGAGCTGGCGAAGCAGCTCAAGAAGAGGGGGCCGAAGCGTCTGAGCCTCATCAATGATCAGGACCACGGTCTTGCCCTGCTGGAGGGCCTGCTCAATAAGAAAGCCTTTGAAGATGTCGAGCATGCCCTTGAAGCTCTTGTCTGTTCGAGTCGTGCCAAACTCCTGCGCGATCGTGCGAAGCAGGCTGTTTGGCGTGGGGTAGCTTGGGTTGGTCAGCAGAACCGAGACAATGCCCTGGTCCAGGAATTTTTGGTGGAGGAGTCGAGCCAAAGACGACTTGCCTGTGCCGGTATCGCCGAAGACAACCGAAAGGCCCTTCTTGGCGCCGACGACATAGGCCGTCTTTTCAAGCGCTGTCGAATGAACTGAGGTCAGAAAAAAGTAGCGCGGAGAGGGGACCGTCGAAAACGGTTCTTCTTTGAGGCCAAAGAACTTTAGGTACGGCAAGTCCATGGTGGCGGCTCTCAACTTGCTCCAACTTGACGCTCCCCAGGAGCAAGTTGCGCCTAACTTCGATTATATGCCGCCCGATTGCTATTATGTCAAGAGGGGAAATCCGTCGGCTTACAGATCCAGTACGAGGTCTATTGATCCCTTGTGATCCGGATCGAGCGGAATAGAGGCGTTTAGCGGCAGCTAAGCGCAGTTCACCGAGCTGGTGAATTGGCCTGCAAGTGCTCGAGAATCCACATCCTAGCTAGCGTCGTCGGTCCCATACCTTTTCGATGGGCCTGTGTGCGAAGCTGGGTGAGCGTCTCGGGATCGAGACGAATCGTGATTCCTTGAGATAGGTTCTTGGCAAACCGGACTTTCACGGTTTTGAACTCGTCCTGATAATCAGCGAGATCATGGGTATCCCACCAGTCTGCCTCCTCTTGCCTTGACGAGAACTGCGGAATCCGGCTGGGAGTCTTCGCTTCTTTCTCTTTAGTCATCTCCAATCACCTCCTTTCACTCTCATATAGCGCCCGGTCCTTCTTACTGGCCGTATGCGCAGTAACAACGTAGTAAACACCGCGCTCTTGCTCCGGATCCAGAACTACTTCTAGCATGCGGCCGGCGCTGGTTGGGCCGATCACAACGATTCTGCCCGAATGGCCCTGCTGAACCAGCACGTCGCCATGACAAACCTGCTCGACCTCATCCAGGGAGACTTCGTGCCCCGCGATGTGCGCGATGTTGAACTCATCCCAAATCAGTCGACGAACGTAAATCATGGCTCAAGACATAGGTCTATACTGCGTTACATTGTAACGCATCTCATCTATAGCAGTCAAGCGGCCAAAAGGCTGTTTCTTACTTGACCGCTGGTGGCAGAATCTGGTATAAGCAAGCGACCTATGAGCGCCCGTCAGCCAAACCGGCCACCAATGTCACTGAAGCTTTACTGGCTGATTAAGAGCTCTCCGATACTTCGCAAAGCGCTTCTTCCGGAAGATGCAAACAAAGCTCCATATGAAGTCCTTGACTACAACACAACCCTGCTCTTGCGTGATCCTTATGGGATTCGCGCGACAGAGATCCGGCGCGAAAGGGTGCGCTTTCTTCAAAACGGCATCTCAGCCATGCTTGATCATTTCTGGGGAGACGGCGCAGTTGCCCACTCCTATGAGCACACCGCCGGTCCGATAAGAGATTCGTTCAAGGTGGACGAGGTTCGCCATGTACTGGTTGGTCTAAAAAAGCTGCCGGCAAAGGGCGAGCAGCTGAGTTTTGGCATTGCCCGAAGCATCGTCGGCGGTTTTACCAAGAAAGAGGAGTGGGTCGAGACGGTCGCGGACCATCCTGTCGGACGCCTGACCCGCAATGTCGTATTCCCGACTGAGCGCCCGTGCAAAAAGGCAGTCCTTCGATATGGAGAGGATGAGTTCGAGTTGCCGGTCGTCGAGCTCTCAAACGGCCGCACTCTCGTCTCGTTTGAGGCGCCCACACCTGAGATTGATGCCAAGCTAACTGTGTATTGGGAGTGGTAGCAAAAAAGCGACGGACTGGCCATGCCCGCCGCTTCCCGCTGACCAAAAGAGGTCCTTAGGTTCCGCTACCGCCGCCGTCCATCGCGGAAGCCTCCTAGCTCAAGTCTCTGGTGCGAAGAGCGCCAGGGTACGGGTGCCGAGGACTCGGTAGGACTAGTATATCCGAAGTCGGAACAAGTTATGGCCGTTTTCTCTTGAGGGGATCTCGACTTCTCTTTTGAGCGTCCCCTAGGTAGTCAGCGACTGCCCGCCATGTTGTGGCCCAGTAAGAACCAACCCTGGTGCATTCGATCGTCCCTTTGCTGCAGAGAGTTCGTAAGAATCTGTCACTGAGTCCACTGCGGGCGGCCGCTTCCTTGAGCGATATCAGTCGCTCCTCTTCCAACGGCCTCCTGGTTCGTTAAGGAACCTGGCTCAGTATATGACGGGCGCTTCAGGAGGGGCTTGGCTGGACACGGTGTGAGCGCAGCGAGCACGGTGTGGAGGATCTGGCGACATGATGGCGAGGCCATGATGGAGGCAGCTTCAAAAAGCGCCCGTTCAGCCTCAGCGACTCAGTCTCAGCTTAGCCACTCGCTAAATGGTCAACAGGCCTGACTAGAGGTTGCAGGCGCCGAGAAGGTTGCCGCGTTTCTTGAGCGTCTTGGGATCAACAGCGATTGCTTGCGGAACAACGCAGAGTAGGTGACGAGGCCGCGTCGTGACTGTCGGGGCATTCCCCGGCGAGCATCAGGCTGCACGTGAGCACGCGTGGCTTTAGCTCAGCGAAATAGTATCTCCATTGTTAATGCCGCCACGCCGGTAGCCTGATCCATTCTTGCCGTCCTCTCGGCGTGCTCCTTAACGAAGAAGGCCCAATCGTCCCCATGGAAGAGCTGGTTTCTGTAGTCAGCAAAATCGCGAATCTGCTGGTATTCAATTGGCGAGACCACCCCTCGCTCGAGCAGGAATCGCAGCCGCTTTCCGAACGTACCGAACTTGGGCGTCCTCACAAGCGACTGAAACGCCCCGTCCGAGTGAAACAGCGCATTTTCCCTCGCCAGAAGCTGGTTAAGGTTGAACTCGACCTGCGACCAGGCGAGGAGCATGAGGTCAGCAAATTGCTCCTCTCTCCGAAAGCGCTCAAGGGTGCTTTCACCTGGCGGAGGCTGCACTTTCAAGCTTCTCGATGGTCCGGCGATACTAACTAAGCTGTCTTGACGCCAGCCACGTCCGACAAGAGAACAGTCTCGGTCGCTGGGCCGTTAGGGTCCTTATATGTCAGCCCAGTTATTGGCTGATAATCGCCACCCTTGACCTTGATTTGCAGGTTGCCATCGGCAATCAGATCCTGTAACAGTGCATCAGATGCTTGGCTCAGTATTGGCATTTGCTTGAGCTGCTCTTTTACGGAGTCGGCCAGAGCATTCGACACTTTGTCCGCTAGTCCTGAGGCAACCGAGTCGACCACCTTCAGGTCCTTGCTCAGGCTCAGGAATGTCACAGCAACCTGCGCCCGTGCCTGGTAAAGTGCGACGGTCCCGGTCGCCCGACCACGCACATCACTGCTCACCATAATGGCGATGGCAATTGCCATGGCCGCAAGCAGCGTGGCTGCACCTCCTACCATGGCAATCCGAACATTGTCCGACTGTCCGCCCCAGATACCTTGCACAGCCGCTGTAAAGCTAGCCGCCGTGATTACAGTACCGAGCCCGGCAGCCCACCATTTGGCCAGCGCTGTCGCCCCTGCTTCGATAATGGCCACGCTTTGGGGCGGCCCAGTGAAGGGTGGAAGGGAACCATTCGGCTTGTCCGCATCGTCGCTCTTTGGCAGAAGACTAAGTTGCTGTAGCAGTGTCTGAACCGGGCCAGAAAGATCGGCTCCGTCAGCTTTCTCAGGATAGGCCGGAAACTGCACCGTTGACACGTCAGACATTAATTCCTCCGTCCACGAAACAATCGATCATTGGGTGAAGCGCAGCTAGGTCGCTTCAAGTAGCACATCATACACGCCGCCAGGTCGGTGTCAAGTGATTTCGCGTTCGGCTAGCAACAAGGCGGCTAATGCTTACGAAGCAGCACACTTCGCCCTTGCTTTTTGGCTAGTCCCGCCGTAAGCTAGCGAGCGCTCGTCGAGTTTGGGGATAAGACGGGACAACGAGTTCGCAGCCCGAGAACACTTGGGTTGGGCGGAGGGTTGTTCTGCATGCTTGTCTCCGACGACAGTGGATTGCCAACAGCTCAAGGAAACACCCAAAGAGTCGGTCCCAACGGAGCTCGCGGGCGATCGAGTGATCTCTCTGCCACTCAGCACAAGGTCCTTCAACTGGTCGCGGATGGAGCCTCGGATCTGGAGATCGCGCACCAGTTACGGATGACGCACCGGGGCGTGCGCTATCACATCGCCAAACTGTTCCGATTATCGGGCGTTCAGAGTCGCGTCAGGCTTATAAATCGAGCCCGACTCCTTGGCTGGATTCCGTGAGGGAAAAAGTGTGTCATTTTTGACACTTCCCAAACGGCGACTGCTTGCCCTAGCATGAGGCTCGACTTAGCCTAGCCTTCTTCTCTGACGCTGTCGCTCTTTCAAGAAAGGCACGGACGGGCAGTCGATATCTGACGCGCACGCGTTCCAGAGGTGATGTGAACTGCCGGGCTCCTGCGTCCGAGCGGATCCCTCAGCACCGCCCGGCTCGCGCCGCCGAAGCAGGCTTGGGAATTTGAAAGTAGGAAGATATGACGGCGAAGACAGACACCCTTGAACACCAGTCCAGCAACGGGACTGAGCCACCAGCGCCACCGGTACAGCTTCCTCCGCTCAACATCACGGGAATGGTGGTGGCCAAGGCTGACCTGATAGCTTCGCTTCGCATCTGGGTACCCCAGCTCACCGATATTGCCCCATTAGGGGATGACCGGTTCATTCTGACGGTTGGCCCCATGCAACAAATGGAAGGAGAACACTGATGTCTGATTGCAGCTGCAATAACTTTCCAGCAAGCCTCGGCAACGTCACCTTTGGAGCTAGCGTCGGTATTGGAACAACCAGCCCGGCCGCAATCCTTGACGTACAAACCACCTGGCCTTCATCTTCAGCCAGTAACTTAATGAGCTCATTTACTGCATACGGAGATGCAGCACGTTTTGTTATCCGTAGAGCTGATGGAACCGCCTCTGCTCCAACGGCTGTTCAAAGCGGAGATACCTTAGGAAACGTTAATTTCAGGGGCTATAACGGCAGTGGATTCACTGTCGGTCTAGTCAACATTAATGCTGTTGCTGAGGAAAGCTACACTACCACGGCCAACGGGACTGCCTTAACCATTGGTACTACTCCGATTGGCAGTACCGGAGTTGCAGAGCGAGTGCGAATAAACAATGCCGGCAATGTCGGGATTGGGACAACGAATCCGTTGGAGGCTTTACATGTTACAAAAGGTGACGCGAACGGTGTAAACGCCTTCTTTCAGAAGGATACTTCCTCGTCTGGCGTTGCTATTGGCACTGTCAATGGGAGAGGGTTGATCACCGGTGCAAATAGCAATTTGACATCTACAGCTGATTTAATCCTTAATGCTTACGGTAGTAATGTTGGCATAGGCACGACTTCTCCCCAGTGCGCCCTCGATGTGCATGGGAACATCAATGCCAGTGGCACTAGTGCCCCAAACAACTTCGCGGGCCCTATCTATTCGGGCCCCGCCGAATCTCATTTTTGGGGCGGTGGCACCACCTTCACGGATCCGGCCTCCGGCGTAAGCATGGCGCTGAAGGTTGGTGGAGGTGGTATCGGTGTTTTAGGCCAGTCATATTTTGGCAGTGGCGGCACATGGGTTGATCCCAACTTCGGCGTGACCATGGGCATAAAGATTGGCTCCGGAGGGATTGGCGTGACTGGAGATAGCATCTTTAGCCACAACGTCAGCATCAACGGGGGCATCCTGCTTGGTGGCAACCTGAATCTGAACGGCACCATCTACAACTCGCCGGGCTCGGTCAAGCTGATGGATGACGGTGGAGCCTACTACGCCAGCTGAGGGCGGCGCTTAGCAGCAGAATACAGCAATCTGTCATGTCGGGGCGCGTCCGATCTGTTGCGCAGATCCTTTAATTGACTCCCCGGCTTAGAAAGCATGGAGTAATGAGTCAATGAGCGCTTGGACGAACGATCCCGCCACAACTAGCACCCACATACGCGCACTGCACATCAACGAGCTCAGGCGCGCTGTCAACTTCTATCGTCAACTCTACAACTTGCCTGCGTTCAATTGGACGGACGGGCCTTGGGTGCAAACAACAACCCATATTCGCGGTATCCACTTCACAGAGCTGCGCGCCGCAATTCAAGATTTATGGTATGCACACGTTCCGCCTCTGGGAATTGTCCCCTTCTGGACAGTCAACACCACTCCCTCTAACCTCCGCCAGGTTAGTGCACGGGACATTAATGACCTCAGGAACTGGGTGAATCAGGTAGACCCGCCACTTAGCATTTGGACCGGTTTCCATTGGTGCAGCCCCGTCGTTGCCAGCGCCAACCCCACAGCTCAGACACTACTACAGCAGTCTGGACGTTTGGGGACGGTTCTCATAGCTGATCCGGGACGTTCACTCAGCGATTTTCAGGATGCGTGCAGTAAAGCGATGAGCGCCATCGCCCAAAGTGGGGGCGGAGCAACCCTCCAACAGAGCATACTTCGCTTAGTGTTCAACGCGCCCGGACATCCCGATTTCAATGACATCGGAGGCGGTGTGGGGACAGTGTCGGGAGCGGAGTTCTGGCTGGAGAGCAACAACTTTTTCGCGTACATTGACACCTTCGTCCAGAACGGCGGCATCAATATCGTCATATTCAATGAACTCGACAACGCCACGGAAGCACAGTATCAAATCGACCAGCGAATAATGGGTTGTTTGAGCCAGGGACTTAAGAACCATTATGGCGGCGGTGTGTTTTCGTTGTTCCCTGGTCCATCGGGACTAGAGTCCCAAGGCGCATTTAATAGTTACTGGGACCGCTACGATTTGCGCTCCGGAGGAGCAGCTCTAACCTTCGGTCAGTATTTTGGGGGATCAGTGGATCCGGTCATCGCCGACAACACAATGTTGTGGCATGGTGGGGAGGGAGTTTTCGACCGCGTTGGATTGCATTGCTACGCGGATAACTTAGCGTCGTACAGCAATCCATCCACGGTGAACAATCCGGCATTGCAGTATCTGCAGTGGATGCACGATACCGTGGACTCAACCGGTTGGGTCTACGTAACTGAGACGAACGGAACTAACCCTTGCACCAACGCGAATTGCGACTGCGGTAACTTCCAGGACTCGGCAGGCGCTTCGATGGCGGCATTCGAGGCGAATGCGAATGCGCAATTCAGCCTATCTGGCACATTTCTCCAAGCAATCTACGGCTACATTTTGGAGCAGAGTGACTGCGAAGCGAACAGCAACGGCCGGCACGATATCGGAACAGCCTTCATTCAGGACTACCTCGACCACAAGACATTTCCTTGATCCGAAAGCCGCCGATGATCCGAGTGAGCCGGGCTGCCGGACCGCTCACCACATCTGAGGGACTTAGGTGGGCGAAATCGTGCCCACTACGGTCGTGAGCCGCCCTTGGTCCACAACAAGCACAAGTAGCGAGTTTGTTCCTGTGACTACGCTGTTCTTCATGCTTAGAGGTTCGCTGAGCGGTGCGTAGGTTGCTTGTTGCTTCCAACCTTCGGCAGTCCAGAGCCAGGCGTCACCAGTAGCTGGTTGCTGTTCCAGCCTGCCCGGAGGGACCGTACGCTGCGAATCTCCCCCGTACAGTAAAGTGCCGTTAGCAGCCGGTACGTACCCAAGCCCCGGATTGACACGGGGAGCCGGAAGCGATGTCTCCTCATGCCAGGTTCCCCCATCCCAGGTCCATGTGTCGAACCAATGATCGTCCATGACCTGCTTTTCAGAAACTCTGCAACAGCCGCCGTAAAGCACTAACCCCTGATGCGGCCCTGCGGCAGCCAGTTGTGCGTGAAGTCGCGGTTGCGGAGACGTGGTGGGAGTAAGTTGGTTCCAATTAGTCCCATCCCAACTCCAAGTGTCGCCCTTCAATCCATAACCGCCGCCGAAAAGAATCACCGTGCCCGATATGTCGTCGTAGGCCATCGCTGCGTAGTCTCGGGCTCCTCCCGGCGATGACGCCGGGTGCTGCTGAGTCCACGTATTGCCGTCCCAGGTCCACGTTTCATCTCGGCCTAGACCGCCATAAAACACAACCTGCTGCCTTGATGCGTCGTATGCCATGCTTCCGCTGCCCTCCTGCGGTGGAGGAGACATCGATGTGTGTTGAAGCTGCCAACTAGTGCCGTCCCACACCCAGGTGTCGTTTGAAGGCGGATTCTTGGAGCCTTGCCAAGACCAGCCGCCAAACATGATCACTACGTTCCGTGCCGCGTCGTAGACCAGGTTTCCAGCGGGATGCGACGGGCCTGGCACGTCGAGTTGTTTCCAAGTTACAGCCAGTTGCGACATGTCTGATTGAGCTGAAGTTGGAGCAGCTTTCACGAGCGCCAGGAACGTAACCAGGAACGTACTTGCGGCCATTGCTAGACCGAACTGCGCTGCCTGCCGCCTAACGGACTGAATGCGTATACCCATCGCAGTCCAATGTTCGCGCATTGGCCGCCAACAATCAAGCATCGCGCTGTGGCAGGCCGCCGGGCAAACGGCTACATCCGGGATACGGGAGTAAGGTGAACCCCGGAGGATACCGCGCTTGGAGAGGGCTTCAGGCGAAGCAAGCACCCGATAAAGTCACTCACCAGGAGATCATCACGTCTAAAGACCATCTACTTCAAGCTCCTCTTGGTCGGTAACTGCACCATGCGCCGTCGCTATTCTTCTGATGACAACTCCAAAAGACGCCCAAGCGGCCTTGCACCTTGACCATGGGCAGCCGATGAATCTTGCATTGAGGTGCGTCTTCACTCGACTGCTCCTTTGCGGTATCAACCGAGCCGGCGTCCTTTAACAATTTGCTGTAAGTGGCTCTGGCCCACGCCAGCGCCGCATTGGTGCCAGCTGGATCTTCAATGCTGACCGTCACTTTGTGAGTACCATCCGTACTCATCTCCACTTCGTATGTGGTTTTGTTTATCGTCTTCGGTCACCTCCTCTCTATAGGCTGGTTTTGTCCATGAGCTTCTTGGCGTTTTGCCGGCCCATGTGGACGTAAATCTGAGTCGTGTTCAAGTTGGTATGCCCAAGCCATTGCTGAAGCTGAAAAGGGCTGACGCCTTGCTCGGCTTTGTAGGTGGCGAACGTATGCCGCAGCGAGTGGCAGCTCACCTTCTTGGTGATACCTGCCTCACGCCGATACTTGACCACAAGCTTGCGCACTCCTCGCTCGCTGATAGCCACGCCGTAGCGGTTGACGAAGAGGTGATCGTCTGAGCTGGGAGGACGGACCAGCAAATAGCTTTTGATTGCGGCGATCGCCTTCCTCTCGAGTTCGACGTCGCGGGCAGCCATACCCTTACCAGAGCGGACTCGAATGCTCTGGTTCTCAAGATCGGCGTCGTCGAGCCGGAGCTGACAAAGCTCGCTGACCCGCACTCCTGTTTGCAGGAACACCTGCAAGATGCAGTAGTCGCGGGCGCTTGCGCCAGCCAGTGAGAGCATCCTGTTGTACTCATCAGGCTGAAGATAAGTCCGCACCTTTCGCTCCTTCCGCGGGGTCTCCACGCCAGCGGTCGGCGATTTCGTGATGCCGCCGGCGTCCTCCACAAATCGGAAGTACTCGCGCAATGCCGCCAGTTTGCGAGCCCGGCTCACGCCGCTCACTCCGCTGCGCGCTAGATGCGTCAAGTACTCGTTTACGTCAGCGCGTTCAACGTCGGACGGAGTCTCGGCCAAGAGGTTGTTGTTGTGGAGCCATTTCAAGAACTGCTGTAAGTCTGTGCGGTAGGCACCCATCGTGGTTGGTGCGCGATTCTTACCCTCCAGCTCAGCTAGAAACGAGCAAAGGCTTTCCTCCAAGGAGCTGGGCTGCGTTGTGGACCCGTGTCTTCGGGGAGGCGCTTCGCCACGTAGGCCGTTGGCGTCATGAGGCGAAGCTTTAGGCTGTGCAGTCGAAATATCGTGTTGTTGGCCCATACGGTACCGCGATAACCGCGGCCTTGACCCACCATCTCATGGCAGGACCCTGGGATGCAATCGATCAACCAGGGAAAACATGGTTCCTATAACCAGGTACTTAGGCCATTATATGGAACCAAGCATTCGGTATTCAAGGGGGAAGATAGCAGGCCTGGTTCCGATAAGCATCGTTATCGGAAGTTGCCACGATCTGTTTCTGTAGCAGCCGATAAGGTGCATCACACTGTCTTTGTCGTTTGCCAAGATAGCAACGAGTTGGACGTGATTAGCTGGACGCCAGGAGCGCTCAGCAGCCGAAGCGTCTTAGCCGTGGGCCACTACGAGAGGGCGCCACATCAATGACCCACAGATGACTGCGGGATCAGCTCAGTTGACGTACTGCCAGGTGCAACCCTTTGGGTGGTGTTCCCGCCAGTGATCGCATGGTGCGAATTTCGTACCAGCTCTCACATGATCTCTTGTCCCGCGAAACTGGGTGCACTCAACGATTCCGTCGCGGGGGACGGTGTCACCAGGCTTATACGTGTCCGCCATCGTCGCAACTCCTATATCGGGTTTGTACTGCGCCTGCTTAGCTCGGGCGATGCCTGGGCGAGGCTCCTATTTGGTCTTGCGTGACTTCCCGGCATCGCTCCGTTTCGCTCGCCACGTTCCATCCTTGTTCCGAGCACGCGGTTGCACTCCTCCGCCCTTTTCGCTCTTTACGTAGGGACCCTGCTTCGTACCAGCTCGCCGATCGGCCATCTCAATCGCTCTGTCTAGTTGGCTGACTTACAGCGTTGCGGCTTGCAGTTCTTTCGCTCGCAATTCGCGGAGCTGTCCCACGTACCCGCCGGCGGGTTGCCAAAAATCTGCTGATATAGCTCTTTGGTGCGGCGAGCTGCCGCACTGAACTCAATTAGGTCGGCGTCGCCCCGCATTCCGAAGTACGGAAAGTGGTGAAAGAAGGAACCGAAAATACGTACCGTGTCGCTGGCGTAAGCCTGAGTATCGAGTACATGCGCGTGCCATACCTCGTCAACCATCTTCGACGGCACGATTGACTCGTCTGGAAATAGAAGGTTGAGAACGAGAAAGCGTCTGTATTCCTGCTCCGCCAGATCGAGCTGTTCTAGCGACCAGCCTTTTCCTTCGACAGGATCCGACAGTTTCATGCGCAGCATGCTGAGGTTCAAGTCCTGCAGCTTTGCCTCTGCCTCACGCACCCCCGGCCGACTGATGTAGGTCCTGTCAAGAATCCCGCTGGCCACGATTGCCCTCCGAACACTCTCAAATTAAGCGGCAACTCGCCCAGCAGCGGAGTAAGCGTGGCTGATTGACTCCCGCTTGCTTGCAAGCTATCACTACAAGGTAAGTAAAGTCCGCATAAATGAACAAAAGTACTAGAGGCGGCGGTCGACCCAGAATCATCTGGAACACGTGGCACCTGTCGGAGAGTCTTTAGCGCTCAGATCCGGTGCGAGCTTGGACCGGGAACGCCCAGAACTAGCGTGCCTGAGCACGGCGCCCTGCGCAGCTTGTACCAAGCGCTCGAGCGCCCGGCAGCTCACTGAGCGTTTCGTTATGGTAGAAAATACGTTCTAGAGAGAGCTGCAGTCGAAGTTTAGAGGAGCGATCGGTCAGGATGCCATCCGGAGACATATACCTGTACTTCCGAGACCCGCCCCCAGACAGTGAGTTAGCGCGCGCCAACAGTCTGGGGCGACTGACACTCAAACGGGCCCACGTCCGTGAGCAACGGTCGGCGATTGTCTTTGAACTGGAGCATCTGCGCGCCTTTGATCCGAAAGATCAAGACGCGCGCTGGATTAGCTTGGGTGCAACGGTCGAAGACGTCCACAAGGGTGGCCAGTACGTCTTTGGACGAATCGTGCTCGAGGATCCGAGTCAGAACCCCGCCCGGCCCAATCTATCTCAGCAACTGTCCCATTTGGAATGGGTTTGGCGCATTAGTGATCAAGACCTTGAAGCATTCGACCGCGCCTGGGCAGAGTCGCAGGCCACCTCGGTTTTTTCGTTGCGGCTCCGAGTGCACGGTGTGGTCCAGATTGGGACGGTGGCTGTAGCGGTGAGCTCGGCCAACAGCGACCAAATCCAGTTCGCTCGTTCGGAATGGCAGGAATTACTCAACAAGATCGGTTACAACACTCCCGCCTCGGTCCAGGCCCTTGGCGGTATCTACTCTCAGGCCTCCTGGAAGGACGCCGCCGAGCGATTGGCTCCCGCCTGGCGCGACCTGCGAGGAGGCTCTGCTCGTGACGCCATGGGAAGCTGTCTCAGCGAATTCGAAGCCCTTGCCTCGCCACCTTACAACGCCGATGGTTGGCGGGCTTTGTTGCCTGCAATGCCGGCGCAGAAACGGGAAGCGGTTGAAGCGCTGTTTTCGGGCTTATGCACCTACCTAAATAAGGTCGGCCATCATCGCTCCCGGATAGACCGCGATGCTGGAGGGGACTTGATGGAGATGCCCGCCGACCAATGGGAAGGCGAGCTGACGATTGCTGCGGCGCAGCCCCTCCTCACGTACGCACTGCGACTCATGGAGCAAAACAAGGCCGAAGCCCCACCGCGCCGCCGGTGATCCATGGCGAGGTCGGGTGGATCTGATAAGGGTCGTTATAGGACCTTGTGGGCTTGAGAACTGGTGCGCTTTTTAGCCGCGACGGAACGTGATCACGCTGCTTAGTTCACGTCAACATAAGTCCAGGATTCACCCAGGGCCGAGTGAGTCCCTGCTCGAACGTCGCGCAAAGATCAGGCTGCGGTCCCCTTGGCGGTCCTATAGGCATCTCGGATGCCCCAAACCCAATAAACCAGAACGATAGCGACCCCGACAAGACCGACCAGGAGAGTCAGCATTGGGTTGACGAGAAAGAGAAGCCCGCCGATCGCTCCGGCGATCAGCCCCGCCACCGTGATGAGCCCCACCCAGCAGATCATCATCGTGATGCCTTTGCCGATTTGCCCGTTGTAGAGCTGGCCAGCTCCTACCCAAATAGCTGACAGTACCGCTGCCAGCCCGGCGTTCTTGATCCCGCTGCTTTGTTCCATGGACCTTCCTCCTGCCTGGTTGTGTTATTGCCTAAGCCCAAGCAGCTGGTGGCCCATCAGTCAAGGGTTGTGCCGCCAAAGAGAAGGTCCCCCAATACAGCTTGGTTCCTGCTAATATGGCGGATATCCGCCATATTTGTCAAGCTGCCTGCTACGACTTCGGGCGGGGCGGTCTTCCTGGCCGCCGCCCCTGACGCAGGTACTCCATCACCGCCGCTGGCTTTACCAGCCAATCGTGCCCTGGCTTTGTGCCAGGAATGACGCCTTCACGAAGCAGCCGACTAATCTGCCTCTCCGACAGACCTGAACGTCGAGCGGCTTCAGCGACGGTGACGTACTCCTCATCGGGCAACTAGGCTCCTTGTGGGAGATACGGCCGCAGCCAGTATATCTATGCGGTTACTCAGCTCACTTGCTGGTTCACCGATTAGCTCCGCGGGTCGGCGTGTTACAGCAAATCCGATGATCGGCTTGACGAGCGCAGCACACACCTTGGCTGTGGCTCAGAGCGCTCGGGGGCCTGCTTGAGGGCGTCCCCCTGATACACCTATCGGCGTGTGGCTCACTCAACTCAGGGAGTCGGGTTGTCATGTCCTCATTCGCCCTGTTCGGACGTTTGAAGGCTCATACGTGGACTGTCCCGCGGCGCATGGCTGCCCAGCCGCACGCAACGCTGGCTGTCTCCTCGAAAAGTCAAACTGACCACTACCGCCCTGCAAGGTGCCGGACAGCCTATTTAGTCATCCAGATTCCGCAAGTCCCGATGGACTACGTACGTCGCTCCCTTCACCGGGGTCTCAATGGGTCTCTGGCAGCCGAGGAGTGTACTGCAGCGATACACGAAGCAACACGCCTTGCATCGGCGCTGCCCAAATGACACAGGCACGCTGTCACCTACGGTCATAACTTGCCCGCAGCAACAACATTGGTCAGGTTCTTCCAATCGTGATCGTGGCATAGCCCCAGTCTGCAGGTGGATCACACCAGACGCACCATAGAGTCGTTCGATTGCCGGACGGATGCCGATGCATCTAGATGGAGCACGGGAACTCGCGGTAACATACGTGAACTACTTAGCAACCGAGCTACGGAATAGTAATGAAATCCAAAGACGCCTCCGGACGGCCAGGTCTCGCAATGCGTTGTGGTCGATCGTTCGAAAGACTGCCGTTTCGGTCCAAACTCGGGCTTGTAAGCTTCGGTCTCTTTGCGACCTACCTCCTCACATATAACTTCCTGAGCCTCCCTTCGAATCGTCAACTCGTCGAACTTGGGCGGCAATTCTACTTAACGAATGGGCCCGTCGTCACATTCGCAGCCGCGTTTCTCGAGGCGATGCTTATAGTGGGAGAATACGTTCCGGGTTCCACGGTCGTCTTGCTCGGTGCCGTGTATGCATCGGAGGGGATCGTCGACATTCGCTTAGTCGCTATTGGAGCCATTTGTGGCTTTTTGGGGGCCTACTTCATCGATTTCTGGGTGGGCCGAACCGGACTCTACAATCGCCTGGCCAAGTCTCGTCTACAGCCACGTATAGAGCAGGGCTCCCTGAAATTTGCTGGAGTGGCCCCGCGGCGCCGTAGGTTACTGTCGTTGCTTATGTACTTCGACCCAAACATTGCGGCAGTGTTCGCGGTCACATCTGGCGTCTTACGAGTTAAGTTCCCGGAGTTCGCGCAGGTCGCCGTCGTAGGCACGATTCTTTGGAATTGTTTCTGGGCCGCCCTGGTGTTTCATTTTGGTTCGGTCGTCATCACTGTACTCGAGACATGGCTCATCGTGCCCGTGATACTTGTCTTCTTCGCGTGCACTATCGTTGACCTTGGTGCCATGCGCAAAGCCCTCCGTAGGAGGGCAAGACCCTCAAGTTGCGACGCCGACAGTTCTTCCGAACCATCTCGGATATCGCGCTCTTAATCCTGCAGGCCGTCGATGATTCCTGCAACAGCAGCTACTAAAGCAAAGGCGCCAAAAACATATCGCCAAGCGGTGATGCCGTTGTTAGGGGGAACACAGAAATCCGGGCCCAGACAACTAAGGCTAGTGTAGTCATTTATCGATGTCGCCGAGACCACGCCTAACACAGGAATCATAAAGAAACATAGAAACGCTACCCCAAGGAGACATGCGCAGAGCATTCGGACCCAATGTTGTTTTGCGCCAATCGTATACGTTGCTGCAGCTCCCATAGCCGACACGAAGGAGAGCAGAACAAAGATGACGCTGAGCGCAAAGTTGACGTGGGGCTCGTAGCCACTCGATTCCCAAAATGCCCTGAACGCATCATTTGATCGCGCCCAGGAGAGCGCATATGCTGGCGCGAGCGAGTTCAACAGAAAACCGCCGAACAGAAACCCAATGCGGCCCAGGAGCGAGCCAACTTTCGCGCTCAAACGCAGACCAGCGCCATACGCATCATCAATGCGATGGAGAAAGCGGCAGGAAGGAAGTGACTCCGCATTCTAGGACGAGCCTCCCTGAGCTAGGATTTGTAGCCGTCGGAGTCGCCCACTCCATTTTTCGTGGAAGTGCCTCCGATCGATGTCGGCAGTCAGCTCATTTAAGACGTCCGTTTGGAGCGTGTCATACCATGTCCACGTTTTCATACGCTTGACATCGCGCCTATGCTCGTCGATTGCTATTGTGAGATAGCGCTCCAAGACTGAATCGGGTCTCATCCATTTTGCGGTCCGGTTTGCAGCCCGATGCAAAAACGTGTTAGTCGCCGAAAGAGTTTCTTCGATCGCGCCCGAAGTGACCAATATGGCCGTTTGCATTGCCTTCGTTAAGTCCCTTAATGTAAGGCGACCTTGACTCTGCTGACTAACCCAGGTTGAGCTTCGAACCAGCGGATATGTGAAATTGCCGGCTACAAGATCTTCCTCCCAGTCGCAGAGGTCATCCATCAGTTGAATTCCGGTGCAAATCTCGTCGCAAAGCAAGTCCTGCTCCGCTGGTGGTGGAGGACTTGTGGCAGTTCGCGCCAAAATGTCACCACAGATCTTGACGGCACTGGATTTTCTCCCCATCCAGAGCAGTTCATCTTGGCTAACGTCACGGACAGGTGATGCCGCAGTTGTTCGCTCTCGCATAGCGGCCTCGGCTGCCATCTCACAATGCCTCTGAAAACCAGACCAAAATGAGGAATCGTCGCCTGCAATTTGCCTGAAGCCATCCATCGAACGCTGGAGAAGCAAATTGCTAAGCAAGACAGCGTGAAGTGGGTTAACAGATTCGGTATCGACAGCGTCATCAACCACAAGCTGATGCTCATAAAGAAACATCCATGCAATGGCTGCTTTGGCTGTCTCGGGCGGGGGGTTGCCTAACGCATCCCCTAGTAGCCAAGGTACGTACTCTCCCATCATGACTACATTGCGCGCTTTGGCGGAGCGCCCGGCGAAATGGCTGCTTGCCATTTCGGCGAAGGGAGCAGGCAGGCGTCGGAGTTCGGTTTGGAACTGCTCGCGGACCTCCTCAACCCGAGGTCGGAGTTCTGCAAGCTGACGGTCTCGAATGGCTTGCCTTGCCAAACCTGCAGCTGCCGGATGGCGAACTTCAATTGCCATGGATGCGCCGATTAAACCAAACTGGCGGTAAAAGTTCAAGTAGCAACCTCCCGATTTCCGGCCTTTGGAGTCGACAGAGGCCCAATAATGACCCGGTGGTTCACGGATCGAGAAGCCAAGGTCACGCCCCCAGCTGTGGTCTCCGCAGAACCATTCCTCTAACCTCATATGCAAGATCCGCCTAAAATGGCCTCATCTGCTGGTCAAGCCCGTGACTTGCCCGGGGGACAACCTCCGGCCGGAACAGTCCGAAAAAGGGGAAACCAAGCCACCAGCGATTGTCTCCTTGCCAAGGAGAAGGTCACGAGTACGAATCTCGTCTGCCGCTCAAGCTGGAATCCACGCTCAGAATGGCTCAAATGAGGCCCACCAAGCGAGCGTTCCCGACTATCTCCCTGGAACAGGCATCGCAGGCTGCTCGTAAGGCGCCCTAGTCGCGAGACTCCCTGGCAGGGAAAGTCAAACTCCGGAGCCTCCAGTTTTCCCGGGGCGGTTCAGTTCACTTAGCGCGGCACGATTGCTATCGTCAAAGAGATGGCGCCAATTTGCGTTGGCCACCGCAAATCCAATGATTCACCCATTGGAGGCTCTATCAAGTTGAGCACCGCACTCGCCGTAGGCCTACAGCAATTACCTCCGCAACCACCAAGCCCACGACTGCTGTCTCCAGAGCCTCAAGGAACTGTGCGCCCATCATGAAACGTACGCTTGCGAGCGCAGCCCCGACGAGCGGAAGCTTCGCCACAGCAAATGGCGACGTCGACGCTGCCCACATTAACCACTGGTTGAGGAACCACACATCCTCGCCTGTGGGTTCTTGTGCTGAGGCTCCCGAATGACCCACCGTCGGATCGACCTTCACGTGCTGAACAGTACAAGCTGATTACACAGCTAGTCGGAAAGGAGACACGATTTGTCCTCACGAGCGGGCGAGCGCGTTCCGCATTCCGACCTTGCTGATGTCCCTCTTAACTTCGGTGAGTGCCTCAAGGACTTGCTTATTCGTCGGCGGCACTCAGCGGCGAAGCTGGCGCGAGGAATCCAGGTAGAGCGATCTTTGCCACAGAAGTGGGTTCGCGGTGAACGTCTGCCAGGGCCCGAATACCTAGGCCCCATCGGTCACGCGCTCGCGCTCAGTGATTCAGAATCACGTGACCTTACGGAAGCCTGGAAGTATTCGGCGCTCAATCGCAGCATTACACGCTACTTGTCGGCTTCCAGCGCCGAAACACGAGTCATGGCCGATCTGCTATGGGCGTCTAGGACCGCTGATGAAGGATTGCCCGTCGGGCTCAGGTACACGTCCGACTTTAGATCCGACCTGCTGCTGAATGAACTTTTTGAAACGTTGATCGGCGAGGACGCTTCCGATGGCCGTGGAAGCGTGGACTACTTCCATGGCGTTTATCCGCGATTCTGGCGTCGCGACTTTTACAGCATTCTTGCCGAACTTAGTATCGGAGAGGCATTCATTTACACCCATAGGTTGCAGGGCGAGCGCCGAGGGAGGCTTTGGCTGGCGGCATTCAGTGCTCTCAAAGCCATCATGTTCACCCATGCCTTGCCCAGGAAGGTTCTTGACCAGAATCCAAGATTTGGTGTTAATGAGCTCGAAAAGTGCGCACACCTCGACCTACCAAGCTCGTCCGTCTGGGGCTATGCCCTCAGTGGCTGGGGATCACTTATTCAGCAGGGTGCAAAAAGGAATGGGCGTTATGACGAAGCCTTGCTGGCCATGAGCCTACAGTGCCAGAAGCGGGCACTAGATGAAATGGATGCCGACGATCCGCCCGCGATCATAGCGCTCGGTGAAGCGATGTCAGCAACGGCCGACCTCGAAATTGCCTTTCCGGATCCGCCTACGAACACTGAAGTATCGGGTTACACCTCACTCGACTACTTCGAGCAAGCGATAAGACGGACGCAACAGGTGGGTCCAACAGCAGCGCGATACGGGGTTGCACTGCGAGGGTACGAGGCCAAATTCGCCCTGAGAAAGGTTAAGAGAGAGATCGATGAAGGCAAGTTGTCGGCAGTTAGCCTTGAACAATTTAGCGACTTAGAACAACGAATCGTCGCCACGCAGGACGAGGCACGGCGCTTTGACGGCACAGTTGCGGTAACGGAGACGGAGCTGGCAGTGACTCGAGCCAACTTGTACCAAGTCTCGGGGGAGCCCATTCCCCGTCAGGTGCGACGCGAGGTCCTCAAGTTCTTGACTCACACATACGACCCTGAGCAGATCGAGCGATGGGAGTTGGGGCAACCCTAGGGATACCCTACAGCTCAGCCCCACCTCTTGCTTTTCCTGGCAGGGAAATCCGGCTAAAACAGAACATCTGCTCGGGATGTTCGCGATTGACTCCCTGGCAGCAGCTTTTGGCCTAAATCGGGCGATTCGGGCGGAACATCGCCGTTCGCAACTTTGTCCTTGCCAAGGAAACGGTCAGGGATGCTAGCCCGAGTGCCGGTCTCTCGGCTTGGCTGTATGCGTCTTGCGAATCCCGAGCTGATCAATCGGCGAGTAGCCGCGGGCCCGTTTCAGCTTCTCGCTCTGAGCCGCATGAACGTACCGTTCCGTCACCTTAGATGACGTGTGCCCCATATAGTGCTGCAGCGTGATGGTCGGCATGTCGTTCTCTTGGGCACGAATGCCGTAGGTATGACGCAGGAGGTGCGGGTGTAGCCGCCGAATACCGGTACGTGTCCGGGCGCGCACGAAGACCATCTCGAGCGCCTTCTTGGATAACGGATAGCCGTCAGGCGATAAGAAGAACTCGCCGAAGTTGGGATTGGCCGGTTGAGGCCGGAAAAAGGTCACGTATTTCCTGAGCACCCGCTCGGTCGTGTAGCCAAACGGCACCGAGCGCTCCTTGCGACCTTTGCCCATGACCAGCAGAAAGCCGTTATCCAGGTCCAGGTTGGCGTCCTGCAGGTGAATGACTTCGGATAGGCGCAATCCGGTATCCAGCATCAGCAGGCAGATGGCCTTTATACGGCAGTCGGCGGCGTTGTTGTCGTCATAGCTGCCGATGAGCTGGCGCTCTTCATCTTCGGTCAGTGGCATAAGCTGCTTCTCTTCGATCTTGGGCAGCCGCAGGGTGTAGAGCATGTGCGTGGGCGTGTACTGCTCCCGACCCAGCCAGCCGGCGAAGGTCTTGAGCGTTCGGACGTACTGCTGCAGGGTGCTACCCGAAATGTGCTTATCGGCTGCTGGAGCGACGAAAGGATGCCCGTCCCATTTCGGACGCTCCATAACGTCCGCCAAAAACAGGCGGACGTGAGACACGGTGAAGTGCGCCAGAACCGGAGTCGTCCCGTACGACGCCTCGAGCCACTCATGGAATTTGGCGAGAACATAGGCGTAGACCTCAATGGTCTTCGGCGACTTGTTCTCCCCCTTCAAGCTGGCCTCATAGAGGCGCAGATAGCCTCGCAACGGCAAGCTGGCGTGGGACGGTGCGGCGGGAATGATCTCGACTGGGGACATAGCTACAGTAGCCGCTCTCTTTCTTTCCCAGTCAAGCCCTGCGTGTCCGTCGCGTGACGGTTTCGTGAAGGCACGGTGACGGAAAGCAGGGTAACGGCCTACCAAAAATCCGCCCTCGAAAGGACGGATTCACGCTCAAAAGAGAGTGTCTGCTTGAGGAGCCTCAGTGGTGCTTACTTGGGAAGCAGACACTCTGCCAACTGAGTTACACCCGCCTAAAATGCCTGCTTTCCGCTGAACCGAGAAGTTCCTGCAGGCAGTTCCGGTCTCGTTCCCTCCCCGTTGATTGAGAGATTAGGTAGAGCTTCGCACAGGTTCTCCTGAAATTCAAGTCACCCGCGCTCGACTTGGCTGGGTCTTCAAACCCGGCAGCCAGGTGAAACCGGGCCGCCGATTGCGCGGCAAGTCGTGGCACGACAGTGCCGAGCAGGGGAGGCTTAAGGCATGACCTTCCTGCAGGCTGCTCTCCTGTGCCGTGGCTGGTTCCTTTGTCGGAGACCGGTTCGGGCGCCCTCATCGCCGGCTGAGCGCGAGGACAACGTCAGGTAGGACGGGCCGCTCCTGCGGGCAGCGTAACCGCGCCATGTGAAGTGGGACGTGAGGCCTTCCATCAGCCAGAAGTCGCTGTCCCTAAACCAGGCAGCACGGGATGTCGGCATTCTCGTCGATCCAGTAGGACGCGCACACGCGATGGTATCCATCGGCGATCACCAACGGGCTGCCGCGCACCAGCAAAACAGGCGATAGCTTCTCGCCCTGCTGCACCTTGTTGAGGTCGCTGGCGACGTGCTTGTTGTCCCGCGCCAGGAGGTCGAGCCCGCTGGCGCGCAGGATGTCCTTGGCTTTGCGGTAGGTGATCCCCGACTTCTGCAGTGCTTTCACGAGTTGGCGAGCCTGCGCCGGGCTCATGATCAGGGTCAAGTAGTCCATCGCTGCCGGATAGTCGTGTTCGTCCGGCTTATCCTTCCAGTGCTCCGTATCGGCACCAGCCATATCTAAGACGCCGTGAGCTGGAAGTCCGAACGAGCAGTACTGCTCCCGACTACGAGGCCGCGCTGACTGTCCTGGCAGCCCTGCAGGTAGGCAATCGCCTCGGCCAAGGAGATGACGTTGGCCGTCTTCTGGTTCATGTCGAACAGGTTCATGGCGTGCGCGGCTTCGTGCCGGTCGAACACGCACTCCTCCACGACCGCCATCTTGAAGCCGTAGCTGAAGCCGTCGGTCACCGCGGCGCGGACGCAGCCGCTGGTCGATTCGCCGCCGACGATCAGCGTGTCGATACCGAGCTGGGTGAGCTCGCCGATGAGCGGCGTGCCCCAGAACACGCTGGGCGCGGCCTTGCGGAAGACCATCTCTCCCTCTCGCGGCGCTACCTCGGGCATGATCTCGGTGCCCTCCATGCGCTTGCGGGCTTCCTCCGCGCTGGGCGTGCGCTTGCGCCCACCCACGTTGTCCCACGGTCCAACCGTGCCCCCCATGCCTGTCGAGTAGATCACGGGAATATCCGCCTCTCGGGCGGCGGCCAGCAGACGCTGGATATGCGGGATGGCCTCCCACGCGGCCAGGCCGCAGCTGCTGGGCCACTCTTCGATGGCTTCGAGGATGGGCTGAGGACGGTAGCCGTAGACGGCCCGATAGAGGTCGATGAGCAGCAGCGCCGGACGGCTGCCCAGCGGCTTGGAGCGAGCTGGCTTGGAAGCGATATGCGCCCTATCCTGCTCGGTCAGGTACCGTTCCCATACTCGCTCGCTCATGAACAACTCCTTTCGCCTGCTGCCGCCATGGTAGCGGACGCTGACCAAGCCATCACAACGAGGCTGAGGTTCTAGCCCAGCGCTTGACGAACCTGCTCGCTGACAAGGCGTCCATCCGCCCGGCCCTTCACCTTGGGCGACAGCCAGCCCATCACCTTCCCCATGTCCTTAGCCGTGGTTGCTCCGGTGGCGTCGAGCGCCTCACGGACCAGCTCGCCTATCTCCGCCTCGGTCAGCTGCTGCGGCAGATACTCGACGATGATCCGCGCCTCCGCTTCCTCCCTCTCGGCAAGCTCAGGGCGCCCGCCTTTGCGGAATTCTTCAGCCGACTCCCGGCGCTGTTTGGCCTCTCTGCTCAGCACACTTACGACATCGTCATCGGTCAGATCTGCGCGCTTCTGCACCCGGGCGTACTGCAGCGCCGACCTCACCAGACGCAGGGTGGACAACCGCAGCTCCTCCCGGCTCTTCATCGCGGCCGTCATATCAGCCTGAATTCGGTCCGCTAACGCCATGTCACGCTCCGGGCTGCGCGCATTCTCGAAGCCTCTCACGTCGAGTCGCAGCTATGTATAAGCGTAGGCAATCCGAGCGCGAACCGAGGAGAGCTGCCGCTCAGAGGAGCCGGGCGGGCTGGCCCAGCGGAGCTACGGGCTCGCGCCGGAGCTCGGGCACCGGCCGCCGGGCGCGCTCTTCACGATAGTCGTGCGGCTCGGTCTCATCGCTGCCCACGGGCACTCGAACGGCTCGGAAGACCAGCGTCAGCGCCACGACCACGATGAGGTTGGCGATGAGCGCCCACAGCGCGGCATAGCCGGGCACGCCCTGGGCGCCGAGCGGCAGGATAAAGGTCGAGGACTTCAATCCGGACTGCATGGCCATCCACGTTCCGCAGGCGATGCCTACGGCCCAGCCCGCAAACAGCGCCCCGCGGTGAAACCAGCGCGTGTACAGTCCCAGCACGATGGCCGGCAGCGTCTGGATGATCCATACGCCGCCCAGCAGCTGCAGGTTGATGGCGTATGCCGTGGGCAGAAAGACGATGAAGGCCAGCGCGCCCGCCTTGACCACCAGCGAGACCGTCTTGGCCACGTTCGATTCTTCGAGGTTGGTCGCGCGAGGGCGGAAGTAGGCTGTGTAAATGTTGCGCGTGAACAGGTTCGCCGCCGCTATCGACATGACCGACGCGGGCACCAGCGCACCTATGGCGATGGCGGCGAAGGCAAAGCCGGCAAACCACGACGGGAACATCGCGCTGAACAGCCCCGGCACTGCCCACTGGGCGCCGTAGGCCGGGCTGGGCTGCACACCCGCGGCAATGGCCATGTAGCCCAGCAGGGCGATCACGCCCAGCAGGAAGGAGTACGCCGGCAGCAGCGCCATGTTGCGCTTCACCACCTGGCGCCGCTCCGAGGCCAGCACGCCTGTAATCGAATGCGGATACATGAACAGCGCCAGCGCCGATCCGAAGGCCAGGGTGGCGTAAGCCCAATACTGTGATGGTGCCAGGAGGGTCTTGCCTGCCGGGATGGCGGCGAAGATGCTGCCGAATCCGCCCAGACGAATGGGGATGACGATCACTGCCACCAGCACGGTGAGGTAGATGATGGTGTCCTTGACCAGGGCGATCATGGCCGGGGCACGCAGTCCGCTGAAGTAGGTGTAGAGGGCAAGGATGGCAAAGGCGATGATCAGCGGCAGGTCGCCCTGGATGCCCATGCCGGCCAGGACCACCTGGATTCCCACGAGCTGCAGGGCGATGTAGGGCATGGTCGCGACGATGCCGGTGACGGCCACGGCCAGCGCCAGCCAATGGCTGCCATAGCGGCCGCGCACGAAGTCAGCCGGTGTGATGTAGCCGTGGGCCCGCGCCACGGACCACAGCCGCGGCATGGTCACCAGGGCAAACGGGTAGAGGATGATGGTGTAGGGCAGCGCAAAAAAGCCGATGGCCCCACTCCCGAACACCAGGGCGGGCACGGCGATGAAGGTGTAGGCCGTGTAGAGGTCGCCCCCCAGCAGGAACCAGGTGACGATGGTCCCAAACCGCCGGCCGCCCAGGCCCCATTCGTGCAGCAATCCCAAGTCGCCCTGCCGCCAGTGCGCGGCGACGAAGCCAAGCACGGTCACCAGCAGGAACAGCGCGCTGAAAACTCCTAGGGCCTGCCAATCGATCATGGCCTAGTCCGTCAGCCTGAAGACCACCACCATAATCGCGGCGGTGACAATCACCCAGAGGAACTGGTACCAGTAGAAGAAGGGAATGCCCCCGAGGTCGGGCGCCTGGCGATTGTAGGTGGAAACCGCCAGCAAGGCGATGAACGGCAGGAGCAGCAGCAGGTACCCCCAGCCGTGACTCCGTCTCCCCCGATCGGCGCTGCTGCGTGCCACCTCGTACCTCCGTTGGTGCCACGCACAGCAGCATTTTCCAGACCAGCTGGCCTAGGTCAGATCTGCAGCTCCCAAGCGGCGTCGTAGTCGGACCGCACGGCGACCTGATGGCTGAGCTGAATCTCACGCCGTTCGCGCGCGGATTCCACCATGGCCAGGCACACCTCCAGCGTCGCCATGCCCCAGCGACCGTCGTGATAGATCGGCTTGCCCAGAACAACGCCTTCGTACAGCTCGTCCAGCTCGGCCCGGCGCTGGGCCATGCCCATGCCACGCTCGCCCATGAGGTCGATCTCGTGCAGGCCCTCGTCGTCGTACACGTACAGACCATGAGCCGAGTGGCGTATGTCGCCGCGTTCGCAGCTCACGATCACCATTCCCAGATCGGCCGGCACCCACTCGGCCGGGCGGCTCTCACGGAAGATCTGGTTCTCCACCCTGCCGCCAATGCGCATGTCCTGCTTATCTTGCGCCTCGTTGCGCACGCCTTCGCGCATCTGCTTGCGGATGCGTCCCCGCTCCTCCAACGTGTAGCGCTGGCGGCTCGTGCCCCACGGAACCAGCTCGGCGCCGAGGAAGTAGCCGTAGCCGTTGTGCATGATGGTGGCCGGCGTGCCGTCTTCGAACTCGAGGTAGGCGCAGTAATAGCCGGCTATCGGCCGCTCCGGCATCCACTGGCCGGTCATGGCGCGAACGCTGCGCAGCACACCGCCGCCAAGCAGCCGCACCGTGTCGATCTGGTGCGGCCCCTGGCGATAGGGCACGCCGCCACCTTGTGACGGATCCAGCTCATCGGCCGTGCGCGGCCGCAGCATCCAGTCGCTGTAGGCCCAGATGTGGATGGCGCACAGCCTGCCCAACCGGCCGGACTGGATGATCCGCCTCATGGCGCGTATGGGCGTGCTGTAGCTCTGGGTGTGGCCGGCCAGCAGCTTGACGCCGCTGCGCTCGACCACCTCCAGCATCTCTTCGGCTTCTGCGAGCGAAATGGCCATCGGCTTTTCGACGACCACGTGCTTGCCTCCGCGCGCAGCCGCCATGGCATGCTGCGCGTGGAAGCGATTGGGCGTGGCAATCCACACCGCGTCCACGTCGGGATCGGCGCTCAGTCCTTCCACGCTGTCGTACACCCGAGTACCCGGATAGCGCGACTGGAAGCGCTCCAGCACCTCGCGGTTCACGTCCGCGCCGGCCACCAGGTCGATGTCCGGCGAGGCCTCCATAGCGGGCAGGATCTCGGCGGCTCCCACGCCAATGCCGGCGATGCCCAGACGCAAATGGTCAGCCACGCGGCTAGCTCGCTCTCAGGCGCCCAGGACGGCCACGATCTCCATCTGGATGATGTTGCCACCTCCACCGGTGCCACCTTCACCCGTGTGCCGGCAAGGCCGGTCATTCTCGTCAGGGAAGGCCTTGATCCACGCCTTGTTGAGCAGCTTGCGCATGCCGCGGTCGGCCAGGCGCACTTCCACCTTGGCGACGTCCGACAGGCTGCCACCTGCCGCTTCCATGACCGCGGTCATCGCAGCGAAGGCATTGGCGATCTGCTGTTCGGGATCGGATGGCGTCTCACCGGTCTTGGGATCGGACCCGCCCAAACTGCCCGTGAACACCATGTTGCCGACCTTCACAGCCAGCGGAATAGGCTGCTCGCCGTGCCCCAAACCAGGTACGTGGATGACTTGCCTGCCCATAGTGTGACCTCCTGAAAAATCTCGCGCTTACGGCACTAGACGCTAACATAGCCGAGATTGGCCCCTTGCCTGAGGCCGCAGTTCTAGTCCGGAGTTTCACTGCATGAGCGATTCCCCCACACCCTCCGACGAGGTCGTCGAGGGCTTCAAGAAGCTGCCCACCGCGGCCATTTCCGATGCGCTCGACAGCCTCGGCATCGCCGGACAGTGCCTGGGCATCGCCCCGCTCGACCCCAGCTTTCGCCTGACCGGCCGCGCATTCACCCTCAAGTACCGCGCCATCGGAGCGGTCGAGCGCGGGACGGTTGGGGACTACATCGACGACGTGCCGCCGGGCGACGTGGTCGTGCTCGACAACGGCGGGCGTCTCGACTGCACCGTCTGGGGTGACATCCTGACCCTGGTCGCCAGCCGCCGAGGTGTAGGCGGCACCGTCATCAGCGGCGTCTGTCGAGACGTAGCCCGCGCGCTGGAGCTCAAATATCCCGTCTTCACCCGCGGCCGCTACATGCGCACGGGCAAGGACCGGGTCGAAGTCGATTCGATGAACACGCCGGTGTCTCTGGGGGACGTCCAGGTGCGGCCCGGCGACATCCTGGTTGGGGACGGCGACGGCGTGGTCGTCATTCCCCGCAGCCGCGAGCGAGAGGTGCTCGAGCGCGCCCAGGACATCGAGCGGGCCGAAGCCGGCATCGAGGAGGAGGCGCGTAAGGGAACGCGGCTGTCGGAGGCGCGCAAGAAGTTTCAGTACCACGCGCTCCAGAGCCGGTAGCGATCGGGCCTCATGGATCTGTACGTGCTGCGCACGTCCGCGGCATGGGAGCGGAGCAACGGCGCGGCGGCGGTGATCGCCGAATCGCTCGAGCACGTAGAGGTCATGCTGCGCGAGTACGAGAGCGAGGAGCAGCTCCGGGTCTATCCGACCGAAGACGAGGCGGCGGTGGACGCGCTAGCGCCCTTCCGCCACGTGTGGGTCGAAGTTGAGCGCTTCCCGGTGGACGAACAGGCCGAGCGGATCGTCGTCGTCAGCTGGGACGAGGCACCGTAACCGCAGCGGCTAGGGCTGGTCGTCGGTCAGCTGTCGTGTACCCGAGCTGGCGGGATCGGCCACGGGCACTCGGGCGCGAGGCTGAGCGAGCACGTGCTTGATCTGCATCTTGGGGAAGCTGCGCCGCACCTGCGTCGGCAGGTCCACCCGCAGCCAGCGTGACATGCCGGGCGGAAACGTCGACAGGATGATGCCGGCATAGCCGGGCCTGCGGCCCAGCTCGTCGCGTATCGCGTCCAGCGGTAGATAGTCGCCCACGCGGGCTTCCTTGACCTGGATTCCAGCCTGCTCGAGCCGAGCCCGTGACTCTTGGGCATGGCGGTAGGCGATTTCGCGCGTTTCGCCTTCTTCCCAGGTGAGCAGATCGCTCGCGGGCGTGGCGGGCACCAGCAGCGTGAACTCTGCCTGGCCGTCAGCTGCGCATACCGCGCGGAGCTCCGCGATGAGCTCTTCGCTGGCCGACGTCTGGTGAGCGACTATCAGGTATCTGGCCATGTTGACCTCCTTGTTCAGAAGCGCCTGATCGTGCTTTACAACGTAGCGCGCCCAGCCAGGGGAGGGCGAATCGGGGCGCCGAGTGCCGAGGAACCGAGCAAAACACCGGCCGGCGCACGCTGGGTGGGGCGTCCCAGAGCTAGGGCCCAAAGCCCGTGGCGCTGGAGAACCGGCTAGAGGCCTGGCAGGCCCGGAAGCCCGGCGGTGCCGCCGCCCTGGCTCATCATGCGGCGGATGTGCTTGGGAATGCGACCACGCGTGAACTGCTTCATCAACGCCTGCATCTGGCTGAACTGATTGATGACCTGGTTGATGTCGTGCGGGGTCGTACCGCTGCCGCGGGCTATACGCCGCTTGCGACTGCCGTCGAGAATCCTGGGGTTGCGCCGCTCGCCCGGCGTCATGGAGTAGATGATTGCTTCCACCCGCTTGAGCTGGCTCTCGTCGAACTGGCCCGGACCGAGCTTGCGCGCGAGGCCGCTCATGCCTGGAATCATCTCCATCACCTGCGTCAGCGGACCCATCTTCTTGATCTGCTGCAGCTGATCCAGGAAGTCGTCCAGGCCGAAGGTCGCCGTGCGCATCTTCTTCTCGAGCTCGGCCGCCTTCTGCTGATCGAGGTGCTCCTGCGTCTTTTCGATGAGCGACAGCACGTCACCCATGCCCAGGATGCGCGACGCTACCCGGTCCGGATAGAAGGGCTCCAGCGCGTCGGCTTTTTCGCCGATGCCCACGAACTTCACGGGCACGCCGGTCACGGCCCGGATCGACAGGGCGGCGCCACCCCGAGCATCGCCATCCATCTTGGTGAGGATGAGTCCGGTCAGCGGAACGTGGCTGTGGAACTCCTGGGCCACGTTGACGGCCTCCTGGCCGGTCATCGCATCGGCCACGAACAGCGTCTCGGTCACGGGCACGCGCGCCTTGATCTGCTCCAGCTCGGCCATGAGCTCGTGGTTGATCTGCAGCCGGCCGGCCGTGTCGAGGATCACGAGGTCATCGGCATCTTCCCGCGCCTTCTTGACGGCGTTGGCGCAGATATCGGGCGGCTTGGCCCCCGCCGGCTCGGAATAGACCGGGACGCTCAGCTGCTTGCCCAGCTGTGTCAGCTGATCGATGGCGGCGGGACGGTAGACGTCGGCCGCCACCAACAGCGGGCGCCGGCCCTGCTTGCGCATGTGCAGCGCCAGCTTGGCCGCGGAAGTCGTTTTGCCCGAGCCCTGGAGCCCCACCAGCATAACGACCGTGGGCGGACTGCCGGCCATCTCCAGCCGTCGCTGCCCGCCGCCAAGAAGCTCGACCAGCTCGTCGTGCACGATCTTGACCACGTGCTGAGCCGGCGTGAGGCTCTCCATGACGTGTTCGCCGATGGTCTTCTCACGGATGCGGTTCTGGACGTCCTTCACGACCTTGAAATTGACGTCGGCCTCGAGCAGCGCCAGCCGCACCTCGCGCAGCGCAATGTCGACGTCGGCCTCGCTCAGCTTGCCCTTGCCACGGAGCTTGCTGAAGACCCCTTCGAGCCGGTCGGACAGCGCTTCGAACATCGCAGCTAAGTCTAGCCAGGCGGTTGGGCCCTTTTTAACGCCGGCTCGCTTTATCATGCCCCTGATATCCGGCTGCTATCATGGGCACTCGATTCTGCCGAGGAGCGGACAGTGGACCTGAGCAGCCTCATCCGGGATATCCCTGACTTCCCTAAACAGGGCATCGTCTTCAAGGACATCACCACGCTGCTGCGCGTTCCGAGCGCCTTCAAGCAGGCCATCGACCACCTGACGGATAGCTTTCGCAATGACCGTATCGAGGTCGTCGTGGGCATGGAGTCACGCGGCTTCATCTTTGCCGCGCCGCTGGCCTATAACCTCGGGGCCGGTTTGGTCCCCGTCCGCAAGCTCGGCAAGCTGCCGCACCATACGCTGTCGATTGAGTACGCCCTGGAGTACGGCACGAACACGCTGGAGATCCACCGCGACGGTATCGAGCCCGGCCAGCGCGTGCTGATCGTGGACGACCTGTTGGCCACCGGCGGGACCGTGGCCGCCACCGTCGAGCTCGTCGAGCAGCTCAAGGGCCACGTCGTGGCCGCGGCCTTCCTGATCGAGCTGCCCTTCCTGGAAGGCCGCAAGGCTCTGCCCCATATCAACGTCGTCTCGCTCATCCAGGGCTAGCGCACTCCGATCCCAACGCTGCCCCATTTCCCGCTCCCCATTTAGACTGTCTGGATGAAGACAGCGCACCTCGAGTGGACCGCGGATCGCTCGCTGCGCATGCTCGATCAGACGCGGCTGCCAACCGAGGAACGCTGGGTAGAGGCGCGCACCTACGAGGACGTGGCCGAGGCAATTCGAAGCATGGTTGTTCGGGGAGCGCCGCTCATCGGCGTGGTCGCGGCCTTCGGCATGGCCATGGCGGCGGCCAGCGCGCCTGATAGCCTCGACGAGGCCGCCGCCGCGCTCAGGGCGACACGTCCGACAGCCGTCAACCTGAGCTGGGCCATCGACCGCATGCTCGCCTTCGCGGCTGCCCACTCCAATCCGCACGACGTCATCCAGGAGGCCGAGCGCATCGCAGTCGAGGACGCAGCCATGTGCCGGGAGATGTCGCGGTTAGGGGCGGAGCTGATGCCCGCCCGCGGCGGAGTGCTCACACACTGCAACGCCGGCGCGCTGGCCATGGTGGAATACGGCTCGGCGCTGGGAGTCATCCGCGCCGCGTGCGAAGCCGGGAAGGACCTGCACGTGTTCGTGGACGAGACCCGACCTTTCCTGCAGGGCGCACGGCTGACCGCCTGGGAGCTGCAGCGCCTGGGCATCCCCATGACCCTCATCACCGACAACATGGCCGGCTACTTCATGCAGGCCGGACGGATCCAAGCGGTGGTCACGGGCGCCGATCGCATAGCGGCCAATGGTGACACGGCCAACAAGATCGGGACCTACTCGGTGGCGGTACTGGCCCACGAGCACAGCATCCCCTTCTACATCGCCGCGCCGGTGTCGACCATCGACCTGCGGTGCGAGAGCGGGGCGGGCATCCCCATCGAGGAGCGCTCGGAGCAGGAGGTCACTCACTTCGCAGGTGTGCGTGTGGCGCCGGAAGGAGTCCACGCCGCGCATCCGGCCTTCGACGTGACTCCGGCCCGGTACATCACTGGCATCATCACCAACGCAGGCATCGCGCGGCCGCCCTTCAGATCGGATCTGGAACGCTTCGTCAAAGGAGTTGAGGCAGTTGCATAACGTGGTAGCGCAACGTGGCTAGCGACACGGCCGAGATCGGCGTCTTTGGTGGATCCGGCTTCTACAGCTTTCTGGAGAACACACGGGTGGTCCGAGTGGACACACCCTACGGTCCGCCCAGCGACCGGTTCACCATCGGCGAGATTGCCGGCCGCAGCGTCGCTTTCCTGCCGCGCCACGGGCGAGAGCACCAGGTGCCGGCCCACATGGTGAACTACCGCGCCAACATCTACGCCATGCGCGAGCTGGGCGTGAAGCGCATCCTCGGTCCGTGCGCCGTCGGCAGCCTCCAACCGCATGTGAAGCGCGAGAGCTTCGTGATCTGTGATCAGTTCGTCGATCGCACGTCCGGCCGCAAGGACACGTACTACGACGGCCCCATCACGACGCACATCAGCAGCGCCGACCCCTACTGTCCCGAGCTGCGGCGCATCATGTACGACACCTGCAAGGCCCGCGGCATCGACGTGAGACCGGAAGGCACCGTGGTCGTGATCCAGGGTCCGCGCTTCAGCACTCGGTCGGAGAGCAGGTGGTTCAGCTCGCAGGGTTGGGAGGTCATCAACATGACCCAATACCCGGAAGTCGTCCTCGCGCGGGAGCTCGAGATCTGTTATGTCAACATTTCGCTCGTCACCGATTACGACGTTGGCATCGAGGGCGAAGCCGGCCTCGCCCCGGTCAGCGCCGACGAGATCATCCGCATTCTCAACGCCAACAACGCCCGTCTGAAAGACGTCATCTTCGACGCCGTGCCGAAGATCCCCACTGAACGCACCTGTTCGTGCGCCACCGCTCTCTCCGGCGCGCAGCTCTGAGGAAGGCGACCCCAGTGCCGAGCCCCGGGCCAGGGGTTACATGCTAGTCCTCATCACCGGCGCCACCGGGTTCGTGGGAAGCCACCTGGTCGAGTACCTCGAGCGCGAGACGGACTGGGAGCTGGCCGGCATCAGCCGAACGCTGCGGCATGCCGGTAACCTGCAGCGACTGTCATCGAGGTTGCGGCTGAGCACGGCCGATTTGAACGAACCCGCGTCCATCGAGAGCGCCATCGCCGCGGTCCGCCCGGACGGCATCATCCACCTGGCGGGCCAACCCTTGGAACCCATCTCGTGGCTCGATCCGGCCGCCACCTTTCGGATTAACGTCATCGGCCTGCTGAATCTCATCCAGGCGACGCTCAAGTGCGATCTGCGGCCGCGTATCGTGCTGGGCGGCAGCGCGCTGATGTACGGGCTGGTAAAGGACGAAGAAAACCCGATCAACGAATCGCAGCTTCCGCGTCCCGCCAGTCCGTACGCCGTCAGCAAACTGGCGGCCGACTACACCGGCTACCAGTACTTCCTGAGCCATCACCTGCCAATCGTGAGGCTGCGGCCGTTCAACCAGCTCGGCCCGCGCCAGAGCCCCGACTTCGCCGTGGCCGCCTTCGCTCAGCAGATCGCCGAGATCGAAGCCGGCAAGCGGGAGCCTATCCTGCGGGTCGGAAACCTCGCCGCCGCGCGCGATTTCCTCGACGTCCGCGACGCGGCCGCGGCCTACCGGGCAGCGCTGGAGCGCGGCGAGGCAGGCGAGGCTTACAACGTGGGCTCCGGCGAGGCTCACACGATGGACTTCATCCTGCACAAATTGCTCGAATTAAGCTCGGCCACGATCGGCGTGGAACGGGATGAGGCGCGCTTCCGGCCGGTGGATCTGCCCCGGATTGTGTGCGATGCGGGCAAGTTCCGCCGCGCCACCGGCTGGCAGCCATCCATACCGCTGGAGCGCAGCCTGTTCGACACATTACAATACTGGCGGCAACAAACATCACGATCATAAGAGCTATCCCTCGGGCCGCGCGTCTCTGTCGAGCGGCATCGGCCGGGGAACGAGGAGTGCCTCCATGGCTGCTAGACGAGCGCTGATCACTGGCGTAACCGGACAGGACGGCTCATATCTGTCCGAGTTCCTGCTGGAAAAGCAGTACGACGTTGCAGGATTCATCCGGTCCAGCAGCACCGGCCACCTCGGCAACGTGGAGCACCTGCGTTCCAGGCTGCACTTCTACAAGGGCAGTTTGGACGACGAGATGAGCATCGACAGCGCCATGTTCGACTTCGCCCCGGACGAGGTGTACAACCTCGGCGCCGAAGCGGCGCCGGCCGATTCTTTCCGCCGCCGCGTTTACACCTCGGACATCAATGCGCTGGGCCCGCTGAGGCTGTTCGAATCCGTGCTGCGTTTGCGGAGCTCGGGAAAGGACGTACGGGTGTATCAGGCGTCGAGCTCTGAGATGTTCGGTGCGCCGGCCCAGGTGCCGCAGGATGAGACGACCATCCTCAGGCCCAACAATCCGTACGGGGCGGCCAAGGTCCTGGCGCACCACAACGCGCACATCCTGCGCGACGGCAGCGACGGGCTGTTCATCAGCTGCGGGATCCTGTTCAACCACGAGAGCCCTCGGCGGGGTATGCAGTACGTGACCCGCAAGGTCTCGGTGGGCGTGGCCTGCATCGCCAACAAGGTCAAGAACCCACCTCTCAACGAGCGCGGCGAACCGATCGTCACAGCTGACTGGAAGCTGCACATGGGCAACCTGGAAGCCAAGCGGGATTGGGGCTACTCGAAGGAGTATGTCCAGGCTATGTGGCTGATGCTGCAGCGGGACCAGCCGGACGACTTCGTTGTGGCTACGGGCGAGACACACAGCATCGCCGAGCTGTGCGACGTAGCCTTTGCCCACGCCGGCCTGGACTGGCGAGAGCACGTCGTGGTGGACCCGCACTTTGTCCGTCCACTGGAGACCGGGCCGCTATGCGGCAATCCGGCCAAGGCCGAGCGTGTGCTCGGCTGGAAGCCTCAGGTGAAGTTCAAGGAGCTGGTCGGCGTCATGGTCGACGCCGACCTGGAGAAGTTCCGCTAGCGGCGGACCCTATCAGCCGCGGAGGGGCGGGAGTCCCTGCTCGTCCAGTCCTTCCCGAATGATCCACACCCGACAACGGGCGCTCGCCAGCACCGCCGGAATGGTGGTGCCCAGATAAAACTTGCCGAACTTCTCTCGCCGCTGCATCCCGAGAATGATCAGTCCCACCTGGCGATCCTCGGCTTCGTCCACCAGCGTCTGGGCCACGTCGCGCGCCTGGATGATCTCGGACTCCAGGCTGCACTTGGCTTTGGCCGCGGCGTCCTCTACGTGGGTAAGGATGATGTCGGCTTGCTTGGATTCCTCGGACATGCTGGCGTCGATGGCCAGCGTGCGCGGCACCTCCAGCACATGCACCACGTACAGCTTGCCTTTGAGCTGGCTGGCCACGTTGCAGGCCAACCGCACCAGGTCAACGTCGAGCGGGGATCCGGAAACGGCCAGCAGGACGTTCGTACGAGCCACTAGACCAGCGCCGACCAATCGAGCAGTATCGCCCTTAGGGCGTCGCCTGGCGAAACCTCGTCCATCTCGGCGGGTATGTCCAGCAGTGCGTTTGCTCGAGCCATGGAGGTGAGAATGCCGGACCCTTGCGGACCGGTCAATCGGGCGCTGTACCCATTCTCGCCGCGCTCCACAATGGCCCGCATGAAGCTGCGACGCCCTCCGCGATTGTCCACCCTGTCCAAAACCGTCACCTCCACGGTAGGCGGATCGAGTCGCCCTTGGCCCATCATCTTGGCGATAGCGGGTCGAACGAACAACTCGAAGCAGACCATGGACGACACGGGATTGCCCGGCAGCGAGATAACCGGCGTACCCTGAAAGACGCCGAATGCCACCGGCCTGCCGGGACGGATGGCGATTCGCCACAGGCGGAGCTCGCCCCGCTCCTCGAGCACCTGTTTCATGTAGTCGTAGTCACCGACTGATACGCCGGCGGACGTCACCAGCAGGTCCGCGCGCAGGCCCTCGTCCACGTGCCGCCGAATGTCGTCCAGGTTGTCCCTGGCCACGCCCAGGTTTCGAGGGATGCCGCCGGCCTGCCGGATCTGCGCCTCCAGCGTGAAGCTGTTGCTGTTGCGAATCTTGCCCGGGCTAAGCGCCTCGTCGGGGCCCACGAGCTCGTCGCCACTGGCCAGCAGCGCCACCACGGGCCGCCGGAAGACCCTGACTCGAGGCCGGCCGATCGAGGCCAGCAAGCCGATGGCGGCGGGCGATAGCAGCGAACCCGAGGGCAGCGCGAGCTGTCCGGCGCGCACGTCTTCGCCGGCCTGGCGAACATTTGCTCCGGCCGCCGCAGACGAATGGATGCGGACGGAGCCGCCGCTCGAGCCGTCGGTATCTTCCACCGGCACCACAGCGTCGGCTCCCTCAGGCAGCGCGGCGCCGGTCATGATGCGTATCGCGGTACCACGGCTCACTGCCACGTCGGTGACGTGCCCGGCTGCCTGGTCCGCCACGACCCGCAGCTCGCCCGGCGTATCGACCGCCCGAACCGCGAAGCCATCCATGCCTGAGTTGGGAAAGGGAGGAACGTTTTCGGTTGAAACGACGTCCTCGGCCAGCGTCTGCCCAACGGCGTTCAGGAGGGGCCGTTCCTCCACGTCCAGCACGGGGATCTGGTCGAGCAGGCGCGGCAACGCGTCCGCCAGCGGCATCAGGTCGGGAAAGTGAACACGCCCGCCCTCGCGGTGGCCATGGTGCGCCCGAACCGGGTCCATCGTTCGACGACTGCTCCGGCTGAAGGCTTCGCTACGCTACGGCGTATTGGTCGTCGATGTTCGACGACGTGGGAAGCGTGGCCGACCCGGCGCACGCCCCAAGGAAATCCCGATACAGCGGGTGGGGCCGGCCAGGCCGCGACTTGAATTCCGGATGGAACTGGGTCCCCACGAACCAAGGATGCTCCTTGAGCTCGACGATCTCCACCAGCCGTCCGTCGGGAGAGATGCCGCTGATCACCAGCCCGTGCCCGGTGAGCATCTCGCGGTAATCGTTGTTGAACTCGAAGCGGTGGCGGTGGCGCTCCTGCACCGAGCTCTCGCCGTAGGCAGAGGCGGCCTTGGAACCGGGCACCAGGACGCACGGATAGGCGCCCAGCCGCATCGTTCCGCCCTTTTCCGAGATGCCCATCTGGCTGGACATGAGGTGAATCACCGGGTGCTGCGTGAACTGGTTGAACTCGGCGCTGTTCGGCTCGTCGGAATCGAGGACGTATCGAGCAAACTCAATCACAGCAACCTGCATGCCGAGGCAGAGGCCGAAGTAAGGGATCTTGTTTTCGCGTGCGTAGCGCGCCGTGGCGATCTTGCCCTCGATGCCTCGGGAGCCAAAGCCTCCAGGCACCAGGACGCCCTGAACGCCATCGAGCAGGCTCAAGCCGTCGGCCCCCTCGATGTCCTCAGAATCGATCCAGCGGATCCGCACGTCGCGATTGTGGTGGATGGCTGCGTGCTTGAGCGACTCGGTGACGCTGATGTAGGCGTCGGCCAGCGCCGTGTACTTGCCGACGACAGCGATCTCCACCGTTGGCTTGGGCGTTTTGATTCGCTCGACCATCGAACGCCAGCCTGACAGATCCGGCTGACGCTTGTCGAGGCCGAAGCTCTCGACAATGAGGTCTCCCAGCCCGGCCTGCTCGATCACCAGCGGGACCTCGTAGATGGTCTCCAGGGTGAGCAGCGGAACCACCGCCCCCTCGTCCACGTCCCCAAAGAGCGCGATCTTCTCCCGCAGGTCGTCATCCATGGGGTGGTCGGAGCGAGCCAGGATCACGTCCGGCTGAATACCGATGCGGCGCAGCTCGTTGACGCTGTGCTGCGTGGGCTTGGTCTTGAGCTCGTCGGTCGAGCCCACATGGGGCACGAAGGTCACGTGGATATAGAGCACGTTCTGCCGGCCCACGTCCTTGCGCATCTGTCGAATGGCTTCGAGAAAGGGCAGGCTCTCGATGTCGCCCACGGTGCCGCCGACTTCCACGATCACGACTTCGGCGCTGCTCTGGCGGCCGACGTTGAAGATGCGCTCCTTGATCTCGTTGGTGATGTGCGGGATGACTTGGATCGTCCCGCCTAGGTAGTCGCCGTGGCGCTCCTTGGCGATGACGGCGTTGTAAATCTGGCCGGTAGTGACGTTGCTCGAACGCCCCAAATCCTCGTCGATGAAACGCTCGTAATGGCCCAGGTCGAGATCCGTCTCAGCCCCATCGTCCGTCACGAAGACCTCGCCATGCTGATACGGGTTCATGGTCCCGGGGTCGACGTTGATATAGGGATCGAGCTTGAGGATGGAAACGTGGACGCCGCGCGATTTGAGGATTCGCCCAATGGAAGCCACCGTAATGCCCTTGCCTACGGAAGAGACCACACCGCCGGTAACGAAGATGTACTTGGGCTCCCTCATGCGTCCTCCTTCAGCGTGGTTCGAGCACGACGACCATGGGCTCGGCCGGCAGCGACGTCTTGGTGACGGTCAGCTTTTGCTGTGGCGTCACCGCGGTCTGGCCGATCTCGTGACAGAACTTCTCCACAGGGGTACCGGATACACCCAGCACGCTCGGCTCGAAGTGCATGGGCACGACGATGCGCGGCTCGAGTAGGTTGATCATCTCCACCGCCTTAGCCGCATCGATGCTCTCTCCTTGGCCGGCGACGGGAATGAGCAGCACGTCGACGTCGGCCAGGTCCTCGACCTGGCTGGACGTTAACGGCTCTTTGAGCTGACCGAGATGGCACAGCACCAGCTCGTCCATCTCGATCTTGTAGAAGGTGCCGACACGCTTGCCCGAGCAGAAGCTGGGGTGTCCGGTGATGAGGACGTTCCTGACTTCATACTCGCCCGGCCCGGCGATCGTCTTGAACTCACCCACCGGCGCGTCAGCCGCGTGATCCCGCGCACTGATGGTGACGATGTCGGGGGTTAGCTTTTGAACGGAGGGCGGACTGGAGAGGGTGTAGGGGTCGGTGACTACGCTGGCTTCCTTTCCTTTGAGACGGAAACACGACCAGCCATGCCAGGTCAGTTCCAAACAGTAGTCTCCGAGACGCTTACCTCACCCGCTAAGTTGCTCGAATCTTAGCAGAATCTCGGCTCAGTAACGGGGGCCCGAGGACACGCCGGGTGGGGCGGATGTGCCGCCCGGCCCGCCGGTCAACGGCACGGCCGGAAGCTGCGCGGCGGTAGGCGGGGAGCTGCTCGCTCCACCGGCTGCGGACGAGCCCTTGACCGGCGCACGGCCTATGCCGTAAGGCAGTGAATCCTCGAGTGCTGAGGGGGTTGGCCGGTGTGCCACCGAGGTTTGCTTCGCCACGACGACGGCGTCGATCTCGCGCTGAAGGTCAGCGGAAGGGGTGAACGCCGGCTCCGGCGCCGGCCCGGCCGCGAAGGTCACGGCCGTCAGGATCACGACTCCGAAGCACAGCCCAAGCGCAAGCAGCAGGTCCTGATAGTGGTGAAAGGATCGCAACCGCTCCAGCAGAGGCATCGCTTAAGCTTCGGCAGCTGTTGAGGCCCGATTGAGGGCCACGCTACACACTGACCTCGATCAGCGTGGCACCGGCCGGAGCCAGCGTCCCCGGCTGAAAGTACACGTGGGTCACCTGGCCGGCTATCGGCGCCTGGATGCGATGCTCCATCTTCATCGCCTCGATGATCATGAGCGTCTGGTGTGCCTCGACCCTATCGCCTTCACGCACCAGCACCTTGACGACCATGCCGTTCATCGGGGCGCTCAGGGCTTCGGCGCCGTCGTGCGAGCCAGCGGCATCGACTGTGTCCAGGGACGGCTCGGCCTGCCGCCGGATGACCGTTCTCCGGCCTCGATTCCACACTTCGGTCGATCCATTGGCCTCTGCGAGGTAATAGCGCCGTCCGTGAAACATCAGGCCACCATCGGGCGCAAGATGCGCGTCTTCGGGCCGGCGCCAGCCATGGCGAAATGGGTCGGGAGACGATCTCATCGCTCGCCAGGCCTCCGCGGCCTCGCCCAGATCGCTCAGCTCTTCGGTGGTCAACGGGCGCGTCAGCTCGGGGTGATCCGGAATGAAGTTCGTGTGGACGGCAGCGGCCTCGAAATCCGCGTGCCACGCCAAGCGCCGCAGGAGCTCCAGGTTGGTGGTTAACCCCAGGACGCAATACCGATCCAGGGCGTCACGCAGCCGAGCCAGCGCTTCGCCGCGGTCTTGGCCCCAAACAATGAGCTTGGCCAGCAGCGGGTCGAAGCTGACGCCGATCTCATCCCCCAGCTGGATGCCCGTGTCGTTCCGAATGCCCGGTCCCTGGGGCAGCTCCAATCTCAGAATTCGTCCCATGGCCGGCAAGAATCCGCTCGCCGGATCCTCGGCGTACACGCGGGCCTCGATAGCGTGTCCCCGCCGGGCGGCGTCGATAGCCTGCTGGACCGGCACGTCCTGTCCCAGGGCTACCTTGATCTGCAGCTTGGCCAGGTCCAGGCCGGTCACCAGCTCGGTCACCGGATGCTCGACCTGCAGACGAGTGTTCATCTCCAGGAAATAGAAGCGCTCGCCGTCCACCAGGAACTCGACTGTGCCCGGCCCTGCATACTTGGCGGCCGCGGCCAGTCGCACCGCCGCCTGGTGGAGATCCCGGCGCATAGCCGCCGAAAGACCTGGTGCGGGGGACTCCTCCAGGATCTTCTGAAAGCGCCGCTGGACGGAGCAGTCACGCTCACTCATGTGCACGATGTGCCCTTGGTTATCGCCGAAGATCTGCACTTCGACATGCCTGCCGTGGGCCACCAGTCGTTCTAGGAACACCCGCCCATCGCCGAAAGCCGCCTCCGCTTCCCGCTTGGCCGATGCGAGCGCCTCAGCCAGCTCGGCCTCGTCGAGAACGGTCCGCATGCCCTTGCCCCCGCCTCCGGCCGCGGCCTTGATGAGCAGCGGGAAGCCGACGGCCGACGCGTCCTCCGCCGTCGTGCCGGGCACCAGCGGCACCCCTAGGGACGCCGCCAGATCCTTGGCCCTCACTTTGTCGGCCATGAGGCGCATGGCCTCGGACGAAGGTCCGGCGAAAAGGACACCGGCTTCGCGGCAGGCATCCGCCAGGCCGGCGTTCTCCGCCAGGAAGCCGTAGCCGGGGTGGATGAGGACGGCGTGCGCGCGCCTCCCGGCCTCGACGATCTCGCCCACGTCGAGATAGCTGCCTACCTCAAAAGCTCGGTCGGCCAGCTGGACATGCCGGGCCAGTCGATCCTGCGGGACGTAAACAGCAGCCGCCTCGAGTCCCAGCTCGTGGCAGGCCTGCACCAGCCGGCAGGCGATTTCGCCGCGGTTGGCAATGAGCACCGTTTGCGTCACATTCGGAAGACGCCGAAGGCGGTTTCGGGCAGCGGGGCGTTGGCCGCCGCCGACAGCCCCATGGCCAGCATTTGGCGCGTCTCTGCCGGATCGATCAGTCCGTCGTCCCACAGTCGGGCTGTCCCGAAGTACGGCGAGCCCTCATGCTCGTAGCGCTCCAGGATGGGGCGCTTGAACTCCTCCTGCTGTTCCGGCGCTATCTCATCCCCGGCGTCGAGCCTGATGGTGAGCAGCGTGCTTGCAGCCTGCTGCGCGCCCATGACGGAAACCCGCGCGCTGGGCCAGGTCCAGAGAAAGCGCGGGGAGTAGGCCCGGCCGCACATGCCGTAGTTCCCTGCCCCAAAGGAGCCACCAAAGATCACCGTCAGCTTCGGGACAGTGGCATTGGCCACCGCCATCACCATCTTGGCCCCGTCCTTGGCGATGCCGGCGTTCTCGTACTTGCGGCCAACCATGAATCCGGGAATGTTCTGGAAGAAGACCAGCGGCGTGCCGCGCTGGCAGGCGAGCTCGACGAAATGCGCCGCCTTCAGGGCGCTCTCGGAGAACAGCACGCCGTTGTTGGCCAGAATACCCACCGGCACGCCGAAGACGTGGGCCCAACCGCACACCAGCGTCGTCCCATAGTTGGCCTTGAACTCGTCCAAGCGGCTGCCGTCGAGGATGCGGGCAAGCAGCGCACGAACCTCGGCCGAGCGCGCCAGCGATACCGGAACGATGCCGTACAGCTCCTGCGGGTCGTAGCGCGGATCTTCGGGCGCCTCGATCTTCCACGGTTGAGGCTTGCGCCGGTTCAGGTTTCTGACAATGGACCGGACAATGGCCAGAGCGTGCTCGTCGTCGTGGGCATAGTGATCGGCCACACCTGAGATGCGCGTATGAACCTCGGCGCCACCCAGATCTTCGGCGCTGACCTCCTCGCCGGTGGCGGCCTTCACCAGCGGCGGGCCGGCCAGGAAGATCGTGCCGTTTCCCCTCACGATGACCGTCTCGTCACTCATGGCGGGAACGTAGGCGCCTCCGGCCGTGGACGAGCCCATGACGCAGGCAATCTGCGGAATGCGCTTGGCCGACATCTGCGCCTGGTTGTAGAAGATGCGGCCGAAATGATCCCGGTCCGGGAAGACGTCGGCTTGCAGCGGAAGAAATGCGCCGCCCGAGTCCACCAGGTAGATGCAGGGGAGGCGGTTCTGCTCCGCGATCTCCTGAGCGCGCAGGTGCTTCTTCACGGTCATGGGCAGGTAGCTGCCGCCCTTGACCGTGGCGTCGTTAGCCACGATCATCGCTTCCTGCCCTTCGACCTGACCGATGCCGGTGATCAGCCCGGCGCAAGGCGCTTCGCCACCGTACATCTCCCACGCAGCCAGCGGGCTGAGCTCCAGGAAGCTCGAGCCGGGATCGATCAGCCGTGCCACCCGTTCGCGGGCAAGCATCTTGCCGCGCTGCTTGTGCCGCTCGACCGCACGGGGTCCGCCTCCGGCCTGAAACACGGCCTGACGCTGCCTCAGATCCTCTACCAGGCGGCGGTTGTGAGCGTCGTTCTCACGGAACTCCTTCGACCGCACGTCTACAAAGCTGTCCAATACCGGCACGGGGATATATTAGGTGTCTCATGTCAGTGAACGAGGAGTCCGCCGGCTTGATCGCCCTGCGCTCGGGCATCGCCTACCTGGATGGGCGGGCGGGCGAGTTGTGGTATCGCGGGCACAACATTCACGACATCGCCGAGCGCCTGTCGTTCGAGGAGATCGTGTTCCTGTTGTGGCGCGGCCGCCTGGCTACCGTGGACGAAGGCCGCGCGTTCGCCGACGAGCTGGCCACCTATCGCGGTGTGCCCGAGGCCATCTTCGACCTGCTGCGCATCACGCCTGAGTACGCCCATCCGATGGCGGCGCTGCGTACCGCCGTCTCCATGCTGGCCTGCGTGGACCCGGACCAGGACGAGCCGGGACGGGACGCGCATGAGCTCAAGGCGAAGAAGATCGTGGCTCAGCTGCCCACGATCGTCGCGGCGCAGCATCGCATCGGCCAGGGGTTGGAGCCGCTTGCTCCGGATCCCGACATCTCCCATACCGCCAACTACCTGTACATGCTCACCGGCCGCCTTCCCGACGAGCTTGCCTGCCAGGCGCTGGGGATCATGCTGAACCTGTACGCCGAGCACGAGCTCACAGCCTCGAGCTTCACCGCGCGCCTGGTCATAAACACCAGGTCGGACTTCTACTCGGCCATGGTGGCGGCTATTGGCGCACTCAAGGGACCGCTGCATGGTGGAGCCGCCATCGACGACGTCATGAGAACGCTGATGGCGATTGGCTCCAGCGATCGCGTGCCGGCCTACGTGGACGAGCAGCTGGCCATCAACGGCAGCATCCCGGGCTTCTCCACTTCTCCGTACCCCACGATCGATCCGCGCGTCAGCCACCTGCGCAACGTGCTCAAGGAGCTAACGGGCAGCCATACGCAGTGGTACGTGCTGGCCGATGCCCTGGCACGCTCGGTCGAGCAAAAGACCGGCGCCCGGCCGCGACTCGATTTCTATGCCGCGCCGGTGCTGTACCATCTCGGCTTCCCGCTGGAGCTGTTTACCAACGTCATCGCCTCGGCGCGAGCAGCGGGCTGGGCCGCGCACGTGCTCGAGCAGTACGGGGACAACCGCCGCATCCGCCCGCGCGCCACCTACGTTGGCCCCAGCCTGGAGGGTGCGCGCAGCGGCGAGGACTGATTTCCCCAGCCTGCCGACAATCTGTGCGCCTTCATAACACCAATTAGTCCCTCCTCGTTGACACGATATGGTTGGGCCCCAACAATCGTGCACTAATGCTCCGGATAGGGACGCGCATCCTCGTCGTTGGAGCGGTCCTCGTCGTCGCCACGCTCGGCGGAGGGATGCCCTCACTGGCGCAGCAGGCCGACCCCTATACCCAGCTCGACACCATCAACGCCCAAAAGGACCTGTGGCAGCAGCGCCTCGACGATGCGCGCAATCAAATCGCGCGATCGAGCCAGTCGCTCAACAACGCCAAGGTCAAGCTCGGCCAAACGCAGTCCTCGCTGGCCGGCGCCAAAGCCCAGTCCTCGCTCCTGCAGGCACGCAACCCGCAGCAGATCGAGCAGCTCAAAGCGGACCTTAGCAGCGCTCAAGCGGAGCTCGACGGCATCATCAAGGACAACACCGACCGTCAGAACAAGCTCATTTCTGACCTCGGCGCCAACCAGCAGCTCATCGACCAGACGGACGGGCAGCTGCAAGCGACAGGTCAGCAGATCGACTACACCGCGCGACAGATCGACGGCCTGAACGCGCAGATCGATCAGCTGCAACAAGATCAGGCGGCTACCGAGCAGCAGCTGGGCATCTTCCTTCGGGCAAGCTACAAGGAGCAGCGCCGCAGCCTGCTCGAATACCTGCTCGAATCAGCTTCGTTCGGCGACTTCATCGTCCGGATCGGAAGTCTCCAGAGCGTTGCCGCCCAGCAGGATCACCTCCTCACGCTGCTGAAGACCGAGAAGGATGCGCTATCCGACGCGCAGATCCGCCAGCAGGATCAGATGCAAGAGCTGCTCAAGCTGCAGGATGCCCAGGATCTCCAGAAGCAGACGCTCCAGCTCCAGCGCCAGAATTTCGACCAACTGCTCGAGCAGGCCCGTGTCGAGGCGCAGGACGCGAACGACCGAATCTCCGAGCGTGAAGATCAGGTCCAGTCGCTGATCAGCCTGAAGCAGGGCGAGCTGGATCAGAATCAGCGCCTCCTCCAGCAGCTCAGGCAGGCGCAGGACCAGCTTGCCTCGACGATCGACAACCAGGCCAGCCTGCTCACCAAGGCCCAGCAGGACGAGCAGGCCGCGCGAACTCAGCTCGACCGGCTGGAGCGCGAGGCCGAAGGTATCAGCGCCATCATCAATCAGGCCGAGGCCGCCAAGCCGACCAAGACCTTCGCCAGCGGCAAGCTGGCCTGGCCGGAACAGGGCCCGCTGATGCAGGGCTTCGGACCCAGCCCCTACCGCTTCGAGCCTGCCATCACCTATCACGGCACGCGCTATGCCCATTTCCACACCGGCATCGACATCGGGGCACCGAGTGGCACACCCATTCGGGCTGCGGCCGACGGACAGGTGATCTTCACCGGCTATTCGTCCTGGGGCTATGGCATTCACGCGGTTATCGCTCACAATCCGACCCTGGCTACGCTGTACGCTCACATGTCCAAGCTGGTGGTCGCTCAAGGCGCGGTCGTGAAGCAGGGCCAGATCATCGGCTATGAAGGCAGCACCGGCAACAGCACCGGCCCGCATCTCCACTTCGAGGTGCGCGTCAACGGGGATTTCATCAACCCGCTCACCTACTTGTAGCGCAGGCGTCAGGGGTCAAGGTGGTACGTTGAGCCAGGTGAGTTTACGCTTGACTTCAGCGCTCCGACAGGGCTGACCGTGTTCCACGTTCCCGGCGCCGACGACGTGCTGCGCGGCACCCTGCTGCACATGTCGGACAGCAAGGCGCTGGCGCACTGGCTCACCCATAATCCGGCCGGAAGACACCTGGCGGCGAGGTTCGTGGCCGGCGAGGATCTCGACGCCGCCATCGCCGCGGTACGCACGCTGAATGACGGCGGGCTGATGGCGACGCTCGACCATCTGGGTGAGCGGGTAACACGAGCCGAAGAGGCCACGGCCGCGGCGGCCGAGTATGTGACCATTCTCGACAGGCTGCACGACACCGGGGTGGACTCGAACGTCTCCCTCAAGTTGACCCAGATGGGCCTGGATATTTCTCGGCAGCTGTGCCTCGAAAACCTGCTGCGGGTCCTGAAGCAGGCGCAGGCGATCGGCCAGTTTGTGCGGCTGGACATGGAAAGCTCCCGCCATACGCAGGACATCCTCGACGTGTTCGCGGAAGTATGGGCGCACGGCTACCGCAACTGCGGTATCGTCCTGCAAGCCTATTTGCACCGTACCGAGCGGGACGTCGAGTGGGCCATCGAGCTGGGCTGCCGCGTCCGCCTGTGCAAGGGCGCGTACGCCGAGCCACCAAGCGTCGCCTTCGCGGAAAAGCACGACACCGACGCCAACTTCGTCAAGCTCGCCCGCAAGCTCCTCGAAGGGCAGCTCTATCCGGGACTGGCAACACACGACCCGCACATCATCAGCGAGGTCAAGAGCTGGAATTTCGCCACGAGCGCCTTCGAGTTCCAGATGCTGTACGGCGTGAGGCCCGAGCTGCAGCGACAGCTCGCTGGTGAGGGCTATCGCGTTCGCGCTTATGTACCCTTTGGCTCAGACTGGTACGCCTACTTCATGCGCCGCCTGGCGGAGCGGCCCGCCAACCTGATCTTCTTCCTCACGCAGCTCAAAGACGCACTTCCGAGCCATCATTCATCCTGACGCGCTATCAAGCTGATGCCCGGCCGGAACTGGCCGGGAGCCGGAGGCAGACGTGAACAAGAACTACATCGATGGCAAATGGGTCGACGCCCTGAGCGGACAGACGTTCCCATCCATAAACCCGGCGACCGGCAGTGTGATTGCCGAGCTGCCGAAGTCCGATGCAGCCGACGTGGACCGCGCCGTGGCGGCGGCCGAGAGAGCGTTCGACAGCTGGCGCAAGACGCCCGCGCCCAAACGGGGAGAAATCCTGTTCAAGGCCGGTCAGCTCCTGCTCGAACGCAAGGAGCAGCTGGCCCGGAAGATGACGGAAGAGATGGGCAAGGTGCTGGCCGAAACGCGCGGCGACGTGCAGGAGGCCATCGACATGACCTACTACATGGCCGGTGAGGGCCGCCGCCTGCTGGGGGAAGTGCGGCCGTCGGAGCTTCAGGACAAAGCCTGCTTCGCCATGCGCGATCCGGTTGGCGTCGTGGCGGCTATCACGCCCTGGAACTTTCCCATGGCCATTCCCAGCTGGAAGATCATGCCGGCCCTCATTGCCGGCAACACGGTCGTATTCAAACCGGCCAGCGATACTCCCCTGCTGGGCTGCGCCATGGTCGAGATCCTCGAAGAGGCGGGCGTTCCTGCCGGCGTCATCAACCTGGTGCACGGGTCGGGTGACGTGGCCGGCCACGCCCTGGCCAACCATCCGAAGGTCAGCCTGGTCTCGTTCACCGGATCCACCGCTGCCGGGCGCAATATCGCCGTCGACGCCGCCGGCGCGCTGAAGCGCGTATCGCTCGAGCTCGGTGGGAAGAACGCCATCCTCGTGCTGGAGGACGCCGATCTCGATCTCGCCGTGGATGGCATCGTGTGGAGCGCTTTCGGCACCACCGGTCAGCGCTGCACGGCGGCCAGCCGCATCATCGCCCAAAGGCCGGCGGTCGAAGCGCTGACCGAGAAGCTGCTGGCGCGAACCGAGAAGCTGCGGCTTGGCAATGGGCTCGATCCGTCGACGGACGTCGGGCCGCTGATCAATCAAGCCCGCCGTGAATCCGTTCACGAATACGTGCATGTGGGCCGCCAGGAAGGTGCGCAGCTGCTGACCGGGGGAGAGCCCGGAAGCGGCGCCGGTTTCTTCTACGAGCCCACGATCTTCGCCAACGTAGGCCCCGAGATGCGCATTGCCCAGGAGGAGATCTTCGGGCCCGTAACCGCCATCATTCCGGTGACCTCGCTGGAGCAAGCCGTCCAGGTGAATAACCACACGGCGTATGGCTTGTCGACGTCTATCTACACGCACGACGTGCAGAAGGCGTTCAGGGCAATGCGGGACATCAGCACCGGCCTGGTGTACATCAATGCCGGCACCATCGGCGCGGAGATTCATTTCCCCTTTGGCGGTACGCGAGGGACCGGCAACGGCCACCGCGAGGGGGGCGACGCGGCTCTCGACGTCTTCACGGAATGGAAGACCTGCTACGTGGACTACAGCGGCCGGCTGCAAAAGGCGCAGATAGACGTTTGAAGGTCGGCACGAAGACTCTCGGTAGGAAGGGCCGCCGAGCGCCCACCTATAATCGGACCGGAAGGGGCGAGGGGACCACCAGCATATGAACATCGTGATTTTGGGCTGTGGCCGCGTTGGGTCGACGCTGGCCAACATCATGGACGAAGCCGGGCACGTCATCAGCGTGATCGATCGCAACAGCGATGCGTTCCGACGGCTGAGCCAAGGATTCAAGGGCAAGACCTTCATCGGCGAAGGGATCGACGAAGACGTCCTGCGCCGCGCCGGCATCGAGCATGCAGACGCTTTCTGCGCGACCACCGAGGGGGACAACCGCAACATCATGGCCAGTCAGGTGGTCAAGACGATGTTCAACGTCCCAAAGGTCATCACCCGCATCTACGACCCCATCCGCGAAGAGTCCTACCGCGAGATGGGGCTGGAAACTGTCTGTCCTACCATCATGGGCGCGAACGCCATCCGCCAGATTCTGGAGAAATAGCATGTACGTCATCGTCGTCGGCGGAGGCAAAGTCGGCTACTACCTCACCAAGAGCCTTCTCAGCGAAGGCTATGAGGTGGTCCTCACGGAGAAGGAGAAACGCCGGGCGGACGAGCTGACCGACGAGCTGAGTGAAAGCGTGGTCGTGCGCGGGGACGGCTGTGAAGCCATGTTCCTGGCGCAGATTGGGACGCATCGAGCGGATGTGCTCGTGGCCGTGACCGGCGACGACGAGGACAACCTGGTGTCCTGTCAGATGGCCAAGGCCAAGTTCCAGGTGCCGCGGACGATCGCTCGCGTGAACAATCCCAAGAACCAGGTGATCTTCCAGAAGCTGGGCATCGACGTGACGGTAAGCGCCACCAACATCATCCTGTCGCTGCTGGAACAGGAGATCCCCCGGCATTCATTCGTCAACCTCATCCAGCTCAAGCAGGCCGGCATGGAGATCGTTGAGGTCGAGATTCCACAAAAATCGCCCAGCGCCGGTAAGCGATTACGCGAGTTCGGCCTCGAACGAGATATGTACATCTCGGCTATCCTGCGCGGCGACGGGAGCATCACCCCTTCGGCCGACACCGAGCTGCAAGCCGGTGACAAGATCTACGCGCTGATCCGCGACACGAAAGAGACCGAATTCCGGGCCCTGCTTCTCGGGGACGCCGTGCCCGTTGTGCCGGTAGGCGGCAGAGCCTAGACCGGGGCGGCGCTGCCTAGCTCACGGCCGGCAGCGCCTTCGTCTTCCCTACTCGAATATCCAGCGATCCGCGTCGCGTGTGTAGTCCAGCAGCTCTTCCGGCCGGAAGAACAGACTGATCTCGCGCTCCGCGCTTTCGGGAGAGTCGGAGCCGTGCACCATGTTGCGTCCGAGCTCCAGCGCGAGGTCGCCCCGGATCGTACCCGGACCAGCACTCGTCGGGTTGGTTGGCCCCATGGTGCTGCGGACGGCGGCCACGGCATTGGTTCCCTCCAACACGCCGACAATCACGGGGCTCGAGGTGATAAAGCCCACCAGGCCGTTGAAGAACGGCTTGCCCTGGTGCTCGCCGTAGTGGCGGTTGGCCAGCGCCTGGTCGATGTGGATCAGCTTGAGACCGACGATCTTGAGACCGCGCCGCTCGAAGCGCGACAGAATCTCTCCGGCCAGACCGCGCTGCATGGCGTCTGGCTTGACGATGATCAGGGTTCGTTCCATGAAGGTTGTGGTGTGCTCCTGGGTTGTGTGCTCCGGCGGAGCGACGCTCGCACCAGGCCGAGATTCGTGCCTGGCGGCGCTACCGCCATAGTGATGGTATCCGCCTCATGCACGAGCTGAACTGCACCGCGTTCGGACTCCACGCTCGCTGCCGCCAGAGCCCCCAGAGACAGTCTTCGTCCGGCCTCCTGGCAGCGCACCGTCCAATCAGCCGCGTGCTGTTCGGCCGCGGCAAGCGCGCCTGGCTTGAGGGTAGAGGCTCCCAGCTGGCCACGGCGATCGACCTCAACCGCCCGCAGCGAGAACGTCGCCGCAAGCAGCGCATCTCCTTCGGCCGGGGACGCGCCCGTGGAACGCTCTCGCCGCGGGCGGCTCCTCGCCACCCGTTCAACGAGCTTGGGAAGCGCAGCCTCCGAAACCACAGGCTCCGACGGCTCAGGTTCTTCGGGTTCGGGCAGATCGACGGCCGGGTTGACCGGGTCGACAGGCATAGGCGCCTGTGGCTCCTCCACGTTGGCCGGATCGGCGGCCACGAATTCAAACGGGGGTGCTTCGAGTTGCGCGCCATCCGCCTCCGAAACGGCCTCGAGATCGACCTCGGCCAGGTTCGCATCGGAAGGCTCTGCACTGGGCGCAGATTCGCTCCGCGCATCTGCCGGGACCTCTTGCGGAGGCACCGCAACGTCCTGGTCGCCGAGATCGAGCGCCTCTTCGTCCGCGGCGGGCTCGGCCGGCTCGAGGGCATTCGATTCCTCTAGCGCCGGCGGCTCCGGCGCGGACACGGCGGCCGGGGCAGGCGCTGCCTGCGCATCTGCGCTCGGCTGCTCATCCCCCAGCTCAACTCGGGGATACTGCCGCCTGAGCGGTGGCACCAGATTCTCGTCGCCCACTCGAAGCCACTCGTACAGATCCTCCGCCACGCGGTTCTCCGGATCCACCTGCTCGCCCGCGTGCGCCAACCGCGCGGCCTCATCCTGCCGTCCGGCTGCCCAATGAATCTGCGCCAGAATGAGGTTGGCCTTCAAGCAGTCGGGGGCGGCCACCAGCACTGCCTGGCAGACCTGGGCGGCCTCTTCATCCTCACCAAGGCGCCAGGCGGCTTCAGCCAGCGCAACACCGAGATCGAGCCGATCGGGATGTGCCTGCCACAGCGGGCTCAGCTGCGCCACGGAATGGCTCAGCAGGTACTGGCGCAGATACAGGTGTCCCAGCGCGGCGGCGGAGATCGACGGCCGCTCTCCGTCCGCTGCCTTCAACGGGGGGAGATCCGCCAGGACCGACGCCGCCTCTTCCGCTCCGCAGCGAACGAGGCCTTCATGCGCCAGCCGGTTCTCGGGATCCGCTGCCACCGCCTGACGAAAAAGCGATCGTGCAGCCTCTCGCTGCCCCGACCGAAGCTGCGCTTCGGCCGCCAGCAGCGCCGTTTGGTAGTCACGTGGGTATGCCGCGCCGATCTCGCGGGTCAGACGTAAAGCGCCTCCGGCATCGGCCGCGGCCAGACAGTCGGCCGCCATCTTACGGGCCGCGTCGAGCGTTACGGAGGGCACGTATCAGGCGAAGCGGAGGAGCTTCCGGAAGCGCGCCTCGCTCTTGAACGGGCCCACCACCGCCATGTGAAGCCAATCCGGCGTGAAGATGTCGCGCGTGAGCTGCAGGAGCTCTTCCGGCGTTATCCGATCGATGATCTGGATGACCTCATCCACTTCCATGATTTTGTCGTTCAGCAGCTCCTGGCCGCCGTGCCAGCCCGCAACAGCCCGCGTATCCTCCAGGCGCAGCACCATGCGCCCCTTGTAGTACTCGCGGGCATGGTGCAGCTCTTCCGGGCTGACGGGCTCCTGCCGGAGCTTGTCGATCTCGTTGATGACGGCGGTAATGGTGGCGTCGATCTTGGAAGGATCGACGCCGGCATAGACCACGAGCGCACCCGCATCGGCGAAATGATTGATGTAGGAATGCACGTCGTAGGCCAGGCTCAACTTCTCCCGTATTTCCATGAACAGCCGGGAAGTCATGCCTTCACCGAAGATGACGTTGAGCAGGGCCAGCTTGAACCGATCGGGATGGTTGCGCGACAGCGCCGGGCCGGCAATGCAAACATTCGCCTGCTCGGTCGACTTGTGCTCGACGCGCAGCGGCGAAGCGCCGTTGCTATTCGTCGCCGGCGCATAGTTCGGCAAACCGCGCCGCTCCCACGAGCCAAGCGCTTGCCTCACCTGCTCCAGGACCAGACCGTGCTGCACGTCTCCGGCCACGCTGATGACCAGGTTCTCCGGCCCGTAATTGCGGGCCATGTAGCCCATCATGCCGCGGCGGGTGATGCCGCTGACGGATTCTTTGGTTCCGCCGACATCCCAGCCGAGCGGATGATTCGGCCACAGCACCTCGTCAATGAGCACGTGCACCCAATCGTGTGGGCTGTCCATATACATGCCCAGCTCTTCAATGATGACCTTGCGCTCTTTCTCGATCTCGGCCGGATCGAATCTCGGGGACAGGAGCATGTCCGCCAACACGTCGAAGGCCTGCGGGAACTGGCTTCCGGCGACCTTGGCCCAGTAGACCGTCAGCTCCTTGTCGGTGGCCGCGTTGAGCACGCCTCCAATGCCTTCGATAGCACCCGACACATCACGTGAGGTGGGGTACTTCTTCGTGCCCTTGAACAGCATGTGCTCGATGAAGTGCGATACCCCGCTCTCCTTCGGCTTTTCGAAGCGCGAGCCGATAGCCAGGAACAAACCGATCGTGACCGAGCGCATTTCCGGCATCGGCGACGTGATGACGCGCAAGCCATTGTCCAGCACGTCTTTTTGAAAGGTCGTTGAGCGGCGGTCGCGTGCCGATCTCTCCGCCGGAGGCGCTCCGAGAGCCGCGCGAGCCGCCGTGGTCGGGCGTTTGGGCATGGGTGCGAAAAGTATACTGGCGAGGTGGTGAGCGCCCACGAGGGTCAGTTGATGCTCATTGACGGGCACGCGCTCATCTATCGCGCGTTTCATGCTCTGCCGCCGCTGAGCACCACCAAAGGGGAGCTCACGAACGCCGTCTTCGGCTTCACCTCGATGGTGCTGAAAGCCATTCAGGAGCTTCAACCGGAGTACATCGCCTGCACCTTCGACCGGCCCAAGCCCACCTTCAGGCACGAGGAGTACAAGGAGTACAAAGCCCAGCGGCCGCCGATGCCTTCTGAGCTGTCCGGCCAGATCGCTCGGGTGCGCGAGATCGTCGAGGTCTTACGGCTGCCGACCTTCGAGCTGGACGGCTATGAGGCCGACGACGTCATCGGGACCCTGGCCCGCCAGGCGGCGCAGGCCGGAGTCCCCACCATGATTGTCACGGGCGACCTCGACACCCTGCAGCTCGTTGGTCCCCTGGTGCGGGTGTACGCTCCTCGCGGTCGCATGAGCGACATCGTCATTTACGACGAAGGCAAGGTGCGGGAGCGGTTCGGCATCTCGCCTGGACAGATGGTCGATTTCAAGGCGCTCAAGGGCGACCCCTCCGACAACATCCCCGGCGTGCCCGGGTTTGGCGAGAAGACAGCCAGCGATCTCGTTGCCCGTTACGGATCGATCGAACGCATCTACGAGCACCTGGGGGAGATCAAGGGCAAGCAGCACGACCTGCTTCAGGAACACGAAGAGCAGGCCCGACAGGGCAAGCGGCTGGCCACGATCGTGGAGGCGCCCGGGATTGCGCTCGACCTCGGGGCCTGCCGGAGACATGAATACGACCGCTCCGAAGCAGTCGATCTGTTCCGAGATCTGGAATTCAACAGTCTGGTGCCGCGGCTGCCGCGCTCCGGGGCCGGCGTATCAACCGAGGCCGTGTCGGAGCCGAGCGGGCCGCTCTACGGTTCGGCGCCCGCGGCACGGCAGATGTCACTGTTCGACGGGGCACCCGAGCCGGCGGCCCAACCTCGCCCGCTTTCTATCCCCGCCGGCCAGGCCATCTCCGATGAACGCTCCGAAGCTTTCGCGACTGCGCCGGCCTCACCTATCGAAGTGCTGGACGGCACACGACTCATCGCCACACCCGCCCAGGCCGAGCAGCTCGAGGCCGAGCTGCGGCAGGCGGGAACCTTCGCGCTCAAATCAATTACGACCAGACCGCAGGCCATGGAGGCCCGCCTGCTCGGCCTGGCTATCGCCCACGATGGCAACGTCCCTGCTTATGTCAACCTGTCGGAGAACGACGCCGCCCTGGGGCCCCTGCGGGATCTCCTGGAAGACGAGTCCGTTCGGAAAATCGGCCACGACCTCAAGTTCGACGTCCTGCTGCTGCGCCGCCACGAGGTAACGCTGCGCGGCATTGCCTTCGATACCGCCATTGCCTACTTCCTAGCGAGCACCAACCGTACGCCGAACCTCAAGGACGTCTCGCTGCAGAAGCTCCACGAGGAGCTGACCAGCCTCTCTGACCTGACCGGTACCGGCGCCAAAGCGGTGCCCCTGGCCAGCCTGCCCCTCAGCCAGGTGGCCGAGGCGGCCGGTCGGGAGGTCGATGCCGTGCGCAGGGTGACTCCCATTCTCGAGCGCGAGCTCAAGGAGAAGGCGCTGTACCAGCTCTTCCTCGAGGTGGAGCTGCCCCTCATCCCAGTGCTGGCCGAGATGGAATTCAACGGCGTCACGGTGAACACCACCTTCCTAAGGGATCTGGCGCAGGAGCTGGATAGCCGCATTCGCGAGCTGGAGCACGACATCTACGACGAGGTGGGACACGAGTTCAACATCGGCTCCACGCAACAGCTGGGGAACGTGCTGTTCAGCGAGCTGCATCTGCAGGGTGGCAAGCGCACCAAGACCGGCTACTCGACCGACGCATCCGTCCTGGAGGAGCTGGTTGATTCGCATCCGGTGGTGGGCAAGGTCCTGGAGTGGCGCCAGCTGTGCAAGCTCAAGTCGACGTACGTCGACGCCCTGCCGGGGCTGATTGACCAGCAGACCGGCCGCGTCCACACCAGCTTCAGCCAGACCACTGCCTCAACCGGCCGGCTGTCCAGCAGCGAGCCCAACCTGCAGAACATCCCAATCCGGACCGATCTCGGTACCCGAATCCGCGAGGCCTTCGTGTGCGCGGATGCCTCCTGGGACCTGCTGGCCGCTGACTATTCGCAGATCGAGCTGCGGATCCTGGCCCACGTAACCAACGATCCCAACCTGATCGGCGCCTTTCAACGTCTTGAGGACATCCACGCCTCCACAGCTGCGTTCGTGTTCAAAGTCCCTATGAGCCAGGTCACCGCCGACATGCGCCGAGTAGCCAAGATGGTGAACTTCGGCATTGCCTACGGGCTGAGCGACTTCGGGCTAGCGCGCGGCACCGGTATGAGCCGCGCCGAAGCAGGCGAATTCATCAAGGGCTACTTCGACAGCTACCCCGGCATTCAGCACTACATGCAGTCCACGCGGCGCGACGCCGCCGAGCTGGGCTACGTCTGCACCCTCCTGAACCGCCGGCGGTACATACCCGACATCCATGCCGCGAACTACCAGCTCAGGTCCGCCGCCGAGCGCATGGCCATCAACATGCCCATCCAGGGAACCGCCGCGGACATCATCAAGCTGGCCATGATCCGGCTCTACAACGAGATGCGCCGGCGAGGGGTTCGCAGCCGCATGATCCTGCAGGTCCACGACGAGCTCGTGTTCGAAGTGCCCGAGGACGAGCTGGACATGATGGCTGCGCTGGTGAAGGAAACGATGGAGGGCGCGCTGCAGCTGGTCATACCACTGACCGTAGAGATGAAGGTGGGACGGAACTGGGGCGCCATGGCGGCGCTCGAGGTACCGGCCGGCACACAGCAGACGGTTGGCGCGGCATAGCCGCGAAGCCGCGCCGCACCCATTGAGCGGCTCCCCGCTCTTGCCGCTCGCGGAACGGAGCGTCGATGCCTGAGCTGCCCGAAGTCGAGACGATCAGCCGAGATCTGCGGCAGCGGATCGTAGGCCACACCATCGAGCGAGCAGAGGTCTTGTGGGAGCGGCAGATCGCCTATCCGAGCGCGTTCGAATTCCAGGAGCTTATCCCGCAGCGGCGGATTGAGGATACGGGCCGGCGCGCCAAGTACGTGGTCATCCAGCTGTCCGACAACGCCACCATGCTGGTCCATTTGAAGATGACCGGCCAGCTGCTCTATGTTCCCGCCGGCGAACCGGCCAATCCGTACACACGAGTGCTGTTTCATCTCGATCGCGGCATGCAGCTTCGCTTCGTCGACGTTCGCAAGTTCGGGCGGGTGTATCTGGTGGAAGCCGACCAGCTGCAGTCGTTCCCCAAGATCGCTCAGTTGGGCCCGGAGCCTCTAGAGTCGACTTTTACCGCCGATGCCCTCCGTGCGCTCATCCAGCGGCGCACGGGCCGGCTCAAGCCGCTGCTGATGAATCAGGGCTTCCTGGCAGGGATGGGCAACATCTACGTCGATGAAGCGCTGTTCATCTCGGCCTTGCATCCGCTGCGGCCAACGACATCGTTGAAGCCACGAGACGTCGTGCGGCTGCACGGCGCCATCCAACAGGTGCTGCAAGAGTCGATAGCGAACCGCGGATCGAGCATTGACGACTATCGCGATCCCGCCGGACAGAAGGGCTACCACCACGTCTACCTGCGGGTGTACAACCGCGCTGGCGAGCCCTGCATTATCTGCGGCTCCCCCATATCGAAGATCGTCGTCGGCGGCCGAGGCACGCACTTCTGCCCAACATGCCAGCGCCTGCCCAGGAGGACCCGGGCAGGCGCTGGTTGAGCTTAGGAGGGTAAGCGAGGAGCTGGTCAGCCTCCGAGTACGCGGAGGATTTGCTGGAGCACGGCCAGCAGCGTGCTGGGCGTACCGCCGCCGGCCGTCGTGCCACTGCTAGGCGTTGAGGTTGGCGTAGCCGTCGCGGTCGCGGTAGCGGTAGGCGTCGAAGTTGGCGGGGTGCCTGTGGCGGTTGCCGTAGCCGTCGCCGTCGCCGTGGCGGTTGAGGTCGATGTCGCTGTCGGCGTCGCGGTTGGTGGCGTGCCCGTCGGTGTAGGAGTATCCGTGGCTAAGGGTGTAGCCGTGGCCGTCACCACCGCCGTGGGCGTCGCGGTGGCCGTTGCTACCTCTACCACGGCTTGGCAGTGCTCGGACACATCCTCATCGTCATCACCCCGAGGACCGGTGTGCACGTGGTTGTCGTCACCGCAGCCGAAACCAGGCCGAACGTCCTCATCTCGATCGTCGCCGCGACCCTGATCGTCCCCCGCGCCACGGACCTTGATCTGGAAACGTGGCCTATCATCCCGATCCCCCGGGGCAAAAATGATGCCGGGTCCCGGCGTATTGGTGGCCACGGGCGTGACAGCCGGGACCGGGGTGTTGGTGGCCGTTACCACGAGGACCGCGTTCGAGGTTCGGTCCCCGTTTCGAAAGCCGTCCGATTTCGATGCGTCGTCGCGTCCGCGGCTGCTCGAGGCGCTGGCCGCCGATCGACCGCGATCACCACCGCCGTGGTCGCTGGAGCCCCGGTCGCCCTGCGCGGCAGCCGAAGGCCCGGCGACCCACATCAGCAAGAGGCCGCTGGTCGCAACCGCAACGGCCCCCTTGAGAAGGCGCGTTCTGTCATGTGCCATGGTCAATCCTCTCCGTTACCTTTCGGTAGTTCTTCACCGTCCCCCTGACCGGCTCTTACCCCATCAAACGCACCGTCGGGGAAGTCATTACAGCCTGACTTTGGCTGCGAACGGCCGGAACGAGTCACGTACAATCAGTGCCGATGGCTGCCCGGGATCCGGAAATCCCCGAAGAGCGGGAAAAAGAGGCGATGGTGCTCCTGCACCGCATGGAGGACGCGATCCTCGACGCGCACCCGCACGATGGCGAGCGCTGCAAAGAATGCAAGTGGTATCTCGGCTTCGGCGACATTGCCTATTGCTGGCATCAGAAGATCCGCATGCTCGTTGGCTACGACTGGTGGTGCCAGTGGTTCGAGACCGAAGAAGAGTCCGAAGAGCTGGTCAAGCTGCAGGAGACGGCGCAGCCTATTCCTGGCAAGCACGGCTGAGAGCTTCACCGGCCCCCTCCTCGGCGTTTCGCTACAAACCACCTTCTTAATTGTCTCGGAATGAGCCCCCGGCGGCTACACTGAAGGCGTTATGTCTGTCCGAATCGACGAGCCCCCTCACAGAATCGCGCAGTTCGACGTACCCGCCGATCCGATTCAGCCCGGTGGTGAGACGTACGTCCTGTCGCCGTCTGACGCGGAGTGGTACAAGCGCAACGTCAAGTGCCAGTGGGCCTGTCCGGTGCATACCGACGTGCCCGGCTACATCGGGCTGATTGCCGAAGGCAAGTACAACGAAGCCTACGCGCTGAACCGCCGCGACAACATCCTGCCCGGCATTCTCGGCCGGGTGTGCTCGCATCCCTGCCAAACCGCGTGCCGGGCCTGCGACGTCGATGAGTGGATCGCCATCTGCTCGCTGAAACGAGCGGCCGCGGATTGGAAAGAAAACTGGAAGCCCATGACCAGCAAGGCCTGGCGCAAGGAGAAGATCGCCATTGTCGGAGCAGGCCCGGCGGGTCTTGGCTGTGCCAACGACCTGGCCATCTGGGGCTTCCCGGTCACCATTTTCGAAGCCTCGCCTGTTCCTACCGGCGCCTGCTGGCTGGGCATCCCCGAATTCCGGCTGGCCCGGGACGTGATCGAGTTCGACGTCGACCAGGTGAAGGCGCTGGGCGTCGACATTCGTTACAACACGCCAATCGGCAAGAACATCACCATGGACGACCTGCTGGCTGAATTCGATCGCGTGGTGCTGGCCGCGGGCTGTTACGTCGGCCTTCGGGCGCGGATTCCTGGGGAAGACCTCGTCGGCTCCTGGGATGGCATCACCTTCCTGGAGCGCGTCAATCTCTACAAGCCAACCGAGATCGGCAAGCACGTCGTAACTATCGGTGGCGGATACACCGCGATGGACTGCTCGCGCTCCGTCCTGCGGCTGGGCGCCGAGACGTCGACCATCCTCTATCGCCGCACCCAGAAGGAGATGCTGGTCGACGACATCGAGCGTGGCGACACCATGGAGGAGCAGGTGCACTTTGAGTACCTGGTCTCGCCGCTCGAAATCCTCGGCGACGAGAATGGCCCGGTGAAGGGCATCAAGTGCGTCCGCAACCGCCTCGGGGAGCCGGATGCGTCCGGCCGCCGGGCGCCCGTGCCCATCGAGGGCAGTGAGTTCATCCTCGACTGCGACATGGTCATAGGCGCTCTGGGCCAGGCGCCGTTGAACGACTTCGTGCCGGATCACCTCGCTATCAACGTCGAGCGCGGCGCGGTCAAGGTGGACGCCAGCTACCGTACCAGCAACCCGCGGATTTATGCCGCCGGCGACTACGTCACCGGCCCCAAGACCATCATCGAGGCCGTCTCGCACGGCCGCAAAGCTGCCCGCGGCCTGTATGAAGATCTCACCGGCGAAGCCATGCCGGCCGGCAAAGCGACCATCACCACGCTGCCCATCCCGTTCCAGCGGGAGCTGGGCTACGACACCATTCCACACGAGCGCGTACCTGCCCTGCCTGTCGAGGAGCGGGTGACCGACTTCAAGATCGAATGGGAAGAGGGCTACAGCAAACAGCAGGCGTACACACAGGCCGTCCGCTGCTATCAGTGCCAGATGAACATCTTCATCGATGGCCCCAAGTGCATCCTGTGCGGCGGCTGCGTCGACATCTGTCCGTACAGCTGCATCAGCATGGTTCCACTGGAGAACACCGCGGCCGACGCCCTCACCGAGCCGGCGCTGGTTGAGGCTCAGGGCTGGGACAAGGGCGCCACGATGTTGATCGACGAGACCTCCTGCATTCGCTGCGGGCTGTGTATCAACCGTTGCCCCACCCACTGCATATCCATGGGCCGTTTCGAGCTGGAGTACGCCACCCCCGCGGGCGGCGGCAAAGACCTGTACTAGGAGCGTGGCCGGCGCACTGTAGCCAGCTTGGCCACGGTTAGACGCTGCCTCCGCTGATTGGCGCCGCGGGCAGCCGCCGGGGACGGCTGCCGCTGCTGCTCGGACTCCTCCTGCTGTCCGCCGGGCTGCGCATGGCCCGGCTGGATACGTTCCCGCCCGGATTGGCCGGGGACACCGCGTACAACGGGCTGGACATCCAGCAGCTGCTCGCTGGGCACCTGGCTATCTTCTTTCCCAACAACCACGGCCGGGAAGCGCTGTTCATCTACCTGCAAGCCCTGCTGGTAGCCTTCGGCGGGCAGCAGCCGCTGGTCCTGGGATTCGCTTCGGTGCTGATGGCCATGCTCACCATCGCCGCCAGCTTCCGCCTGTTCGAAGCCCTGTTCGGCTGGCGAATCGGGCTGCTGGCCGCGGCCTTGCTGTCGCTGTCCTTCTGGTCGCTCAGCTTCAGCCGCATCGGATTGCGAACCACAATGGTCGGGCCGCTGCTTGCGGCGTCGCTCTACTGCCTGCTCCGCCTGCTGGAAACCAGACGGAGAAGCTATGCGCTGCTGGGCGGCCTGGCCATGGGCCTGAGCCTGTACACCTACATCGCCGCCCGGCTGATTCCGATCCTGGCGCTGTTGATCTGCCTCATCGAGATGCGCAAGGCAAGGAAGTGTCTGAAAGAGCTTGGCCTGGCAGCTATCGCGTTCATGGTGGTGTTCGCACCCGAGGGGGTCTATTTCCTGCAGCATGGCCAAGACTTCGGCAACCGCGCGCGCGAGGTGTCGGTGTTCAATCCTCATCCCGACATCGTGGGAACGCCCAGTACCCCTGGCCGCAGCCTACTCCTCACCGCCGGGATGCTGCTCGTCAGCGGGGACACAAATCGCCAGCACAACTTGCCCGGCGAGCCGGCGCTCCCGCTGCCGGAAGCGCTGCTGTTCGTGGCCGGCCTGCTGCTGGCCCTGATTCGAGCCCGAAAGAAGCGTGGCTATCTGTGGCCCCTGGCGTGGCTGGTGGTGATGCTGATCCCCAGCGCTCTGTCGCACAGCAGTCCGGACATGCTGCAGGCTCTGTCCGCGGCACCGGCAGCCTACCTGTTCCCGGCCCTGGCGCTGGACCTCATCTGCGCCTGGCTGCCTGCATGGGGCCTGGGCTCCGCTCTGGCGTTCTCCGCCGTGCTCGCCCTCGGCGCGGAGGAGGGCTACCGTTACTTCGGACGCTGGGCCGGCGATCCGCGTACCCAAGCCCTGTTCGCAGTGACCGAACAGCGGCTGGCGCAGTACGTCAACGCGCAGCCGGAAGGCCAGGTCTTCGTCGCGTTTCCCTTTGACGACACCCTGCCCGCATTCCGCTATGCGCAGCGGCCCACGCTGGACGTGCGCTGGTTTCCGGGTGAGGGCAATTTCGTGCCCATCCCAAGGACGAGCCAGAGCGCGCTGTACATTGCCGCCAGCTCGGCGGCGCTGAACGACAACGTCATGGCCTGGATTCCCGGCGCTTTGGCGCAGGAATCCATCAGCGATGCCCTGGGCCAGACGGCGTTTCGCTCCTACCGGTTGCCGGCGGCGGCTAGGGACGCGTTTCTCAGCACCCAGCAGCCTCTGGGCGCTGATCTGGGCGACGACTTTCGGCTCAACACCTACGAGCTGGTTTCGCCTCCGGGCAAGCTGGTGGCGAACCTGATCTGGCAGCCACTGCAACCTGCCGGACCATACGACCTGAGCGCTCATCTGGTCGACAGCACCGGCCGGCAGGTTGCCCAATCCGACCGCATTGTGTGGCCATTGGAGAAGCTCGTCGGTTCCGTGACACACGCCACGGACGGCTCGTTCGTCGCTGCGGACGATCTCCTCCTCACCCACCACGAGTTCGAGGCGGCGCCGGGGGAGTACGTGCTGGAGGTCAGCGCGATCCACTTGCAGGCCAAGGCGCCTTGGCAGGCGGGCGGATCGTCCAGCTCACCCATCGGTCAGGTGCTGCGCATCCCAGCTATCGTCAATCCATGAGCCGCGGCCGGTTCGCGCCGTCGCCCACAGGTAATCTGCACCTTGGAAGCGCCAGGACGGCGCTGGCCGCGTGGCTGGTAGCGCGCGCCGGCGGCGGCAGCTTCGTGCTGCGCATGGAGGATCTCGACCGGCCGCGCGTCGTTCCGGGAGCAGCCGAGCGCATCTGCGAGGACCTGCGCTGGTTGGGGCTGGACTGGGACGAGGGGCCTGACGTTGGCGGAATCCATGCCCCCTATCGTCAGAGCGAGCGCTCGGCGCTGTACGGCCAAGCGCTCGACCGGCTCTCATCGCTTGGCCTTACGTATCCATGCTTCTGCTCGCGCGCCGACGTAGCACGCGCGGCCAGCGCACCTCATGGACCGGCCGACGACGGTCCCGCCTATCCGGGCAGCTGTCGCGATCTACCGGCTGAGGAGGTGCGCAAACGGCTGGCTGAGCGGCGGCCAGCCGCCCTCCGCTTCCGGGTCCCGGAGGGCGAGATTGCTTTCGTCGATGGAGCTCGGGGCGCCGTCCGCAACCACCCCGCCAAGCATGGTGACTTCATCGTTCGCCGGGCCGACGGGCTGTACGCCTACCATCTCGCCGTCGTCGCGGACGACGTCGAGATGGCCATCGAGCAGGTCGTCCGCGGGGAAGACCTGCTCGAATCGACCGCCCGGCAGATTCTGCTGTACCGGGCGCTGAGCGCCGCTCCGCCGGCCTTCGCCCACGTTCCGCTGGTTCTGGGACCGGACGGTCAGCGCCTGGCCAAACGTCACGGCTCCATCGCGATTCGCGACGTCCGGCAACGGGGCGTAGCGCCCGAGGCCGTCTGCGGCGCGCTGGCAGCCTCGCTGGGGTTGTGCGGCGAGGGAGACAGGCTGCGACCGGCCGACCTGGTCGGCGGCTTCGGGCTGGACCGCGTCTCGCACCAGCCCCCGCGCTTGGATCCCTCGAAATGGCTATCCAGCCCATAACACTCCTGGCCGATTATCCGTTTGACAAGCTGCAACAGAACTTTTTCATGTCGCCTGCTTGGCTCGGGGGTTGCTGAGGGGCCGGGAGGACTTCGATGGCCGTCGCAACAACAGTAATCGAGCGTGGGTCGGGCTTTTTGCAGCGATCCTCGCACATGCGGCTGGAGCGCCGCTCAGGTCTCCGCGCCCCCACCTCTCTCGTTGCGACGCTGCGCCGCCAACAGCAGGAATGCCCCGTCGTCGTTCTGGACCTGAGCCCCGACGGCGCCCTCATCGAGACGGAGGCGCCACCACAAGCCAGCGCCGCGTACGAGCTGCGCTTCAATGTGTTTGGCGAGACGTACTTCACGCCCGTGGACGTGGTGCACTGGCGCAAGCACCACGACGCCTACCTGTGGGGCTGCCGCCTGGCAGTGTCATTGGCCGATCAACGCCGGTTGTGCAACGCCGTCAAAGCGGTGCTCGGCCTTTCGGGCACCTATCTGCGTCCCTGGGCTGAGATCCGCCAGCAGCTGCACGACGAAGCGGCAAGCACGGAGATCCTGGTAGGCCGAACCCCATCAGGACGGGAGATCGAGCTAACCCCGCGTGACTGCGTCGAGATGGGCCCTGATGGCGTGGAGCTGTACGTCCGCACGATCTCCAGTATCGAAGCTGCCTAGCGGCTCCACCCGCACGAGCGCGGGCGTACAAACGGGGGCTGCGCCCCCGCCCTACCCGCATCTCAAACAGCTCGTCGGAGGCGAACAGGCCATAGCCGGGCAACGCCTCGCGCTGCACCAGTTACCGCGCAGCGTGTCCGCCGACTCTCGTCACCCCCTGGACGAGCCAACTGCGACCCCTGGCGCGGCGGGTCGGCGCCGGGCCCTCAAACGACCCTCCACCTCACACACTTGACGGCCTTGCCCATAATGGGAGCTGTATCGTCGCAATGAAGCGAGCGGCTGGCTCCGGGAGCCGGGTCGAGGTCGATTTTCGCAAGGAGGTAGCCCAGTGACCAGGTCACAGCGTCACATCCCGCTGCAGCATGCATTCATCCTTCTGGCCGCCATTGCCCTCAGCGCCTGCGGGGGAGCAGTCGCCCCGGCAAGCACGAGCTCAGCTGCACCAGCCTCAACAGCGGCCAGCGCCAAGCCTGCCGCTTCCGAGGCGGCCGCGAAGCCGTCCGCGGCCAGCCCAAAGCCATCCGCGGCAGCAAGCGCCGTCGCCGCCGCTTCCGCGAGTGTCTCCGCGCCCGCCGGATCGTTCGGGCCTGTTGCCAGCAAACCGGCAGCTCCGCCTTCCGACAGGATGAAGCTGGTGTATGGCAGTCCCGTGAGTCCACCCAACATGGTGCACATGGCCGCCTATCTGGCGCGTGACATGGGCTTCTTCGATGACGTGGGCCTGGACGTCGAATTCAAGGAGTTCCAGGGCGGTGTCGACACGCTGCGAGGAGGTATATCGGGCGGCCTGGACGTCGTTGGCACCAGCTCGGATCCGCTTTTCGCCGCCATCCAGCAGGGAGCGCCGGTCAAAGCCATCGGTACCTACGCGCCGAAGCTGAGCGTCTCCTTCGTTACACAGCCCGACATCAAGAAGGTGCAGGACCTCAAGGGCAAGAAGATCGGCACTCCTGGCGGAGTGGGCGCCTTCAGCGAAGTGATGGCTCGCCTGCTGCTCGAGAAGAACGGCATGACACCCCAGGACGTGCAGTACGTGAATGTGACCACGGCTGGACGTCTGACGGGCCTGATCAACAAGCAGATCGACGCCGCCATTCTGCACATCGACCAGTACTACACCGCCATCGGGCAGGCCCCGGACTTCGTGGACCTGGCCAACATGTGGGAGATCGCGCCCGACTGGTGGTACTCGGCTTTCGTCGTCACCGACGACACGCTGAAGAACAAGCGCGAAGCCCTCACTCGCTTCATGACCGCCATCGTGAAAGCGCAGCGCGTGATGTACATGGACCCTACCGACACCAAGAAATGGTCCGTCGAGGAGACGAAGGCCAAAGCCGACGTCGTCGACAAGGCCTACGCCGATCTGACGAAGGGTGGTGTGTGGGCGGTCAATGACGGAATGCCGGAGAAACTCATCAATGCCACGATTGATCTCGAGGCCCAAATCGGCGTGATAAAGCAGCAGAACAAGCCGACCTATGCGCAGATCGTTGACAGGACGCTGGTCGACGAGGCGGTCAAGCGCAATGGCGGGCCGTGGAGCGGTGACGCGCGCTGGTATTGATCCACTGCCACCTCGCCGCCGCCAACCGAACTTGACGGCGAGCCCTTGCGCGGAGACGGCAGCGTGAGCGGCAACGATGAGAAGATGCGGATCGAGCGCGCCACCCGCACTTTCAGCGCCGGATCCGTCGTCGCCTTCCAGGATCTCGACCTGTGCGTGCCCGCCAATCAGACGCTGTGCATCGTGGGGCCATCCGGCTGCGGCAAAACGACCCTGCTGCGCTGCATGGCTGGGTTGCTGACACCGACGGCCGGCCGTATCCTGCTGGACGGGCGGGTTGTGACCGCTCCCAGCCCCGCCGTGGCCATGGTGTTCCAGCACTTCGGCCTGTTCCCCTGGAAAACGGTCCACGAGAACGCCTGCTACGGCCTCAAGCTCAAAGGCATCCCCAGGAGCGAATGGAAGGCGCGCATCGCGCCCTACATCGAGCTCGTCGGGCTTACCGGCTTCGAGCACATGTATCCGTATCAGCTCTCGGGTGGAATGCAGCAGCGCACCGGCCTGGTGAGGGCGCTCGCGCTCCATCCTGAGGTGCTGCTGATGGACGAGCCCTTCGGTGCGCTCGACGCTCAGACGCGCGAGCTGCTCCAGGAAGAGCTGCTGCGCATCCTCGAGCGCGAGCGTAAGACCATGGTCTTCATCACCCACAGCATCGACGAGGCTATCGTGCTCGGCGACCATATCGCCGTGATCAGCGCCCGCCCCGGCCGCGTCCAGGAGATCATCGACGTTGGGCTGCCGTCATCGAGAACCGCCGACGATGTTCGCCTGAGTCCCCGTTACACCGAGCTCAGACAGCACATCTGGGGCGGTTTGCGACAGCAAGCCGTCGCGGCGGCGTGAGCGCCCTTCGAGCGGACAGTCCTGCAGCCGGCGAGCGGCTTATGAGCGCTACCGCTGCGACCGGTCTCGACGCGGGACGCCAGGCAGCCGAGGCCCAGCGCAGGAAGGAGCAGATCCGCATGTGGTCGGCTCGCCTGATCTCGCTGGCTGTGCTGCTCATCGTCTGGCAGATCTTTGGCTCGCGTGTGAACAAGGCGGTCTTCGCACCACCCTCTCGTGTCATCGAGGCCGGCCTGGCTATGGCCCAATCCGGTGAGCTGTGGAGCTACCTTCGCGGCAGCCTTCTGACCCTCATCTACGGATTGGCGCTGTCCATTGCCATCGGCTTGCCAACCGGCATTCTCATGGCTCGCAGCAAGCTCGCCGGGTACGCGTTGGAGTGGTACGTTGCCGCCTTCAACTCCACCCCCATGGTAGCCCTCGTGCCATTGATTACCCTCGTCTTCGGCTTCGACGTCACCGCCAAGGTGATCGTGGTGATCATCTCGGCCGTGTTCGCGATCATCATCAATACCGAGCAGGGTGTGAGGAACGTCGATCAGCGGCTGCTGGAGGTGGCTCGGTCGTTTCGAACGACCGAGCGTGCCCTGTGGGGCGACGTCATCGTCCCATCGGCCCTGCCATATATTGCCGCCGGCATGCGGCTGGCTGTTGGACGAGCGCTGGTAGGCATGGTCGTAGCTGAGTTCTTCACCGCCGTGAGCGGCGTAGGCTACCTGATCGTGCGCTACAGCAACTCCTTCGAGCCCGACCATATGCTCGTGCCTATCGTGGTGGTCATGGCCCTGGGCATCGCCCTGACGGCGGTCACCGGCGGCATCGAGCGCCGCATCGCCCCCTGGAATAAGCACGAGGAGTAACCATGCGCGTAGTCGACCTGACCCAGCCCTGGGGCGACCGCATGCCCACATGGCCGCAGTTTGCATCCATCAAGGTCACCGACATCACCACCCATCATCGCGACCGCAAGAGCACGGTGCTGGTCGAGACCAACATGCACACGGGCACCCACATCGACGCGCCGATCCACTACGCCGAGCGCGGACGGCACCTGGGCGAGATCCCCATCCAGGACCTCATCGGCACCGGCCTGGTCATCGATCTCCGGCCTATCACCAGGCCATGGAGCTACTACTCGCTGGAAGACGTCCTTTCGTGCCTCCCCAAAGGTGAGAAGATCGAGACGGGTGACGTGGTGGTCCTGTATACGGGCTGGGATCAGTACAACTGGACCAAGCCAACACGCGACGACGTCATGTACTTCGATCGCCATCCCGGCCCCAGGCCCGAGGTGATCGACTACCTGATCCACGATCGAAAGATCAAATGGCTAGGCGGTGACCTGGCGTCGATGGACCATTCCATGTACGTTCGCATACGCTGGATGCGGCCCGACCTGGTCAAAGAATTTGAAGAGATGTACGGCGCTTCCGTGGACCAGCTCGTACCCGAGGCCGACTTCGAGTACGTGCACTACACGACCGCGCGCAACAACGTGTGCATGGTCGAGAACCTGGGCGGGGAAATCGCGGAAGTGGCCGGCCGGCGCTGCACCATGGGCGCCTTTCCCTGGCGTTGGGTCGGCGGTGAGGGCTGTATCTGCCGTGTCGTAGCCTTCCTGGATATGGAACAGCCCGGTATCCAAGGAGCCGAGCCACCCGGCGCGCAGCCCAGGCAGTGGGACGCCGGCACCACCCCTGCCCGAATCATGGCGGGCGCAAAGACAAAGGTGAGCTACTGAGCCGGTCCAGGTCGCTGGAGGGATGAGCATGGAGTCAATTCCCGAACGGATGCGAGCAGTCGTGCTGACCGCGCCGAACAGCCACGAGATCCGAGATGTTCCCACGCCCCACCCCGGCCCGTTGGAAGTCCTGTGCAGGGTCGATTCCGTGGCGATCTGCGGGACGGACCTGCACATCTACGAGGGTAAATTCCCCGGCCGCTGGCCCAAGGGCTATCCCTTCACTCCCGGCCACGAATGGTCGGGGGAGATCGTCGAAGTCGGCGAGGAGGCGGGGCAGATGGGGTGGAGGGTAGGCGAGCGCGTTGCCGGCACCTCGCATGCCGGCTGCGGGTACTGCCGCAATTGCATGATCGGCCGCTACACGCTGTGCGAAAACTACGGCAAGGAGCCGATCCACCACCAGTACGGACATTACTCCCAGGGCGCGGACGCGCAGTTCGTGGTGCATTCCATCAAAAGCGTCTTCCGCCTTCCCGCTGAGCTGGACCTGCCCTATGGCGCCATGATCGATACGGCCAGCATTGCCCTGCACTCCGCCAAGCGGCCCAGTATCAACGCCGGCGACGTGGTGGTTGTCGTCGGCGCGGGACCAATGGGCTTTCTCACGGCTGATTGCGCCTACGCGCTCGGTGCGGGACGAGTCATCATCACCGGCTCAGGCGAGCGCCTCAACAAGGCGCGTGACATGGGCTTCGAGGTGGTGAACTACCGCCAGGAAGATGCCGTGGAAGCCGTGAAGGCGCGGACCGAGGGCAAGGGGGCGCACGTGGCAGTCGACACGGGAGGTACCGCCGAGTCGGTGCTGCAGGCGGTCAACGTGCTGCGCAAGGGCGGACGGGCGGCCTTCACCGGCATCCCCGACACTCCCGTTTCGCTGCCCATGCAGAAAATCGTGCTCGAAGAGCTGGACCTGTACGGCGTTCGTGCCAACCCGAACACGATGGACGAAGTTATCCCGCTCATCGTGAGCGGCCGTGTGCGGGTCAAGGAGCTCGTTACCCACTCCTTCCCGCTGGCCGAGTATGGCGCCGCGCTGCACACGTTCGCCGATCGTGTGGATGGCGCCCTCAAGGTCATCGTCAAACCGAATGAGTGACCGCTCCTCGATAGACTCGCCGCGGCCATGACTGGCATCCCAGACACGATGCTGGCGGTAGTCATGGCCGAGCCCAACCGCCTGGAGCTGCGGCGAAACGTCCCGGTGCCCGGCCCGGCGAGGGGCCAGGCGCTGCTGCGAATCATGAGCAGCACCATCTGCGCCACGGATCAGAAGATCCTGGCCGGCCAGTTCCCGGGCACCAAGTTCCCACATATTCCCGGTCACGAGTTCGCAGGTCAGGTCGTGGCCGTCGGGCCGGATGTGGACGAGCTGCGGCCAGGAGATCGCGTCGGGGTGGAGGTGCACGTCGGCTGCGGGCGCTGTGCTCGCTGCCTGGAGGGTCTGTACCAGCTGTGCGACAGCTACGGCCGGACGGATAAGGGCCACGCCCACATCGGCTTTACCGTGCCCGGCGGGCTAGCAGAATACGTGGCGGTGCCGGTCAAGGCTCTGCACAAGCTGCCGGAGGGACTCTCTTGGGACGAAGGCGCCTTTACTGACAACATCGGCATCGCCCTCTACGCGGTCGAACGCGGACGGCTGGCGGCCGGCGAAAGCGTGGTGGTCATCGGGCCGGGCGCGTTCGGCGCCCTCGCCGTACAGGTGGCTCGCGCGCTGGGCGCCGGCCAGGTCGTGATGCTGGGCACGCGGCGTGAACGGCTGGAGCGCATGCGGGGCTTCGGCGCCGACGAGCTCATCGACGGGCAGGGAGACGAGGCCATCGCCAAGGTGCGGCAGGCGCTTGGCGGCCGGGGGGCGGACGTCGTCATCGAATTCGCCGGCACGTCGGAAGCGGCCCGACAGGCCATACTCCTGGCCAGGCGCGGCGGGCGCGTGGTCCTGGCTGGATCGACGGGGCTCGGACGCGATCTGAGCGGCGTGGATCTCAGCACCATCGTCCGCGGCCACCTCGACGTCTGCGGCTCGCTGGCCAATCCCAAGGGCATTTCCGGCCGGGGCCTGCAGCTCATCGCCCGCGGCAGTGTGGACGTAACTCCGCTGATGACGCATCATTTTCCTCTGGATGAGTTCGATGAGGCCTGGGCCACGTTCGTGGAGCGCCGTGGTGGAGCGATTCGGGTAATGCTCCATCCGGGGAACGATCGCGGCTGATGGCAGGCCGAAACTCCGCCACGAAGCGCCCGACACGCACGTATCTCAGCAAGGACCAGCTCGCCACGGCTGTGCGCCTGATGCTCACCATCCGCGAGTTCGACGAGCAGGCCATGGCCCTGTACCGTGCGGGCGAGATGCGAGGAACGACCCATCCTTACATCGGCATGGAAGCGGTGGGGACCGGTGTGATGACCGCCCTGCGGCCCGATGACTACGTCACCAGCACGCACCGAGGCCACGGCCACACCATCGCCAAGGGTGGCGACATCCGCAAGATGATGGCGGAACTGCTCGGCCGCGCCACCGGCTACTCGGGCGGTAAGGGCGGCAGCATGCACATCGCCGATATGGACAAGAACATGCTCGGCGCCAACGGCATCGTGGGCGGCGGTATCGGCTTGGCCGCGGGAGCGGCGCTCACCGCTAAGCTGCAGGGCAGCGGGCGCGTAGCGGTGTGCTTCTTTGGTGACGGCGCGCTCAATCAGGGCATCCTGCACGAGGTGAGCAACCTTTCCGCCATCTGGAAGCTGCCGGTGGTCTTTGTGTGCGAGAACAACCAGTACGCCATGTCAGCCCGAGCGGACTGGAGCGTGGCCGGCGGCGACCCCGCGGGCAGAGCAGCCGCCTACGGCATCCCGGGCGTCAATGTGGACGGCATGGACTTCTTCGCCGTCTACGACGCCGCCAGCAAGCTGGTGCAGCGCGCCCGCGAAGGCGGCGGCCCGAGCTACCTGGTGTGCCAAACCTATCGCTATCACGGCCATCATGCCGGCGATCCTCTCAACTACCGACAGAAGGAGGAGGTCGAGCGCTGGCGCAAGCTCGATCCCATCGACCGGCTTACCCAGGCGCTCCTCAGCGGCAAGGTCCTGACCGAAGCCGAGATCGCGGCCACGCGACAATCCGTCGTCGAGGCCGTGCAGGAGGCGGTCGAATTCGCCAAATCGAGTCCCGAGCCGGGCGTCGACCAGCTGATGACCGACGTGTATGCCTGAGGGAAGCATGAAGGGTCAGGGGATGGGGGATAGGCCCCTCGGGTTGTGGGTATGGCAGTAGCCAGGACGGCTCCCGTCGCTCGTTTGGTGCCCGCAGCCGTCGCGTCGGCCGGGGAAACGCGCGTGCTGACCTATGCGCAGGCGCTCAATGAGGCGCTGTTCGAGGAGATGCGCCGCGATGCCGCGGTGTTCGTGATGGGCGAGGACGTGGCGGCTTGGGGCGGCGGCGGGATCTTCGGCGTCACCAAAGGCCTCATGGAAGAGTTCGGAGCCGAACGGGTGCGCGACACGCCGATCTCCGAGGAAGCCATTGCCGCAGTCGCCGTCGGCGCGGCCGCAACCGGCAGCCGTCCGGTAGCTGAGATCATGTACGTCGACTTCATGGGCCTGGCCATGGAGCCGATCGTCAATCAGGCCGCCAAGCTGCGCTACATGTTTGGCGGCAAGGCCAAGGTACCTATGGTCCTTCGCGCACAGGAGGGGGCCGGCCGGGGCAATGCCGCCCAGCACAGCCAGAGCCTCGAAGCGTGGTTCTGCCATATTCCCGGGCTGAAGGTTGTGACCCCCAGCGCGCCGGCCGACGCCAAGGGCCTGCTGAAGAGCGCCATCCGCGACGACAATCCTGTCATCTTCCTGGAGCACAAGGCGCTGTACTTCAACAAGGGCCCCGTTCCCTCCGGCGAGCACCTGGTGCCGCTCGGCATTGCCGACGTCAAGCGCACGGGTGCGCACGTCACCGTCGTAGGCATCCACACCATGGTGGACAAGGCTTTGCAGGCGGCTGAGGCGCTGACCTCGGAAGGCATCGAGCTGGAGGTGATCGATCCGCGCACGTTAGTGCCGTTGGATGAAGAGACCATCTTCGAGTCGGTGCGCAAGACCGGCCGGCTGATCGTGACCCACGAGGCCTACACCAATGCCGGCTTTGGCGCCGAGATCGTGAGCCGCGTGGTGACCTCGGTGTTCGATTACCTGGATGCGCCGCCGCTGCGTGTCTGCGCACGAGACGTTCCCGTACCGTATGCCGTCCCGCTGGAAGCTGCTGCGCTGCCTCAGGTCGACGACCTGATTGCCGCGGCGCGCTCGCTCGTCCGCGGGGAGCGCTAGCGCGGTCTTGGCCACCCCGGTCATCATGCCCGTGCTGGGTCTGACCATGGAAGAGGGGGCCGTCGCCGAGTGGCTCAAAGCCCCCGGCGACGCCGTGATCAAGGACGAGCCACTGTTCACGGTTGAGATGGACAAGGGCATCGTGGAGGTACCCGCTCCCGCGAGTGGGATCCTGCGCAGTATCCAGGTGCCGCCCGGACAGACCGTCGCGGTCAAGACGCTGCTGGCCGAGATCGCCCCGGCCGGGGAAGCCGCCCCGGCCAGTGTGCCTCCCGAGCGCAGCCGATCCTTCGCCTCACCTCGGGCCCGCATGCGAGCCCGCGAGCACGGCGTCTCGCTGGATAGCGTCACCGGCAGCGGTCCTCGCGGCCGCATTGTGGAAGCGGATGTGCTTACCGCGCTGAGGGAGCCTCTACCAGCCGCCCGCGCGGCGGCGACTCCTCTCGCTCGCCGGCTGGCGGCCGAGCAGGGCCTCGACCTGCACTCGGTGGCGGGCAGCGGACCGGGCGGCCGGATCACACAGGAAGACGTGCAGCGCGCGGCCGGCGTCCGGACTGCCGTCGAACCATCTCCCGAGGTTGCTCCGCTATCGCGCCTCAGACAGATCACGGCGGCCCGGATGTCCGCCTCCGCTCATTCCGTGGCGCGTGTGACGATGTTCGTGGAGGTGGACTTCGAGGAAGCCAGCCGGCTTCGGGCGCAGCTGTCCCCCGAGTTCGCGCGCCTTGGCGTGCCCAAGCTGCCCTGGGATGCGATCCTGGCGCGTGCGGCCGGTTTGGCCCTCATGGAGCACCCGGCTGTCAACGCCCAGTGGGTCGAGGGTCAGGGACTGCGCCGGCACATGCAGGCCCACGTCGGGGTGGCCGTGGCGCTCGATCCCGAGGGCCTGGTCGTGCCAGTCCTTCGCGACGCGGCCGGGCGCTCGCTGCGGCAGCTGGCGGCCGATTTGCTGGCGCTTACCGAGCAGGCGCGATCTGGCCGTCTCGCGGCCTCCGACATGCAGGGCGGCACGTTCACCATCACGAACCTGGGCGGTTACGGTATCGACGGCTTCACGCCCATCATCAATCCGCCCGAAACGGCGGTGCTGGGAGTTGGACGCATCGCCGAAAGGGCAACCGTCGTCGATCACCGGATCCAGGTCCGCACCACCTGCACGCTCTCGCTGAGCTTCGATCACCGCGTAGTCGACGGCGCCCCCGCCGCCGCCTTCCTGCAGCGCCTGGCCCAGCTGCTCGAACGGCCGTACGCGCTCCTGGAGATGTAGTCCCGGCCCGGCCACCACGCGCGGGCAGCGGCCGAGCTGCAATATCTGCCTGACCGGAGCGTTACTGTAGAAGGGTCGTCCACGGGCGGCCCCGACCGACATGGACTCGCGATTCTGGATGCTGGCGCAGCAGCGCCGGCGCAGGCTAGCCCGAAAGCGCGGCCAAAACGTGCCGGCCGCGGGCGTTGCGCTGGTCGTGGCCGGCAGCTTCCTGGTCGCCGTTGCCCTCACGATTCCCCTGCTGCTGGTGACGGCGGCGCGCCTCTACGCCGCCGATGCCATCAAGCAGCTTACGTTCACCAGCCACGCGGCCACCTTCCAGACCAGCCGCGTAACCGACCGCAATGGCAAGCTGCTGTACGAGTTCGTCGATCCTCAAGCCGGCAAGCGAACCGAGGTTCCCCTGGCGCAGATCCCCAAGAACCTGCGCGACGCCACCGTGGCGATCGAGGACAAGAACTTCTACACCAACCCCGGCTTTGACGTTCGCGCCCTGCTGCGCGCCGCCTACGACGACCTGACCAAGGGCGAGATCGTGAGCGGCGCCAGCACCATCACCCAGCAGCTGGTCAAGACCGTGTACCTCAAGCCCGAGCAGACCTGGCAGCGCAAGCTCCGCGAAGTGGCTATTGCCTTCGTGCTGTCCAAGCAGAAGAGCAAGGACGAGATCCTGGAGATGTACCTGAACCAGATCTACTACGGCAACCAGTCCTATGGCGTCGAGGCGGCCGCCGAATCGTACTTCGGCAAGACCGCCCTCAAGCTCGACCTGGCCGAGTCGGCCATGCTGGCCGGGCTTCCACAGTCGCCCTCCGACTACAACCCGCTGCAGAACGCCCCCGCGGCACGCGCCCGGCAGCTCGAAGTGCTGCGTGCCATGCTCAGCCAGGGGTACATCACTCCGCAGCAGGAACAGGACGCCGCCGCGGAGGAGCTGCATTTCGCCAGCCAGCGCTCGGACATCCTGGCCCCGCACTTCGTCTTCTACGTGCGCGATCTGCTGGAGAAGCAGTATGGACCGCGCTTCTTGTACGAGGGCGGGCTCACTATCAAGACCACCCTGGACCTCGACCTTCAGAACAAAGCCCAGCAGATCGTGCAGGATCAGCTGGCCAAGGTCCCCGCCGACAAGAACCTGAACAACGCCGCCGTCGTGGTCCTCGACCCACGCAGCGGCCAGATCCTGGCCATGGTCGGCTCACGCGACTACAACCAGGATTTTCCGAACGGCACCATGAACGGCAAGTTCAATGCTGCCACCGGCTTGCTGCAGCCAGGCTCCGCCTGGAAGCCAATAGAATACGAGGCCGACTTCCTCAAAGGCAAGACGCCGGCCACGATAGTGGATGACGCCAAGATCGGCAACGATTTCCCCGACGGCAGCGGTGGCTTCTACCGGCCCGAGAACTACGACAAGAAGTACCACGGCCGCGTCACCTACCGCACCGCGCTGGGCAATTCACTCAACGTCCCGGCCGTCAAGGTCCTGAAAGACGCCGGCATCCACGAAACGCTGCAGCTGGCTCACAACCTGGGGATCAGCACGATCCCGGACGACAACCAGGCGGGTTTCTCGCTCGCCCTGGGCACGCGTGAGGTCACTCCGCTGGAGCTCACCGCCGCCTATGGCGTCTTCGCCAACGGCGGCCAGCGCGTGCCATCCACGCCCGTCCTCAGCATCACCGATGGGTCCGGCAAAGTCATTCAGGAGTTCAAGCAGCCGCAGCCAGTCCAGGTTGTGCAGCCCGAGTACGCCTACCTCATCACCAGCATCCTGTCGGACGACAACGCGCGCGCTATCGAGTTCGGGCGTCACTCGGTGCTCGAGCTGCCCGGCCGGCCAGCGGCCGTCAAGACCGGCACCAGCGACGAGTTCCGGGCCAACTGGACCATCGGCTACACGCCTGATGCAGTGGTCGGCGTGTGGGCCGGCAACAGCAATCATCAGCCGATGCGCAACGTCATCGGCATCGACGGCGCGGGCCCGATCTGGCACGACGTCATGCTGGCCACGCTCGGCGCCAGCCCCGTGCATGACTTCGCCAAGCCGCCGAACATCGTGACGGTGAAGGTGTCGTCGCTCACCGGGCTGCTGCCCAATCCCGGCGAGCCGAGCTACGACGAGGTGTTCGTGAAGGGCACGGAGCCGCATGCCCGATCCACCGTCAGCCCGCAGCCTACGCCGGCACCGCCGACGACCGCGCCCGCGCCGGCGCAGGGGCGCCAGCATGCCGACGTCACGATCACGGACACAGGCTTCGATCCGCCGAACGTCACGATTGCCGCCGGCGGCAGCGTCACCTGGACCAATCGCGGGGCCAAGGTTCACACCGCCACGGCTCCTAACGGCGGGATGGACAGCGGTGGCCTGGGCACAGGCCAGAGCGTCACCATGGTCTTCCGCGGCCCCGGGACCTACGGCTACACGTCGGCCACAGACTGCCTGCACGGCAATCACAATCCCAGCTTCGCCTGCGGAGGCGGGTCGGTCGTGGTCTCAGCCCAAGTGGTGGCCCTTGGAGAGGCCAACGCCGCCACGCCGGACCCGCTCCCTCCCTCCGCGTTTTCGAGCGATCCGCAATCCCGCAAGCGCTGCCGCCACGGAGCATGCGGCTGACTCCTTCCCCGCGTGGTCTAGCTGTCCTCGAGCTCGTCATGAGAAGTTCCGGCAAGCGACAGTTCGGGCATCAAAACAGCGGTTGTACGGCGAGCGCCGGATAGTCGAACGATGCCATGCCGGCCGCGAGCGCGTCGCCTGGAACGTAGTTCGGAACTCGCATGTTCGGACGGGGGTCATAGACGTAGAACCCTCCGCCGTCGTAGGCGTGCAGCGTGATCGTGTGCTCGCCAGGCACGAGGACCACGACTTCACCCGTGCTCAGCCTGACCGGCGCGCGATACGAAGGACGCAGCTGCACCGGGATCCACACGATCACCAGCCAGTTTCGAACCAACGCGGCCCTTGCATCGTCGAGGTTCACAAGATAGCTGGCAGCGAACACTCCCGGCCGCGGGAAAGCCTCGATCATCGCCTTGACCGCGGGAGCGTGGGCGCCGTAATTGACGAGGTCGCCGCGGTTGGACGAGTAGTCACCGCGGAAGCCACGATTCGGGTTTTCGTCCCGGCCGAGTACCTGCTGCAGCTGCTCCTCGGCTCCATCCATCCCGTAATGGAGCATCACCTGCCGGAACGCGCAGACCTCGCAGGTCAGGTTGTACCCTGTCGAAGATCGCGCGCGGCCGGATTGTCGGGGATATACCAAGTTGCCGGGAGCTGGGACCCGAACAGCCAATCAAGCATGCTTCTTGTCGTGCCTCATAGCGCTTCGAAAGCCCGTTAACGTTTGTTGGCCGTGCTCCCACGAAATGATGGCAGACACACTCGTACGTCCGAATCGGTTGACGTATTGCCCCCCGCGCTCGGTACTGCCATCGTGGGTACGTGATCGAGGCAGAAGCCAAGATGCCGCAGGTTCGGATCGAACCCAAGACCAAACGAGTACTTGAAGAGGCTGCCGGCGCAGCCCTGCGGCGTCTTGCGTCAGTGAATGAGCGGCTCGCCGATACGCTGCGCCGCGATCCCAAGTTCGCCCGGATTGATTGAGCTCCGGCCGCCGGAGCTGCTGGTACAAGCCGTCATCGTCGCGAAACCCCGATTCGGGGAACCTGCGCTAGCAGAAACGTGAACACGGCGATGTGCGCATCGTACGCTCCGGCCGCTTGGTGCCAATGAACGACCGCGTAGCCTCAAGGTTGTCCGGGGAGCGCCTGATAAATTCGGACCGGACAACCTCATCTGGTTGTCCGGTTACCCGAAACGTTAGCCCAGTTCCATGCTGGCTTTGAACGGATTCATCCTTTCATCGACGGTAAGGGTCGAACTGGTCGCCTACTGCTGAATCTCGTGCTTGTCCGATTGGGCTATCCACCGATGGTGATCGACACGCGCAAGCGCGGCCTATTTAGACGCGCTGCACCGAGCCGACCAGGAAGAGGTCGGACCGTTGGGAGAAATGTTCGCCCGAGCCATGTTGGACAGCTTGATGCGGTTCATCATCCCGGCGCGGGCCGGCCTGGTCCGTCTCGTCCCACTCGAGGCTTTGGCCGGCAAAGATATTTCCGCGGAAGCTTAGCGCAAGGCGGCCGCTCGTGGACGGCTCAGGGCGCTGAAGAGCGAGTTTCGCACGTGGCAAAGCACGCGCCAGTGGGTGGATGATTACCTGGCTCAGCGGTTTGCGTCGCTGCGCAAGCCGGCCACCGCGCGTTGACGCGACGTCACGGCTGGTTCGTCTCGCAAACCCGCCGCAAGCCATCCGCTGGTTGCTGGCCCAGGGAACTGAACCTGGGCTAACCAACGGCCTGCCTTGGGTCATCGCCGTATCTGACCTAAGCTTGGTCTCATGGTGAGACGACTGCTTGCCACCGGCGCAATCCTCATAATTTTGGGACTGCCTCCGCTTGCTCTCGCTGAGGCATCTTGCCAGTTCGTGCTCGGTTTCAAAGCCCTGCACGATCTCGACAGCCTAGACATCGGCGAGTGCCAAGACAACCAGTTCCTGGGGAACGCCAATGGAGATCAATGGCAGCACACATCGAAGGGTTTGATGGTGTGGAGGAAGGCAGACAACTGGACCGCATTCACTAACGGCTACCAGACCTGGATCAATGGGCCCGCCGGTCTCGCTCGCAGGCTAAATACCGAGCTCTTCCCGTGGGAAGGCGACGCCGTCTCTCGTCCGAATGTGGCAATCGATCCGCGACTCCTCGACGCCGTTGACCTCTTAGTCCGCTTTGATACTGATCGGACTACGCAGTACATGCGCGCCATCGATGTTCAAGGCACGAGCATCACCGTGGGAGAAACGGGACAGACCCTTGGCTGGTTCCGACCCGCCGACAACGTTATTGTGGTGTCCTCTCGACTCTTAAACGAGGACGTGCATGTGCAGGCGGCTCAGATTGGAAATTCGTCGTCATTTGTCTTGGATCAGTGGAAGGCGGCGGACTTCAACAGCATCGAGAGTTGCCTAATGGCTTTTGTTAGGGCCACCAACCACACGGCAGAGGTCTGGAAATACTTCTATCCGACGGGGCAGAGCGCTTCGAAGAGCCTGACGCAAATGAGTTTTGATAGCCTGGCTCTCGTTGCCGCCGATCCCGCTCAGCTTGCGAGCGTCGTTCGTACCATATACCGTACTTCCTGCCCGCTTAATCATCCCTGAAGGCCTTGCCGGAGTCGCACCGACCCTAATCCATGTGTTTTGCGAGATAGATCGCTCGCGCGTAGCGCGCTCGCCATAGCCGCGGCTGGTTTGGGTCGATCGCAACGCACGAACGGGCTTCTTAGTGTCAAATTCGGGTAGGCCCGGCAGGATTCGAAGCTGCGACCCTGGGATTATGAGATCGACCTGGCCGAGCTTGGAGGCCAAATTGAGCTCCGCCGGGCCCTGCTAGGCCCCGCTCTGGCCTGGCTTTGGCCGGGTCAGTTGTTGTCAAAATCGTTGCACGCCGCGGCTCTCGAAACTGGGTGGGTGATGCGAACCACAACCAACCAGCCTAACGAACTTTGATCGTACTTGTTTAGCGGATCGGTGCGAGCTTGTGTGACGTGATAGAGGCGACTGCAAGGCAGCCTGGCGTAAAGAGATTAAGCGTGGCCAGCAAAGATAGGGAACTGCAACGGTGCGACCAGGGGGATAGGTGCACGCAGCAGGTCAGCGATGATCTCGGTGGAGTCACGGCCCTGTTGCTGGCAGGTGCGTAGCAGGCTGGCGAGGACTTGCTGTGTCTCCACACCAGCAGGGGTGCGGTTGCCGCCCCAGACCTTGCGGTTGACGACTGCTGGATGGATGGCCTGCTCCGCGCGCCAGTTGGTGGCTTGCACGCCTTCGTGATGCAGATAGGTGAACAACGCCTGTCGTTCCCGCCTGAGATGCTGCAGCAGCCGCCGGTTGCCGGGGTGCTGCGTCTGCTTGGCCAGTAACCGGTCCACGCGGTGCTCCACGTCGGCCACGGCCGCTTCGTACGCGACGACCGGCAGCGAGCCAGCGTCACGCTGCTGGCGGAGATCCAGACCTTCTCGCAGGAGCCGCCGCACCGCCAGAGGAATCTCGCGCGCCCGGCCATGAGCGGTTGTCAGCAACTGCCGGCAGCGTCGCATCAGATGCGCTGTACACGTCTGGTGCGTGGCCTGGCTGAACCGTCTGTATGGAGCCCAGCCATCGCGTTCCAGCACACCGTTGAACTCCTTCCCCAGGATGGCGGCCGCCTCGTCGAAGCCCCGGCCTGGCTGAATGCTGTAGACCGTCACGCCTTGCCCGCTGAAGACCCACAGCCAGTGCAGGCGGCCACCGACCTTCCAGCCCGTCTCATCAGGCGCGACCACCGGGCTGGCGCGTACCGCTTGGATCAACGCGTCGTAGGTCGGGCCAGCCATGCGGCCGGCTCGCGCCAGCGCCTGACTCAGGCCACCCCGCGTCACCTCCAGGCCGCCCAGTTGCTGCAAGATCGTCGCCGTCTTGCCCAACGAGGCGCCGACGGCCTTGTTCAGCTGCGCCGCCAGCGCCACGGCCCGCGGCCCCAACTGGGCTTTGGCCGCGCCCAGGGCATCCGAGGTCTGCTCGGGGTGCCGTCCCTGCACCCGTCGTCCGCAGCGCTGACAGCGGCCCACATGCATCTGGAAGCGCGTCACTTCAGGGCGCACCTCCGGCAACTCTTCTTGATACTGCTCGGCCACCTGCTGCTCCTCCAGCGGCCCGCCACAGTGCGGGCAGCAGGGCGGCAGTGGCACGTCGATCGTCCGATCGACCTGGGCTGGTATGGCTCGGCACGCCTTCCGGCCGTAGGCGCTTCCGGCCTGTCGTCCCGGTCGCTTGCCGTCGCCGCGGGGCTCACTCTTGGAGAACGGCGCCGCCTGTCGCTTGCCCGCCTGCTGCGCTTGTTCCAGCTGGGCGGTCAGGTCCCACAGCCGCCGCTTCAGCCGTTCGTTCTCTTGCTCCAGCCGCTCCAGCTCGCGCTGCCGCTCCTCGCAGGCTTCGCAGCCAGCACGCTCCCACTCCTCGTCATGGGCACCTTCTTCCGCCGGCGGCACGATCCTCATGCTGCATGAACAGACGTTCTACCATCGCGTTGTGTCACGCACCTAACCCGCTAATCAAGTACCTTTGATCTTTGGTCGAAGGCTGGTGTCCACTCAGACCGCAGAGGTTGATTGGTAAGAATCGATAACGGAATAGCCGATTGCTCTGTACCCTTTCAGCCGCTTCTCGTGCATCCGAAGCAGCATGGGGAGGTTGCTGTCCACGTAGTCGAAGATCTGCACAGTCTGTTTGCCGGGGTGCAAACGGTGCAATCGACCTGCGTACTGTTGAACGGTTCCACGCCATGACACAGGGAGCGTCAGGAACAACGTGTCGAGCCGAGCCTCATCAAATCCCTCACCTATGTACCGGCCGGTGGCAATCAGCACCTTCGGCTGGCCGTCCGCGATCGCCCGAAACAGCTCAAGTCGCTTGCGGCGCTCTCTCACACCTAACCCTCCTCGAAACACAACCGTCTTCGCTCCGTGAGCTTCGATAGCTGCTGCTAGCTTCTCGAGGTGATCGGTGCGCTCCGTCAATACCAGCGGAGACCGTCCAGCCTGAACCGCTGCAAGCACGTCCTTAACCATGAGCGAGGTCCGTGGGTCATCAGCTGCCAAACGAGAATAGAGGTCTTGGATGCCCGCATCTTGGACGTCCGAGGGCAGCTTGAAGTCCGTTTGGCGGACGATGACTTCGTGCGCAAAGGGCCGTAGTGCGGCTTGTTCCTTGGCGGGCACGTTGCAACGGATTGGTCCGCATTGCATCGCGATGATGGGATGGTGCCCGTCCTTACGAACTGGCGTCGCCGTTAGCCCGACGACAAAACGAGCATGCACTTCCCTCATGACTTTCTCGAAGCCGAAGGCAGGTATGTGATGACACTCGTCGACGATGACTTGCCCGTATGTGGCTACCAGGTCGCGAACCTCGCCACCGCGATTAAGGCTCTGCAGCAGCGCGACGTCGATGGTGCCCGAAGGCCGTCGCTTGCCAGCTCCAACTTGGCCGATTGCCTTGGGCGCCAAATTAAGGAAAGCCAGCAGTCGTTCGCGCCACTGCTCAAGGAGATGCTGGGGGTGCACGACAACCAAAGTATTTACACTGCGCTGTGCAATCAGCCAAGCAGCGATGACTGTCTTGCCGAATGCGGTCGGCGCGGACAGCACGCCAACGTCGTGCTCCATCAGCGCATCGGCTGCCGCTTGCTGTTGGTCTGTGAGCTGGCCATTGAACGCGACGGTAATCGGTGTTCCCGGTCGGCGCTGATCATCTGCCAGGATCTGCACACCATTTGCACGGGCGAGCTGAAGCAGCTCGGGCAGACACTTTCGGGGCAGCGCCAGGTGATCGGGAAAAGCCTCCGAGCAATCAATCAGCCGGGGTTTGCCGAATGTCGATAGCCGCATTCGCTCTGCCCTGTAGAACTCCGGGTTCTGGAACGCTGCTAGACGCCGGAGACGATTGATCAAGACTGGCGGCAAGTCTTTCATGGCGACGAACAGCTGATTCGCCAAGACGATACTCACGCTGGCCCGCAGGGGGCCGGGAATAGGCGCCTCGCTTCTGCGCCGCAAGGGCGAAACAGTCCATGGCTCCGACTCATCTTCTGCATCGATCCAGTGATCGACGGCGAGGAGTCTGCCAGCTCGCGCGGCGCGCTTGACAATGGCTTCCGCTTCAGAAGGGTCGAGCTTTGGCAAAGATGCCAAGAAGCGCCACTGGTCGGGGTAAGGCTCGAGATCGTGATCCAGGAAGACCGTGTTGCCCCGCTCACGGCTTTGACGTTGCAGTGGCAACGCGATCAGGTTGCCGAAGCCACCTCTGGGTAGAGTGTCCTGACTCGGGAACAGCCGATCGTACGAATCGAGGCCAATCTGGTGGCGCCGGTCGAGTGCTTGTGTGAGCACCGCACTGGCCAGGTTCCGCGCCACGTAGGCTGCGACGGGTCGATCGAAAAACACCCACAGGTGGGCACCTTCGCCTGACCGGGATCGCTCCAGCGCGGCGGGCCCCTCAAGTCAGAATAGATGCCCATGGCGGCCTGGGCATCGTCGCGCCAACTGGCCTTGTCGAAATCCATCGCTACAAACCAGCAGGTGTCATCGGTCAGGAGTGGGTAGACGCCGATAGTGACGCCGCCCGTTAGGTGATTTCGCAGTGCTGCCGGGGTCAGCGGCAGATAGTCGCCTGGCTCATGCGTCACGCCAGGTCCGCGAGGAGCGCCCAAGCGCAACGCGGGCGAGTAGCCGCTTCGGCCGTCGTGCCGTTCCCAGCGGGCCGCGTAGACGTCTTCGCGTCCACGGAACAACCCTCGGAAGAGGGCTAACTTCAACTCCGCCGAAGAGCTGGCGCCGATCCCGTCCGCTTCGTAGGACGCCACAGCAAGTAGACCATCCCCTTTCGATTGAGGATGGTTGCGCTTAAGAGCGGCAAGCTCCTCACGGAGACGTTGGTTCTCATCTCTTAGTACGAGGATGGTCTCCAGGGCGTCTTTCAACGCCGAACGCTGCCTATCTGGTGGAGCGTCGGTCTGCGCGTGCTTGCGTTGGGCGATCAAGGAATGCGCCGACCCGCTTCCTCAGCGCGCATGGTCAATCCAGCGCCGGGATGCGTTGATTCCAGGAGGGTCAGGAACTCCTGCGGGGTGACGAAGCGAACACCAGCGACTTGATGGCTAGCCGGGAAATCGCGTGTGTTGAGGGAGACAATGAATACTGCATGAGCAGCCATGGCAGTTGCCAGGACTGGCTCGTCATCTGGATCTTTGAGCAGTTCAGACGCTCCCGCCGAGCGGTAGTCGGAAACGCTCAGAACCTCCGACAGCAAATGAATCAGCCGGTTTATTCGTTCCCGATACAGGGCGCGCGGTACTCGCAGACGTATGCTGTGCTCGACACGAATCCGCACCAGTTCGCCGACAATGAATGTGCTCCAAACGCCGCGGTAATAACCGAGGTCCGCTAGCAGCCAGAGCCAATGACGATGGCTGCTCAAGAGAACGGAAGTGTCCAGCACTGCGAGAGTCGCATCCACGGGGGACGCGACCTCGTCGCTCACAGCTTAGTGCGCCCTTGCGCAACCAGGCGTGCAGCCTGGCCATCGCTCAAGTCCTCTAGGTCAAGCGAGGTCTCGGCCCGGCGTACGTAGTCCGCAACCGCATCCTTCGGAACCATAACGCGTGAACCAACTCGGTACGCCGCCAGCCTGCCGTGGCGGACCCAATTCTTGATGGTCTGGCCGCTCACACCAAGCAAGTCACCTGCCTGAGTGCTTGTCAGCAGATCGAGGGACGGCAGTTGCTCATCGCCGACAGCCTTGACAAGCGTTTCTATGGCCTTCGCCTGATCGACCTCGCCTCGCTGCCTGAGGTCGTCAGCGGTGCGTTGGGCTAGCTTGAGCGTCTTCGCGGTTACCATTTGCAGTTTTTACTCTACCGCAAAGATTAGAACCTCAGTCTAGTGGGCCTACTCGGATTCGAACCGAGGACCAGCGGTTTATGAGACCGCCGCTCTGACCGCTGAGCTATAGGCCCGCAAGGGCTTGTCGCCCCGCTAGATACTAACGATTATTGCTGTCACGTTGATGTCAAGGCGGCGCTGCTTGACCAGGCTCAGAAAACCGAAGGCAAATAACAACCGCAACGGGACTGAGCGGGTTCCGGCGGGTCATGACGGGGTTCAACGGCAAAGTCGCCGCGCTTCCCAAGCATGAAGTTTGATCCCATGGCAAGCGAGCGATCTTGTTGTTGTCAGAATGGTTGCCAACCGCTTGGAAAACGCCGATTCTGAGGCTGAGTTGAGCTCGGTTTCGACTCACGAGGCTAGCAAGCTGACGGAGATTATGAGTCCCCTGCTCTAACCACTGAGCTACGGGCCCGCGCTTCGACTATAAGGCTAGCGGGTCTGCCTCGGGTGCATGCCGACCGGGCGGCGTGGTGTGGGGCGCGAACTATACTCCAAACCAGTGACTCGTTTGGAGCGTTTCCTATGCCTGCCCGTCCACCGGTAAGGCGGAAGAACCGGCGGCCGGCCCGGCCGGCCGTTCGGCCCACCACCCCACGCAGCGCTGCCGTTGGTGAGGAGGATGGCGCGTCCGCGCAGACGGTCGCGGCTGCGCCGGCGCGATCGCGACAGCAGCAGCCGCCGATGAGCAGCACGCGCGCGGCCATGATCGAGCGCGCCACCGCGCTGGCCAAGCTCGACGTGCTGTACATGCGCCACGACCTGCGCAACGTGGCCGCCATCGCCGGCCTGATGCTGGCCGCGATCGTGGCCCTGTCCTTCGTCCCGGGGCTGCGCTAGTCCCTTCAGCATTGCCCCAGCACCAGCGGCGCCATCCGTCTGGCGGTAAGGCTCGGAGGGCTTGACGTGAGCGCGCTGTCCGGCTCCGTAGCCATGATCACCGGCGCGAGCCGAGGCGTCGGGCGAGCCTGCGCGCTAGCCTTTGCCGCCGAAGGCGCGCGCGTCGTGGCCCTGGCCCGCTCCCAGGCCGAGCTCGACGCGGTCGTCGCCGAGATCCGTCAGGCGGGTGGCGAAGCCATGGCGGTTCAGGCGGACGTGAGCGATCCGGAGCAGGTCGATCGCGCCTTCACCGCCGTGGAGCGGCACTTTGGTCCGGTCGGCATCCTGCTGAACAATGCCGCCGTATTGGGCCCTGCCGAGCCGGTAGCCAAGGTCGTACCCGACGCCTGGATGGAGACGTATCGGATGAACGTCTTTGGCAGCATGCTGTGCGCGCGCCGCGCGCTGCCGGCGATGATGGAACGGCGGCGGGGCAAGGTGATCAACGTCTCCTCCGGAGCCGCCTTCGTGCCAATTGCCGGCTACACGGCCTACAGCAGCTCCAAAGCCGCGATCGTGCACTTCACCGTCTGCCTGGCGGAAGAAGTGAAGCCATTGGGGATCAACGTGAACTGCGTGGGCGTGTGGGCGCGCACGGCGATGTGGGACGACCAGATGGCCGGCCAGCCCATGCCGGCGGTCGAGAGCGCGGTCGCACAGGGACACCATCCCTCGCCGGAAGAGAACCTGGGCGCGATCGTGTTCCTTGCTTCTCCGTCGTCGGACCACGTCACCGGGCAGTACCTGGCCGCCAACAGCCTGCCGGACTACCTGCGCCGCTAGGCAGGCCGCTAGCGCTGCGGCTGCACGTTCGCCAGGAACTCGGCGCGCGTCTCGGCCGAATCCCGAAAGACCCCTCGCAGCGCCGACGTCACCATCTTGCTGCCAGGCTTCTTGATGCCGCGCATGGTCATGCACAGATGCTCGGCCTCGATGACCACGCCGGCCCCCATCGGCCGCATGACCTCGCAGAACGTATCGACGATCTCGCCGGACAAACGCTCCTGCACCTGCGGCCGGCGGCTCAAGCAGTCCACCAGGCGGGCGATCTTGCTGAGCCCCACGATCTTGCCGTCGGGCAGATACCCGAAGTGCGCCACGCCGTGGAACGGCAGCAGGTGGTGTTCGCACATGGAGTAGAAGGGCACGTCCTTCACCACAACCATCTCCTGGTGCGGCTCGCTGAAGGCGGCGCTCAACGTGGCCTTGGGATCCTCGTGCAGTCCGCTGAACAGCTCCTGATACATCCTGGCCACGCGCAGCGGCGTATCCCGCAGGCCCTCTCGCGCAGGATCTTCCCCAATAGCCAGCAGGATGTCGCGCATCGCTGCCTGGATGCGGGCCAGGTCCATGCGGTCTGCACCGGTCCTGCCGTCGCCCTCCTTCCAGGACCGCAATTCTTCGTACCCAAGCCGGAGGTCATCCATGGCCATCAATCCCTCGCGAAATCCCTGCCCGCTGGCCGGGCGTCTCCTCCACCTCGACGGTCAAGGTGCCCCAGGCGGTAGGAGCGCTCAAGTGCTGGCGCACCTTATCCCACAGGTAGCCCGCCAGCAGCTCGGCGGTGGTGTTAGCAATGGGCAGGCAGATCGCGTCGCCTTCGGGAAAAGCCCAGCAGTCGTCCTGCCACCGCACCTCCAGCTGGCCCTGCCGGCGCTGCACGCTGAGCCCGGGGCAGCGCTCCGCCAGGATGACGCGATGGTCCAGCCCGGCCACCAGGTCCCGCACGATCTTCTTCAGCCAGCCGAACTCAGCCACGTAACCAAGCTCGTCCACACCGCCCCGCAGCTCCACGTACACCCGATAATTGTGGCCGTGCAGCGGCTCGCGCTCGCCGGGAAAGACGCAGAAGTGCGCGGCGCAGAACTGAAAATCAGCCTTATCCAGGCGGACATACGACTCAGCCGGCATGCCACCAATCGTAGCCAGTGCCGGCAGCATTGCCGATGACGCGGCACAATGCCCGTGTCCGGCAACACTCATGCGGGGGGTACCAAACATGTCCAGACGTTTCATCCTAGCTTTCATCTCCGCGCTGCTGTTGAGCGGCTGTGGTCTGGCGGCCGCACCCAGCGCCCCACTGGCCAGCCCCACCTCAGCTCCGGGCTCAGCCAGCCCGTCCCCGTCGCCGGCAAGCTCAGCGGCAGCTGCGAGCCGGCCGGCAGCCGTCCCTTCATCGAGCTCGGCTTCGACGGTCCCCGCGGCGCTGGCTCCGTCCCAATCCGCGGCCTCAGCTTCGCCGTCCGCTTCAGCCGCGCCTTCGTCCTCCGCATCGCCGTCCGGAAACCTCACCTCCATGGAGGAGCTGACCATTCGGGCCGTAGAGCTGGTGAGCCCGGCGGTGGTGAAGATCACCCATCCCCTCGGCAGCGGGCAGGCGCTCGGCTCCGGGAGCATCATCGACGCCAAGGGCTACATTCTCACCAACGCTCACGTGGCCGAGGGCGCCACCTCCTACCAGGTGACCCTGGCCAACAATCAGACGGTGCAGGGCAAGCTCATCGGGCTGGATCCGTTCGACGATCTGGCCGTCATTCAGATCAGCCAGCCTGACCTGCCCGTCGTGGCGCTGGGCGACTCGGCCCGTCTGCGTGTGGGCCAAACGGTGCTGGCCATTGGCAACCCTATCGGCTTCAGCCGCACCGTCACCTCCGGCATCGTGAGCGCGCTCGACCGTACCATCCCGGAACCGCCCAGCCCGGTCACCGGCCAGGCGACCACCATCCCGAACATGATCCAGACCAGCGCGCCAATCAACCCAGGCAACAGCGGCGGTGCGCTGATCGATCTGCAGGGACAGCTCGTGGGTGTGCCAACGCTGGCAGCCACGGATCCAGAGATCGGTGGCGTCGCGCAGGGCATCGCTTTCGCCGTGCCGATCAATCGCGCCAAGGCCATCCTCCCACAGCTGATCAGTGAGGGGCGCATCACCCACTCGGGGCGGGCATTCCTGGGAGTTGCGACCTCGTCCGTCGATGCGCGCATCGCCCGGGCCTATCGTTTCCCGGTCGATCATGGCCTGTTCGTGGCCCAGGTCGTGCCCGGCAGCGCTGCCGCTCAGGCAGGCCTGCAGCAGGGCGACATCATCACCAAGATCGACAACCGCGACATGGCTACGACGGCGGATCTGCAGGACAGCCTCCTGCAGAAGAAGCCCGGCGACCAGGTGACCCTGACCTTCTACCAGGGCTCCTCACAGAAGACGGCAACCGCGACACTGCAGGAAGCGCCCGCCAATCAGGGCTAAGCGCGCCCGGCGCAATGAGACGGCTGCCTGACGGCTCAGCGGCTTAGGCGGCAAAGGCCAGGGGGTCGACGTCCGGGAAGGGATTGTCCAGGGCGTGGAAGCGGCACAGATCGTCGGACGCATCGGTCCCGGAGGAGAGCCGATCGACCAGCCGGTCGAAGCGCGCCGCATGCGCGCGGAAGCGCTCGCTGGCATAGGCGACGGCCTGCTCGGTGCTGATGAGGAAGGGCCAATCGCTGCTCTCCAGCAGCAGCAGCTCACGCGCGATCTGCTGCAGCACAGGAGTCGTACGGCCATCCTCGAGCCGGTGCTCAGCAACCACCTGCTCCATCTGGCGCTCGTACTGGTGAATGATCGGCCACATCCACTTCGTCTGGTCGTTCATCCACGTCCGGGCGTCGCTGCCCGCTCCCCAGGAGCTCTCGGGCAGGGCGATCTTCTCGTCCGGTGGGTGGCGCTGAAGATACGCCGCGGGAGTGGTGAGCTCGATAGTCGGGTGGTTCGCCAGCCGTCTGAGCACCCGCTTGAGCCACTCAATGCCCTCGAACCACCAGTGGCCGAACAGCTCAGTGTCGTAGGGCGCAACGACGATCGGCGGCACGTCTGCGCCGGCCATGTTGCCGGCGATATGCCGTTCCAGGATGCCCACGAAATGATCCACGTGCTGGTCCACGTCGCTGAAGGCCCATTCAGGAACGTAGGGGGCCTTGTCGGCAAGATCCACGCGAGGCCCCGTGACACGCCAGAAGCGCATGCCGCTGATGGCGTCCTTCTTATGGAAATCGCGGTACATCGCATGGCCGGGATAGCCCTCCGAGGCAGACCACACCTGCCGGCCGGTCAGCATGTCTCGGCCAAACACCGCCACGGTGCTGTCGCTCACCAGGTACGGCCAGGCGGTGCTCTTGTACCGCAGGTTGCGGATCCTCATCTCGACGCCGGAGGCCAGCGCGGAGCTGTAGCCGGCGCGCAGGTCCAGCTCGCTCACTTCGCCGCCCTCGACGGCAGTGGAATCGGCGAAGAACGCCCTGATACCGTGCCGCTGCAGATGTGTCTCCAGCCCAGGCCGGAAGCCGGCGTGTCCGCGGACGAGCTCATAGTATGCCGGCCGGTAGCCACACTCCGGCAGCCAGAAGCTCAGCGGCTTCCGGCCGAAGTGCCGTTCGTGCGCTCGCACCCCCAACGCAATCTGCGCCGCGATGGTCGATTCGCGCGACATCAAGGGCAGGAAGCCGTGCGTTGCCGCGCTGCCCACGATCTCCAGGTAACCGGCATCCTGGAGCCGCCTGAAGGCGCCGATGAGATCTCCGTGATAGCGCTCATCGAAGCCTCGCAGGCTGTCCTGGTGCCGCGCCAGGTACCACGACGCCAAGGCCGCTAGCTCGGGTTGTCCATGATGAGCGTAAAAATCTTCCGCCTTCTGGGTTCGCGCGATCTGCGCCTCCATGTACGCGCGGAAGTTCTCCACGATCGTGGGGTCCGACAGCTGCTCGGCGAGGATAGGGGTAATGCCCACGGCCAGCCGAAACTCGCAGCCCTCCCTTACCAGGTCGGACAGCGCATCCAGCAGCGGGAGATAGGTATCGGCGATGGCCTCGTGGACCATCTCCTCCCCGTGGGGCCAGGTGCCGGCCTGCCGTACGTACGGCAGATGGCTGTGAAGCACGAACGCAAACGATCCGCGCGCGCTCATGGAAACACCTCTCGCAGGATCTCTACCGTAAGATTGCGGTCAGTCATCAGCAGCCGACGGTGAGCCACGCACACGGTCCTTCGAGCTTACCAGGGGTGAGCGCAACCGCCTAGTCCTGAATGACAACGGCAATGACAACGACAACGGCCTGAAGGAGCAGCGCATGCGGCTGGTAGTGTTCGACGATTTCCGGATCGGCGTCCTGGACGGGGACGGCATCCGCGACGTGAGCCTGGCGGTCCCGAGCTGGAGCCCGGGCGACGTCTATGCCATGAACCGGCTCGTCGCCGGCTGGGACACGCTGCGATCGGCCATCGAGCAAGCCGCCAAGACGGCCTCACCCAGGGCTGTGGACCAGGTCCACCTGCAGCCGCCCATCCCCGCGCCGACGCACCTGCTCGCCGCACCGGTGAACTTCGCCGCCCATCAAGCCGAGATGCAGGCGCAGGGATTTCGCGGCGGCAACGACGGCTCGCGGCGGCGCGATACCGCCGACACGCTGGGGTTCTTCATGAAAGCCACCGGCTCCATCTCCGGCCCTAACGACCCCATTCAGCTTCCGGTGAAGGACTATCCCGACCGGCGGTTCGACCATGAAGGCGAAATCGCGTTTGTCATCGGCAAGCCGGCGCGGGGCGTATCGCCGCAGGAAGCGGAACGGTACATCTTCGGCTACACGATCATGATCGACGCCACGCTGCGCGCCTCGGAGGATCGCAGCGAGGAGCGGGTGCAGCGGAAATCATTCGCCAGCTTCAGCCCGATGGGGCCGTGCGTGACGACTGTCGACGAAGTCGGAGACTGGCGAGCCCTCAACGTCAAGCTGTGGCTCAACGGCGAGCTGCGCCAGGACGCTCATCCCTCCGACATGATCGTGGACATTCCCAACTTGCTGTCCCGCGCCTCGCACATCATGCCCCTCCGGCCAGGCGACGTGTACACCACCGGCAGCCCTCCGGGCGTCGGCCGGATCGCTCCGGGAGACACAGTAGTAGTAGAAGAGTCCCACATTGGCCGGATGACCCTACCGGTAGTCGCGCGCGACTGGTAGGCTGACGGGCGTGAACCTGCGCACGCTTCGACTTCATCAAAAGCTGATCATCAGCGTCTTTCTCGTCGCGTTGGCCAACGCGTTCTCCGCCTACCTGCTGCACTCGGGCAATCCGCTGCTGCACAAGGTGGAGACGTACTTCGAGGATCTGCTCATGTTGAACAGCTCGCAGACAGTGGATCCGCAAATCGTCGTCGTGGCTATCGACGACCAAAGTCTGAAGGATTTCGGACGGCTGGGACAGTGGGACAGGGCTATTTACGCGCAGCTCATTGCCAACCTCAAAGACGCCGGCGCCAAAGTTGCCGCCTTCGACATCGCCTTCATCGACCCTACGCCTCGCGACCCGATCGTGGCCCAGGCCATCCAGTACGCCCAGAGCAGCGCCAACGGCAGCACGCCTATGCCGGTCATCCTGGCTGTGGTGGGCGACGGCAATCAGGGGCGGGTGCCAGGACAGGGCCTGGCCTATGACCAGTTCCTGGCGGTCACGCCGGCCATCCGGGCCGGCCAGCCCCAGCTGGCCAACGTGACTGTCGATCCCGACGGCGCCGAGGTTCGGGACCTGCCCCTGCGGGCAATTTCCGGTAACGAGCACTACTGGCTGCTGCCGTTCGCCGCGGTCAACGCCTACCTGGGCCGTCCCCCGTTGGACCAGATCACATCGCTCACGCCCGCAGGCATCAAGTGGGACGACCGCCTGGTCCCGACCGATTCGGCTTACCGCATGCTGATCAACTTCGAAGGCCGGCCGGCGAGCTTCAAGCACTTCAGCCTGAGCAGCGTAGTCAGGGGCCAGGTGCCTGCCGAGGAGCTCAAAGGCAAGCTGGTCTTCGTCGGCGAGCTGGGAGCCACGTCACTGGCCGACAACTACATCGTGCCCACATCCAACGGCACCAACAAAATGGACGGGGTCGAGATCTGGGCCATGGGCGCCCAGAACATGCTCGACGGTAAATACGTCACCGCTCAGGATGAGGTGACCACCATCCTGGTCATGCTCGTGCTCAGCAGTCTCGCCGCCGCGGGGTTCTTCCTGGGTGGCGCCGTGGGATGGGCCTCGACCATCGCCCTCGAGATCGTGTCCAGCGGCGTCGCCTACCTGTGGACGATCCAGCGTCTGAACTCCGCACGAGACGCCGCACAGGTCATCACCTTACCCAACATCGCTTATGTCAACGTCGACATCCTACTGGGCTCGCTGGTGCTGTTCTCGTACTTATTCATTCAAGAGCAGCGCAGCCGCCGGGCCATCAATCAAATGTTCGGCAAGTACCTCACCCCTTCCGTGGCCAAGCACGTCATGGAGCTGCAAGAGCAGGGCGAGCTGGGCCTTGGCGGCTCACTGAAAGACGCGACCATCATGTTCGGTGACATTCGCGGATTCACCACGCTGTCCGAAGGCATGGAGCCTGAAGAGGTCATGGGAATGCTCAACCGCTATTTCGATGGCATGGTCGAGATCATCATGAAGCACGGTGGGACGATCAGTAAGTTCATAGGCGACAACGTGATGGTGTTATTCAACCTTCCGGTGCCGCTCGATGGGAACCATGCCCTGCCCGCGGTGAGAGCAGGGTTCGAGATCCAGGAATGGATCCGGGACTATCGCGCCGCCCACCCCGAAGAACGGGCCGCCTTCGGCTTTGGCATAAGCAGCGGAGAGCTGGTGGCGGGCAACATGGGCTCCGAGGAGCGCATGGAGTACACGGTCATCGGGGATCCCGTACGCGAGGCAGACGAGCTGTGCGCTACCGCTGCCGCCAACGAGGTCGCCATCAGCGAGTCCACCTACGAGCGCATCAAGGACAGCGGCGTCGAAGTGGAAGACAAAGGGCTGGTCACGATTAAGGGCAAGACCGAGCAAATTCACATGTTCACGATTACCGGACTGGGTGTCCACGCGAGCCTGCAACCGGCCCGAAGCTGACAGCCAACAAAGGGCAGACAAAACGCCGCGGACAAAGCGCTGAAGCGCAGTTTCACGACAGCTGACGCGAGCAGACTATCTTAAGGTTTTCTTATCTCCTCCGGACACGTCGACCCCGACAGCGACTGTATACTCGACCCAAGAAGACGATGTAAATGGCCCTGGACGAAGCCGTATTTGGCAGCAATCCCGAGTACCGACGCGCCTCCCGGGGTCGTTTTCGGTTTCTGACCTTCCCCTTCAAGCTCACCTTTCGGCTGTTCAAGCGCATCATGGCGGGCGTTATCCGCGTGCTCGCGTACCATCCGCTCAGCAGCCTGCTGGTCCTCGTGCTGACCGCGCTCGCCGTGTTCTTCGGCTACCAGGACTACGCGCATGGCAGCCTCTCGCTGACGCCAGGCGGCAGCGGCCGAGTCGAGCAAATCTCGCCCAGCCCCGCGGCCGAAGACTTCATCAAGGGTCAGGCCACGTTCAACGCCTCACTGATGTGGCAGAGCTTCAGCGATGACTTCAAGCAGCGGCTTACGCAGCGGGGCACCAACCAGCAATCGCTGCAGCGCCAGCTCGATCAGCGCAAGCAATCGGGCGCCAAGATCGACCAGGTGCAGTATGCCGGGGGGGTGAAAACCGCCGAAGGCTCCCGCATTTTCATGTACGTCTTGACCATGCAGGCGCCCGATCAGGGCATGGCCGAGACCCATTACGTACTCACTGTCGATCAGACCGACAAGATCGTGAACGTGGAGTAGCCCCTGATGAGTGCCCCTAGTTACCCGGCGCGCGGCCGCCAGCCGGACGAGATCGACGCAGCTATCGACGGGATCTTCGCCAAGCTAGGCCGGAACTGGAAATGGATCGTCTTCTGGCTGTTGGCGCTGGGCGTCGTGGTGTTTTACATCATGCCCAACTGGAAAGTAGTGCAGGGTCCCCTGCTCGTTATCCTGCAGCTGCTCTTCCAGCTGGTCTTTGCCGCCTTCTTCCTCATCATCCAGTTCGGCGCGCTGTTCTGGTTCCTGGGACGCGGCCGGGTCTACTGGATCGAACCGGGTGAGTCCGGCATCTACTTCAAGGACTACAAAGGCAATCCGTCGGTCGTGGAAGTCGCCCACCGCACGGTGACCCTGGTGCGCGGCGTCAAGGGCTTTAAGGAGATGGGCGGCGAGGTCTCACGCGGCCTGCTGCTGGTCGGCCCTCCGGGAACCGGAAAGTCGTACCTGGCCCAAGCCATCTCGGCTGAGGCCGGCGTGCCCTACTGCTACGCCTCGGCGCCTAGCTTCCAGAACATGTTCTTCGGTGTCGGCAACCTGCGGGTCATGATGCTGTACAACAAGGCCCGCAAAAAGGCGCGGAAGTACGGCGCCTGCATCCTGTTCATCGACGAGATCGATGCCCTGGGCGCTTCGCGCGGCGGCATGGGCGGCGGCATGGGTATGGGCGCTGGCATGGGCGGCCTCTTTGGCGGTGGCGGCGCGGGCATGCTCAACGAGCTGCTGCTGCAGATGGACCCGCCGAACATCGAAACCGGCACCATCAAGAAGTTCCTGCGCAAGATTGGCCTGCGGCGCGGCAAGGCAGTGAATCCGCCCGTCCTGACCATCGGCGCAACCAACCTGCCGGACGTGCTCGATCCGGCGCTGCTGCGGCCCGGACGGTTCGACCGCCAGATCCGCATCGACAACCCGGACCTCGATGGCCGGAAGGAGATCATCGAGTATTACCTGAACAAGGTGAAGCATGTGCCGGAAATGCCCATCGAGAAGATGGCCAACGACACCATCGGCTACACGCCGGTGGCCATCCGGTACGTCATCAATGAAGCCGTGGTCAACGCCCATTTCAACGGCAAAGAGGTTATCGACTACAAAGACTTCACCCGTGCCCGTGAGTATCACGAGTGGGGCCTGCGACAGCCTATCAAGAGCATGAGCATCGAAGAGAAGCGGCGCATCGCCTATCACGAGACCGGCCATGCCTTTGCCCAGATCAAGCTCGAGCCGTCCGAACGGCTGTCCAAGGTGACCATCATCCGGCACGGCTCGGCGCTCGGCCTGTCAGCTGCCAAGCCGCTGGAAGAGCAGCATCTGCGGACTAAGGAGCAGCTGCTGGCGGACATCCAGATCTCGCTGGCCAGCAAAGCCGCCGAGCGGATCTTCCTCTCGACCGAGACCACCGGCATGGGCGGTGACCTGCCCGCCGCCACCCGAACCGCCGCCTACTACCTGGGCATGTGCGGCATGGGCGGCAGTCTGTACGCGCCGATGGCCTTTGGGCAGTGGCAGCCGGACGGTGAGCTGAAACACCAGATCGAGGTCCTGTTAGACGAGCAGTACAAGAAGGTCAAGACCTTGCTCGAAGCGAACCGCGACACAGTCACGGCCATCGCGGAAGCGCTGCTCGTACGCGAGGAGCTCGACGGGGATGACGTGCTGGAGATCGTTCGGGAAGTCGAGGAGCGAGTTGCCCGCCGAGCGGCGGAAGCGCGCGAAGCCGTCCCTGCGCTGGCCGGCAGCGCTGAGATGAGCTCCGGTGAAGGCAACGGCCACGCTTCGGGCAACGGGTACGGCTCGCCCAGCTATGGCGGAAACGGACATTCGACCGAAGGAAATGGACAGTCGACAGAAGGGAACGGCCACTCAACCTACGGCGGCGGCGGCTCGCTTGAGGGCAACGGTCACGCTGGAGACGGCGGATACTATCCTGGGGCTACCCTCGGTTGAGCCCTGAAGGAAGCGGCCGCGATTCCCAGCGCCCGGAACGCTCGGTCACGGAGCTTGCCGTTGACCTGACTATCGCCTGGCTGAAGCGGGTCGAGGATACCGCCGATGGACGCGAGCCGAAGGAAGTGGTGGCTGCCATGGCCGAGTTCTTCGAGGCTATTCACCACCACAAGCAGCAGGAGATCGAAGGAAAGCGCCGACACGAAGGCGCGGCCGTTCACTAGCGCTCACAGGATTCTGAAAACAAGAGGGCGGGCGATTTACAGCCCGCCCTCTTGTTTTGCGGCGCGATCTATCTTCATCTCGGCCGCGCTCGAGGCGTTCGGCTGACCGAGCCACCGAGGATGAACGCTGGCCGCCCAGCTTCGATCCACGTAGCCACTGAGCATCCCGCGCATCGAGTGTCGGGTGCGTGGGTTCACCAGGGCGTACCACAGGTGCCCCAGCCACACCACCAGAATGGTGAACGTCAGCGTGTCATGCAGCATGCCGGCGTTCTGCACCAGCGCGCGATCGAAGCGGAAGTACTGCCACATGATCGCGCCCGAGATGAGAAAGAACAGCGTCGCGGCGGCGGTAAACATGAGGTTCGCCTTCTGTCCGGCGTTGAAGCGTCCCGCTCTGGAGCCACCGGAGTCATCGGTTATCGCAAAGAATCGGCGGTCCTCGGCGTCCCACCACTGCGCAGCCCTGAAATCGGCCCTGATCGAATGCCAGTCTCCAAGCCGCGCTGCCAGCAGGGGCGCCAGGGCAAAGGTCAGCCCGGCGCCGATGTGGATTACCCGCAGGACGAAGCGGTGGCCGATGAGCTCCTCAGCCGCGCCAACGAGGAGCGCCAGACCGGAGAGCAGCGCCAGGACGAATCCGCCGGCGTGCAACCAGTGCACGGCACGCTGAGTTCGGTTGAAGCGCAGGACCAGGCCCAGGTCGCCATCCGGCTCCACAGCGCTAGGCCGGAGCGCGCGATCCGCTCTTGTCGAGGTAAGCGTCACGGTCGTAGCCGCGAACTTCCCAGTAACCGTCGATCGCGCTGGGCGCAAGCTCGATGCGGTTCACCCACTTCACGCTCTTGTAGCCGTACATCTCGGGGACAATCAGCCGCACCGGCAGGCCCTGGTTCAGCGGCAATGGCTGGCCGTTCATGTTGTAGGCCAGCAGGACGTCGGGCGTTAGGGCCTGGTCCAGCGTAAGACTGTCGGTGTACGCGCCGTCCGAGGAATAGAGCACGACCGCTTTGGCGTCCGGCTTAGGACTCACCGTGTCCAGCAGCGCTCTCAGGGGCACGCCCTGCCATACCAGGTTCGGTACGGACCACCCGGTGACACAGTGGAAGGTCCCTCGCTGCTCGACCGAAGGCTGCGCCAGAAGATCTGCATAGCTCAAGCTCAACGGCCTGCCGACGAGGCCGTCCAACGCCAGCCTCCAGGTGGCCGGATCGAAGGTAGGGATGGGAGCCACCGTGTAGATGCGGAAGCCGTTCTGCCCGATGAGGTCAGCAAGCAGACCGGGCTCGCCGTCACCTCCCGTCACGGCATGTCCGAACAGCAAGCTCCCCGCGCCCAACGCGCTGAGGCCCAGGAACAGCCGGCGGCCAATCGGTCTGAGTAGCGGCGTTTCGGTCACAACGTTCCTGCCAACAATGGATACGGCTATCCTGCAGCACCCAGATGCTCGCGACGTGCGACGCCGCTCAACGGCGCCACCAGCGGACGCTGTAGGCTGCAGCCACCAATGCTATCGCCAGCAGGCCCAGCTCGGTTGCAAGCACCGGCCAATCGATTGATGGACTGAAGGCAGCGCCCGTCGACGCGGCAGGCGGCGAAGCGCCCGTGCCGGCGCCAATGGCGGGCGGGGCTGGTTCAGCGGCAGGCGCAGCCGGAGCGGGGGTGTTCGTTCCAGGTCCGACGCCCACCGCTCGTGCGCTGGCGGCGGCAGGTTGTGCCGCCGCGGCAGGAGCTCCACTACTTGCCGCCCGCGCCGCAGCGAGCGGAGGGCCCGAGGCGGCTGCAGCCTGCGGCCGAATCTCGCTGCTCCTGAAAACGGAAATGGCGGCCGCCTGGCGCGGCAGCCCCCGAACGGCCAGGTTCACACTCAGCGCCACAAACAGCAGGCTCGCGGCAATTGAGGACACTGCTCGCAACAATCCGCCTGGAGTCCCGCTCAGCGCAGCCGGCTTGATGGCGCGGGGCCCGATGACGAACGAGCGCGGCGCCGGCCTGGCCGGCAGGCTGCCGAGAGCGGCCGTCAGATTTCGCAGCTCATCCAGCTGCAGCCGGCATTGCGGACACTCTCGCACGTGCCCCTCGACGGCCTGGCGCTCGGCTATGGTGACCTGGTCGTCGAGATAGGGCGACAGCAGGTCGGAGACGTGTTCCAGCTTCTTATCCCCCACTCTTCAGACGGAGATCTTCCGGCAGAAGTTCCCTGAGCCGCGCCCTGGCCCGGCTCAGTCGCGACTTCACCGTGCCGAGGCTCACCTCCATGGCGCGGGACGCCTCGTCGTAATCGAGACCCTGAACGTCAACCAGGAGCACGCACAGGCGCTGCTCTGGCGGCAGCTTCAGGATGGCCGCTTCCAGCGTCTTGACCACTTCGGCGCTCAAGACGACCGCGTCGGGTTGAGGATCCGGATCGGCAAAGGGCGCATCCTCGTCGAGCCAATCTGTGGGATGGCGCTGCCGGCCCCTCATCTGGTCGTAGCACTGATTGGCCGCGATACGCAGCATCCACGCCCTGAATGACCCTCCCTTGAAGCCCTTGACCGACCGATAGGCGGCGAAGAAGGTCTCCTGGGTGGCATCCTCCGCTGCCGTCGTGCTGCCGAGCATCCGCAGGCACACGTTGAACACGCCCTGCTGGTGCAGCTCGACCAGCTGATTGAAGGCGGCCAGGCTCCCAGCGCAGGCCGCCGCGGTCAATTGATCTTCGGAAGATGGAACCAAATCCTCGCGCTCGCCGTCGTTAGGGTATCAGCGCCTGAAAGGAGCACTCGCAATGAAGCACCGACCCGCGGCCGTCGTCTCTCTGGCACTCGGATCCCTGGCCATCCTGACCGCGTGTGGTTCTCCTCGCCCAGCCTCAATTCCGGCCAACGGTGGCGTTGCCGCCGCCGCCAGCACCACCGCGATTGGCGAATCCGCCCGAACGGCGCAGCCCGCCATCGCGGCAGCATCCGGGCCACCTACCCAGGCAGCACAGCCCGGTTCGGGGCCAAGCTCTTCGCAGGGAGCGGCCGGGCTGCCTGTTCCACCGGTCACCCGGATGGTCATCAAGAACGGCAGCCTGAGCATCGCCGTCATCGACGTCGAGAACAGCCTGGGACAAGTCGATCAGATCGTCCGAGCGGAACAAGGCGTCATCGCCTCGCAGACCATCCGGACGCAGGACGACAAGACCTTCGCCACACTCACGCTCCAGGTGCCTCCGGACAACTTCGAGGACACGCTGGCCCGTCTGCGAGACGTTCGAGCGCCGGGCAGCAGGGTCATCGGCGACTCCGTGAACAGCCAGGACGTCACCGATCAGTACGTCGATCTGGAGGCGCAGCACCGTAACCTCCAGGCAACTCGCGACGCTTACCAGAAGCTGCTCGATAGGGCCACCTCGGTAGCCGACATCATCACGCTGACGCGCGAAGTCAACAACATCCAGACTCAGATGGATCAGATCGAAGGCCGCCAGCGAATCATCAGCCGGCAGTCGGCCATTTCGACCATCACCCTGGCCCTGTCCCCGTTGGGCGCCACTCCCGCACCCGGACCTCGGCCCCTGCCCCTGCCGGCGGAAGCGGCTCGCCAGGCCTGGGCGGCGCTCGTTACCGCCCTCCAGGGTTTGTCAGTTGTCCTGATCTGGATGGCAGTGCTGCTGCCGCTCCCGGCGGCGGCCATCTGGCTGGGATGGACGCTGTTCAGTCGAGTCAGCCAGCGGGCGCATCACACCGCCGGCAGCACCACGAACTGATCGAAATCGGACAGTGGAGCCAGGCGACGGCCGAGCGCCGTCGCCTGGCTCCACCCGTCCAGACCGCTTACAAAAACACATCGCACTTGGCTGGCATTGCGAACCAGGGCAAGTCGAAGCGCCAGCACGAGCGCCGCCGCTTCCGGCCCGGCCAGGTCCTCTGCCGGCCGAAATATGCCTGTCTTCGACAGCCCCGGGGCGGCGTCCCAGGCCCAGGCCAGCTTGGCGTCGGATTCCGGCAGCAGCGCGCGAAGATAGCCAGTCCCAACCTCCGCCACCCGGCTTCGGAGCAGCTCACCCAGCTTACGCCCGCCCTCGTCGACGGCCGATCGTGCTTGCGACAGCAGAGCCGTGGCGCGCTCATGACGTGCGACGTCCCGGCGTCGCTGTTCCAGCCGTTCGCGATTTTCCTCGGCCGTGCTGAGCTTCTCGCGCGCCTGGTCGTACGCCGCCTTGCAGCGCTCCACTACGACCTCGGTATCTGCCGACCGGGCCCGCAGCGAGATCACTTCCAGCGGCGCAGCGGACAGCTCCCGGATTGCCTCGCACAGGCCGGTCTCGCGAGCTTCCCACTCCTCCACCAAACGCATCTGCGCCTGGATCTGCGACTGGCAGTCGAGGAGTTGGTCCGGGGCTTCGGCGGTGATCTCGAACAGCCCCCGCTGGGTCAAATAGGCGTCGTACCCAAGCTGGGTCTCATCCCTCTTATGCTCGCTTGCACGCAGACTCGCCTCCGCTTCGGCCAGAACTGACAATCGCGACGCCAGCTCCGTGTGGCGATCATCGAGCTCCTGTTTGGCTCGCTGAAGCTGACGGATCTCTGACTCGACCGTTTCTTTCCGGGCCACCAGGCTCAGCGCCGCCAGCCGCTGCGAGCGCGGCTCGCCCAGCCCGGCGATCTCCTGCCGCAGGTTACTCACCCGCGCGGGGCCGTCGGCGCATTCCTGCTGGTGCTTGAGCAGGAGATCGTATGCCTGCTTGAGCTGATTGATCTGCTCGCGCAGCTGCTTGCGGTGCTGCTTCAGCGCAGGCAGGCCACCGAGCTTGAACTCGTTCTTCCGAACGGCCTCGAGCTCCTGCTGCAGCTGGTGGATGTTCGATCTCAGCACGTTGACCTGCTGGGCAGCGTCGGCCAGCCTGCGACTCTCGTTCTGCCAATCTCGCACGAGCCGCTCCAGGGCGTCCAGATGGCGGTCCAGAGCCTCCCGCAGGTGCCCAGCCAGGGTCCGTTCGGCCGCCTGCACAGCGCCGCCTGGCCCGAGCGGAGAGGCCGAGAGCCGCTCCGTGGCCGAGATCCCCCGTCTCAGCTCGTCCAGCTGCCCGCTCGTCACTCGAATGGCGCCGTCGAGAAAATGGATCTGGTCAACCTGGCGGGAGGCGTCGCGCAGCTGGCCAAACGCTGTCTCCAGCGCCTGCTCCAGCTTCTTAAGGCTCGCCTGCTGTGCACCGAGCGCTTCGAGATCGACTATCTGGCGCTCGACCTCCGCGGCCAGCACTTCCAGGCGCTTGGCATCCGCCAGGTTTTCCTGGACCTGGCGGTGGATGAAATCGAGCCGCAGACTTCTCTCCTGCGCCAGCGCCAGCTGCTGCTCCAGCTGCTGCTGCTTGTGCACCTGCTCGGCGAGCTCCACGGCTTCGCGCTCGGCCGCAGCGATGCGATCGTGATCTGCTTGAAGATGAGCCTCACCACGCTGAGCCGCGACCTGCTCGGACGTAACCGCGCTCAGCTCCCCACGGAGCGCCTCCACCTCAGCAAGCTGAGCGCGAAGCCTGGCGATCTCGCCGCACGCCGCCTGGAAGTCGGTCCAGTCCTGCTGATGCTCGGCCATGCGCGTCTGCGCCTGCTCCCGCAAGCTGAGGGCGGCCTGCCAGCGCTCGAGCCTGACCTCTAGCGCGGCCGCCATTCGCCGCCCAGCCTGGAGCTCCTCGCGCACTCGGTCGAGATCCAATGACAGCGCGGCGTGCCGCTCGGCACGTTCTTGCGCAAGGTCGAGCTGGCGCGACAGGCCAGACAGCTGCTCCTCGGCTTCGAGAAGCCGTCCCTGAGCCACATCGTGCTCACGTCGAAAGTCGTCGAACAGACTATCCTGGCCCTCGAGCAGACGCGCTTCCGCGGTCAGCTCGTGCCAGTGGCGCTCCATCGTCTCGCGCACGGCGGAAACGGAGCGCAGTCCCTTGGGATAGCGGTCCATCAGCAGCAGATCCGAGAAGCGGCGATCTCGCCAGCCGCGCTCGGACGTCAGCAGCCCCAGGCTTGCCGGAATCGAGAAGCACAGCAGGTCGCGGAACAGCCTGCTCAGGGAAACGTCGTCATCGACCTGGAAATGGCGGCGCAGCCACAGGCCAGCGTCTTCAGGTCCAAACGCAGCCTGCCAGCCGGTCTCGGGATCGACGATCTGCCAGTGCTGGGCGACGTCGACTGCGCGCTGAGCCACGTATGGACGCCGATCCAGCGGCGATTCGAACTCGATCTCGACCTGCCCGGCAGAGCCCAAGCCACGCGATGGAACGTCGAATAGCGCATACCCTACCGCGGCCAGCAACTCACGCTCGCCCGCCGGCAGCAGCGACACACCATCGGCCAGCTGATGCCGCCCGCCAGATGGCGTGCTGATGACGCGAAGCATTAGTCCCGTCAGCCTCGAGCCGCCGCTTCCAGCAAGCGCACTTCGAGTTGCCCGATGTCTCCACCACCCCACACCGATTCCGTCACCAGGCGGATGAGGTCGCGCTTCAGCGCCCGCTCTGCCGGTGTGCCTGTCCCCGAAGTCGCGATCTCGTCGAACAGGCGTTCCTCGTCACTATGCCGTGGCGCGCCCACCCGCGGCGCTGGCGGCCACCGAAGGGAAATTGCCTCGGGATAAGCCACATAACGAGCCGCGTGCTTCGGCTGAACGACCGTATCGACTGACACATGGAAGAAGCCGCCGGGGCCTGGATTGTAGACCCACCCTTCGGCGTCGTAGGTTGACTGACAGCTGCCCAGGGCCACGTAATCGACATGGCGTCTGAGCAGCAGCAGATCGCCATACGAGAGCTTGGGGCCGACCTCTTCGGAAAAGTGCTCGAGCTGCGCGTGCAGGAGAACCATCCGGAAGTCCGTTTCGCGGTTATCGAGGGCCACGATGGCATCGGCTAGCGCCGGCAGGAGCACTCCGGTCATAGCTCCGTAGTACGGCATGCCGAACAGTCGAGATCGGCCCAGGTCGAAGAACGATCCACCCAACTCGCGCCGAGTCCACCGCTCCAGAGCCATATCGCGCGCCCGGATCTGCGGTGCCAGCAGTACGACCAGCCCCTCATCGGACAGCATCTCGTACCAGGTCAGCTCACCGCCCGGACGGACAACCTCATGCCGACCCCGAATGGCGATGGCCGCCACGCCCTTCTCCGCCAGCCTGGACAAACCTCGCAGCGCCACCTGGAATGCCGCGGGATCGACCTGCGGCGAGTCGAACAGGTCTCCGGCAAAGACCACGAAGGAGACGCGCTGCTCCAGCGCGTAGTCGATGACGAAGCGGAACTGCTTACCGAGCTGCTCGGCAGATCCCCGAGGATCCGCCGGGTCATGGTAGCCCAGCCTGACGTCCGCCAGGTGGAGAAAGCTGGTTCGCATCTCTGTCTAAGGGTATAGGGTCCGAGCCAGCCGGAATGGCCGCTATCCTTCGCCCGCATGGAGAGCAGCGCACGGCGGCGAGGCGTGAGCGGCCGCACGCTTACGCTGCTCGTGCTCGGATTGGCACTGGCTGTCGGGTTGAGCCTGACCAGCCGGCTGGCACATACAGCCACGATGCCCAACGTCGGTCTGCCTCCGTCAAACAGCAAGATCGTCCCCAAGCTAGCCATCTACGACCCACAGGTCGAAGTGACGCGCCAGTACCTCCAGGACCTGGTGCGGCTCGACTATTCAGCGGCGTATGCGCTGCTCGCGCCGTCGATCCGCGGCACGCTCACAGCCGATCGGTTCGCAGCCGATCGCAGGGCGGAAGGCGTGCTGGGACAGCCGGCGGTCTGGGCCGACGATGAGACGAGCGTTCGCGCCGAATACGTCCTCGGGAAACCGGACGGGAGCAGGGTCAGCCGGCGGCATCGCTTCCTGCTAGCCAGCGACCAGGGCGAATGGCGGATAGTGGGCGAGACAGCCATCCCCGATGGCCAAAGTCCGGCGCCTAACCTGCAGGCAGCGATGAATGGCTACGTCTTGCAGCAGGCAGGGAAGGTCTGGGCGAACACCGCGGAGCTCCTCCGACAGGAGGCATTCGAGAGCGGGCAGCTACTGCTGTTCAGCTACATCGAGCCGCGCCCGCCGGGCGTGCTGACTCAGGAGCGCATCGCCATCCTGACGTACTTCGTCAACGGACCCGACGGCTGGGAATACCAGGGCGGCGGAACCGTTGGCCCGCCAGCCGCGATGGGAGTAGCCGACGTCGCCATGGGCTTCACGGCGTTCGGGCCAGATCGGCGCTACACCGCCTACTTCGGGGTCGTCGAGAACAAGAACGCCACGAGCCTAGCGTTCCAAGAGCCGAATGGCGTCCGGCACAGGCAGAGCCTCACGGGCGAATCGACCATCCTCTATGTGAACGAGAGCAACCCGTACGAGGACCCTCCCCTGGAGCAGCCCTTCAAATCCATCGAGGTCAAGGACGCCCTGGGCAACACCATGCGCAGCAACCCACCCCTGCCGCCTACAGCTTCCTGATCGCTTCCAAGATCTCCTCGTCGTTCGGCAGCGATCGACCGTCGGATTCCCACACGTAGCGGATCGTGCCGCCTCGATCGACGACGAACACGCTGCGCCGGTGCACACCTTTTAGCCCCTGTCCGGTTTCTGCATCGAGAACGCCGTAGAGCGCTCCGATCTCGCGGTTGAAGTCGCTCACCAGGTTCCAGCCGAACCTCGCGGCGCGGTCGAACTCGTCCAATACGTACACGGAGTCGACGCTGCAGCCGATGACTTCGGCGTTGAGCTGCTTGAACTCGTCGACGTCCATACCGAACTGCGCCAACTCGTTCCGGCAGCCGCGTGAAAACGCCAGTGGGAAGAAGGCCAGCACGGTGGCGCGACGCCCCTTGTAGACGTCACTGAACGTGATCGCATCGCCCACCTTCTCACCCCCTCGCGTGGACCACGAGGTGAAATCCGGAGCGGGATCGCCCACCGCCAGCGTCATCGTCGCGCGCTCGCGCTCATTTGATGATGGGCACGCCGCTGCCCGCCGGCGTTGGTCCGCCCAGGGGCTTGACGAGCGGCGATCCCTGGTTTGCGTCCGGCGAACCCTGGCCGGAAGGAGCGGGCGAAGCCCCGGAGCTCCGCCCGGGAACGATCCCCAGCGCTCCGAGCGCGGCGCCGAGCTGAGGGTCTCGGCCGGCAGCCAGGTCCTCCATCGGGTAGGCTACCTGCTGGTCGGGTTGAACGCCCACGCGATTGATGTCCGCGCCGTTGCCTGAAACGACCTTGGCGGTGGTCACTTCGATGCGCGACCCGTCTCCCAAGTCGTAAGCGCGGCCTGTTCCGGTGCAGCCGGCGGTGGGCGCGCCGATCAGCCGGTAGCCACCCTCTTCCTGCATGGCCTTGGCGAAGATCTCGCCACCCGATTGCGTGTCCTCGTCGGCCAGCACGACCAGCGTCTTGGGATGCTTCCAGTAGAGCGAAGGGTCAACCTGCAGGGGAGTCTGCTTGCCGGATCGGTCGGTCTGGATCTCGACCGTCCCACCATTGATGAACCGGCCCAGCGCCGCCAGAATATTCTGCTGCTCGCCTCCCGTGTTGGCCCGAACGTCGAGGACGATTGACTGCACCCCACGCTCGTCGAAGACGCTCAGCGCGTTATCGAGTTGCTCGGGGATCCCGGCCGGGAAGCTGTAGATGTGAAGGTAGCCCACCGGCTCCCCGGAGCCCAGGATGCCGGCGTCGAACACCGGCGCCTGAATCTGCGCGCGGCTCACGTCGAAGCTCATGGGGCCGTTTTGTCCTGGCCGGCGCACGGTGACCTGCACCTGCGTGCCCTGCGGACCGCGAATGCTGTTGCGCACCTGCTCAAAGGTTTGCCCCGCCACGGGCTTGCCGTCGATGCTGACGATTTCGTCACCCGGCCGGAGTCCCGCCGCGCGGGCCGGACCATCGAGCACGCGCAGCAGCGTCGGATGCCCGGGAATGTTCTTGAGAATGACGCCGATGCCGCCGAACTGCGGCTGCTGGTCGTTGACCTCGGCCTGGCGTTCGGCCACAGCCGGCGGGTCGAAGAAGTGGGTCTGGCAATCCTTCAGGCTCTCGGCCATCGCCGAGATGGCAGCGTATTCCAGCCTGTTCGAGCCAACCTGCTTGGCATAGCGATCCGTGATCTGAGCATAGGCCTGCAGGAAGCGCTGCCAGTTCTCCTGCTCGCCTTGCGTCCAGGCCGGCGGCTGCAGGTCTGCCACGGCGATACCTTGATCGGTCAGCACCCGGCGCGCGCCCATGTACGCGCTCTGCAGCAGCGTCGCCGGGTCGGGAGCATCAACGTAGTTCTCCATCACGGCCTTATAGGCCTTGAGCATGGGATCGACGCCGGGATCCTGGCGCTGTATCGGCCCCCCCGAGCAGGCTGCGAGCGACAGACTGAGCAGTAGTACGACTGCCCGTTGCAGCTTCATTCGGACTGAACCATAATGGCATGGCAAAGGTCGATCAAGGTCGAGACCTACAATTTCCCGGCCATGACTCCCACCGTAGCCGTCCCTCAGGATATCGCCGGCGCCGTCAATCAGCGCTTGCTGGCGCTCGATGCTTCAGTGACCGTGCTGCCAATGGACAATGACGGCACGCTGCTGGAAAGCAGCGATCACGTGGACGCCGTCGTAACCGGGCCACGCGGCGAGCGACTGCGCCGGTTCCTACGCCAGCATCCCACCGCACGCTGGCTGGCGGTCATGTCCGCGGGGGTAGATGGGGCCATCGTCCCAGAAGTCCTCGAGCGATCTATCGTCGTCACCCGCATCCGGCACCAGCATGACGTGCCAGTGTCAGAGTTTGCGATGACCTTGATGCTGACCGCCGCCAAGAGCCTCCCAACCGTCGTCCTGGCCCAGCAGCGCCACGAGTGGATCGACTATCAGCCGGTATTCCTGGCGCACCGGACGCTCGTGATTGTGGGCTACGGCGAAATCGGCCTGGCTCTGGCTCATCGGGCGAAGGCTTTTGAAATGCGTGTGATCGGCGTTCGGGCGCATCCCCAGCCGGACGCCGTTGCCGACGAGGTTTGGGGCACCGAGCGCCTGGAGGAAGCCCTGGCCGCGGCCGACTACGCCGTGCTCATCGTTCCGGCCACTCCCACTACCAGGGGGCTCATGGGCGAGCGCCAATTGCGCGCCCTGCCCAAGCATGCTTACCTCATCAACGTCGGCCGTGGTGAAGTGGTGGACGAGGACGCGCTCGATCGGATGCTGCGACGGGGTGACTTTGCCGGCGCGCTGCTCGACACCTTCGTGGACGAGCCCCTGCCCGCGGACAGTCCTTTGTGGAGCAATCCGCGGGTGCTCGTCACGCCCCACGCCGCGGGTCTGCGCGTGGCCTCGCGCACCGAGCCAGTGATCGACCAGGTGGTCGCCAACATCGCGCGCTTTGCCCGGGGCGAACCTCTGGTCAACCAGATCGATCCGTCGCGAGGCTACTAGGCCTGCCCCGCTGCCGGCGCTAGTACAACGTCGCCTAAGTTCCTGACCCAGTTAGTGCTCTGAGGCCCAATGAGGGAGGACCGTGTTCATGACATCGACGAGGTCAGGTAGAGCGCCGTCGAAGGGCAGTTTTTCCCAGCGCTCGCCGCGCCACAGCGACAAGCCAAAGTGGTTGGCACCGAGCGGAGCAAGTCGGAAACGGCGGTCGGGTTCGTCGGTCGGCCAGGCCCAGGGCTGATCGAGCCAGTGGCGATAGAGCACCAGGCCGCCGCGGCTGCGCTCGATGCGCAAGCCTCGGGTCGCTTCACCCGCCGCCAGTAGCGGTTCCAGCTGCGTCATAGCCTGATCCAGGTCGTCGTTGCTAGATGCTGGGCGGCGGTTCACGGCCCTCCAAGTCTTGCAGGTGGGCTGGCCCGCTGCAACCGAGTCGGGCATCCCGGTCAGGTCCATTGCCTCCTCCCAGAGAGGAGCATGCAGCCGTGGCACTCAGCCTGCCGGCACTCACCTTGCCCCCCTCTGAACGAGCGGCCTTGGAGCGGATTTGCCGCACGCCGAAAGCGCAGTATCGGCTCGTCCGGCGCGCCAGCCTGGTGCTGGCCGTGGCGGATGGAGCCACGTACCATGGTTTGGCCCGGCAAACGGGCCTCGCGCGCAACACCGTCCGCCTCTGGGTGAGCCGTGTGCGCAGTGGCGGAGTAGTCAACCTGCGCGACCGTCCGCGTGCGGGCCGACCGCCAGTCGTGTCGGCGGAAGCCCGCACCCAGATCGTGGGACTGGCCTGTCGGAGCCCACGCGATGAAGGGACGGACGCCAGCGAGTGGACGCTGGACCTCCTGGTGGAGACCGCGATGCGGCAGGGGCTGGTAACGGCCATCCATCGCAGCACCGTGGCGCGCCTACTTCGCCGGGGCGCGATCAAACCGCAGCGCTGGCGCATGTGGCTGCACTCCAAGGATCCAGCGTACAGGGCCAAGATCGCCGACATCGTGCCCCTGTACCTGCATCATGCCCAGGAAGTGGTGCTGTGCATGGATGAGAAAACGGGCATCCTGGCGCTGGAACGCCGCTGGCCCGACCGCCTGCCGACACCCGGCCAGGCGGGGCGCCGAGAGTTCGAGTACATCCGGCATGGCACCCTGACCCTCTTTGCCGCCCGAGAGGTGCACTCAGGCCAGGTGATCGGCTGGTGTCAACCGCAGCGGCGCCGCGTCGAGTTCCTCACCTTTCTCGACCTGTTGGCCAAACGCTACCCGCGTGGCCGCGTCCATTGCGTCTTGGATAACCTCAACACCCACTCGGGACCGGAGGTGACGGCCTGGCTCAAACGTCACCACGGACGCTTCGTCTTCCACTTCACACCCTTCCACGCCAGCTGGGTTAATCAGATCGAGGTCTGGTTCTCGATCCTCAGCCGCCAACTCCTGCGGCACGCCAGCTTCCGCAGCCTCCCTGAACTCGAAGAGCGCATCATGCAATTCATCGACCGCTACAACGCTCGCGCCGGTCCGTTCACCTGGACATGGAAGGGCTATCCGTTGGTCGCCTGATGGGTCAAGCACTTATGCGACTCTGTACTAGTCCTCTACCGGCGTTTCCGCCAGGAGTCGCGCAACCTCGGTCAGGCTCTTGTAGACGGTCACGCTCGGCGGATACGGCAGCCCCCGATTGCGCGGCCAGTCTCGCAAGAAGACCCGCACGCCGTGGTGGCCCAGGTAGTAGGCAATCGAGCCGTCGTCGTCGACGTGCTCGCGATGGCCCAGCCGCTGAGCCGTCCACAGCTTGAAATGGGCGGTCGACAGATTGGTGTTGTTTGGCAGAATCTCGTCGAAGAATTCATCCAACTGATAGCGCTTGAGCCAGCGCTCGATGAGATGCCGAGCAAAGACGCTTCTGCCCGTGACCAGCACCGGCCGGCGAACCCGCACCAGCCTCTCGAGTCCCTCACGGATGCCGGGCAGCGGCTCACGGCCCATGTAGCGCACCGTTTCCCAGCGGCGCCGCAGCCGTTGATAGGCGCGACGGCGCTCGCCAGCTGACTCGATCACCTGGTCCGGAAGCGGAGCCATCCCCAGCTTTCGGCTGATGGCAATGTTCGTTCCCAGGAACGGGGTACACACCACCCCGTCCATGTCCATCGAGATCGCCGGCAAGACCGCCATTCGTTAAACCCTACCAGCCACTCCGCGACTGCCAACCCGCCCTGGACAGCCGTAAGCTCCCTCCACGGATCCGGGTATGCTGCTGTGGATGCCCTTGCATGCGCACTTCGACTCAGCCATAGGGCTGCCGGGCCCCCAGCCCTTCGTGTCGTTCAAGTTCTACACCTATTCGACCGATGCCCAACCCTTCATCGGCCTCCTGCACCAGGTACTGGTGCACGCCACGATAGCGGACAAGACTGTCCCCATCGGTCCGGCCTATCTGCCGGGATCGCACCGTTTCGAGCCCGCGGGCAGTGTGTCCAGGCACCAGGTCACCATGGTGCTCCCGGTGGATTTCGCCACCTTGCGCTGGATCGAGGAGCAGCGCAGCGGACGCGGAGGCGTGACCTTCAACTTCGACTGGAACGTCCTGGGGCACGTCGACGGCGCCGGCCAGCCGCTGCGCAGCGCGACGGTGTCCCTACCCATCGGCGGCGCGCCCTTTCCGGTTCAGCTGCCGCAGGAGGATTGGCTCAAGATCCTCCACGACGTGCGCTACCGCGACGTCGCCATCGTCGAGATCCCCCTGGTGGACGAGCCAGGAAACCCGCTGGCGCGAGCGCACGATCACCTGGAGACCGCACGCGAGCGCCTGTACCGGGCCGACGATCGCGGTGTGCTGGTCGCCTGCGGCGAGGCGCTGGACGTGCTGCTCAGCCTGCGCAAAGTACGTCTGAGCAAAGAGTACGGATTCGATGCCCTGGTGGAAGACGTGCTCGGTCCGATCTTCGATTCGCAGCGTAAAGCCGAGCGGCTGGGGCGCGTGCTGTCCGGCGTGCGCCAGATGTGCCTCAGCGGGAAGCACGACGAGGCGAGCCTGGACACGATGCCTATCCCGGTGGATCACAACGACGCCGTGCTGGCTTTTGTCATGACCTCGGCAGCCATTTCCTACCTCGAGAAGCTGCCGCTGCAAGAGGCGCAAAGCGCCATAGCGGGCGCGCGAGCACGGACCAGGCGGCGATCCCGCCGGCCCCGCGGCGAGGTGGCCGCGCCGGCCCCTAAGACTGAGGTCGCCGCTCCCGAGAAGGAGGCCGCTCCGCCGCCGACCGTCGAAGCCCCGGCCCCGCAGGCGGAAGGCGAGGCTCCGGCACGGCCCACCCAAGCCAGACGTCGTCGCCGCCGGGCTCCGAGGCCGGATTCGTCCGCCAGCCCACAGGCCTAGCGCTTCGTCGGCCCACCTCATCTAATATCTCCACATGAGCAAGCCCGGCGTCCTGGCCGATACCGATCAGCCGGAACTGGCCTTCGCAGTCCGGGTGACGGACCAGCCTGGTGTGCTGCACGAGCTCACCGGAGTCATATCCCGACACGGCGCGAACATTGGTTATGTCGATATCACGGACCGCGGCGAGGGCAGCTCGACGACCTACTTCGAGCTGAGCGCGGTCGGGGACGCCGCGGCTCTGCTGGATGACATTCGCGCCCTGCCTCGCGTCCTGGACGTCCAGCAAACGCAGCCCTTTGACCGCATCTTCGGCAAGCGCATCATCGTCATCGGTGGCGGCGCCCAGGTGGGCTTCGTGGTCATGGGCGCCGTCAGCGAGGCAGACCGGCACAACATTCGCGGCGAGCGCATCTCCGTGGACACTATCCCGCTGGTGGGCGAGGCTGAGCTGGCCGACGCCGTGCGAGCTGTGGGCCGGCTGCCCCGGGCCAAGGTGCTGGTGCTGGCCGGCTCGATTATGGGCGGTGAGATCGTCGCGGCAGTCAACGAGATCCGCGAGCAGGGCATCGTTGTCGTGTCCCTCAACATGGCCGGCGGCGTGCCCAAGGTCGCCGATCTCGTCGTCAGCGACCCCGTTCAGGCCGGCGTGATGGCGGTCATGATCGTGGCGAGCACGGCTAAATTCGACATCACCCGCCAGCGCGGCAAGGCCTACTAACCGGCGCTCATCGCCAGCCTGCGTCCGGTCGGAGTACCAGCGGGCCTCGGCCATCGTCCGACACGTGGCGCTGGCCCTTGCGGCCCCGCATCCGTTTGGTGCGAGGCAACGTCTTTCGGTGCCTCGACGCCGCCATCGACGCCATCCAACGCGTCCCCGTAACCATGTCAACCTGAACGGAGGCGGACCACACAGGTGGCCGGCGGGGCCCGGCGCGAATCACCTCCGTCGGGCCCCGCCGGCACGCGTCCGCTGCTAGGCGGCTACGCGATCGTCTGCGGCCAGAAGCGCACGGACCTGCTCGACCGTCATTTCCTGGTGGCGGGGGCGCGCCAGGAATTCACGGCCGCATTGGAGGCAGCTCAACACCTCGCCGTCGTCTGTGGTCGTCTTGTATAGGTCGCCACCGCATTTGTCGCAGCCCTTGGGCATCCACATAGCACTCACCTCGAAACTCAGTGGAGTCTTGCCAGTTGCCAGGTGAACTGAACCGCGTCGATCACTATCGAAAACGCTGCCGGCAGGCCCAGGGTAACGACCATCCCGGCCGCCAGAGCCATGAGCCATACCACGGCCGCGGCTCTGCTTTCGAGTGTCATGCTGGTTCCTCTTTCCTGCTCTCCAGGCTAGGGCCGCATGCTGAAGATTGCCTTAACGTCCGGTAAGGGCTTGGTAAGGATTGGCCCCGCTTGCGTAGCCTGTCACGACGAGCCTTCCTATACTGGGTCGTATGCGGCTGGTCTTCGAGCGGGGCAGCGAGCAGCGGCCCAAAGGCCACGCGCTCATGTATTTCAGGGATCCCGACGATCAGCGAATCCTGGCCACGTACGTGGTCATCCCGCCGATTGCCATTGACTTCGGCAAGTACCTGCCACCGATGTTCGCCGGGCAAGGCATGGCTGCCAACCTGGCGCAGGCTTCCTCTATCGTCCCGCTGCCACCAGTACCGGAGGCAGTGCCGGCTGTTAGCGGCCTCGAAGTGCTCGCTAGTCAGCGCGACGACGATCTGGTCTACGCGGGAGAAGCCTCCGCCGGCCAGGTCGAGCAGTTGATCACCTACACCAGCGAGGCCGCCCAGCTCTACTTCCACATGTACCAGGATTTCGCGCGCACCTTTCCGGAGACCCCGTCCCCCAGTGAGCCGGAGCGCATCGCAGGGCCTTCCGCCGAAGAGCTGACCTTTGTGCTCATGGGCGAGCGAGAGAGGCTAGCCGAGCTATCCAAGCTGGCTGGCGTCCTCCGGTACGCACTGGACGGTAATGACCAGCGCCTGGTCCAGGAGACGCAGGAGCAGATGCGGCTGCTGGCCAAGCACCTTCCCGCCAAGTACTGGCCCGAGCGGATTCTCGAATCCGCCGGCGCGCCTGGCGCCGCGGCGGCCCAGCTGTCCGAGCTCTACCTCGAGCGCTGCTACAAGCTGCTCGAGGAGGACTATTCAGCCGTGGCCCAGCTGGACGAGCGCATCAACCAGGCCATCGGCGGCTAGCGCCCCAGGGCAGGGCCGGCCGGAGCACCTCCTCAGGGCTTGCCGGTCAGCACACGGTCGGCAACGGCCTTGCCGGTGTCCATTGTGGTCGCGTTGCCGCCGAGGTCTGGGGTGAGCTGCCGGCCTGCACGAGTCGTCTCCTCCAGGGCACGCATCACCCGCGCCGCGGCCTGAGGCTCGCCAACGGTATCGAGCATCATCGCGCCGGCCCAGATCGCGCCGATCGGGTTGGCGATCCCTTTGCCGGCGATGTCCGGCGCTGAGCCATGCACCGGCTCAAACATGGACGGCGCCTTCTTGAAGGGATCGAGGTTGGCGCTGGCCGCCGTGCCTAGGCTGCCCTGGATTGCCGCGCCGAGGTCGGTCAGGATGTCGGCAAACAGGTTGGATCCCACGACGACGTCGAGCGTCTGCGGATGCGTGACGAACCGGGCCGCCAGGGCATCCACGTGCCATTTCTCGGTCTGCACATCGGCATAGCGCTTGGCCACCTCGCTGAAGATCTCGTCCCAGAACACCATGCTGTGCTGCAGCGCGTTGGACTTCGTGGCCGACGTGACCTTGCGGCGCTTACGGTTCCGCGCCAGCTCGAAGGCGTAGACAATGATGCGCTCCACCCCCAAGCGCGTGAAGACGCCGCTCTGGATAGCCACTTCCATGGGAGTGCCGGCTTGGGCCCGTCCGCCAACCCCGGAATACTCGCCCTCGGTGTTCTCGCGCACGCAGACGAAATCGATGTCTTGCGGTCCGCGCCCGGCGAGGGGCGATTGGAGGCCATCCAGGAGCCTTACCGGCCGCAGGTTGACGTACTGGTTGAACGCCTGCCGAATGGGCAGCAGCAGCTCCCACAGCGAGACGTGGTCCGGAACGCCCGGATAGCCTACGGCGCCCAGATAGATAGCCTCGAAGTCGCGCAAGGTTGTGAGGAAGTCGGCCGGGGCCATGCGGCCCCGTTCCAGGTAGTGCCTGCAGCCCCACGGAAACTCCTGGTACTCGAGCTGAAAGCCACCGTCAGCATGAGCGGCCGCATCCAAAACTCGGCGCCCTTCGGCGATCACCTCGGCGCCAATGCCGTCGCCCGGAATGACCGCTACCCGATGAACGCGCACCGCCGGGATTATAGGGGCCCCAGGAGGGCGCTATCGTTGCACCATGGCTCCGTTCCGCTCGCAGCCCTATCCGGTCGACCTGTACCAGCCTGGCGCGGTTGACGCCACGCGCTTCCAGGTGACGTTCACCGATCGTAAGGGTGAGTTGGCCCTCGTCGCCGGCGGCGAGGTCAGCTACACGACCGGGGCTCGGAGCTGCACCTGTGTCGACTTCACCCTGGGCGACAAGGTGTGCCTGCACATTCGGGCCCGAGAGCGCGCCTTCCGCCGTTTCGCCCGCGAATATCGCCTGCAGCTTCCATCGCCGCCCCGTCCCCTATGGGCCGAAGACATCGGCGAGTAGGCTACGCCGTGCGGGTGTAATAGCGCAGGGTCAAATAGGCTCCCAGCGCAGCACCCAGCAAGAAGAACAAACCGCTCTGGCTGATGCTGAACAGCAGCACGATGGCCAGCACACGCTGCAGGAACAGGATTCCCGCGATGACGGCCACGATCAGGCAGATGGCGCCCAGGTTCTGCGCCTTACGTCCGTAATAGGTCTCCGAAACCGCTCGGAAATGTCCCTGCCGCACCGCCCGCCAGCCCGTTATCCCTAGAGCGATGACGGCCGCCAGCCAAATGGCTCCGCTGATGAAATCATTCAGGGCAAACATGCAGTGTGAGAAGGATAGCGGGGAGGGTCGAGGGTTCAGGGTTCAGGGTTCAGGGTTGAGGGTTGAGGGTTGAGGGTCGAGGGTTGAGGGTCGAGGGTTGAGGGTCGAGGGTTGAGGGTCGAGGGTTGAGGGTCGAGGGTTGAGGGTCGAGGGT